>Ga0247609_10001562_pt1 | contig 26855 bp, 35 predicted proteins | sample 172DNAGHGlowgp2_FD_193487 | JGI IMG/M metagenome (GOLD analysis project Ga0247609, IMG submission 193487) | Sheep rumen microbial communities from Palmerston North, Manawatu-Wanganui, New Zealand - 1728 DNA GHGlow gp2 | ecosystem: Host-associated > Mammals > Digestive system > Stomach > Rumen ...
ATGGACACAAGAACGGAAAGCAATAAGACTATAATCTTTTTCATGTTAGCAAATTTAGCATTTCTTACCTTCAATTCCAAAGACCGACGAAAGGGTATCCGGACATTCCTCCCCTGAAGAACTCAGCTATCTCTTCATCTGGTATTTGCACACCCCACCTGTCAGGCTTCTGCGCCTTAGTCTTCCCATAAGGACTACGGGGGCTCTTATGGACGGCATTAAGGTCAGCCCTCGGGAACACTGGGCCGTACTTCCAGCACTGTGGGTGCTCGATGGGAAGCCGCACCTTTAATTAATAGTGAGCACTTACCCAGGACCGATTGCCGGAAGTTTTTTGTTGTACTTTTCAAAACCCTTCATTTTTTGTACTTTTTTCTTGCTTATTTATTTGGAAGCCGCCATATTTGCAGTGTAAAAAACAAATATTTTCCGGAATCTCCGGTTTTTTGATCTTTGACATTACGGCAACAGCGAAGGGTTTTTCGCCTTCTGGGAACAGAAAATTGTGATTAGCTTCAGTTTCTACAGTTCTGACAAAAAGTTCCCATAAGGTTTTTCGCCCTTCTGGAAGCTGTAATATTGTGATTAGCTTCAGTTTCTACAGTTTTGACATTACATCACCCAGAAGGTTTCTGGGTGATGTAATGTTGTGATTATTGTCGTCTCCCGGGAAACAAACATCGAATAAGGATGGACTTGCTTGACGACATTGACGAAAGACCGCAGTTGACAAAATAGACATTTTGTCAAGTAGTAAAGCGTTGATTTATTTGCATATTATATTATTTCCCACTATATTTGCTTGTCAAAACAATAGATATTAAACAAGATGACAATGGTCAAACAGGGACATAAAGCGGCAGATGCAATGGATTGGAACGAGGCGATGCAGCTCGTCAACCGTCTATACGATGATGGCAAGTACCGCGATGCGCTTCTCGTAGCCGCCGGGTGCTACCTGGGCCTCCGCATTTCCGACCTGCTCTGCCTTCACTGGGCGGACCTCCTGGAGAACGAGTTCACCATCATCGAAAAGAAAACGGGTAAAACCCGTTCCCTCCGCGTGAACCCCTCCCTTCAAAGGCTGGCCGTCAGCTGCCGCAAGGTCCTTGGCCGACCGGCAGAGGATGCCTACATTTTCGTCGCCGAGGGGAAGAACGAGCCGATGTCTCGCCAGGCCGTAGACCTTATACTAAAACGCATCAAGGTCATCTATCATGTCAAATCCGCGAAGGTATTCTCATCCCATACCCTCCGCAAGACCTTTGGCCGCCGCGTATGGCTCCGGGAATGCGACAAAGGACGCGGGGAACATGCATTGTTGCTCCTTTCTGATGTCTTTGGCCATTCCAGCATTTCCACAACCAAGCGATACCTCGGCATCCGACAGGAAGAGATTCTGTGCGTATATGATTCATTAGAATAGGAAAGCAATCTCTCATATCAGCTGATACTAAGCTAATGCCTCCAGATACTTTTTCCTTCACACTGGGGCCGTTTTGTTGCCAAATAGAGCGCATTCTGAAGAAAGTCATATTATCATTGCGACCACTGTATAAGAAAAAATTCTTATCTTTGTAACCACCAGGGCTATATGCTGTTTTGCACATCCCTGACAAATACATATTAGCGAAAGTGTTTTCGCGTTGCTCAGTCCGAAATTCTGGAAACATTTTGAGAAGGCAGCGTCAAACACTCCGCTCGGGTATGGTATTGTTGCGGCCCATTCTTGCGGCCACTTCATATCCTCGAGTGTGGAGTTTTGGTCGTTTTTCATTTCTCAGGGTTGTTCCAGAACCTCGGCTGGTGAAAGCGAACAGCTCCACGCTCCTTGTTTTATTAAACCTGTTAAACTAACGATATGCGTAATTTATTTTCCTTTTTCATTTTCTTCCTGCTCGTTTTAGGCCTGCATTCTTGCACGAATAAAGAGGATCTTGAGAATTCTAATCTGAAGGAGGATGTTGAAAACCTTTCTAAACGTGTCTCAGCTTTAGAACAACTATGTGCTCAGCAGCAGACAAACATTCAGGCGCTTCAGGTTGCAATTGACGCCATGGCCAAAAACGAATACATTACAAACGTTTCTCCAATATGCGAAGGTGATATGATTATCGGTTATACCATCACCTTTTCACAAAGTGGCTCTATTACCCTTTATAACGGCATTGACGGAACAAGTTCTTCTGTTGGCGCGAAAAAAGATGTCGATAATGTATACTATTGGACTGTAGATGGTGAATGGTTGTTAGATTCAAGTGGGAATAAGATTCCTGTGAAAGGGATAACGCCAAAATTGAAAATTGAAGACGGACAATGGTATGTCTCTATTGATGATGGCCAGACTTGGACGCCAGCAGGTCCCTCTCAGGCAGCACTCCTGTTCTCAGGAATAGAAGACAATAAGGACTCTGTCGTATTTATTCTTAGTGATGGGACTCGTTTTACAGTTCAGAAGAAGGGGTTCTTTACTGTTGAACAAAGTTATTACGCAATCGGGGCTAATTCCAGTCACGGATTTTATTTCCCCGTTGTTAATTGGAAGGATGACTATGTGGTTGATGCATATGTGGTAGGATATGAGATGGCAGAAACATCTCAAGTCGATTTTCAAGACCATTCGAGTTTTTATGTTTCCGCCGAACTCCTCGATAATAAATACTTGTACTTATACCTCCAAACGCCTAAAAATATGCCTTCTCGTTTTGAGGTCAGGCTCAATTTGGCTGAAAAGCCGACGGAAGATGGGATAACCATTCTTCAATCAGAAGTTATTCAGTTTGAGAAAGTAGATATTGAGGATAATCTTCAATATGTATATCTATCATGCGAAGAGCAGGTGGTCAGCCTTTCCGTCCCCACAAATGCCTATAACACTGACTTGATGACTTGGGGGCAATGCGACTGGATTGAATACGTAAAGCCCGAGACAAAGTCCTCTTTCAAGCACAACGAGTCTCATTCAATTAAAGTTCAGGCGAATACTGGCGAGCTCCCCAGGTTTCTGGCCTTATCGATTCAAGGAAGTGGCGAAACAATATGCGAGTATCTTCTTTTGCAATGCGGAACAGAAAAGAATGTAGCTTTTATAGACTCTGAGATTCGAAGGATTTGCACGGAGTTATTTGATAGCGACAAGGATGGCTTTGTCTCTTATGAGGAAGCCTTTAATTGCAAGACGCCATATTATAAAACAGATTTTACAGAGAATGAAAAAATCGAAACGTTTGATGAACTTCAGTATTTTCCCAGACTCTCCTATTCATCGGGATTAATGAAGGGATGTGTTAATTTGAAACACTTGACTTTCCCGCCTTATCTTGATAATATCGCCTACGATCTTTTCAAGGATTGTGAGTCACTCTCTGATGTCATTTTACCTAATGGCGTGAAAAAAATTGGGTGGCGCGCTTTTGAAGGAACGGGCATAACGACTATTACTATTCCAAGCAGCGTGAAGGAAATAGGCCATTCTGCTTTTAAACGTTGTCTTGAATTAGAAGAAGTAACATTTGAGGAGCCTATTACGGTCAATGATATTCCTGAAAGCATGTTTGAGGGATGTGCAAAGTTAAAAAAGGTGAATGGGAAAAAATTCTCATCAACTGGGGCATATCAATTCTCATCAATTGGGGCACGGGCATTTAAAGATACAGATTTAAGTAAACCCGTCTATGCGAATATTCTCGGTGACTACGCTTTTTATAACTCCGGATTGGGTTCTTACGATGTTTCCCGCGTTGAATCGCTGGGCAATTTCTGCTTTGCTAATTGTAAGAAATTGCATTTTATAGATGCATGTCAGCGTTATGACGTCCCTGGAGGATTTGGTGTTTTTATTCAAGATGATGGAAGGAAAATAGATTCTCTTCGCGTTAGTAATAAGGATTGCATTAAATTATTTGAAGAAGCCGGATGGACTAAATATTTCAAGAGGGTTTTTGAATTACAATGGGCATCAACTGATATCATTGTGGATATGTAATAAGGATTGCGGTAATCGTATTATGATAACCGACCTCAAGAAGGCCGTGGATGCAGTCAAGCAGTACAAGACCGAAATTATAGAGGCTTGGAAACAGTACTTTGACGAGTACTAATGATATGGAAGCAATTGTGAAACTGTGGTTCGAAGACGGTCGGATTAACATCCTGACCGATCAGGGGAATACCTACAGCCGTCCGCTGGAGGCGTTTCCTCTATTGCTGGAAGCCACACCAGAGCAACGTGCCCATTATGAAATCGGCCTTGACGGAGACGATATCCGCTGGGATGACATTGATGAGGATATACACATCAGTAGTTTCTATGTCACCGCAGAGCCTGACACCAACAATCCCATTGCAGAGGTATTCCATAAGTTCCCCCAACTGAATGTATCGGAGGTAGCCCGCACCATCGGCATTAACAAGAGTCTTCTTTCAAGGTATATCTATGGAATCAAGAAACCCTCAAAACAACGCACAGAACAGATTCTTGGTGCCATTGTCAATTAGGAAGAGATATGGCGGCTATTTGACATACTCCCCCGGTTAAAACACGGGGGATTCTCCGGTGGCTAACGCCCCCTGCGCAGCAAGCTGCGTCTTACGGGTGCTCCCGGACGAGGTAATGCCCTGCCTCAGGATATCTTTCAACAGCAAAAGAATATCCTATATAACATTGATTGGAACTACGGCCCATGGGCAGAGTATTAATCCTTAACATTACATTTATCCCCCGCCGCACAATAAGTGCGACGGGGGATATTTTTACGTTTTAATATTCTTTCTTCATAAATCAGAAATATTCATTATAATAAATAAAATTTCTATATTTGCATAACTATAATATCATATATGGCAAAAGGTACCAAAGCAACGTTCCTTCCACGGAAAGTACAACGTAATCTTGAAATTATGGGCGAACAAATTAAACTCGCCCGCAAAAGGCGCAGACTATCACTTGCCAAAGTCGCTGAAAGGGCACAATGTACACAACTGACGCTAATGCGTGTCGAAAAAGGGACACCGACAGTTTCAATAGGTATATATGCACGGATACTGTACGCTCTGGGGATTGATGAAGATCTGTTGCTAATAGCACAGAAAGATACAGCTGGCAACACGCTTGTCAATGCCGAGATAATGAAGAGAAACGAAAAAAACGCGGACGATTATGATGTATTCGATTGAAATTCTTGGGGCTTTCGACTTCCTGCCGCAAGAAACAACCATAGGAACCCTGGAGTATGAAAGACTCAAGGGAAACGCATCGTTCCGTTTTTCATATGATAAAAACTTTCTCATTAAGTTTCCAAACCTGACGATTTCTGCGGATACTGGAAAATTTCTAGGCGCACAAGCTAAATCAGGGAACCTGTTTTCGTTTCTTGGAGACACTCTTCCAGACAGGTGGGGAAGAGCCCTTATAGACAAAAGAGAAAGAATGGAAGCGAAAGAAGCCGGAAGGCATCCACGGTCATTTGACGATTTCGGGTATCTTATCAGGATTGATGATTTTTCCAGAATGGGAGCCCTGCGTTTCAAATACAAGGGGAATTATTTAGGAATAGATAAAGGAAAGCTCAACGTTCCCCCGGTCACCGAACTCGATTCATTTATCCGCGAGGCGCAAATGATTGAAAACGCCGAAAAAAATAGTACGCCATTTCAAAGGAGCTGGATAGACAACGTATGGAAACCGGGCTCGTCCCTGGGCGGAGCACGACCGAAACTGAATGTCATCGATGAGGACGGCAGTTTATTAATCGCAAAAATTCCTTCAGTTAAGGATACGTACGATATAGGCCTTTGGGAGTATTTTGCATGTCAGTTGGCGAAAAAAGCCGGAATTAACGTTGCGGAATCAAAGGTTTTAAGAGTTGGGCCAACCCCTTATCATACACTCCTATCAAAACGTTTTGACAGAAACAATAATAAGCGCATCCACTTTGCCTCATCACTGACACTAACAGGACTCAAAGACGGGGACAACGCATCAAATAACAAAGGATATATTGACATTGTAGATGCCATGGCGGGCGATATCGGAATCAACTCACTTTCGGAAAATACAACGGAACTGTTTCGAAGGGTTGTATTTAATATCCTGACTGGTAATCATGATGACCATTTCCGTAATCACGGTTTCCTCTTACGGCTTGACGGCTGGCGGTTATCACCGGCATACGACCTCAATCCGTCCTTCGAACGGACACAGGTCCTTGCTATAACCCCTTATTCCAATTCTTCCTCAATAAAGGAACTTTATGAGTCCTCGGATTATTATCTTATAGACAAACAAGTAGCCAAAGAAATAATAGAAGAAGTTGCTGCTGCAGTTGAACAGTGGCGTCAAATTGCAAAAAACCTTCAAATACCAACTGCCGAACAGGAGAGATTTGCAGGGCGATTCGAATGGGGACTCGAGCAGGCGCGTGCTATATTTCCGTGATCCTCTCCCGTCTAAAGAACGGGAGCATCCGTGACACCACGGAACTTTTCCTGGTTCATCCTGCCACTGCTTCTTAGGCCGCTTTTGCGGCGGTCGTCCATAGGAGGACAGTCCGCAGGCTTGACTTCCCGCCGATATCACTGCCCACAGAGCGTGGAACTGGAAGTGACATCCCACGGTGCCTATATATTCTCACTTAACATAGTTCAAAGGCTTTGGCCTTTTCACTTGGGCTGATCAGTCTGGGCTTTTATCACCGGGCGCGACGGCCCGGGACAAGCCCACGAATTCATTCGTGGGTTACTGACTCTGCAATCCTTACCAGAGGCTCACCTAATGCAGTTGAAATCTCGGCTATGGACTTCAATGTGAGGTTGGGGAAGCCCGATGTCCACCTTGAAATAACCGCTTCTGACCGCCCCATTCTTTTTGCAAGGTCCCGCTGAGTCATGTTCTTCTGTTTGAGGACGGCGTCGATGCGGGCAATGATATCGGCTGACAGCTGCACCTCGGACATGATCTCCGGAGATACGGCCGACATCTTTTCATTGAACCATTCTTGCTTGTTTCTCATGACGGTATCTATATTTCGAATGTGATATCCTCTATGCCGGAAAGCTCTTTCTCTTCTATGCTCACATAGCCCTTGGCAATGCTTTCGTTCAGAATCTTCTCAAACTTCTGGAGGTCCAGGACATAACCATACAGTTTTGGGTCCTCCTCGTACGTGCGCGTATTCTTCACCCCGCCATTGCCGAGAATAACGATTTGGTCTGAAAGCCTCAGGCAATAAAGCCGAAGCGTACCACTCTCGATGGGCAGCGCCTGAACACTATCGTTTATGCCACCTTCAGGACGGAAAAACCGCTCAAGGGCACCAATGCGAAGAATGGCTTGAAGCGCCGCGATAATGCGCTGATAATCGCGGTTGTACGTGGCGTTCAGTTCAAACTCCGCCACGAACTTTTCAAATTCCGTGGTGCCGTCCATTTCAAAGCTTATAGAGTACAGAGAAGCCTTCTCAGACTCATTTAGTCTTCTTCACATTCATACGGCGAAGGTACAAAAAGAAAACTTAACATGCAAGTTAATTATTGGGTTTGTGACAGCCTTGTATGGACACGGAAGATTGCAGGTGAGCCGAAAATCTTAGGAATTTCTATCTTTGCGTACGTATTTAAGTACTTATTGCGATATGATTACAGTCACCTATACTGACCTCAGGTCAAATTTAAAGGGTTATCTTGACAGAGTTGTCAAGGATTCCGACAATGTCATCGTGAACCGTAGCGGTGGTTCCGCTGTTGTGATTATGTCAATGGAAGAATACGAATCCTTGATGGAAACGGCTTACATCATGTCCCAGCCCGAGCTGGTGGATGCCATTCGTCAGGGAGACGAGGACGTGAAGAATGGGAACTATGAAGTCGTGAATATCGATAAGCTATAAGATTGCCTTTCTTCCCCGCGCACGGAAAGATTTCGACGAATGGAAGAAGACCGATGAAAAGACGGTCGAAAGAATCAAGGAAATCTTACGCGACATCTCAGAGCATCCCTTCTCCGACATAGGAAAACCGGAGCCCCTGAAGCATAACCTTAGTGGCAAATGGTCCCGTCGAATCAATAAATCAGACAGGATTATCTACTCTGTTGACGGCGACACGGTGCTGGTCTATATCTTCTCCATGAAAGGACATTACGTTTGACATACTCCCCCGGTTAAACCAGGGAGGATATCCTGACTTGATAACTCACCTTCTGGAACCGGCTACACGGCCAGAACAATCGCGGGGTCAATATTTAGCCTCGTTGAGATGATTCGAGCCTGTTCATAGGTGGGATTGGCTTTCCCGCTCAGGATGGCGCTAAGGCGAGGCGCCGTAATTCCCAGGATGGCAGCGAGTTGCTTCTGGCTCCATTTATTCTCCGTCAGGCGGGCGTTCATAGTCTCAGAAAGCGTAGGTGCCTTGATAGCGTAGTGCTCCTTCTCAAATTCTTCCACCAGGGCGGCAAGTACGTCCAGTTCCTGAAGACGAGGATCATCGGCGGGCGTGTTCTCGGTCTCAAAGAAAAGTTGGTCAACACGGGCCATGATGGCATTGTACTGTTTTTCGTCCTTAATCTGTGCCATTATCTGCTGTTACTGTAGAACCTGGCACAAAGATGAAAGATACAAAATTAATAACAAAATTATTTTTAAGATAATTTTACAAAAAGGCGCTAATTGCAAAATGTGGTTGGAAGGACTTAATAGAGGGCCGGCGGCAAAACCGTCAGCCCTCTTGACAGAGAAGAGTAGTTGGAAACGCTACGCAAAATGCAAGAACTCTCTTATCGATAGATAAAAAAAATCCTATTACCATAGCCGCCGGACTAATATTATTAGTGTAGGAATTCGATTAAATCGGCCACGGTAATAGGATGTCTGCATACCCTTAGGCAAATGTAGTGATAATTCGCAAAAAGTGCAAAACATCAGCCCCACCCAGGGTACTCATAATGGTTCAGTCGACCTTCCAGACGATTTCTCCGCCGGTAGCTTTGGCGATCTTGAAGATCTGCGAAATCTTCATATCGTCTTTATTGAACATGTAACTGAGGCTAGCCATCTGGATACCGCATTTCTTCATCAGGTTGGTGATAGGCATTCCACATGTCGGCAGGTACAGTGCAAGGAAATACAAGTTCTTATCCGGTGTGCAGTTGTTGACGTAATCCGGCATCTGAGGGTTAACCCATCTTGCCTTGTATTCCACCGGGGTTTCAATCGTGAATTTCACTTTTGAGTTCGTCCCTTCGATCTTCTTGGCGAGCTCTAGTATCTTCTTTGTGCCGCCCTTTCTTATTTCGACGTCAAGGGTAAGGCCTATGACATCGAGGATGGTCTTGGCCATTGACAGGCGGCAGTCGTCCTTTACGGAGAAATAATAGGACATCGCCTGTTGTGTTGTGCCGATTGCCTTCGCTATGTCGTTCTTGTTATGGCCGGTGGCCGTAATGATGTTCGTAAGGAACGACAGCCTACGGTTGGCTGTATTGTTTTCAGCAATCTCACGCTTTCTTTCCGCCCTGACGTGAGCCTCCCGGTTTTTCTGGTTTTGACGGTACCTGGCTTTACGTTGTTCCGGGGTTTCTGTAGAAATTTGTTTTGACATATTTTTTTGATTTTTTAGTTATGATAAATATTGTGTTGATTTAAAATAATTTGATGATCCGACGTGGTGGAGGGCGAGTTCTCACTATTTCGGTTTCCTCTTCGTTCTTTTTCTCATCTTCATTCTCTTTATGCTCAGAATTGAAACCGATACTGTACACCGTGTTTCCATGGATCCGATCCCTGAGTCTCATAACCTTCTTTTTCTTGTGTTTTGGAGGATCTGAAAGTTTTGATAGTTTTGAATTTTTCATGATGAATTTGAATTTTTGTTATTCATTGATACAGAAGGGCTTCCGCCCTTCTGAAGGCTGAATAGAAAAACTCCGACACTGACGCGTGACGGAGTTTTTCAAGCAGAAGATTGAATTTTCTATTTATCTATTTATTTAAGTTTCGCAAGTGATTTACGCCGCCAATTGTAGGGCCTCGAAGGCCTTTCGGACGGCATTGAGTTCTTTGTTATTGTTGTTAATGATTGCACGCATCATCTCATCCTGGTCAAAGTTGAATGCTTCAGCGATAGTTTGGATGACTTCCACAAGAATGCCCCAGATTTTCTCAGTGACAGTCAGTTCAACTGACGATTGCGTCACATCACGGAACACGCCACCGATGGTCTCGTATGACTCATACCGTTTGACATATCCGAGGATATTGTACTGCAGCATGCAGAGTGAGATGGATGCAATCTGGGACGCGAAGTCGCGGCATTGGCATTTGCCAAGGTTCAGAAGCCTCTTGGCTTCGGAGAACGCGACCTCTATGGACCAGCGCATAGAGTATATTTTGTACGCTTCATAGGCACCCAGGGCGGTATTTGTGGAAAGCAGCGCATTCCAATCGCCCTTTTTGCCGTTGCGATAGAAAAAGAGTTTAACGGGTGTTCCGGCAAAGGTTGCCGTCACCTCACAGTAATAGAAACGATAATGTCTGGAGTATTTGACATGGTCTTTCCGCTTGGATTCTTTGGCTATGATGGCATTCGCCGTCATGGCCCCATCGGCCGTGTCATACTTGGTCTTGGACAATTTGATCATGCCCAGAAGATGGCATCCTATGTGTCTGGAACGCACAAACTTCACCAGTTCCTTGCAGGTGAACCAACTGTCCACCAGGAGGTATTCGAACCTTATTCCTTCAAGGATAGCGCGTTTGACCATACGGATGAGATTGTCCATCTTGCTCTGGAAGTATTCCTCAGACCGCTTTGCGGCGCGGCTGTCCGCATCGCGCTCCTTGCTGTATCTGGCATCCAGTTGCTTCTGCGTCAGGCCCTGCGGTTTGGCAGGTTTCTTCCCCATTTCACCCTGGAGTGTGAAGTCCACGAAGGTCTGCGTCTTTCCGTCTGTGAACAGGAGGAACAGCCCCTTGTAACCGAGGATACTCGCATGCTTGATATGGGAGAAGATACGGCCAAGGAACTCGCCCTTGCGGCCGGTCTTCGGAAAGTCGGTGTCATCCGCAATCAGGCAACGGGGATCCTTACTATTGACGGAATCGCTCCGCATGGCAATACGGCCCAGAAGCCTGCGGTTGAAGCTGTATACGATTTGCCGCCAGTTGATGTCCTCATTGGAAAGGAACCTGTAGAACATGTCTTTCTTGCAGGCGAACATCTGACCGAGAACGCTTCCGGCGAAGTTGAGACTATTTTTAATGGCAAAGAACGGGAACAGAATCATCAACTCGAGGACTTGGCTGGCCGTGAACTTGCAGTTCACAGCCTTGGTAAAGTCAATCTGCCTGTGAGTAAGCGTGATATGAGACATTACGTTCATGATTCCCTGGATCGCCTTCGTATTGTTACTTTCAGCAAAAAAGCTGTTGAGTTCCGAGATAATATGCCTATCTTTGTTCATGCTAAGGGTGGCTATATTGAGTTGTTTGGCGACACTAATATAGTGATTATCAATGAGATATGCAATATTTCTCAAAGAAATCAACCTTAGCATTTTTTCGTTTTTTAGCTACTTGCGAAACTTAAATTATTGATAAATATCATGGTAAAGAAAAAATGCTAAACATCGTTGAGCGCTCACCCAATTACAAAACCTATTTCAACAGATTGTCAAAGACTCTGAGAAAAGTTGGCAAGGAAAGGGTAGATGGGAAGAAAAGTAAAGGCGAAGCAATTCTTCCCGACGTTTGTACAGGGTCTGCAAGGACATCATGGGCGACAATTGCGCAGGAGGAACTGGACATCTCCCGAGACGTCATAGCGGCCGCACTCGGCCATCATACAGTTGACGTCACGTCAACTTACCTCCGAACAGATTGGAAGAAAAAAGTAGATGCTGCTAATAGGAAGGTCCTTGATTGGGTGTTATACGGGAAGACGACACAATAACAATATCATTATGGACTTTCTGAATTAATGAGGCAAAACCGTATTTAAAGCACATAGAATACCGTTTTTGTCGTTCGAAAAGTCCAAATAATATATCACGGGGTTGGCAATTCACAGTTCTCAAATCAATATAATCAGGCAGTTAAGACGAAAAAGTGGGGTAATTTCGAAAATTACCCCACTTTTGATGGTGCATACCGACATTGAACATAATCTCCCAGAGGGTAACAACTTATTGTATCTATAGCCTCCTCGAGTAAGGCATCGTCCAATCCGCCCAGTCCGGCCTTTTTTACCAGGCGCTCATGTGAGTGCGCCTCACGCCCATAGTGTATATCCAGGATAGAGGCGGCCAAAAAGACGAAAATTATAAAGGCTACGATAGACAAAATCGTGTATAGCAAGATTTTCAGCAGACGTTTCATGGTGAGTTACAATGCGATTTTTTATTTACCAAGTTAGGTTTATTACCTCAGGAAAATTATTCAGGACTTTGCGGGTAGTACTACCTATCCATTTCTTTTCCCGTCCTATCTCTTTTGAGCCATATAGGGCGCCGGTATAATCAAGAACGTGGTAGAGTGCACCGCCTTTCATATATCTGACACGGCCCAGGGCTAGTTTAACTCTCTCAAGTGTGTTTTTCCTCAAGAGTTTGAGAATTACCTGGTCGGCTCCTTCTGAGGCAAATTCCAGTATTGCTAACGTACTGGCAGGCATCATATCCCTGCTTGTAGGCCGTCCTTTCCCAGCCATATAGTACCAGGTCCCATTGATTTTACTAAAGTTCAATATTCTAGTGTTCATTTCCGTCTTCCTTCAACTTCTTATTTACATAGATTCCTGCCCAGACAAATGCAATGGCAGATAAAATGTCAATGGTGGTCCAGAGCTCCTTATCCTGAAGATAGACAGGGATAATTGGATTGAATAATAGGGCTATTACACCAAAGAGAGCGGCTCCAAAGTTGATTTTCTCCTCTATAGAATAGCTACCATATGCAATAATACCGCTTGAGAGACATACCACGATTCTAAGGAAGGTGTAGTATCCGATGGGCATATCGGCAATTCCGATGAGAAGGAAAGCAGCCGGGATTATGAATATCCAAATCATGATTCTCTGAATTTGTTAATAGGTTAATACATCATCATTTTACGTTGCAAGTCAGTGAATATCTTGAGAAGCATCATTTCTTGGTCTAATGAGTCGTTAAAGGTCCAATCAATCTTGAAATCAGGCATCGTTGGATCTCCTTTGAGCTCAAACTGAATCATGATTGCATTCTTGCTGAGTTGCTGAAAATAGAAGTGACTGGAACCGTCGGGATTGTCCATACCAATGTTCATAAAGGTCCTTGTTTCTGCGATGATCGCCATATTGGGATGTGATGACAAGAGGCGTTCTACAAGAACGTTGTATTTTTCTCTCATGCCACCATGGGCGGCCACATGCTCAACCACTTCTTCAGACTTTGATTTGGTCTTGACAATGATTACGATTGCGATTATTGCTACAATGAATATCCACATAATGATGTACGATTTAAGCGGTGTAACTAATCAATATTCCAGTAGACAGAAGGGTCGCCGTCAAATATAGAGTCTATCTCTTCATCACTATAACCCATATCATCCTGGGCATAGGAGCCGGCATATCTCCCAAAATGCCGCTCTTCTTCATACTCTTCAATACCTGTTTCGTCTTCATAACCATCCTCATAGTATTCTTCTTCGCCTTCTTCCTCTTCTGGGTATCTAAGAGCAAAAAGGTTGCAACGTCGCTCAATTCCGTCTTTAATGACTTTTGTGTCGTACCGCTGCTTGCCCTCAAATTTCCAAATGCTATCATATTCAGCCTTGAGCACTTCTTTGCCTTCTTCATCAATAATACCCCATTTCCCGTCAAGCGTTTTAACTCTGGACAAACCCGTGAAGTCATCTTTCCCGCTAATCCATTGATACTCTTTCCCGGCAAGGATGGGGGTTCCGTCGGGGGCCTCAATGTAAAACTCAACTGTGTTATTTGTTCTGTCTATCATATTTGAATGCTGTTTGCTTTGTTCAACACTATATGACTGAAAAGATAGAAAGGTAACCCGGGGTTATTAAAAAATCTGCCCTCGCCGAAGCGAAGGCAGAGACAGTCTTAGAATCAAATTCTATTTTAGTATTTCTATCACATATGTAACCTCACGGATGGGCTCTTTGGCCATTTCTCCAACAGCATTATTGCTGGTAGTGGAAATAGAATGAGGGGTTGGCACTAGCTTGCAACGAGCCCATAAACTGGAACTTACCTTATTAATAAATCTGTAAAGTTCTTCTCTCACTCGCACGTGATCAAAGCAGTATGACCTAATATCAACATTAATGGCATTAATAGGATTGTTGGCAGCAACAAGGGCCTCAAAATTAGTAAATTCAGCGAGACGGGTAATGTAACCGTCTCTAAATTTATTGGGCTCCTGGAACCCAATAAAAACATAGTGACGAGTAATTTCTTCGGGCATTAGTTTTTTAATATAATTAAACATAATTCGAGCATTATCAATATCTTAGCTTGATAACGCTCGAATGCAATATTACAATCCATTCCTCAAATTTCCAAACAAATCCCGCAAAAATATGCAGGTTTGTAAGCCGGGAGCAGCAAAAATTGGAAACAGGGTTTATGGTTTAGAAAAGTTCTATGATAGAGATTATGATTGCTACAGGAATCATAATCATAAGGGGCCCAAGAATGCTTGCGAGCAACGTTTGACCAATGAAACCGAGAAAACTGTCGGCTTCCATAATCTGCCTTCCGGATTTGCTGTACATCACGTACTTTGTTTTGGGACTATCGTTGTACATAATTCATTATCGTTTAACGGGTCATTATTCCTGGTTGTCTTTCTTGTTTTCTTCGATGTCGGTTACCTTCTTGGAATTTGCCTTTACGACAAGGACAATGCCCAGAATAATCCAGAAGAGAGGACCGGCGGGATTGTGACCGGCTGTAAGTGCACCGAGAGCGCTGATAGACCCGAGGACGATAGAGATAATTCCAAACGTTTTCATGATTCTATGACTTTATTGATTATACTTCTTTACTGTGTTCAATCTTTAATGTCGTAGAACCAGAAAAGGTAACCCTCGAAGGGGGGGGAAATTATATATCCCTTCTATTAGAGGAGGTGAAGACTAATCCAACATAATGAATGCTGCCCAATAATAAGGGTCACTATACTTCTCTCTAAGTTGGTTTTGTGCAGAAACAAACGCCTCGTGTTTTTTCTTACCTGATGTTAATGCCTTGTAGAAAAAAGACATGAAAAGAGCGGTGGCTTTGTCATCAACGTCCCAGAGGCTCATAATAATTGTTTCAACTCCAGCCATCTTAAAGGCTCGCTGTAATCCATATACTCCATCACTTGATATATCTCCGAGTGCTGTTTCACATGCAGATAATACTAATAATGATGTCCCAGAAAGGTTAATGCTAGCAATCTCATCCGCTTGTAGTATACCATCTTCGATGCCCGTGGGTATGGGCTCACCTTTCCATGCACGCCCTCCATTAGACAAAATGAGGCCTGATCTGATTAAGGGGTTTAGCGAGGACGCAATTTGCTTATTGTAGTTATCAGCCATAGCTGTACTATCGGAATACGTATAATGCAGATAAAACCCATGTGTCGCTAAATGGATATGACCGGGGCATGTTCCACTTATCGCTTTAAATGACTCTTCTGTCCCTTCCACTCCGCTATACTTAACGACTTCAATCTTTGAAGCAACAAGAAGATTCGTTATTAAGTCCGTCTCTGTTTTTGAATTTGGAAGATACGCCCATCCATGCCGAGATGAGGTCGAATCTGCCACCCAACTTAAACCAGCATATGCATTATCTATTTCATTGAATTTGCGATGTTCTTGCAACATCGTTTCATCATCTGTATCATAGACAAGCCCCCCGTAAACATAAGACTTTTTAATAGGAGAAATGTTCCCACCCTTGATGTTGACAGTTGTAGACAGCCTGTGCATACTGTATGTCTGGAACATTGGGACACCTTTTTCGTTAGTGATTGCGTCTAAATTAATGGTATGAAGTAATCCCTGCGGAGCATAATAAATACTATTCACCCCTTTAAGTTCTTTGCTGATAGGTTCCCAGATTAACCCATATAAAAGCCCATCTATTGAGTACGCTCGATGCTTGGATTTCAGAACCCTTTCCAGATTCGATGAACTACATAGATGGACAAACCTTGGAGTCTTCCATCCAGCTTTAAGAATCAGTGCGCCATATTGTTTCCCAGATTCTATATCTTCTGTTTTGTAATGGAAGAACTCTATAGCGATATCACTCCTTGAAAGGGCGGCCGATACTGTTTTCCATGAAGAGTTTTCTAATTCACTTTTGAACTTATGGCTGCGGTATAATGCCATATATTTGTCGATTTCTTGCTGATCGGCTTTATCGCCCGAATGAGTAGATATATACAAGTCAATTAGCTGAGAGTCACCAGAGCCGAAGACGTTATTATATTCTGCCGTTTCTGCTTTAAGGAGAAACCCTTTTGACGTTAATAGTATATCGTAAAGAATATCATTATAAGATGGAGAAGATTCCGCCGCTGATCCACATATAAAACTGATATCTACTCTCTCTGTCCAATACTGAGTTTGCTGTTGTACAGTCAGATAATCTCTAAAAGATAAATACTCATTTAACTGTGTAGACCACGTCTCTCGCAAGTAATTTCGGGCTTTTTCAGTATTACCCAATTGCCGCTCTATATCAAATAAATAGGACAAGGGACCGGAAACGCCATATTGTGGGTTGGTCTCGAGTTGTATTTCCGAACATGAAACAAAAAAATCTCTAGCACGTTCCAGTGCTCCTTCATTCATATAATTGCGGCCCAACTCATATAAGGGAAGGTACTTATTGTTTGGAAGATCAAACTGATCACATATTGAAATGCTTTTTTGGCAGTAATCAATTGCTTCTTTTGGCTTACCCACTAATCGATAAGCTTGCCCCACAAGTGTGTTTAAGCTGGCATATAGAATAGCATCTGTAACCATTGGCTCAGCAGGCCATTTGTAGTGTTCCAGGGCGGCAAGCATATAGGATAAACCCTCCTCATATTGCCCCCACTCTAAACACACAGAACCTTTCAAGCGAGAAACGAACCAAAAATAATCGTCAGATTCCTTTACAAAATCTAGTTTAGTAAAACAGATCAATGAAGCCCGTAATATATCCCCACACTTTTCGCATACACCGGCGTAGAGAATATAATAAAAGAGCAAGTCATCTTGAGAGATATTGGTCTGAGATGAGAAATCTTCCTCAATAGACTGGCAAAAACTGTAAGTTGCTGAGTGCATCTTATTATTCTCAAGGTTGTTAATAAACCTTAAGCAGGCAATAGGCCACAAGTCTGACTGTCCTGTATTATATAGCTCTTCCCTGAAATCAAACAGCGATTGTTTCGCACTATCAAATCCTTCTAATTCAATAGCATACCAACATCGATTCATCATCGAAGCTACCATTGAAGTTGAAGTCAGGTCATAAAATATCTCGTCCCGCAAACTACTCTGTCTGTCAAGTTTTAACAATAAGGAATCCATGTAAGATCTTCCTCTTTCCTCGTAAAGCGGTTTCAGAAAACTAATCCATATATCACAAGCTTCTTTAGCTGTTTGTGTAATAGCCGGATTATCTCGACATTCCATATTAACCCAACTAAACGAACAGCGAGCCATCTTGATGGCCTCTTCATCAGTCATGCCGGCATTCTTCTTCTCGTCAAAAAAGGCTATTGAGTGCGTGAGGGCATTTATGTACTGCTGTTCATGTAGATACTCCCACATTAAATTTTCAACAAGAGGGTAATACTCTTCTGTTTTGACATTATAAGTTTTAGCGGTTTCAATGTAAAGGGTATTATACTTTATTGCGTATTGATTATCTTTATTATCACTCGCTAATGCATGAAAAAAACCATAGCAATCTAATAAGAAATCTGCATACTGCTGTTCAGTAAGGGATTTAATATTTTTTAGAGCAATGGGATACCTCAAATACAGGGTGGCATATAAATCAATATTACGCCGCGCGAGCGAAGTACTATCAATACTATAGTAATAATTAATAATCGGTTCAAACGCTCCTTGGTTTACTAATCTTGCCGTTAAATAATAGTCATGACTCCGCTCAACCGCAATACTTACAGCATCCACCAGATAATTAATACCCTCATCTACTTCATTAGCTTCAAGAAGTTCCTTTCCGATATTGATAGAAGATGATAATTTGTCCTGATAATATTTATCTGCGGGAGAATTCTGTGCAAACAAAGAAGCCGTCACAAGAAACAAAGTAAAGCCCGTGACGGATATTCTATTTAAACTAAGACTTTTTATCATCATTCCTGATATCCTCTGTTGCCTCCTCAGATATTAGTTTGATTAGAATATGGTATTTAATTCATTCCGTGCGGCATCAGCATAAGGGCTATCTGAAGTTGAAATAGCATTCAAAGCCTTCTTGGCTTTGAGCACTTTTCCTTGCTTCATTAAAATAATTGCCTCATACCACTCCAGATCGTATAATTTCTGCTGGAGAACCTGGTGCTCATATTCATCTTCTTCTGTCTCGACAGGCTGAGCAAGTCTCGCCGAAACCGTTGCTTTTGCCTTCTTAATGGCATCTGTGGCTTTGTCCAACTCGCCTTCACCGATGAGGTCATACACATCTTCAATTATGGCGTCAAGTTCATTCCCATCTCTGGCCACAGGAGCAGACAGTTCTGCGTATGCGAGCATTCCATTGCTCTGCATAGTGTGAAGCGTAGAAGTATAATTCACGCTGCCAACGATGGCAACCACCATTGCGGCGACGGAGGCAAGCGTCCATGCAACTCGTTGACCGGAACTGAAGAAGCCCTGTACCTTCTCTGAGATACGACTGAGAAGACTGGTAAGATCTATCACGGGCTCAGCTAAATCGGCAGCAACAACAGGTTGCTCTGCTATCTTTCGTTCTGCAGCATGCTGGGTGAGGAAATCCTTCATGGCGACCTTCTGGACAGCATTGGCAATGGCCCTCTGGCACTCATACTCCTCCTTCAATTCCGCATCAGTCGCCAGGTCACGCTCAAACGCAGCCCTTTCGGCTTCAGCCATTCGCCCAAGCAGATAATTGTCTATCCTTTCTTCGGTAGTGATATCGTTATTCATATCTTTCGTTTTCGATAAATGATGCAAAAGCCTCAAATGTAACCTACAATCTCCTGAATTTTTCAACGATGGGTTTCAGCTTCTTCATACACTTGTTCTTCTGCGTCTTCACGGAATCCGCATTGCTGTAGTTCATTGCCTGAGCTATCTCAACTCCTGACAACCTGTCCCAATAGAAACGCCGGAGAAGTTCATCACAAGGAGGGGTTAATTCGGCGACGGCGCGTTCTACGAAATCCTTCATCTCTTCATTTTTGCGTTCTGCATCTTCATTCTCGGAGTCCTCTACAATCTGCTTCTGAACCTTGATGTCAAGGACCTCGTCATCTCCTTCTCCCTGGTGATAAAGCTTGACTTTCTCAAACTCATGAGACTTTCTGTCACCGGCCTGCATCTTACGTATGGCAATACCCAGAAGATACTGATACAGAGAACTGGTGAGGTTCTCAGGGGTTAGCTTTCCACATAAGATGTTGTCATACATCGCCATGTAGGAGTCGTGGAATAAATCCATGGAATACTCCTCAGGCTTCTTGAACTTGTTCCTGAAATACAATACAAACTTAGGATACACCTGATCATAGAATCCGGCCATGGCGGTCTGGTCATTTACGGTGAATTTCCTTATATAATCCTTGTCTGTCATCCCTTAAAACATATATGTACTTCTCCGACTGGGCTGCCCATCGGTATCCAGGTCTTGAGGGTATCTGGACTTCTCGGACACGGACTTGCTCCATTCCAGCAACAGCTCGCTGTACTTACAAATATCAAGACGCCTTTGTTCGGTAGCAATTGTGTAAGATAACACTCCATAATAAACACCTTCAGGAGTACGATACTCGTAATTGGACTGGTATGGTTTGCATGCTGCCACAAAAAGCCACTCTGTCGGCTCCGGCTTCTTAATGATATTACTGGTTTGTCGAGGAAGGATAAACTTATCGCCGGTACCCCGGACAAAGACTTCGTCATCCAACTGTCCTCTTGAGCCACTTCCGCTGTGGCAGGCATCGGCAATGACAATAATCTTGCCTTTCGCCCCCACGCGAACACGAAGGCGGGTGAAGATTACATTCAGTTCGTCATCTGTTAAATGATTATTACCCTCATACACTCCGGCTTCGTACTTTTTCTTAGCATCATAGGGGATTCAGGCCTCGTCAAAACCATCTTCTTCATCTCCGTTCAAATCAGTTATTTGTTGCCCATGACCGGAGAAATGTAAATAAACGATATCTCCTGAATGACATTTTTCTGATAGGCTATTGATGGAGCAGAGAATGTTTTCCTTTGTAGCGGCAGAATCAATTAGTTGTACGATATTCTCAGAAGAGAAGCCTTGGTGCAGCAAAGCACTTTTTATTATCGCAACATCGTTATTGCCGTGAATCCTGTTCCAACCAGAATCTTCAGGATAGTTCCCTATGCCAATTAAGATAGCATGCCGTGACTGTCCCAGAGCACTAAACGTGACAAAGGGTAGCAAGAAAAGCAGTAATATGCTCCATGCTTTTTTCATCCATACCTCTTAAAAATGGATAAATTTAGTAAAAATAGATGGAACGACATTGTATTCGTTGTGAAAAAATACTTTTCCGTTTCTAATCATGGGTTACCTTTGGAGTATTCTTGACATAATATGGAGAACGACAAAACAAAGCAAATCATGAAAAAGATAATCGTCACATTAGTCGCTTGCCTAATTGCAATCGCACCGGTCCTTGCACAGAACCGTATCGTCAAATCTTTTGTCAATCTGAGGGCTCAATCAAATATGAATTCCACCGTCAAAGAGGTCATTCCTCAGGGCGCAAGTGTTTATGTTATTGGGGATTTAGCAGGTGGCTGGAGTCAGGTTGTCTATAATTACAAGGTCGGGTACATCATTTCTTCCAACCTGATTTCAGAGGAGAAACATACATATATTCCCACAACCAGAGTCCGTTACTATACCAATTCCGCAGGGCAAATAGTTCAGTCCACAACCTATTATCCATCTGCCCCCCGAGGAGCAACAGCCCGTTGTGTCGATGGGACATATAGTTTCAGCCGAAATCGGCGTGGGACCTGTTCGCACCATGGCGGTGTGGCCCAATGGCTCTAATATTGTGATCAAAAACAAAACACTTATAATGAAAACTGTAAACTAGTTATGGAAATAACAATCATCTCTTTTGTAGCAGCCATTCTGCTGGCACTATATGTGGGCAAGTGCCACGATTATAAGGTTCTGGAGAGGAATAATAAGTGGCTCAATGAGCAACGTGAGCAGGCACCGAAGCCAGTAGCTGTTGAAGACAAGGATAACCATCCACTGGACATGGAGTCCGCGATGGAGGCTATCCGTTTCAATGGCTATGTGCCGGATGCCAACGAGCACTGGATTACTTTCATTGTCCAGGGAGAACATTATGCCATCGACGCAGATCGATTCCCGGTGATGGTGATGATGAAACACTATAACCTTGACACCAAAGAGTGGGATATGGATCTGATGCACAAAGCAGCGCATCAAGTATCGGATGATATCATAATGGGCAAGGTTCTGTTTACCGGCGAGGAGGAAGATGGTATCGCTTTCCAGATTACCGCCATCGAGAACAAGTACGGACATTTCAAGGATTGCCTAACTCGTCGTTATATCAATATCATTGACGAAACTCAGTCTAGAATGAACCAGCTGTACAAAGAAATGGAGGCAGAGCGGAAGGATGCTCTTTCCGTATCCCCTCAGCTGGACATGGGTAACCCAGGGGAAAAGAAAGTAATGTCCTAAGAAGATACTTTCAGTCGATAAAACCAATTGAGAATAATGAGCAAGCCATACATCATTCTAATACTTTTACTTCTCGCCGGTTGCGGTCCTAGAAAAGCGGCAAAGTCCAGCAGTGTTGAAGTGTCTCTATCGGATCAGAGCGTCGAGCAAGACTCGGTCTCCACAGACTACAAGTATGTCTTCTTTGGCAAGCTTGGCTTCATGGAACGGACGTTCCGGGAGGACACTCTGTTCTTCCCTCCAATCGAAGGTCTCGTGCACCGATCGGCCTATGCAATGTGCCCCACAGACACCTGTGTTGCCGAATATGCCGTACTGGCGCTTCGCTGTCCGCCCATCCAGCCTCTTCTTAACTGGGTGTCCGATACCGTTAGGGCGTTTGTAAACGATTGCCCCATAGGCAATGGACTTTCGATATACAACAACAGGGAGGTGAGCATCCCAATCCGGCACCTAAAGTCCGACAAAGAGATCTGCGACTACTATATCGGCCAGCTGAATCACGTCTACGACACCTGGCACTGCACTGGGAAAGGGGACCATGGCGTCATCAATGAACAGGCCGGTCTTCTCCTGGCCGATTGCTGGAATAACGGCAATCTTTATACCTTTCACCGGATGGACTGGTACGACTGGCTGAGCAGCGGCAACAATACCCGTGAGTCCTGGTGGACCGTCAATGCAAGAACCGGGAAACTGCTGCCCCTCAACGATATGGTCCGGCAAGGAAAGAAAGAATCCTTGGCCACGCTCATGATTGCGCATCTGGCGAATGGCAAGGGCGAGGGGTATACAGAGCAATATCCTGACGCATCCCGAAACAATCTTGAAGTATTATCCTGGGCAAACGGCAGCGCCCTCACCTCAGAAGGGCTTGTCATTTTCTTCTATCCCTACAACCTTGGATCCGGTGCCGATGGGGAGTATGTGGCATTGATTCCCTATACAGAGCTTGAGGGCATTCTTAAGGATAATCTCGTATGAAAGAAATCTTTGCCAAATGATTGCATTTTCATATCTTTGTAAAGCCATGACACATCAAATGGTGTTTGGGGGCCGCAGAGATTCAACTCGTGAGTGTTACTATAATGGATAATAACATCGACAAAATCCTCGCGTTCAACCGCGAATACGTTGCTTCAAAGGGCTACGAAAGGCATATTACCGACAAGTTTCCGGACAAGAAATTGGCCGTGCTGAGCTGCATGGATACACGGCTTTCCGTCCTGCTTCAGGATGCCTTGGGTCTCAAGAACGGAGATGCCAAGATTATCAAGAATGCAGGGGCTGTAATCCCATCGCCGTGGGATTCGGCCATGCGGAGCCTCGTTGTGGCCGTCTATGAGCTTGGCGTAACGGAGATCATGGTGGTGGCGCACACAACCTGCGGTGCCTGCCATATGAGTTTCGGCCATTTCAAAAATGAGATGCTTAAGCGCGGGATACCGGCTGGTGTTCTGGAGCGTTCCGATGTGGACCTGGATGCCTGGCTGGAAGGCTTCCATGATACGGAAAAGTCGGTCAGGAGTACTGTCGCCGCTATTACCAGCCATCCTCTTATCCCTTCTGATGTGACGGTGAGGGGTTTTATCATTGATTCCACCACCGGTGAACTAACTGAAGTCAAATTACGCTGATAGTGGAAGAGGACAAGTCAAAACGGTAGAATATGGTTTTTGTTGTCGAATCCATAATAGCCTGCATTGTTTTTACCCTGTTCGTGTTCCTGATGTCCAGGGACCCGGTGAAGACCATCTTCAACTATCCTCGGGCCATCATTGAGCGCTGTGAGAAGCTGGGCCTGGTGAATGAAGGGAATCGGCCCGGTGGAGTAGGCTTCTATGCAAAAAAGCTCACGGCAATGGCCGTGTTCGGCATCCTTCTGGGCTTGCTAGTCCGCTATGTCAATGGCTGCATCACCTTCTGGTGCGGCGCTATCACTGCCTACGGCTTATGGGTGGTGGTAAACTGGTGGGACGCCATCGTGCTGGACTGTATCTGGTTCTGCCACGACAAGCACTTCGTGATTCCCGGAACGGAAGACATGGTTTCCGCCTACCATGATTACTGGTTTCATGTCAAGGGTGCTCTTATAGGGATGCTACTTGGCATTCCGGCGGGGTTGGTTGCTGGGTTAATGGTACTAATCCTCCAATAGTATGCGTGCAGTAATTCAAAGAGTTTCCTCTGCTTCCGTCTCCATTGATGGAGAGGTCAAATCGGCCATTGGACCCGGTCTGCTTATTCTTCTTGGCATCGGCCATGAGGACGGGCAGGAAGACATTGACTGGCTGGTGAAGAAGATTGCTGGGCTCCGCATTTTCAACGACGATGCCGGAGTAATGAACCGCAGCGTAGTGGACGTTAGCGGTGAAGCACTGGTGGTGAGTCAGTTTACGCTGATGGCATCCACAAAGAAAGGCAACCGGCCTTCTTATATCTGTGCGGCTGGGCATGGACTTGCTATTCCGCTTTATGAGAAGTTCTGCGAGGCTCTTTCTGCTGTCATTGTCCGCCCGGTGGGAACCGGTGAGTTTGGCGCCAACATGAAAGTGGCCCTGGTGAACGACGGACCGGTTACGATCTGCATTGACACGAAGAACAAGGAATAAGGATTCTAATTTCCCCAATTTTGCACGCGTGCGTTCGCGACTCAGGCTGCGATTGACATTTTGAACCCCCGAAGGAAAATGACCCCCCTCCGGGATGAATCACCCGGCAGTATGTCAGTGTCTTTTCGGGCGTCCGGAAAACATTTATCAAAAAGTTACGCGGATTTGACAGCGATTATGCGGCAGTTAATTCGGGTGTGCAAGTGCTTGAGTGTTTGGCCCTTTCCAACGGAGTTCCGTCGGATGTGGTGATGAAGTTCACCGGTCACGCCGACTACAAATCCATGAAGCCCTACATCGACATCACCGAGGACGCCAAGAAAGACGCCATCAAGCTGATGGAAGTTGCTTTCCGGAAGAAATGAAAATAAACAATTGCTATTTGGTTATTTGGACTAAACCTCCTATCTATGTTTCCAAACTTTTGCCAAAAGTGTCAAAATGATGGAAAGTATGAGAATAGAAAGACCTGTATATCTGAATGAACTCTTCACCGCTATGACATAAAGGGGAAGCATTACATCGCCTCCCTTTCCAAATACTACTTCCAGTCTGCATGGAGAATCCCCGATGAAGAGAAACTCCAACAGGAGACCCCTCCCTGAACGCTATCAGTGACTCGTTCAAAAAGATTGTTGTCACTGGAGAGAATATCCGCCTTAAACGTGACGAAAACGGCATCGCTACCATCCCGATCATTCAATTCCTGAAGGATCCAAATAGCCTGGACTTATAAGATTATTTCCAATGACTGCGCAACAGAAAAATAAAATAATTCTATATATAGTCTTCGGAAGTTACATAGCATTTGCTGTGCTGGGAAAAAAGGAAACTGTATTACACTCATGGACATCACAAGATATTAAGACAAAACACATGGCTAATATTTTGCGCAAGAAGAATAACATGCTATCTTTGCACCCCTAAAATAGAATGGCTATTATTTTTTACTTAACTTTTAACATGAAAAAGATACTTGTTCTAATACTTTCATTCTTCTGCATGCTTTCATTTGTAAGCTGCGAAAAGGAGAATAAACCTGATACCTTTGAATCGAATATGCATAGGATGTATGGAGACTATAAGTTGTCTGATATTCATTGGCCGGGCCTTCCTGTAGACCTGAACAATGATGGCAATGGTTATTGGGATTTACTGTATGAATTCAAGAACAAAATTGGCTACTACGAACCAGATTATACAGCCTCGGTAAATGATGGGACTGTCTATTCATACAAAGAATCCTATGCCGAATACGCTACTGCTTTCAATGTTGCCATTCCGTATCCTTATTACGTCGTATCTGACGGAAAGTGGGAATGCACAAGCATTCGTACATTTCAATTGACTTTGCGTACGACAGAAAAGACATTTTATTTCAAGACTAATTGCAGTCATATCTATCCTGGATTCAACGACCCTACCGATGTGTTTCTTGCCCATATCCAAGATATAAGCTTGGTTGTAGATTCATTCGATGATAATAGATTCCAAGTAGGCGTTCATTGCTCATTGCCTACGCCAACTGATGACGGAGGGCAAACGATTAATGATAATTTTCTTTATTACGAGTACACCAAACAATAACAATACCCCCGACAGTCCATAGGAATGCCGGGGTTATTGTTTAGGTCAAAGTGGGACCATTTCTGGGACCATAAAATAAAACCCGCTGAAAATCAGCGGGTTCATGTGGTGCTGGGAACTATCGAAACGAATTTCTTGCCATTTCTTACGTGGTAATAAAGTTTACGTAAACTATCAATAAGTCAATAAGTTAATAGGATTATTTGGATAATTCGCTACTATGCTTTATCTTTGCAAAAAGTCAAAAAGTGGGACGGAAAGTGGGACGGAAAAAGTAGTGAATAAAAAACATGAAAATCAGGTTCTACCTTAAGCGGGGCGACATCAACAAATCAGGCGAATGCCCCATTCGCGCAGACATCAGCGTACGCGGAGCGCGTATCCAGAAACTGATAGGTTTTTCTATCTCGGAGGATAGGTGGGATGACAAGAAGGAGGAAGTCAAGAAAGGCGCCAGAAATGCCCAGGACAGGGATTATCGCCTCATCAACTCCCGCATTGCCGATATCCGTACCCACTTCTCGGCCTTCGAGCTCACGCTGGACTATCAGCCTTCCGCCGACCAACTCAACAAAGAGTTCGAAAAGGCGGTAAACAAGAATTCCGCCCTGATCGCATCCATCAGCAGCAAGGATGCCCCCGAAGTCACTGAGAAGAAAGTACAGGCCGCGGAGAAGGAAGAACGCAAGCCC
>Ga0247609_10001563_pt1 | contig 26848 bp, 25 predicted proteins | sample 172DNAGHGlowgp2_FD_193487 | JGI IMG/M metagenome (GOLD analysis project Ga0247609, IMG submission 193487) | Sheep rumen microbial communities from Palmerston North, Manawatu-Wanganui, New Zealand - 1728 DNA GHGlow gp2 | ecosystem: Host-associated > Mammals > Digestive system > Stomach > Rumen ...
CCATCAAGTATGTAGACAGCAAGCATCAGAAGGAGTTCCTAAAGGATCTAAAGCGTGTCTATGGCGCTGTCAGCAAGGATGCCGCAGAGACTGAACTTGACAATCTTGAAGCCAAATGGGGCGAACAGTATCCCATCGTCATCAAGTCGTGGCGTGACAACTGGCAGCGATTAACTGAGTTCTTTCAGTACACAAAGGAAATCCGCCGTCTCATCTACACAACAAACACCGTTGAGGGCTACCATAGGCAGATACGCAAGGTGACGAAAAACAAGGGCGTGTTTCCTTCTGATACGGCATTGGAGAAACTGGTCTATCTGGCTTACCGTAATATCAGTGAGAAGTGGACCATGCCTCTTGCGAACTGGGCACTCATCTCTCAACAATTAGCAATAAAATTTGGTGATAGGTATGAAATTATGTAACTTTGCAGCCAGAAAGGCTCCTCATCTGGAAAACACGATTATAAATCGTGTCTCCCATCTGAGGTTAGAATAATAAGGATAATGGCCTTGACACAGTTCAACTTACACTACCCCCGTTTTTATTCTGTTGGTGCTGACGGTGCTTATGATGGTGTATTACATCCTATTGGTAGTATCGGGGTATTACACCCAAAGGCAGGAGCCTGTAGCGGCCTTTACGGAACTGATGAAGGCGCACTCGGATGAATCGGCCCACGCGAAGATTGCCGGAGGGCTGGTGTGGGGACAGAACCGCACGCTGTGGACAGCTCCGAACATCGTGATTGGTATAGAACCCAAAAACGTGAGGGTGGTGGACTATAACGATACGCCATTTGAGTTTGCTGATGATGAACTACTGGCTGCGTATAAGGTTTTTGAAGCATCTGATTCGTTAAAAAGAATCAGAAGTTTGGGAAATGATCTGCCAAGGTATATGCTGACGAGATATGGGGCCAACTTTAATAAGAGTAACCCAATTTTGACGCTGCAATTGAGGAAAACATCCTGGGGACAGTGCCAGTTTGTGTGGCACAACAGGTATTATGGTGAAGAAAATGCGGTTGAAAAGCAAGATATGTGGCGTGAGAGCATTATCAGCGAGCACATGAATAGTGGCCTAAGGGTGGCAAACTATCCAAACAGTTTGTGCCTGCATCTGGTGATTGAAACAAAGGATGGAAACGTGTTGATAACAGAAATAAGCAAGGAGAAGAGCAATGACTATCCCACGACAAAAGCGGTGAGCATTGGCGAACAACTGGAGTTGTCGGACTTTGTGGATCAGCGGGATTTCCAAGAGGATTTTGTAACGGAATGGACTCGCAGAGCGGTGTGTGAGGAGTTTGGATTGTCGGAGAATCAGTATGCAGAGGTGTTTGATGAGCGCTCACTACGTGTGTTGTCGCTGGATTTTGAGATGGATATCTATAACTTTACGATTGTGAGTACGATTAAACTGCGCCAGAGTTGTGAACAGTTTAAGAAGGTGGTTGGAAGCACCATAGAGCAAAAGGAAATTTCGGATATACAAGAAATGGCATTGAAGGAAATACCAGAGGTGCTGATGAAGTATCCGGAAAACGAGGGCGAGTATCATCCTTCGTCGTACTTGCGGCTGTTGATGTTCTACTTGTATAAGAACGGGTATAAGCGGACGTGTAAGGAGTTTGTGAGGCGGGGTAGAAAGATGCACAATCAGGTTAGAGGGAAAAATGAAGAGTGAAAAAGTTGAAATCAAAAATAAAAGTGATTTGTTTTTTGCTCTTTTGTGGTTTGGCTGAGGAAAAGGGCGAGAATGGCGTAGTGAGGGATGCTGGATTTTGTGACTGAGGATAAAAATATAGGAAAAAGAAGTATGAAACAAGAAGAGAGATGGTACAATCTAAAGTCGCCGTTGAGGCTTGTTGAAGGGGTAGATATGAGTAAGGCTCTGTTTAGGATATTTTCTTTTGATGGACTCCTTCAGATGTTAAATGAGAATGCGAACTATCTTGTTAAAACTAGCCTTTGGGAGGACGTATACGAGAACTTTATACTGAAGGAGGTAGTAAAGAGAGATGGTAAGGAAACGGCTATGAATAGTCTTGCAGATATATTTTATGGGCAGTGCTGGACTAGTAGAAAGTCTTCTGATGCTATGTGGCGCATCTATTCTCCTGACAAAAAGAGTGTGAGAATAAAAACAAGACTGGGTAAATTGTATAATATGATAACGCCAAACGATGGCGCGTTTATTGTGGGACAGGTACGGTATTATTCGCAAGCTAAAATAGAGGAAGATATTAGTAATTTGCCGGTTCTTACAAAAGGTGAAATAATATCTCTGATTATTCAGTCATTGTTTACCAAACGAAATAGTTTTAGTCATGAGGCAGAATATAGGGTTATCTATGTGGCAAATTCTGAGAAAGAGAAGGTAGACTCTCCGGCAAAACCATTCTTAATCAACCCTCTCGATTTTATTGAGAATATCTACTTTGACCCACGAGCTGACGATGCTTATGTGGAAAGATGTACGAAAATATTAACAAATGCTTTTAATTACCCGAAGTCAAGGATTAGGAAATCAAGTCTGTATTCCTTTACTTCGCAACCAATTAGTTTTGTGGATAAGTATGGAAAAAGCAACTGGGATATCGCAGTACAAGATAGATTAAAGGAGTTATAAAGGAAATAACTGAGAGCATTTTATGGGTGTATCATATTGTATAGATGAGTGCGAAAAGATACTTAGGTTATCGAGAATCCTTCCTAAACTAGATTGTGATGAGGCTGGACGCCGATTTACAAAGGCATTTTGGGAAGTTCAGTATTATCTTGACGATTCTACTTATAATGACTATAAGTTAGGCTCTAACTTGAAAGAAGAGGTGGTTGCATGTCTTCTTGGTGGTTATGGCCTTAAAGCGGAGTTGGGCCTTCTGGCTTTTCACCGTATCAAGAATTTGAGATTAATAAGGGAAGGAACAAACTTGGAGGATATCGAAGACGCCATTAGCGCTCCATTTAGGTGGAATGGGAAGGATGTACACTACCGATTCTCACGCCAGAAATCCAAGTACATTTTCTACTTTCTGCAGAGAAATGATATTGATGAACTTGAAAAATTGAGTGGTAGTAGGCTGAGGGATAAACTAATGACGATAAAAGGCATTGGGCCTAAGACTGCCTCGTGGATTGCTAGAAATTATAGTAATTGTGAAGACGTGGCGATAGTAGATATCCACATTTATAGGGCTGGTAGATTGGCTGGATTTGTAAACCCTAAGTGGGATATGCAAAAGGACTATTATAAGATAGAAGAGAGTTTTTTGGATTTTTGCCACTCTATACATGCGTTACCTTCAAAAATGGATTCTATTATGTGGAATCAGATGAAAGAGTCGAATAGAAGAGCAATAGAATTGTTGAACTTAAAAATATATTGATTATGTCAGGAATGTCAGGTGATCACTCCGGAATAGGAGGTGGTGGTATAATGCCTCCCGTTTCGCCGGGTAAAGGTGATGTTTGTTTAAACTTGGTAATAATAACAAATCTGGCCACGGTGGACACTGCGGTGCTGGCCAAGACGCAGGAGAAAGAAGTGCTTCCTGTAGAGGCACAAACTGCGGACGGACCTGTGGTGGTGAAGGATGAAGAGGTATTAGGCACAGTATTAAGTAGCCATCTTGTGCAGTTGCTGAACTGTATGAACGGTGGCACGGAGTATGAGGCGGAAATATTGAAAATAGACGGGGCCATATGTCAAGTGAAGATCAGAGCCGTGAAATAACCATAGTAGGTGGTACTTATCGGGAAACCTGTTACTGGCCTGTATGGGACGAACTGTATGGGTCTGGCTGGAGGGCGGTGCGAGTGATAAGAGCATTCTTTCCTGATGTGAAGATAAAATTCCATACGGCAGGAGGATCCAATGTAAAGCAATTGCTCAAGGTATATGCGGCCTCGGAGAAACTGGAGTATGAGGTGACAGAATTGCCGGATACCATTAGCTTCTACTATAATCATCCGCTATCGAACCCCATAATGCACGGGTGCCCGTCAACGATGGTGGACATGAATGCCAGCGGACAATATGTGATAGGCTTTGGAATGCTGGAAGCACAGACGATGATAGATGGTGATTGGGTGGTATATGATCCTCAGTCACCCCGGAATCCACTCTCTTTCAGAGGGCAAGGAGGAAAGGCGGCGCATCTTGCACTGGTGCTTAATGAAACAGAGGCCAGAAAACTGTCAGGGGAAATGGAACTGGATGCGGTGAAGACTGCACTATTTGAACGGGAGCAATGTGAGTGCTTGATTGTGAAATGTGGTGCGAAAGGAGCCCTGGTATATACCTCAAAGGATGATGATGGCAAGGTAATTCCTGTGTTCAAGTCATCGCATGTTTTCCCTATAGGCAGCGGTGATGTGTTTACAACCGTGTTTGCACATTACTGGTTCTGCGGTAATAAACCCACTGATGCTGCATTGATTGCCAGTAAAGCGGCAGCTGCATATTGCGAAGAACGTGGAATAGTAGACAATATCCCAAATCTGGTGAAAGATAATGGATACAAGGAGCATATCCCGTTGAAAAAAGGTTTGGTTTATCTGGCTGGACCGTTTTTCACACTTAATGAGAAATTGTTTGTTTCTGAGTGTCGGAATATGCTTCAGGGAATGGGGGCGCAAGTGTTTTCGCCCTACCATGATGTGGGTGAAGGAAAAGCGGAAAATGTCGTACCTAAAGACATAGAAAAGCTGAGGGCGTGCGCCTGTGTTTTTGCCATAGTGGATGGATTAGACTCGGGGACTTTGTTCGAAGTGGGGTTTGCTGTGGCTCAGGGCAAGAAGGTAGTTGCCTATGTGGAGAATGAGACAGAAGGAGCTCTGAAGATGTTGGAAGGAACGGGATGTGATATAGAGAAAGACTTTACAACAGCGATTTATAAAACGTGTTGGTATGCAGCAGAATAAGAAAGCAATTCTGCTCTCTGGTGGTATGGATTCAATAGCCCTGGCTTATTGGATGCACCCCGAGGTGGCGATAACATTGGACTATGGTCAGCGGTCAGCAGAGGCAGAAATAACAGCAGCGTCGCAGGTCGCGAATATCTTGAGCATGGAGCACCATGTACTTAGGATTGACTGTTCAAGTTTAGGAAGTGGAGATCTGGTAGGAACAACCCCCATAGGGAATGCTCCAGTCTCAGAATGGTGGCCATACAGGAATCAAATGCTGGTAACGCTTGCCTTGATGAAGGCTATCCAATTGGGCGTCTGTGAGTTGATGGTGGGTAGCGTTAAAACGGATGCCCAACATACTGATGGAACTGCTGCATTTTACGAGCAACTATCAAAGCTGGTGTTAATGCAAGAGGGAAGCATCAAAGTAACAGCCCCTGCCATAGAAATGACGACTGTTGAATTGGTAAAACGATCAGGAATACCCGAGAATATATTGATGTATGCCCACTCGTGTCATACATCAAACCATCCATGTGGCAGGTGTCATGGCTGTACGAAATATATGTACGTGAAAGAACAACTTGGAATCTTGTAAATGAGTGGACCAACGGTGAGAGAGCTGCCACTAGAGTTTACCCCATATATCTATAAAACAGGGAAGACAATAAAGTTGCCAGGAGTAGAGGTGGCACAGGAAGCGGTGGACTTCCTGACTGTTCTGAAAGAAAGACGGTCGGTAAAGCAACTTGGAAAGTGTACTTTGGAAAAGCTGTCCCAGATATTGTATTATGGAGTAAAACCTTATTGTATAGGGAAAGATGATTACGGCATGACAGTCTATAGGTCGGCAGCCCCCTCTGCCGGCGGCAGACATCCGATAGATATACTGGTGGGATTGAAAGAGTGGGATGGAAGACATCTGTATCTTTATTTGCCATTGAACCATTCATTGAAGCGACTTAACGTAGAAAAAGAACTGGTGGCGGCTTTCTTTGATGATGTGGAGCATACACTCCCGATGGGGGAAAGTGTGCTGCTATGGTTTTCGGTGCAAGTTATGAGGACGGCATCGAAATACACCGATTTTATGAGTCTGGTGTGGCGGGATTTAGGAGCCCAATTGTGCTGCCTGCAACAAGTGGCAAAATATGTGGGAACAGACTCCTGCCCAATAGGGTACCTTGCAGAAGATACATTCAATGCGTTGTTTCAAACAGAGCTGCTGGTATCCGGAGGCGGAATGATTATAGGTGACAAAAAGAAATAAAAATGGGTTCGAAGAATTATTTTTCTTATTTCAGGCTCCGCGATTCCAAAACGGATGAGCGAAGAAAGACGGGCGACTTGAAGAGTGATTTGCGCACGCCAATAGAAAGTGATTACGGGCGGCTGGTGTTTAGCTCTGCTTTCAGACGGCTTCATGATAAGACGCAGGTGTTTCCCCTAACGACGAATGATAACATCCACTCCAGGCTGACACATTCGATGGAGGTGGCTAGCGTTGGGAAGTCATTTGCGTTGAAAATTTGTGGTGACAAAGAGATTTCCGGTAAACTGGGATTTGAGGCCAATGACATCGTATTGTGGAAAGATGTGACAACCTTGATGGAAGTAATCTGTCTGGCTCATGATATAGGCAACCCTCCACTTGGTCACTTTGGGGAGACTGCCATCCAGAATTATTTTGAAGAATTGTTTGCCCGACTCAAGAAAGATGTTGAGAACGGCAACTTTGACAATGTCATCATAAGGAGCGAGATGGAACGGGCTGGAGTCAAGGAATTGACACAAGAGATAAGAGATATATTTGACAGCTTTACAAGCGGCAACAACAAGACGTTTTACGACTACACACAGTTTGACGGAAATGCACAAGGTTTCAGAATACTGACCAAGTCGCAATTCCTGAATGACCTGTATGGACTGAACCTGACGGCGGCATCGCTCTGTGCCTTTGTAAAATATCCAAATGTTGGCAAAAAGATAAAGAATTCGCACAAAGCGATATCAAAGCATGGCGTATTCTACACAGAAAGAAATTACTTGGACCAGGTGATGAACGAATGTGGAATAAGTCAGATAGATGACAATGCCTACCATAGACATCCATTTGCCTATTTGATGGAAGCGGCTGATACAATCTGTTATCTGTTGATGGACATAGAAGATGCCATTAGCAAAGGATGGTTGACCTATCAAGATCTGACAAACATGTTGAGGAGAACTAAGCAAGGTGATGATATTGTAAAGAGAGCGGGCAATCATTTCAAGGAAAACGATCCTGAAAAAAAGAAGATAGTACAATTGAGAACTGAATTGATGGCATCTCTGGTGAATGAGTGTTTTGAAACGTTCAAAAAGAATTTTGACAAGATAGAGAAGGGGGAATATAATAATGAACTGATATTTGACAAAGGAGACAAGAGTCTAGGCAAAATTATACAGGATTTTAGTAGGACGAAGGTTTATAGTCACAAGGAGATAGAAGGATTGGAATTGACGGGTAGTGCGGTTATTACGGGGCTATTTGACTATTACATCAAATACTTGTTCCACAGTGATAAAGCTTATAGGATGCACGCCAAGCATACGCTATCAAAAGCAGTGTTTATGACTACACTGCAGGAACATTTGGAATTTGAACGCAACAGTAAACCGGCATGGGACGTGTATGATGATTTCGATCCCAAAGATTTAGCCTTTGAGGAAAGATTGAGGATTATCAGGGATCATGTGGCATGTATGACGGACAAGTACGCTGTGGAACAGTTCAAAAAACTGAGTGGACAAAAAGTATAACAGATGGAATCAGAACTGGCGAATAAAAGACGAGAAATTATCTCGCAGTCATCGTCATTTAAGGCCTATATAGATGCGGTGCTGCCGGCGGGAAAGGTACGCAAGCTACTAGACATATTGGTTGAGCAGTGTGATGTGTATGTGTTTGGTGGCGTAATCCGGAACTTTCTACTAGGCTACCCCTTTCATCGTGATATAGACTTGGTAGTCTATGCAAAAGAAAAAATAACACTCCCCATAGAGTTACTGCATGGGATAAACATAACGCGCAATAAATTTGGGGGAGTGAAACTATCATTACCTCATATAACTATTGATGTATGGGGGCTTGAAAGTACCTGGGGACTCTTGCAGACGAAAGGAAAAGCAACACCATATTCACTTGTCAGAACTGTTTTTTTTAACTTTTCTGCCATTGTGTTTGATTATAAACATCAGCATTTCATCTATTCGGATGATTTTCTGCGATTTTATGATTCAAAAACGATAGATTTGGTATATGGGAGGAATCCTTATCCGACAGCATGCGTGGTGAATACATGCTATTATGCACAGGAGTATAATTTTTCAATAGGTAAGAAACTAAGGACTTGGATCAGCAGGCAAGCACTGGGCGATGACGTTGAGACCCAGCAAGTGAGAAGATACGGTGAAGTGAAGTTCAAGGAGCCCATAGTAAATGCCTTCGTTGAGATGTGTAAAATTATTAAGAAACCCAATACTTCGGTTTGTATTTATGACAGTGATCAGCGGAAGTATATCTTCAAGTTTGAATAGTTATCCATCGATCTGAAAGCGATGAAGGAGGGTATTCTTAGTTTAGAGTTCATATTTTTAGAGTTTTAGAGCCAGTTCTGGAGTTGAAAGAAAAACTTCTGTAATATGATTACCATACAGGACTTATATAACATCGTTGGGAATAAGATTGCTAATGAGGCGCAGAAGGCTCTCATCAGGAATAACTTCCCTCCTCAAATAGCAGAGCAGATGTGCAATGCCATCGACGGTAAGGAGAGAGCAGAACATTTCCAACGACTGTTAAAGGAATACAACGAGTGGATGCAGAACCAACAGCGCCAGCAAGAGGCGGTACAGCGATTTTTGAGGGAGTATTATCATTGATGGTTCATGGTTAACGGCATTTTGGGTTAACGGTTCAGTATTTTTGATTATATTATATGGCAGAAGATATTATACGTAGGGAAGAGAACGTAGATGTAGAGGGCATAGGCTCGCGTATCTCTGATGATATAGGGCAGATTATTGAGCATTCTAAGCATGCTGTTGCCGTATATCTTAATGCGGAAGTGACATTGACTTATTGGAGAATAGGTCGCTGTATCGCAAATGAGCTGGATGCTATCTCCGATGAGAAATATGGTTCAAAGATTGTCTCAACGGTGTCGAGACAATTGACTGAACGTTTTGGCAAAGGTTATCAACGTGCCAATCTGTTTAGGATGCTGAAGGTGGCCAGAGTGTTTCCTGACGAAGAAATTGTCTCAACACTGTCGAGACAATTGACATGGAGCCACTTTGTTGAACTTTCTGTAATACCAGAAGCTAATAAACGCCTGTTCTATCAACAAATGTCGATACTTTACCATTGGAGTGTGCGACAATTACGCAACCAGGAAGATGGAATGGCCTATGAACGATCGCTGATAGCTGCCAAGCCTGATGATGAACAAGTGACCACTTTGGTTAATTCTACAAAAGGCGAATTGTCACCTGAATTGATACTCAAAAGTAGTTATGTGGTTGATTTTCTTGGGTTGACAAAAGGTTTTTCTGAGTCGGAACTGGAAGATGCCGTGGTTGAGCAACTAGAACGGTTTATAATGGAGCTCGGTCAGGATTTTGCATTCTTGGAGCGTCAGAAGCGTATTCCTATAGACTCAACCGATTATGTTTTGGACCTGTTGTTTTATCATCGTAGATTACGTCGATTGCTGGCCATTGACCTGAAATTAGGTAAATTCAAACCGGAGTATAAAGGTCAGATGGAGTTATATCTCAAGTACCTTAACCGCTACGAGCGTCAGCCAGGTGAAGAAGAGCCAATAGGGTTGCTCCTGTGTAGCGAAGGAAATACAGAGCATATAGAACTGATGATGCTTGATGAACCGAACATAAAGGTTGCTCAGTATCTGACTGTTCTTCCTGATAAACAATGGTTTATAGATAAACTGAATCGTTCTATACTGATTGCCAGAGAACTACAACAGCAATGATGGTTCATGGTTAATGGTTCATGGTGATTATCTCGGAAGTTTTATATCCACGAGAGCGAAAGGGAAGGCTAGCGTAGGGAGAATCCGTGAGATAAAATACAATGGAAGAAAAGTTTCATTAAAGAATACTTTATTTAGATATTCTTCAAAATAGAATTTAATAATGAGAAATGACTTGTTTTATAATCAGGCAAAAGAGACTGAACTTAATAAGCAATTAGCATCGAGATTTGAGAAGTTCGCCAAAAGTCATCCTGATATTCAGGTGTTCTTAATTACTTCTCCTCTTGGTGAGAGGTATAGCTATCCTTATGAGGAGCAGGCTCTAATTATGCTTGTGCCAGGTCATAAAATAACGTTTATAAACCTTGGTGAGGAAGGCAGGGCTTTTGATAATTACGTAGATGATGTGATAGCAGATCTAAACACAATATCTACGACTTATAAGTATATGGATCATATCGGAAGGCCTAGAGAATGGCAAGATGATGTGATAAAAAAGATACAATACAATCAAAATGCGCTATTCGATGTAACTGCTCTATTGGCAGAAACGACCCTTGAAGGAGAATGGCGAAGGAAGGTAGACCTGCTTATCTCTCTTTTGACTGGTAGCATTAATGATATTGACAAGATTGGCGCGGCTGAACCTGTTTCCCTTTTGGAAAAAGTAAAAAAGAAAATCATACTATTTGACGGGGAGCAAACTCGATTTATTTATAAGAATTATAAAGTAAAGAAGATGGTATCAGTACAAGGCTTGTCTGGTACTGGTAAAACAGAGCTTCTGCTGCATAAGTTGAAAGAACTCTACGTGAGCGAAGATACGACGAAAATATTCTTTACTTGCCATAATATTGCACTTGCTGATAAATTGAAACAGCGTATACCACGCTTTTTTGACTTTATGATGGTTAACAAGCAGATTAAGTGGAAAGAAAGATTATGGATGGCAAGAGCATGGGGATCGAAAAGTAATCCCGACTCTGGTTTATACTCTTATATTTGTAATCACTACGATTTACCTTTCTATCGGTATAGTACAGGGGTAGACTATCAGTATATATACTCAAGAGTTCTAGAAGCATTAAATAGTATTCCAGAAAGGTCGTTTGAACCATGCTTTGATTATATCCTTGTGGACGAGAGTCAAGATTTTCCTGAAGTGTTCTTCGAGGTATGCAAAAAAATAGTTAGACAGAAGGTGTATCTGGCTGGCGATGTATTTCAAGACATATTTGACTCTGTGAAAAAGAAAAAATGGGGTTTTGATATTGTGTTGAATCGCTGTTATAGGACAGACCCGCGTACATTGATGTTTGCCCATGCTCTAGGACTAGGGCTGTTTGAGGAAACAAAACTAAATTGGTTTGAGAAATCTCAGTGGGAAGGTCTTGGATATAAAACTGATTATTCAGAACCTGGATACTTGAAATTGAAACGCAATCCGATTAAGCGGTTTGAAGAGATTGATCCTGGTGTAAGTTTGGAAATACATAACGATACAAAACTTAGTAAAGTTAAAGAGATTATTCACGGACTTATTGAGTCGAACCCAGATATAAAACCCGGTGATATCGCAATTATATTAGTCGATGATAGTAGAAATATCTATGAATATATGGATAAATTATGCTATACTATCAATCAGGAATTCGGCTATCAAGTAAAGAGAGGATATGAAACTAAGTCAGCAACAGAAGATGCCGTTTATATTACAAATACCAATAATGTAAAAGGTTTGGAATTCCCATACGTGATATGTATTACTCAAAAAATACAGAATACGTACAGATATAGGAATTCACTTTATACGATGCTAACACGTTCGTTTATTAAGTCATTCTTGCTTGTTACAGATAACAATCTACTCCAGACGCTTCAGGATGGCTATGAGTATATAAACGAAAATAGGTGTGTTAGAACTCACATTCCAACGGAGGAGCAGAAGAGGGCTATTCAGCAACAAATAGTGGAGGTGAAATCAGAACAGAACGAGTCTGCACAAGAAATGTTGGAGGCAATTTTTGAAGAGCTCAATATAACGGATGCGCGGAAGAAAACTAATCTTGCGAGGGCTTTAGATATGGCTAACTTTGATAAATTTGATGCAGACTTGGTAAAGCGTTTTATTGAAACAAATCTTAGTTTCTATTCATGAAGAAGCTGGTTTTTGAGTTGAAAGATTCTCTGTATAATTTAGCATTTCAGGATGAGATAATCAAAGGTCGTATTCCGATTCTTCTCATTGTTATTGAGGCATGTCGATACATGATGCATAATGAGCAGGTCACCAATGCTAATCATAAATTTATGTTGGTTGTAGATGACATGAACAGATTATTCTTCTGCAAAGAAGGCAGAATGTTTTCTGTAATGTTCCCATTCCATGTCAATGAATACCCAACTGTAAGATTCGATTTAAACAACTTGCCTTTAGACGGAAAAATGCTCTCGGATGTCAACCAGATTTTGGGATCTGAACAATTTGAAGAGAAGGATGCAATAGACTTTATTGAACCGATAGCCAATTTACAGGATGAAAATCCTGACTTGTGGGTAGTGGTTAAGCATTTGCTGACTTATGAAACAGGCTACATTCGATATGATGACGACCCAGAGGGATTTAGGAACGCATCCAGAATGGGGGTACCCAAGAAGCATCCTCGATACCATTATGATGTTAATCTTGATTCACAGGCAACATTTAAGTTGGGACTGTCTAGGAAGATAACACCTGATGATTTTGTCGATTTCTTGGATAACAAGAAAGATAGAGCTGTGCTGAGAGAATAGGCATACAAGGGATCAAGGAACGACTAGATAAATATGAGAGTAATTGCGTTAATGGGAAGAGACAATACGGGCAAGACCCGTTGCTTGGGACATTTGATAAACATAATGCACCGAGAGATGTCGGGGTATGACTACCTCATAGAGGGACAAGATGAGCGCGTTTCTTTCGATTTCCTAGGTCAGCGCATTGTTGTTTGCACATGGGGGGATACATATGAGGATGAACAAAATAACTTAGATTATATAAGCCACATTAACCCGGATATAGCCATTGTTGCCACTAGAACGAGGGGGTGGACGGTGGTAAGTGTAGAGGAATTCTGTGCACAGTATAATATCGAGCCGAAATGGGTAGAGAAATATGTGGCAAATCCTGATGATGCCTCTGAGCAGGAGTTTATGAACCATCTGCAAGCAGAGCAGATTTTGAACTATATACGCGGAATGTTGAAAGGGCGTTTGTATTATGTAGACAGCATATCGGCCATTGAAGGTGAGGAAAGAAAATATCATATGGCACTAATAGGCACAGAGGTGCCGGAGGAGGGATTCCCTAGGTCATTGTCGATAGTGTTGAATGAGAATCAAATGCACTATTATGAAACCAATAGGCCCATTTTGGAGGATGACTTTGTGTGGTATTATCCAGATTCTAATCACATGATGCGATATGCCAATGATGCTCCGGTGGCCTCAGAAATGAGGCGTGAAAGTATTGCCCTGAGACAGGAGCTAATGGCGCTGGAGGTGAAAGGCGAATCCGCGTGGGCGATAATCCGAAAGAAGATAGACTGGGTGAGATCGTATCATGTGAACGTGGGGCATGGTAACTGTAGCTTGATATTGACAAAATACGATAATGGTTATGACCTTTGGATGGTGGACTGTTCGACATATGACCACATGATACGACGTGACTATAGCGTGAACTTGCATCAATGCCTGAGGGATATTGCATGGGAATTGGATGTCGATGAGAAGAGTTTGCACATATCGCGGTTTATGCTGACGCATACTCATTCTGATCATTATAACGGATTACGATACCTGATAAAGCAGGGCATGATAGATAGCACAACGCTGATGTATGTAAATACGCATTATGACTGTGCATCGCCAGTGTGGATTACCATAATGAAGAGCTTGAAGGGAATGAAGTGCAAGTTTGTGGAGCCAATAAGTGGTAATTTGACAAACGGCGCCATACGTATCTTGCACCCTGAATGTAGTATCTATATGAAAAGCGGTTCGGTGTCGGCTGATAAGAAAAGGCTATGCAGGGTGGTTGCGAACGTGAATGATTCATCGGTGGTGTATAGCATTACACTGCAAAATAGAGAAATGACTTTACCAGGTGATTTGCAAAAGTCAGGATTTAAGGAGATGAGTGGACATGCGCCTTGTAGAGGAGAACTCAGCAAGACGAATTATTATATAGTTTCACATCATGGGAGTCTGAACGGCCATCCGGATGTTAATTGTATGAGTAAAGGAGCTCCATACCCTAAGCCCTTGTGTTGTGTTTCTCAAGGAGTTAATAAAGCGATACTGATGGGAAGGGACAATGCATATCCTGGTATATACAGCCCCATAGTTATAGATCATTGGGATAAGACACTGGGTGTGTTGGAATATACAGAGCAGGCTCCACACTATCTGGAACTGAATTGGGCGAATGATACAGTGGTGATGAAATGACTGTAGCTGTTGAAAAAATTCTCGGAATTGCAAAGTGCTATCGATACCTGAATGATAAGAAGAAAGAGACGGTGATGTCGAAACAGATCCTGCGTTGTGGAACTAGTATCGGAGCCAATGTTCGGGAAGGATTATATGCTCAAAGCCGAAAGGACTTTATCAGCAAGCTGAATATTGCTCTGAAAGAGGCTGGCGAGACGGACTATTGGCTGAATGTGATACATACGGCTGGCTACTTGACGGAGGATGAGTATGACTCGCTGAAAAGATAATAGTTGGGGGAGGGGACAAGTAGAGAATATTTTGATGTGTCGGGTTGAACAACAGGAGTGGTTGTCAACCTGATTTTTCGTTAAAAATGCAAAATAAAACAAAAGAAATGCAATTTGATTGAGGAGAAATTGCTATATTTGCAGGATTGATTAAAGTAAGATATGGCAGAAGATATTAAAATGGAAACTAAGACAAACGGCAAGCGCCGAGGCAGGTTGCCTCGGATAGAAGTCGTTGATCTGTTCTGTGGAATAGGTGGCCTTAGCTACGGAATGATGAGTCATGGCCTTCATATCATTGAAGGTTTTGACTTGGATTGGACTTGCCAATATGCCTACGAAACCAATACGGGAGCTACTTTCATTTATAAAGATATACGAAAAGTAACGGGTAAAGAGATCCGTTCAAAATATAAGAAAGGGGCGATAAAGGTTCTTGCAGGATGTGCTCCTTGCCAACCTTTTTCGTCCTATGCATTTAAAAACAAACATAAGGATCCCAACAAATATGACCTTCTTTATGAATTCGGCCGTTTGGTGAAGGAGGTACAACCAGATGTTGTGACGATGGAGAATGTCCCTTCGATAGCTTCCTTCGGTTTAAAGGACGTTTTGGGAGACTTTGTTAGGACTTTGAAGAGTGAAGGTTTCTCTGTTAAGTATCAGGTAGTCTTTTGTCCTGACTATGGCGTGCCACAAACCCGTAAACGCCTTGTGTTGTTGGCTTCTAGGTTGGGCGATATAGAATTGACGAAGCCTACACATAAAAAAGGCGAATACGAGACCGTCAGGAAAACGATAGGTGATTTGCCAGAGTTGAGGGCTGGAGAAGCAAATGAAACGGATGCACTTCATAGGTGCGCTGCTCTTGGCGAACTAAATATGAGGCGAATGCAGGCAACTCCATACGGGGGCGGTTGGAAAGACTGGCCAGAGGAACTCCTGTTAGATTGTCACAAGAAAGAAGCAGGTAAGAGCTTTGGCGGTGTTTATGGCAGAATGGTATGGGATGAGCCCAGTCCGACGATAACCACGCAGTGTACAGGTATCGGTAACGGACGTTTCGGGCATCCGGAACAAAATAGAGCCATCTCCATAAGGGAGGCTGCTTTGCTTCAGACTTTTCCGATGGATTATAAGTTCTTCCCCAATGAGGAGGAGGTGTCTATAACGAAGGCCTCGCGCTATATAGGCAATGCTGTGCCCCCAAGGTTAGGTGCAGTAATTGCTGAGAGTATCAAGGTACATGTCAGAAATCATAAGTAATGTGTAACATCAAGAATAGTATTTTGTTATATGAAAGAGTATAAGATAAATATTGACCCGAGAATTCTTGAGTTGTTAGGTCCTAACCTATACACTAACATTTACTATGTATTAGCTGAACTTATAGCAAATGCATATGACGCTGATGCCAGAAATGTCTATATCATTGCTAATGCTGACAATATCACGATTGAGGATGATGGGCATGGTATGTCATATACAGAAGGTGATGTAAATAAGTTCCTTAATGTGGCAGCTGTATCCCGTACTGACGATAGTAATTCTTTAACAGAAGAATTTCATCGCAGAAAGATGGGAAGAAAAGGTGTTGGCAAATTGGCCGCCTTATCGGTATCGGAAGAGGTACTTGTAAAAACCATATGTAAGGGCGAAAGATCTGGATTTATAATGTCACGTCATCCTTCAGGTAATGAACTGACTCCTATCCCAGATGAAGATGTATCATTTTCCTATGTGAAAGATCATGGAACGTCCATCGTAATGGAGAAACCTCAATATCGATTACACAAGACTCTTGATGTAGTTAAGAAGAACCTCGTGAAGATATTTCCGTTGGTTAGCAATGATTTTGCTATACATATTGTAAGGGGTAATGAAGAATCCGTACTTAATAGTTCGGACGAAACATATCCGTCACAATTATGCGCATTTATATCCCTTGGTGAGGAGTATGCATATTTAGGCGACAAGGTTCCCAATGAAATTCCATCTTTACGCGCCTCATTGGTTGATAAACGCCCGTCTTATATAGAGCCTTTGGTTTTGGAAGATAATTTTGGCAATGAGCATGAATACACTTTAGAAATTAAGGGGTGGATTGGAACATACAAGTCAGTTAGAGGACGCAAGGTTGACATACTTGATTTTCCTGACAACTTTATTTCTCTATATGCAAACAAAAAAATGGGAGAATTTAATATTCTACCCAGAGTCGGTCAAAATAAGTTGAATGAGGTATATGTTGTAGGACAACTACATGTGGATTTGTTTGAACAATCCGAATTACCAGATATGGCTCTTAGCAATCGGCAGGGATACAAGACAGACGATGTGCGTTATGAGGCTGTTATAAAATATGTTCGAGAAATTCTTCTTGCTAATATACTTGACATGAGAGCCAAATATACGGCCGAGAAAAATAAGGAAAAGAAAAAACTGGAATTCAAAAAATTGTCTGCTGATGAAGCACAATTCCGTGAGGCTGTAGTTAGTTTCAGACAAAAAGCATCCGAAAAAGCTGCATCTGCAATTGGTAAAATGGCACCATCAATACCGACAGAAGAATTAAGAAATGCTATAAATGAGGCTATTGAAGACAATGTAGAAGGGCTCGGTATAAAACCGCACATTGATGCCCAGAAGAAAAAGATACTTATTAGTCATACAAAGAAAGATTGTCCGCTGGCAGATGTAATCTATGCGATGCTATTGTTTAATAATACGCCTAAGGAAGATATCATATACACAAATTGTGAAGATGAAGTTTGTCGCGTTCCAGAAGATATGGCAATTTATGATTACCTGAAGGAGTTTTTTGTTGACAGCTATTCTGACCAAAAAATGCGTGTTTTGTTTGTGACAAGTGAGTATTCTCAAAAATCATGGGGAGCGCTTATTGAAGTCGGAGCAGCATGGATTACTAGTATCCATAACAAGATATTCAATATTCCTCCTGGTCATCCAGACCATCCTCTTGAGAACGAGAAGATGTGGCATACAACTATTCGAGATGAGCATGGGGAACTTTCAATGGATAAAGTTAATGCTGATATCTTTTGCCAAAAGATAGAAAGTGTATGTGCAAGTCTGGGATACCCCCACAAAAGCAGGGAGGCCAACAAAGCTATGCTTTCCACATTAGTTGCTATTGAATAATATTATCTGAAGGAGTCAACTTATGATTATAGTAGAATTAAGTTTAAATGTTATAATATGATAGAATCGCTCACAATAGATAATTTTAGAGGTATACATCATCTGGAGGTACAACTGGGCGGACGTATGAACTTGTTTGCCGGAGAGAACGGTGCCGGCAAATCGACAGTCCTGCAGGCTATTCGCTATTTGATGTCGTGGTACGTGGCACGTGTACTGAACCGAGACGGTAGAGGACTTATGATACGTCAGGATGATATTACAAAGGGACAGCCTTATTGCAGGCTCACCATTCGACTAGAGGATGGTACGTCTTGGAAACTGTTTAAGAAAAACAACAAGTTCAGAGGAAAAGCAATTGACAAGACCGACCTTTCAGACTTGACTGTTATGACGGATGTCCTCGTTCAAGATCATGGCCGTTTTGGTGGTTACGTGAGATTCCCTGTTGTGGGTTGCTATGGAGTGGATAGAGCGGTAGCAGAGGTGAAGCCAAAACTTTTGAAGAAGAGCAAGTTGGAACCGCTGGATTCCTACGACATAAGACTGAACAATGGTCACAACTTTAGCAAATTTTTCACGTGGTTCCGCGAGGTGGAAGACTTAGAAAATGAGCAATTGCGAGAGAAGGGCTCTTATATACCTGATGGACAACTGAATGCAGTAAGGGAAGCGCTTGGGCAGGTATCTCCAGACTTCAGCAATTTTAAAGTGAGCCGGAACCCGAGGGATTTCTACATGCAGAAAGATGGCCAGCAGTTCAGTATCAACCAATTGTCGGATGGCGAGAAATGCTATCTCACCCTTGTGGGTGATATTGCCCGCATGCTGGCAATGACCAATCGAGGTGAGGATAATCCATTAGAAGGTAAGGGCTGCGTTTTGATTGATGAAGTAGACTTGCACCTACACCCTGTATGGCAGTCGGAGATTATTGGTCGTCTGACACAAATATTTAAGGGATGTCAGTTCTTGGTAACGACTCATTCTCCATTTGTGGTGTCGAACGTAAGGCCATTTGCTGATGACAAGTTCTTCCTGATGGAACAATGTGAGGCACGCGAGATAGGAAGTAACACATATGGAAAACGTATAGACCAGATTCTTTTAGAATTCTTCCATGTTGGAAGTCTGCGTAATGCAGAAGTTGAACAGCACATCGGAAAAATCTGGGACTATCTTGCCGCTAAAGATCAAGATTCTGAGGAATACCAAACCTTGAGAAATTGGCTCAAAAGCCATATTGACCCTGCTGATGAAGTGATGGCTCGAATCAACCTTGAAGAAATTAAACAGAGAAAGGCTGTAAAATGAGAAAGATAAACAAGCAGGCACAGCCGGAGGATCTTGACAAGTATGTGAGACGTGAGAACCCTCAGAAGTTCGAAGAAATACATCACAGTAAGTATTACCCCAAATTGTATGGAGAATGTATGGATGCTCTGAAAGCAGAGCAGAACAATCTGAGTGGTTATACTGAGAAGCCTTTGTCAAGTGGTGTCCATGTTGACCATTTCAGAAAGCAAGCGTTGTTCAATACGAAGGACATGGTGTTTGGATGGAATAATATGATTGCTGATGAACACCATTCTGGCTTTGGTGCAGATATCAAAGATACCGTTGTAAAATCTTCAACCGACTATGACAGACTTATTAATCCAGTATTGGATGACCCGCATCATTTTCTTACCTATATGGATGAGGGTATTATTAAACCTATGGATGGTCTCTCTAAAGTGGATAAAGATAAAGCAGAATACACCATCAATGCATTTAATCTGAAGCACCAATTTTTGACTGAGAGGCGCAGGATTGCTATTAACCTAGTTAAAACCTACAAAAGCCAGAATCTTACCGATGAGGAAATACTTAATGCGATGAAGGATTTTGGGTTTACCAGTGCAATTGAGTACGCCTTGAATGAAGAATAAATGGCTGATGGGACAAAGCCTGGCGGAAAAGAATAAGCATGTTAATCAATGGAAATGGAAAAGTCAGTCATTAGGCTGGCTTTTCTTCGTGAATATGGGGCTGTTTGACGTGGGAATTGAATGGTACGGCGGTTCGAATTCGCCAGGAACCTCACCTTAAATACTCAGAGATGACTAACTCATTGTTAGACATGCTTTTATTTTCCAATCGTTCGGTATTATACCTATATATGATTCTATGCACTCCTGGCAAGACGTCCACCATTCTTTATTCGTATCAAGGAGAGAATAAAAGGATTCCATTGTATCTAACAACTTGTCGATATAGTTGTTGATTGAATTGTCAGATGTCTGCAGGGATTTTCTATATGATGGAATATTCACAACCTTGTTTTCAAGGAAGCGCTCTCTCGATTTATATGCGTAATCCTGAATTACCTCAATACCGACCTCGTCATCATCTGTAACAAATTGTAAGGCAGAAGCTATTTTATGGGTTGTCATTACCATATCAAAGAGTTGTGCCATGATAGTATTATAATCCCTTACTTTGGGACAAAGATTATAGGCGGACATGTCAGCATCATATTGCGGGTAACTACTTGACTCCAAATTATCATCTTCTTCTATTGCAAAGAATCTGTTGATGGACAGTGATGTGTAATGTAAGTCGAGGTTGGAATCATCATAGACATTACAACAATACACAGGATTGATCCATACTTCTTTTACCTTGCGCCCCATGATTAATCGTTCGGATGAGAAATATGTATAATCAGAGAATGTGTTTTGCAGTGCATCTATACATTCTATAACGATGTCGGCTTTTGCATCCATATCTTCATACTTGCAATCAATCTTAATAGACGAACCGCAATAGGAGGCTTTTTTCTGTGACGAATGCTCGGAGAGATACGTATTCAATTCTTTAAGAATCTCGTTTGCTAAGTTCTTCTCTTTATAATCAAATCTACGAATTAGATTTGCACTATTTAATTTGGCACCGTTATTGCTAATATATGCCTCCCATATAACCCAGAGCATCTTAAGATTGACTTGTTCTGCCTTTTCTACACAATTCAATTCCTCATTGTTTACATATTCGCCAAGAACTCTTTTGAACGTCGTCTGCAATTTGTCCAGTTGATTTATCGCCTCATATAAATTGGCTATTGATGTTCGTTTGTAATTGTCATTATGCTCTTCAATTAAAAGACTAAACGATTGGATGAAGAAATTGTTTAGTGAGGTTATCTGTGATGAAATCATATCCTGAACCTCTTCTATATCTGTCTTTTTTTTATTTCTATGAGTATACAAATCATCTGGCATATATGTCTCGTCAGATTTGTAGTCTAATCCATATTCACTTATTTCTGATAGAGGTATTTCAATGTTACTTGATGCAATAAGATCAGATGCTTGCTTATAGGCATTGGCCAATAATGCGTTATTTCTTGATTTGGCACAACTCCACTTTTCAATACTGTGGGCTACCTCGTAGACAGTCTTAGCATATCGTTTTCTTAGTGATATACAAGTATCTGCGTACGCTAGTCGATCTGGTAATAGATATGACCGTTGATACAACCTGCTTAATATGGAACGGTATTCTGTCATCTCATAGAGGGGAAAATTTTCTCTTGCAATATTTTTTTCTGTGGGCAAAGTTGGGAAAAACGAAATAATAGTATCATCTATAATTTTAGAATTATATATCTTGATTTTTGGAAATGCTCTACGGCAGAGTTCTAATATAGCCATATTGTGCTGTTCAGTTATGAATCCTGCTCTACTTTCATCATCATGATCATTAAAATAATCAAGGAATGATTGAATATGCAGTTTATCATCATTGATTCTAAAGTTTACAATATTATATCGATGCCGCAGATTATTAACGAAAGTTTTTTCAATGTCTGCAATGTTTTCGTCAGAATAGTTGTATAACTTAAATCCTAGGAGTATTGTTGACATGTCTGCCAGTGAACATCCTATTCCTTTAAACGGAAGTATACCTATCTCTATCTTTGTGGAAATGCTCAGTTGAGATATTATATATAAGAATTCACCAGCTTTTACCAAATCTTGTTCTGATTTGATAGAAAGATGCAGTTCTTTTTCACACAGCCACCTTTCGATATGCTCAAAAACGATGGATTGTGGCTCGAATTGGTTGGTAATATATGATAGGTCTGGCATATTGTTGTTAATCGACTTCATAAGTTCTTTCACAGATTCTTGAATGTCAATTTCTGTAAAATTAAAAGGAAGATATAAATACCAAGCGCCACCTACTTTATTCTTTATTTGGTCAATAAGCCCCTTATGTTTTTCTTGATATTCCTTTATTCTTATCCATAGTAATGCCTTTGCAATACCATAATAAATGGCAGGAGAGAGTTGTTCCTGATCAGCCTCCCAATCAACCAATTCACATGCGGACATTCCCTCGTTCATCAATCTAATAAGATATATGTCGGTTTGATTAGAATCTACTAGCTTATACAGATTTAGACCATATCTTACTATGATTTTAACATCGTTATTAAATATTTGGTCAATGATCAACATTGTGCGAATAGGATGAACATCAGAAAAGTCGCCATCCTCGTTGATAACAAAATATTCCTTATTCCAAATTCTTACAAGGCGTTCTACTTCAAGAATAGACATATTAGTCATATCAGGCAAAGATTTTTTGTTGATATGGCCACCTAGGTGATTCCCTAATGCTATATAAGCCAACAAATCCCTGTTTTTATCAGTGATCTTCTCTACTTGTTCGGCAATTCTTGATTTCAAACTGCGCCCGTGATTAAGGAAGTAAATAAATTCAAGAAGAGAGCCATGTACGCCCTCCTTCTTCCATACTTCTTCAAACGGCAAAGGGAATGAGTTCTCATTATTTAACTTAATGGTCTCGTATATTTTATAAGCCTCTTCTTTTATTAGCGTCACTTCTATCTCAGAAATGGTACTGTTATTGGTAATAACAACATTTTTCTTCTGATTCCAATCTTCTTGGCGAATGGTTATAATACACTGAACTTTCTCGTAGTTAGCGAACTCCTTGACGACCTGTACCCATTCAGTATTCGATGGAATAACATCTAAGTATAATACAATTTTCCATGGTAGGTCTTTGGCTAATGCAGAGAGTGTGGCTATTATCCTGCTGATATTCCCATCATTGCTATTTTTAATTTCATAAGCGAATGGGCAATAGTCATTTATATATCGATACGCTAACGTACTCTTACCCTGACCAGATTGACCATGAAGAATTACCACATTAGAATCGATTAATGCTTTCTTTATTTGCAGAAGTTTCTGCTCTCGTTTAACATCTAGCCCTGCCTGGATATGATACAAACGAGCCGAAACGCCGTTGTAAAACTCTTCTTTTATATTATCTTGAGATATACCTGGTACTTGGTCCAATTTAATAACGGTGAGGCCATATTCAGAAAGAACCGAAGCCTGTTGATTATTAAATGTCATATATTGTTCGCGCACATTTGTCAAATCGTTGTAAGTCAGTTGCTTACCTTCTTCAGCCGCATTGTATATCCACTGAGTCAGTAATTTAATCTCGTACTCCGGATTAAAAGAAGGAAATTTTTGTTTTAAGATGGCAACAATCTCTTCATATAATGAGTGCTCTGCCCTAATCTTTACATCAAAAGCATTGATAAGACTAGTTATATCGTTTGTAGAGAATCTTGTGTGCTTATCATGTTTGAGTTTGTTTGACAGTCTTGGCTTCTGGAGGAGATCGTCATCAACGTCATGGAAAGAAAATACTTTGAGCTTTGCCTGTGGGTACTTACGCAATGTGTTTATTCCACGTGAGAAGAAACTCGTTGTGTGGGCATTGGATGATAAATGAGCATATCCCAATAGGCCACTTTTGTAGTTTTTTACTTGTATTGACTCTACCACATTGTCATCCACAAGAATATCCAGATCTTCAATCCCTTCGGGACGGAAGACTTCTTTTCCAGAATTATTTGTAGAAATGATTCTGTATAAAGTATAAAGAAACTGAGTCCTATAACCTCTAAGTGTATCAAATACTGCCATAAATCTGTGTTATAATAAGTCCACCATTGTGGGATTTTGGTTACAAAGATAGTAAAATTCTACGATAGTGATGTAAGAAATAACTTTTATTTGCTTTCTTATTTGTATGTTTGCCTTCGATTCTACGAATCATGATGGATTTGGCAGCTACGGAGACGCTGCATAGGAGACTGGGCCCTGCGCTGATGCGGAGGAAACGGTGGTTTTCTTGAGGTGGATATGCTTGTTTTTGAAGAAAAAACGGACGGAATGTGTGATTTTTGTCATTAGGCTTGGAACGGAAAGGATTTTTTAGTATATTTGCGGTGGAAAGGCGGCGACGATGGCGCGGTATGCGAGACTATAATGATGTCATTTCATGGCGACAAACGGGATAAGAAGAGAATTTATATAAATTGAGTCATAGAACTTAACAAATGATAATGATTACGGATTGGATGAAAAAGAATATTGTGTGGGTGATGCTTGGAGGGGTTGTTGTTTTATTCCTTCTGAACATGAGCTTAATTTGGGTTAATAATGACCCAAATTGGCGTGGTACTTTTGGCGACCAGTTCGGCGCAGTGAATGCTTTGTTTTCTGGCCTTGCTTTCGCAGGCCTGATATATACAATTATTCTTCAAAGAAGGGATTTGAAACTACAAAGAAATGATCTAAAATTGCAGCGTGAAGAACTCGCGCTCACAAGAAAAGAAATGGAGGAGCAGACTGCTGAGTTTGAAAAGCAGAATGAGACCATGAAAAGACAGCGGTTTGAGAGTCTGTTCTATAATATGCTTAACCTTCAGCAGCAGATTGTGGATGGACTGAGGTATGATTATTATGACGATGAAAAGATTCCTGCTTCTATAAGGGGAAGCCACTTTGCAGATGGGAAACTCGTAAAAAGAGAAGTGGTAGGCCGTGATGTGTTTCGATACCTTTTTATGGATGTTCGTATTAAAACAGGTAGAAATTTAATGGGGTATAGAGGCTACTTGCGATTCTGTGGATTAGAGAATTATGATGGGACTTTAATACCCTCATATTTCGACCATTATTTTCGTCATCTATACAAGATCGTGCAATTTGTAGACTCGCAGGAATTCTCATTTGAAGAAAAGTATCGTTACCTGTCTTTTATGCGTGGAACCCTCTCGCGCTATGAGCTAGTATGGTTATACTATAATGCGCTACATCCTGACTTCTATAGGTTCAAGCAACTGATAGAGAGATATTCTTTATTGAAAGCACTACGAAGGGATCTTCTTTCAATATCGAAAGAAACGGCTACTTATTATGGAAATTTGGGTATTACTGATGAGGACTTGAAGAAAAATGAGTTTGGAATTGATGATTTTGCATTCTATCTGACCGATAATGCAGAGGAAGAATCGAAGTATTTGATATCTGCTTTTTGGAATACTAAAGATCATCAGGCGGGTGTAGATTATCTTAACCGCTGGAATGCTTTCGTGGCTAAGGCTGCTGAAAAGATGGTGAAGGAAGAATAGATTCATGTATCAAGAAGTTTGTATACAATATGGATAGTGGAGTAACGATAATTGTGGGGGCTGGTGCTGTTTTGGACTTTCAGCACAATGGTCTCTTTCCGTCTGTGAGTAATATTACAGAGGAGGTGTTGAAACTAAACATCCATAAAGTGGAAGGTGGTGAAAGACCACTCTTGCGTGAGCTCTATACCCATGTGGTTGATAAATTAAACAAAGTATCAGAGAAAAACCACATTAATCGGGCACAATTAAACTTTGAGAATTTGTTGCATATCCTCGAAATGTGCATTGCATATAGTGGCTGTTTGCATAAGGAATACATTTCCTGGCTGGCCTTTCCTGAGTTCGGAACCTTAATTCATCCTGACAAGTTTTTGAAAGATATCCATACGTATGATTATATCAGGGCTGCATACGGGCTGCAAAAGACGGTGATGGATATTGTTGATCAATATGATACTCATTTTCGTGAGGATGAATTATCCGAAAAATGGTATCGAGATTTTTGGAAATCCTTGTCTGGTAAATCGAATATATTCAATCTGAATTATGACAATACGATAGAAAATAGTCTTGGTGAATATGAGGATGGCTTTCTTCCGATTAAAGAAGATGAAGACTATAGTCGTTTTTCGGCAAAACAATCTTATGAGAATCGAAGAAATCTGTCAACGATAGCACATTTGCATGGCCAAATCTTATTCAGTGAAGCAAAGTCGTACCCGTTTGATTATAGTATGCGGGACTTGGTAAAGAATAGGGATTATCGGACTGCGTGCAAAAATAGGATTGAGGGGGCAGTTTCCACCATCTAATCAGGCGAAAGAAGAGTATTTGCAACCAGTTGTTGTGTCTGGCTCGAGAAAAACGGAGAAGATGACATTTGCTCCCAATAATGTATATCTTTCAGATTTGACTAGAAAGGTTATTGAGAATAATCGACTGTTGGTTATTGGATATTCATTTGGCGATTTGTATCTGAATGAGATTCTTGGATTGGGTATGGCAGCACATGGGAAAGATTTTAAGGTGGTGATAATAGATAAGTTTCCATCATATATAGATTCATATACCTATTGGTTTCAGCATTTAACACATGGAGGAAATCCACAAGAATATGTTTTCGTTTCCAGACTAGCTAAGGATAGCCTGTTTGTTGAGGTGGGGCAGAATGAACATCCGCTTATTGTTGGAGAATATGGCGTACCAGTGATTTCAAAGAATGGGAAGTTGATGATGTGCATAGGTGGATTCAAGGATGCTGTAGTGAACCATCAAGATGAGATCATGGAGTTTTTAAGAATATGACACAAGAAGAACGTTGGATATCAAACTACAATGAGGTGAAGGCCTTCATAGAAACGAATCGCAGGAATCTTTCCAAATATGATTTGGAGGAAAGGCGACTGTATACGTGGCTCAAACATAACCGGAAGATATTGAATGCTGACGGGA
>Ga0247609_10001565_pt1 | contig 26831 bp, 47 predicted proteins | sample 172DNAGHGlowgp2_FD_193487 | JGI IMG/M metagenome (GOLD analysis project Ga0247609, IMG submission 193487) | Sheep rumen microbial communities from Palmerston North, Manawatu-Wanganui, New Zealand - 1728 DNA GHGlow gp2 | ecosystem: Host-associated > Mammals > Digestive system > Stomach > Rumen ...
ACCATGATAAGAAGTTTTACTCTTCGCCCAAACATTTTTTAGACTAAGAGAGTTCCTATTTTTTATGAATAAGGTAGTTTTTACTCTCCGTCTTTCTAAGGCTAAAGAAGTTCCTAGTTAAATTATAAGGAATATTTTACTTCTCGCCGAAGGGGACAGGGAAAATCCCTGTCCCTATTTTTTTTAATAATAACAACAAAAAATATGGAAGCACTATTATCAGAAAAAGGAGGTATTACCTCCACCTCAGCCAATCATTTGGCAAATATCGCAAAAGAGCTTATTACAAAGTATGAAGCTCAATTGTTAGAGATTTCGTTTTTAAATAAGGAGGTCTCTCTGATCTCCGAAAACAAATCCAAACTTTTAAAGAAAGGAAGAACGGATGTATCTGACCTGACAGAAACAATAGAGAAAATTGGCTCATTGAAGAGCTTCTGTGCATGGGTGCGGGAAGCTATCAAGAAAAAGGAAGAAATGCTTCAAGCTCTCTCTTGTCTGACTCTAGAAAATTACTTAAAGAGTACTGGACAGGAAATTATGATGCCTCCAATATCACCACTTCCTGTAAGTGAAGAGGCGATCATAAACGAGATGTCTAGAGTGGAAAGGCAGGAGTATCTTTCCGATGAAGCGCATGCCGCTACTATTGGTAAGTATATTCATCCTAATGGTAGTCTTTCTTTAGCTAGAAAAGAGTTATTGAAGTGTCAATATACTCCTTCTAAAGTAGAAGGACAAGGAAGGGATTTAATCATTTATAATTATTCTCCTTCTTTGGATCCAGAAGAAGTCGAAAAGATCTTCTTGTCTTTGCAAGAAACGCATCGAGTATATGAAAAATCTCTCAATGCAAGGAAAGCAAAGATTCAGGAAGAGGTAAACTCTCGAAACCTTTTGCAGCAATCCGAATATAGAACTGCTTGGGCAGACTATAAGGATTGGCAGGCTAGAGTAATCTCGGAGATGAATACTTTCATTATCCAGGAGAAAGACAAGATAGCTAATTTGAAAATTGCAATTCCTTCGAGTTTGAAAGATACTTGTGAGTATCTGCAATCTCTGGGGGAATAAGCGCTCTATTTTTTTAGATAAGGTGAGTAATACTGAAGTCTCAAAAGGATTTATCCTATGGTATTAGAAAGAATGTTACTCTTTGTAGAAATAAAATACAGAATTGTACATAATAGGCTAAGTTATACGCTGTTTTGAAATAGTGTATGTTATTTATGGCTGCTTTTGAGAAAAATTCAATTAGTTGTGGATTACCATTATATATGTTTCTACAATTAGCCTTTGCCTTCGATTCAAAAGCAGGTCTTTGACATAGACCTTGACCTTGACTCTGTACTGTATTTTATTTCTGACTTATTTTCCAAAATATAAAGAACTTCAAATAATTTTAGACACGAAAGTTCTAAAAAAATTTTCCCAAATTCGGTGAAATCCTTAACTGTAATACTTATGGTATAGGCTATCTCCCAAGAAGAGCAGTTTATAAAATGTAAGGACAAATCGAGCGAAAATAAGAATAGAATGAAAAGAAAGTTCAAACAGAAGCAATTGCCTCCTTGCAAACTCCTTGATTTCTTTATTTGGTACTTATTGGTGGCAATTCGTAAGTATCATTTATTCCTTATAATCGTAAGGACTGAAAGGGAAATACCTAAGTTGAAATTGAGATTTAAGCACCTTTTTCTAGAGGGACGTAAAATAATATTAGATATCGTATAAGTTACGTTGAAATTAGCTAAAACATATCTCTACTTGCAAGAATTTCAATATGGTAAAACAGTCCAGACCACAACAACTAAGGATTTGGGTTGAAATGGCCCAATATGGCGGAAATCCGTGTCATCGACCAAAAGAAGTCATTAGTTGACTATGGTAACATAGTGTGGTAAGAGAAGTTCTTTATTTTGTTGCTCCTATGGTGGAATAGGTAGACACGAGGGACTTATACTTTTTATGATAAATGAATTGAGTGCTATGGCGAGAAATCCCATAGTAGAATCACCTAAATTCGGTGGAAATCCTTTCCTCAACCCTGCAATACGAAATCTGTTATAGCAGCACCGTGGGAACAGAACACTAACCAATAATGTGTAAGGACTATACCGAGCGAAAATGAAAAGAATAACTATGGAAGTAAGCCATCTACCACAGCTGGTGAAAGTCCAAAAAGAATCGTTGAAAGAGACGGTTGAATTTGAACATAGTTATACACCTCATAATCGTGTAGAGACCGTACAGGTGATACCTAAGTTGAAATTTAGTAAATCAGCGCCACAAGTTTGTTATGCAGACTGAGGAAGAGAGAATGGAGGTTTACTATCTAGCTAGAATTTCAATATGGTAAAGGGCCAGTCCAGACCACAACAGACAATCCAACTCGCAGAGTTAGGACGATAAACCAGTAGCGCACTAAAGATATTCGTCAAGTGCTGAGCTTCTCGCTAGGAAGCAGTGGTTGTTTGGCTATGGTAACATAGTGTGGCAGGAAAATCCCTTGGCTGAAAAGCTGTGCCGGTTCGAGTCCGGCTGGGAGTACTATTAATTAATTAAATTTTTAAAGTTATGAAAAGTTTTGAAAGATTATTGTTATACATGACCGTTATTCTTGTGATAATAGCCTTTGGTTTTATAATCAAAGGGTGCTATTATCAAAAGTGCTCAGAAAGTATGAAGCCTAAGTCTGCAATAACTGGGGCAGCGAAATCGGATGCAATATGTGAGCAGACACCTGGGACTGATTCTATCAGTCTCAGGTAATTTTTTTACAAAAGTTAATAGATGAATGACGTTCTTTTCATGTAAGAATTTCTTCATAGTCCGCTCGTGAGAGTCGATCTATGAAAACCTCTTAGCGGAGAGGTAAAGGTACAGGTAGGATTTGAACCTACCTGTACTTCTAATATTAACATTAAAAACAAACAAACAATATGGAAAAGAAAAAGATGAATGTTCTGTATAAAAGGGATGAAAGATACCCTATTACAAACATAACAAGAATGAATGCTGTTAGAAACCCCCCTTGTGTTACAGTAATAGCTGTATATGGAGAGGATGAACGGCATTTTTGTATGTTCCGCGAAAAGTGGACTATTAAAGTTCTGGGAGATAGAATTTTCTGGAAAAAATTGGAAAGTCAGAATTTAACTTTTAAAGGTGGAAGGTTCTATGGACACTTGGATTCCCTTGTTATGAGAATATTGTGTGAAGTATTCCATATTGATTGGATATCTCAATGGTGTTTCTCTTTAATTGGACCCAATAAAACGCTTTTTAAAGCGATACTTCAGGGTAAGATTACTAATCCTGAAGATCTCTGTAAAAAGTACTCGAAATTATACTTTAAAGGAGTATATTCTTATAAAAACCTTAAAGAGTATGCGCTCAAAGCCATGTCTTTTTCATTATGGACATTGTACTATTATTGTACAAATCCAAATGAAGGCTTAAGATATTTGCTTGAGTTAAGAGCGAAAGACGAATTTATTGCTTCTTTTAGATGGTTTGGAGATTATTCAAATATTCAAGAATCCGACATTAGAGACTTTTGCTATTACTGCGAAATGCTTGGAGATACTAAATGGAATCCCAAGTGGAGCAAAAATAGACTTATCACTGAACACCAAAAGCAAATAGAAAGGGTTCAATTACTTACAATACAAGAAAAATCGAATGAACCTATAGCCCCTTCATTTAGTAAAGATGGATTATCCCTTATAACAGACGAAAGAACTTGTTATGAAGAGGGTATGTACATGCACAATTGTGTGCATACTTGTTACTGGCATCGAATCCAAGGTGGAATCTATTTGATTGCTAAAGGTGATATAAAAGGAGAGCATATAAATCTTGGAATTACGATGGAAGAAACTCCAAGATTAGATCAGGTACATACTATTAGAAATGGTGAGGTATCTGATGATGTTCGAGAATTTTGTATCAATTGGATAGAAGCTAATAAAGAAGCTCTTAATGACACTGTAAAGTGTATTAAAGTAGTGCATGGGGTGTAGGATTTTTCCTGCACCCTTAATTTTTAAAACTAATGGATAATAATATGGCAACAATAGATAAACTGTATGTACATACATACTATGAATATGATGCTATAAGAAAGTGGGCAATTGCATATTATCCTGAGTTGCTTTTCTACTTCTATGATATAACAATGACATATCAGCAATGGGAAAGTAACTGTAATGCTTATGCAAAGCGTCAATCGGCTATTGCTAAAAGAGATTATGAAAAAATTGGAAAATCTCAAGATCATGCAGTAGAAAATCTTATTAAACACTATAAAGACTCTGTTGGTTATGATTGTCCAAAAGAACAAGCACAAGAAGAAGCATTTGCGATTATAGACGCTTACTACAAAACCGCAAGAGACTGGGAAGATTCTTATACTTGTTCCATAATGAATACACCATTTGATGTGGATAGAAAACTATTGTGGATATGCCCAATACCTTGTGTTAGAAAGTATCTTGAGGACTGCTGCGGCTATAAGACACGGTGGTATCATAAACTATTTTGGAGAGGAAAGAAACATTTTTAATTTAAATAGTTATGACAACAATTACAGAAGATTATGTTTCATTTGAAATAGCGAAACTACTAAAAGAGAAAGGATTTAATGAAAGTTGCCACTGCTATTATACTGATAAAGGCAAATTCGTAGATATGGCATGGAATTTATGGGAGAAGTATAATACAAATTCGGAGTTAAATGAATTCTCTTTTTGTTCTGCCCCAACTCTTCAGATAACAATGAAGTGGTTGAGAGAAGTGCATAATATTTGTATTATTATTGAGCCACGTGCCTATAATTATATTAATGAAAAATATTCAAGTTATATAGCATCATTATGGCAAGGAGATAATTATTACGACAATATTAAATCGAAAGATCACCAAACTTATGAAGAAGCAATTGAAGCAGCATTAAAATATACACTTGAAAATTTAATTTAAATAACTATGGCAACAATTAATGTAAAAACAAAGTTTGATATTGGGGATTCTGTATATGGGTTTGTTGATGGAGAAATTCATAATCTTGTTATTGATAGGATTGAAATCAGTGTTGAGAGATTTGGAAAAGATAATCAATTTCAAAACAATAAAATTGTATATTTAGCAACTACTACTGATGCTAGATTTAACCATCAGCATCGAATTAATAACGAGGCTTTATTTACAGAAGAAGAGTTGAAGGAACATATCAACAGATACTTTGAACGTAGAACATATTAATATATGGCAACAATTACAGAAGATTACGTTAGTTTTGAAACTGCAAAACTACTCAAGAAAAAAGGATTTCTTAAAGGTATTGATTTACGTCTTATACCTAATCTTGCATTTTATGATAATATTGGTTTGCAATATAATGTTGCTAAATGGTACGATTCTTTAATTCAAGATAAAATTGATTTTGTTGTTGCCCCAACTCTTCAAATGACAATGAAATGGTTAAGAGAACTATGTGGATTAATCATAAATATTGAATATAAGGATATTTGTCCTACATGGAAATGGAGAATATATATTAAATCTTCTGATAAAAAGCATACTAACTTTCAACATTATGATACATATGAACAAGCAGTTGAAGCAGCAATAAAATATTCACTTAAATATTTGATTTAATTATGATGACACCAGAAGAAGCAAAGAAATATATTAAGGAATTTATTCCTTGTAATGAGATTGTTGATAGTGTAGAATCTCAGATTAAAAAAGGAGAAAGACACGTACAAGTATTTACTACTCACTATACTAGAAATTATGCAGAAGATTGTGCAAAATATTTCTGTAAATTAGGTTATAACGCACGAATCGTTGATATTTATAACCGAAGAACTGGTGAACGAGGAGGAAATTATTTACAAATTGACTTATGAAATCATATACCGACATAGAACAGTCAAAGAAGTTGGCTGAGATACTTCCGCTTGAAAGTGCTGATTATACTCGTCTTGGTAAAAATGATGATAATGTACTCACAAGACCTTATTTTGAATCTCGTTCTTCTGAACTAAAAGGATGGATAGGTGAAGATAATATATTTCCTTGTTGGAGTCTTGCAGCACTAATGAATCTATTACCAAGTGAGTTTACCGAAGTAGGTAAATTTTCTACAACAACATATAAAATTGCTATCCGTAAATATAAGTTTACTGATGATGTAGATGTATATCAAATTGCCTATGGAAGTATAAAAATTGATGTAGATGGTCAGACTTCATATAAAGATATGATTAACACTGGTGAAAAAGAAGATTTAATCGATGCCGCATTCCAAATGATTTGCTGGTTAAAAGAAAATAAGAAGATATGAAAAGTTATACAGATTTAGAACAAAGCAAAATTTCTCTTTGGAAAAAAATTATCGAAAAAGTGCTATTTCTATTTATTTTTTGTTGGTTCGGAGTCTGTTGGTGTATTATGAAATTTGGTAAAGGAATCTATTGGTTTGGAAACAAACTAAGCGGTGATAGAATTGACCCATATAATTGGAAACAAGAAATTTAATATAATAAAGTTATGAAAGCATACACAGATTTAGAACAGTCAAAGAAGTTAGCAGAGATTCTTCCACTTGAAAGTGCAGATATGTTTTATACATCACTCAATAGTGATTACCCTTGGATATGGATTGACAAGCATTTAATGGAAGTTGAAGACATTCCTTGTTGGAGTCTTGGTGCGTTGTATAGCATTTTACCTAATAACAAAAGAGAATCAACCACTTTGTCAAGAGGCGGATGGAAAATAGACACTATTGAATATATGCCTAATACTTGGTGGTGTGAATATGAAGATAATGAAAATCCAACTAAATACTTTAATACATCAGCAGATAATTCTGTGGATGCTTGCTATGAAATGATATTAAAGTTACATGAAATGAATTTGTTATGACTAATATTAAGATTGTAAGAAGATTTGCAAGAGGACCATATGAAGAAAGTACTGAACCTGAAGTATATGATATTTATTTTGATGTATGTTTATTCAGTCCATTAATAAAGAAATGGAAAATTGATAAATCTGCATTAACAAGAGAAGAAGCTATGAAATATCTTGAACGATGGATTCTTGATATTGCAAATAATAAAATTTATGTAGCAGTAGAATAATCCTTTAAAGATGCCACATTAAAATATATGCTTGAAAAGTTGATTTGAGTATGTCAAAATATCGAATATTAAAAAGAGAATATCCCAATGGGCGAATAGAATACGAAGTTCAAAAGAAAATATTAGGATTATTTTGGTGGAATTTTGAAAATGTAGATGCCTATGTAACGGGTATTTATTCTACTCTCGGAGAAGCTGAAATGGCAATTAAAATGCACAAAGAAAAGTCAAAAGTGACAATTATAAATCAATAACTATGACACCAGAAGATAAAGATTATTTATCTTGGAGATGCAAAATAAGTTGGCATAATAAATATCATCATTATATTGATGAATGGATTAATAATGTTCTTCCTACTCAACTTGAATATTTTAGAAAAGAAATGAATAATCTTATAAATAGAGGAATTTATGAACCAAGAATATAAAGAACTACTTTTAAAAGATCTTAGTGCAAGATTGCCTTATTATCCTAAATGTGAGATGATTGATGAACTAAAAGTAGTAAACAGTGAAAAAGATCCTTCATATATATCTACATTGTTTCCAAAACATATTGAATTGTTCTCTTATCACAATAATTTTACAATCAAGCCTTATCTCCGTCCATTGTCTTCTATGACTGAAGAGGAAGTAGATGAGTTTACACAATTTGACATATATGCTGATGGAGAATATATAATGCCTAATCATGAGGCAATTGATTGGCTTAATAAGAATATGTTTGACTATCGTGGTTTGATACCTATGGGTTTAGCAATTGAAGTAACAGAAGACAATAACCCTTATAAAGAATAAGAGTATGGAAGAAATGTATGCTAAAATCTTGGAACTTTGGAATGTGGTTAAAAAAGTTCCAGAAGAGTGTAAAGGCAATTCTGAAGAAGCCTCTAAAAATAGAAGAGCTTGGATGCACGTTAGAAGTACTATTTACCCATTAATAAGAGAAGAAGATAAATAAGACTATGAAAATAAAGAAATATAGACCAAACTACTTTAGTGGATTTGAAGATGTTTACTATGATGTAAACAGTAAAAAAGAATTATTGAAAAGCGAACTATGCAAGAATTGGGTTGATGATGGCTATGAAATTTGTTTTTTAAAGGACAGAGAAGATCATGGATTTATTATGGCCATTTGCGAGAAACAAAACGAAGAAGGTGCAGAATGGTGGGTTCTTGCAATAATACATAATGCACAAGACGTTGCAACACTTTCTGAGTGGCTACCAGATTGGGATTTAAAGCGTGAAGAATACAAAAATAAGTCAAATAAAGAATAAAGTTATGATATATTTACTAATATTTTATTGGATTTTTGCTGCATTGTTTTGTTTTGGTGCGGTGTATAAAGTAGCAAAAGAAGAAGAAAAACTTATAATTGGTGTATTTTTGGGATGTATAATAACTGGAGGTATTCTATTTCCAATGTATCTTGGTAGAAGTTTAAAATTTGAAAATTATGTGAAATGATGAAAACGAACGAACTATGACACAGGATGATAAGCAGACATTGCGAGATAGACTTTATAATGCCCATACAATAGCAGATTATGAACAAGACGACCCTTTTGTTGGAATATACTTTGATAATCTTGTAGAATTAATGGATGATTACAAAAATGGAAAGTTATGAAAGCAAACGCACCAAAGAAGAATCATATACAGACATTTCTCAGTCAAAGGGTGAAGAAATGATAACTAAAGAGAAAAAATTTCACAATCGTAGAATTGCTTTTTATGTAAATGAAGATAATATTATAGTATTTATTAAAAAAGGACAATCTCACATTGAATATTTTAATGAAATTGGACATTCTGAATATATAAACTTTATAACAAGAGGATATGTATTAGATGACCATGTTATATTTTATAAAGGAAATAATTTTGATATTCCAAAAAATCTTACTATTGAAACTATATTGGAATTAGTTTCTTCTATGAATATTCCATCTATTAAATGGATAGGTCTTGGGTGTATTATTGGAAAAGTAGGAGAAAAGTGGAATCCAAAAATAACAATTAAAATTAATACAACGAAAAATTAAAAGTTGTTATCATTAGAATAAAACTTTTGTGATTATGGACATTTATGTTTTAGTTATAATAATTAGTCTCTATGTAATTCTACTTAGTTTTGGCATAATCTTTATAAGACAAGATATAGATAAAGTTATGAAAGAGATAAAATATATAAAAACTTTACAATTAAAAGATTACTATGAAACAGCTATCGATAGAGGAAAAAGCAGAAGCTTATGACAAGGTTGTAAACAAACTCAAAGGCTTTATAATGCAAGGAGTTGACCCACTTATAACAAGGGCTGATGTTCAAGACTTCTTTCCTGAACTCGGAGAGAGTGAGGATGAGAGTATAAGAAAACACATTATAAGTGTTCTTGAAGATTGTTGGCAAACTTGTAAAAATATTGATTATGATAGTAGTAGGATTCAAGAAGATATCGCTTGGCTTAAAAAGCAACATGACCCTCATGTAACCGATGCTGAAATGAAAGAAGTCCTCCGCACTGAATATGAAAAGGGCAGGGCAGACGCTATTGCTGAAATGCAGAAAGAGTGGAGTGAAGAGGATAAAGCAATGCTTAAAGAAACACTTGCCCTTATAGAGACCGTTGAGGACATAAACAAAGCAGAAGATGGTTTTTTAAGTGTTAAGATGTGGCTCAAATCCCTTAAACGAAGAATAGGAGGATAAAGTTATGGAAGTAGAACTAAGTAAATTTAATCATTATCGTAAAAAAGACGATTGGCTATTTATGCTAATTCCTTCTTTAAGTATTGGATATTGTGAAAAGTTCTTTAGCATCACGTTATATATTCTTAATTGGGAATTATCGTTGAACTTTAATTTTGAGTAGTTATGAAAACAAAGGAAGCACCAGAGAAAATTTATGTGTATATTCCCGATGATGATATAGTCGGGACTGCAAGTACACAAAAAGGATTTCCTCATCAATTTGTAACAGAGGAGTACATCCGTACTGATGCCTTTATTGAGAAGGCATTTGAGTTTTTCGGTGAACATCTTTGGGAGTACATAGATGTCCAAAACGCTAATTGTTGTACTTACATTAACATTGACGGCGATAAACTTAAAGAGGACTTTAAAAGATATATGATAGGAGAGTAATGGTATGAATATCAAAGAAATTAAAGAATTGAAAAGTGCGATTGTTAACCTTCATAAGTTCTGTAATGGAGGTGCTATTCGTACACGAAAAGGTGACATTGATAAATATGGAACTGGTTTTAATGTCGATGGTAGAAGAAAAATGTCTGGTAGTCACACTGTCTATTACGACACCCATTATGGGTACTATGGGAATAGCAGCGCATATTCACAAATAGAACTACCACAATCTACGCATGACTTATTTTGGAAATGTTTTGATGATTATCTTAATGAGCATCAAGACGAAATTTTAAACGCTGTTTGTCAAAAGATGCAATTTAGATTAAGCAAAGAGACAGATACCATACAAGAAGAGATTAGTAACCTTACTACTCTTCTAAACGATTTGGACGCGATAAAACCGCAGGAATTAGAGAAACCAAATAACGAATAACTTATGAAACTGATAGACAAAGACGCTTTAGTAGCGGAGATAGAGAAGAGGATAAATGGATTAAAGGACTGTCATGCTGATACGGTTGCGGGTTATAATAGAGAAATTTCAGGTTTAAAAAGACTACTTTCTTTCATCAACAATCTTGAAGTGAAAGAGGTGGATTTAGAGAAAGAGTATGATAATGAATTTTTCAAAGACCCTGTTTTTGGTAAACTTGTTAATCAAAATGCAGGTATAAGTATTGCCAAACACTTCTTTAAACTTGCCATTTCATTAAACAATCCTATTACCGCAGCAGATAGAGGTACAGCAGAGGAAATCATCATCAACCTAAAGCGAGTAGAGAAAGATTACCGCATTGACCTCACAAGAGAAATGGAATGGGTAAGAAATAAAGTAAAGAAAGGAGAATAGTATGACAGATAAAGAGAAATTAGATGCTATAAGAGCAGAGGTGCAAAATTATATTTATGCTGCACACAAAGCACATACAAATATAACCGAGGGTAACTTCGCGCACTTACTTTCCTTTATTGACTCCTTGCAAGAAGAGCCTGTAAGCGAGGACTTAGGCGAATACCTCTATGAATTGTCAAAGCAGTTCCCAGAGGTGTCATTTGCTAAATTGAGCAGGATTGGTGTAAGGGTAGCCAAGTGGAAAGAAGGGCAACTTAAAAAGAACCGCCTTGAACATTTTGATGCACTGACAAAGGAAGAAGCACAACGTGAGTATGACTTCGTGATGGGTATCATCAAGAATGAACACCGCATTCCAACCTTCGATGATGCTATCAAGTATGGAATGATGTTGCAGAAAGAGAGTGAGGGCAAGGTCGGAGAGATTTCAGAAGTTAAGTGAAAAATATTGTAAAGAGGACTAACAAATGACGCAGAACCAATTCGCCACCTACCACTATCGCCACTCCGAGGTGATGATATGGCACACGAAGCACCCCGACCACGACATCGAGTGTATGCTGGTAGGGATTGACTTCGAGGGCGAAATGTTCAGGCTTGTGCCTCTCGACCTCGATTGGTATGAGGATAAAGAATACTGGGTACACTTCAAGTACGTTGACAAGAAACGCGGAAAGCCAAAGATGGAAATCATCTATGGCGGCGGTCAATGTCTGGAGCGGTAGCAAACTTAAAACATTATGGCAAAGATAAAGAACAACCCCGTCGAGTCTATGCGGCTCGACATTGAGTTTGCCGACAACGGCATCATCCTGCGAAACCCCGACTGCGAAGACGAGGTAACACTGGCTCTTACTCTTGAACCAGTAGACGGCGAAGACAAAAGAACTGACTGGCACGCGAAAGAGTACCGCGCCATCGGCAAGAAGATTTACGACTGGCTGACGGAGGTGGCTGTGTCTGAACACACTGACTGCTGGATAGCCACGGGTGCCAACCTCCACATCAAGGCTGAACTAACAGGTAGGGCAAGATGAACAACGAATCACGCGAATTGAACGAATTTTCGCGGGTATCATTCCCGCATAGTATTAACAAACAAAATTAAATGAACTATGATTAAAATTATTTTTGAAGTCAGCGAAGACTTCATCAGAGAGAGTGCATCACCAGAGACCGTTACTGCTAAGATAAAAGTAGAAAACGGCATAAGTGCAATGAAATCCTTATTCGACATGATAGGCTTCAAACAGCTTGAAAAACAGATTGACGAGGGTAAGACCGAGTTCGTTGTAACCCCCGACAAGTTTGATGACAAGTCGAAAGAGTTTTATAACAACGAAATCGGAGAAATCTGCCTGCTTGCTGCCGTCTCAGAAATTGACAATAAGAAGGAAGAATCTGACGAGTAACAGCCCATCGCTACCGCTGCATCAATCGTGTGGCGGTAGCAAATTCTTCACTCTTTTATCAAGAATTAAACAAAAGGAACTATGTTTTTAGACGACGAATTAGAGTCCATTTATCAAGATGAGACCATCTGCAAAGGAAAATCATTCATGTTGTTTCAGGCATGTCTAAAGCGCATACCGAAACCCTACCAAGTGAGACCGCAAGACTTCCTGAATGAGATTCTGAAGATTGAAGGCGGTTGGAAACTATTTTGCAAGCGTCATCCTCAGTACCGACCCGAAGGCTTTCGTGACTTGATGATGAAGCAATGCGGCGACATTCTAAGCAAACCTGTACTTGAATACTTACATTGGAATTAAGGAACTATGAAAAAAGAACTAAAAGACAAGATGATTGCCGACATTATGGATGAATTTGATTTTGAAAAAGTTCATGATATAATGAAATACTTAAATTGGGAATGGGCGATAGGAAACGGCGAAAGTGCAGTGCCGTCTATGTGGCGTATCATGGAACAAGCAAAACACTTGCTTGAAGAAGTGGCAGGGCGCGAGGATGGAAAGTGCTCCTATATTAGCACTGGCGGATTTATGGCTATGAAACACGAAGACTGTTCATTGACGCTACACTTTGTTCTCGAAAGTTTCGACGCGGACATTGAGTTTTATGAGGAGGAAGAATAATTAAACACTATCCAATAGGAACGTTAGTAAATTTTGAAAACGTAACCCTGAAAGTCTTGGCACAAGTCGGGAACAACCCATCTTGCTACGGCTGCTATTTTTCACGCGCAAACTACAAGAAATTGCACGGCGGAACAATATCGTGTTGTGAACTTCCTTTCGCTTGCACGGCTTACGAAAGACGCGACAGGCAACATGTAGTTTATGTCTTGTCGGAAAAGAAGTATGTTTAATTTATAACTAAATAAAGGAAGTATGAAAGAAGACAAAATTATCAACGGAAAGGCACTCTACACTCCGAAGGGTGCGGCAAAGGAATACGGACGCATCGGGTGTAACTTCTACACCGGCTGTCCGCATGAGTGCGAATACTGCTACCTGAAACGCGGCATCACGGGCAAGGCTCTCGGAGACACGGAGGTAAGACTGAAGAAATGCTTCAAGGACGAAGCAGACGCGGCTCGCATCCTCCGCAACGAACTCGACAAACATCAAGAGCAATGCCAAAGGTACGGCATATTCCTCTCGTTCACCACCGACCCGATGATTGACGAGACGCGCGAACTGACAAGTATAGCCATCAGTGAGGCGACCATGCGCGACATTCCCGTGTGGATATTGACCAAGTGCTCCACCTTCATCTACGATGAGTGCAACTTCATGGCATGGATGGACGCAATCAATCCCATCTACCGCGACCGCATCCATTTCGGCTTTACGCTGACGGGGCGCGACGATATGGAACCGAAGGCAAACACCAACCAAGACCGCATCATGGCTATGCGACGGATGCACCTCATGGGATTCTCCACCTTTGCCAGCATCGAGCCGGTGATTGACTGGAAGTCGGCTGAGCGTGTGGTGCGTGAGGCTATGACATGGTGCGACCACTTCAAGCTCGGACTGCGCAGCGGTGTGAAGCGTGACTACTACAACATCGCCGAAAGTGGTTTCGCCATCATGCGCATCGTGCAAGTGGTGGAGTCGTTCGGCAAGACCATCTACCTAAAGGAATCGACGCGCAAGATGTTACAACAGCACCTACAGCCAGGGGCATACGAAGCACTGCTTTCGCATACCGTCGATTTGGACGACAACCGCATCAAGAATGACTACCCCATCGCATACGGCTAACTTACTATGAGAACAATAAACGAATGTCTGTTTACGAGTAACCACAAATTATTCAAGCGACGTATTCCAAGAAAGTACAAGAAGCGTTACAAGAATATGATGGCTAAAAGATTAGGATTAAAGCCGAGCAAGCTAAAGTTTCGATATAATGGTGTTTTTAACCGCTAAAAAAGTAATGATTGAATTTATCAACATAGACATATACCTTAATACGATAGTCGTAGCCGCAGGAATTGATGTCCGGCAATTCGACATGCTGTACTATGACAATGTAAAGAAGTTCACGAATGATGAATACGAAACAATACGCAGGGACATTATGAATGAAGATTCTTGCAATGGGTTGTGTATGCAACTTGAATGTGGTAACGTCTTTGTGTATATAAGGAAAGGGCATGAAAGGGAAGAACTATATGTAATCCACGAATTGTTTCATGCTGTAAACAAGTTATTGTGTCGTGCAGGAGTGAACCACGATGCCGATGCAGAACCTTGGGCATACCTTATGGGTTGGCTTGCAAATGAATATTTTAATCGACTTGATGACTTTGAAAACAAAAACAAATAAGAAATGAAAAAACCTGATGAACAAATTAAGAGCGCACTGCGCGAAGGTTACAGAAAGGAGTGTAATAACTATCTCACAGTATTGTTGAAGATGTGGGAACTCGACAGTCACTATGGCTACTGGAACAGCGACCGCCCTGGAACTATCTACCACTACGGAGATACGCATAACCTCTCGATGGAGGACATCATCTACATCGTTGAGAATGACATCGAAGAGGACGAGGTTATTAAATGGGAAGATTACTGCCTTGAAGCGCATGAGTACGGCTTTACAATGCCTAACCTCCCGTCTTGGCACAAGGGCGCACCAAGAGTGCCAAAGGAAACATTCGAGCACCTTCGCAAGCTAAAGGAGGAGTTAGCCAATGCTATCAATGAAGCAAAAGAAGACGCTGAACGTACCGGGCAACATTTCTGATGTTGTAGCCTATTAAACAAAACCCTTGCCTATCCATCTCGGACGGGCAAGGGAAAAGCATCGAAATCGATGCGTTTAAGAAAAAACTATCATAAAACCATTAAATATGAAAACCCGACGCTTCGGGCGAAAGCATGAAAAACCATATATATACAATTAAAATGGGTTCCAAGTAACACCGATGCCGACATACGGCTCAAAGCCTTTGTGCAGGAAACCGTAGCCGTAGCCTGCCTGTATGCCGATGTTCCAACGGCGGAAGACCTTCTCGGTGCGCGTATTAGTTATCGTCGTCTCGATGACCTTCTGACGCACATCTATGCTGTCGAGGGAGGGAAGGTAGCCGCTCACCCATGCCGTATAGGTGCTGTCGTCGGTATAGGTCTTCTGCATCAGCGGAAGGCTGATGGTGTCGTTAGATGTTAAGCCTGCCGCAACGGGAGTTTTCGGCTTAATGTCTTCTTCCTTGGTAGAATAAGCCTGCTGCTTTCCGCTTAATATGTACGTCACGGGGATTTTAAGGGTTCCCACAGTCTTCTCTCCGCTCACCTTCGGAGCCGTGTCCTTGACGTGTACGTACTTCGTCACCGTCACCGTGTCGCTCTTCACGGCACGCATCTTCACGCGCTCGATATACTGCCACTGGTTGACAATGAGCGACACCACCGCCACCGTAGCAAGGGCGGCGATGATGTAGTTCTTTATTTTTTCTGTTCCGTTCATAACTTACTGATTAAATAAATCAAGAAACCGAGGATTGCGAGGATATACAATCCGAATAATTTATACCCGTTCCTCATGACTCACAATACTTTAAGATTCCTTCTATAATCGTTCTTTGAAGCTCATGCTTTCCGATGTCGCTCAACAGGTATTCCACGTCCGCCTTATTGTCCTGGAACATCTGCTCGACGAGTACGGCAGGACACTTGCTTTTCCGAAGGACATAGAGCCCGCTCTCAAAGTCCCTGTCGCCGTCGGATAAATCGGTTCTGATAGGGCGTTGCTTTGCGCCGTATGCGCCTCTCGTCTTCCCTTCGTAGAACTGTGTCTTGTAATATTTCAAGTTCGCTTCTGCGGCATCATAGATACATTCCGCCAGCTTGTCGCTCTTGGTGACACCCTTTGTTGTCCAAACGGAAAAACCGCCTGCCTCGTGCCACTTTGAATCAGCACCGAAGCCGTCATTATGTAGGGAGATATAGATACAGTTCCCTGCTCCGTGCTTGTCGCAGATAGAGTTGACGCGCTCAACGCGCGATGACAGCTCACGACTCTGCTCGGTCTTCCAGTCCTTACTCTTCATCGTCTTAGACGGTTCCAACGGCATGTAGTCAATATAAACCGTAAAGCCATAACTCTCTAACTGCGGCTTCAGTTCGCTCACCATTTCACGCGAATACACCGCCTCGCGCAAGCGTTTGTCCGGCGAACACTTGCCAGGACTCGTTGCCAAGTGTGCCGTTCCCAGAATGATAACCTTCTTCATGATAATAGTAACATAAAAATTAAACAATGCAACCCGTAGCCGATGGCAGAGCCTGCCACGGTGACAACAGCGTCAACCCACGACGGCTCCCCTTCCCACAGGAAATCTTTTAACTCCAACGCGCCTGCCACAAGAATGCCTGCGTACAGGGCGCAATACCAACCGTTAGCGAACAATCCTATGAGGATGCCGCCCAACAGGTGCTTCCACCTGTCGCTCTCTTTGAACCAATCAATAATCATTTTCATAACTCATTCCATATTTTGTGAATACTCAATAATATTCTTCGCTTCACTCTTTGCCAACGCACGCCAGTCCTGTAAGGTATTGAACTCCCTTACATGTTCCGCACTCTCTTCAGCAAGATAGTTCTGCGTGATAGCTTCCACGTCATCGACGGAATACCTGTCTCTTATAATGGCAGAGACCAGCATAGGATAGTCGCTATCGGCAAGCCTGCTGACGTTCGGTTTGTCAATATCAATGGCACGATAGACGTAGAACGTCATCTTGTTACCGTCCATGTCTTCGCGCTCCTCTTCCGATACATCATAATTGATGCGGATAAGCCCTGTATATATCTCCAGCGGCTGAGGTCTTACGGTTGATTCAGTTTTCATTCGCTTATTGTTTTATTCAAAATAATAGTCAATCTTATTCCCTCCGAGCGGTTTGCTTTTAAACTTTGCCTTGAAGGGAAAGGCATCCTGCTCACGGCACTGCCGAAGCACATCTTTCAGCCGTGGGTTGTTGGTGATGAACTTGCATTCCCTGCCGCCTTCTTCTATGAGGACGACAAAACGCCCGTCTCCGTTTTTGGTCTTCACGCCTTCCTGATAGTCTTTCACTATCACCTCCCTGCCTGCTATAAAGCCACAGCTCACCGCAGGCACATCGAAATACACCTGTCCGTCCTTTGTGACGGACTCATGTTTAATGTTCAAATCACTAAAGTTTTTCATACCAGTTATCTTAAACCATAAATGTTTGCCATTGCAGTGCATCAGCCATCCCTTATAACTTGCCAGCGTCTGCCTTTTCTTCTCAGCCACGGAATCGTCACCGTTGCGCTCACGCCTCTCGTATCTTTTCATCTTGCGCTTGAAACGCATCTTCATTTTCTTTCTGATGAAGGTATAGTGACGGTAGAAGCGGTAGCCAACAAAGTCAATTCCTGTGTCGTCCGTGACATGTTCGACATTGACATTCGTGTGTAGCGGCTGTCGAAGCACAGTATCTGCATAACGCCGGATAATGTCTATAGCCTTCCATACCTCCTTGCTGTCGTAGCCTGCCAGCAAGATGTCGTCGCAATAACGGAAGACATGCACTTTGCCGTGCAGCATCTTGCCTACCAGCCTGTCAAGCTCGTTCAGATGGAAGTTGGCAATAGTCTGTACTGGATAGAGACCAATCCCAAGACCTTCCTCTACCGTGGTGATAATCTCACGGAGCAGCCACCGTATGCCATCGTCATGGAACATCTTGCACAGTCTGGCATATACCACCTCCTGCCGAATGTTGAAGTAGAACTTCTCAAAGTCTATCTTCGCCCACACAATATCACGGTGGCTGTTTTTGTCCAAAAACCTGCGGACACGCCGCCTTGCAAACGCCGTTCCTTTACCCTTTACGCTTGCATAGGAATCAAAGTGAAACGATTTCGTCAAGGTATTACCTATCACCCTCATCAGTGCATGGTAGATGATGTTGTCTGGGCAATGGTGTACTTTCGTGATGTCGCGCCATTTGCCGCAAGGACAGTACTGCCGATCTGTCCTCACGTCGGCAGTCTTGTATGTCCTGTCCTGCAACATCTTCTGAATCCGAAGAAGGTTCTCTTTCGGATTTTTGTCGAACTTCCTCACTCCGTACTTGTCCGACTTTCCCTTCCGGGCTTCCTTCTCTGCCGCAATGAGGTTATCCATATCCCACACTTGGGAGAGCTTCAAGTTTCGATGCTTCCCACGTATTTCGGATATGGCCTTGTCGTCAATCATAATCGTTTCTTTTTTTTGTTAAGATGGCTTTCATCTTCACGCTACGGGCTTTCAGTATTTCTCCTACTTGCACGTTCCCTCTAAATAGGGATTGCAGTTATTTTTCGCATGTTTGGCTTTATGCCGCCCAGTTGCGAGGTCTTCAAGGGTGTGTTGTTTGCTTTTTTATTTAAGATGAATTTCAGACGACCGCCGATGTTCGCATTCGAGTTCGAGAAAGCGTTATTCGCGTTCGAAGCCGACAGACCGCAAGCTGAACCGTTATTCGCGTTGCTGCCGACGTAGAGCAACCTCACCCTTTGAACCATTTTTATTTCTTCGATTCTTATTATTTTACAGCTTATGCCAGCAGCTCCGAACCCGATACCGTTTCGGGCTCGCCATAGAAAGCCAGACGACCGCCGATGCCCGCAGACGAGCCCGAGAAAGCGTAAGCCGCGCTCGAAGCCGACAGACCGCAAGCCGAACCGTCAGGCGCGTCGCCGCCGACGAAGAGCAACCTACCAGTGTTGGCAAACCAGTGACCGTCGCAGAATCCTGTTGTGGCTGTCCCGTTCACGGCAGTCGGAAACATATCGAAATATTGCGTGTTGGTTGTCGCATCATAACCCACCCTGACAGACTTAATGTAGGAGTTCTGTATTCTCGAAGTAAGCTGTATCGCAAAGGTACGGTCAGCAGCATGCGCTTCGCCCCAGTTGTTATCGTCCCATATATACGCCGTTGCTCCGTCGTGACGGAAACCGATGACAAACTCCCATATCTGTTCACCGAGACCTTCTATACCGTAGAAGTTCAGGCAGTTTACGGCGTTGCCCTGGCTATCGACAGTAGCAACCGTACCACATCTGTACTTGGCAGCTTCGGATAGCGTGAAACCTGTAACAATATTCCTCACGTAATTATAGTTATTGATTCGTCCAGTGCCTACTGTCTGTTCATAGTTCGTGCCGTTCTTGGCGCTGATATGCAAGGCGTTCTCCTTACACCAGTCCGTATAGTTCCATAGACCATAGTTCGCACCGCCAGCCATTGCCTGATTCTGGAATGCGGCAATCGTCTGACCGCCTGTCGGTATGCGGTTAGGCTGCGACTTCAAGATACCGCTCTGATTAAAGGCTTTGAACATTCCGATATACTTCTTCGGGAACGTTATACCGTTGAACATGTTATATGCGCCTGTATTGATGAGGTACACACCGTGTACCATATCGCTACCCACGCTGATGTTCATCTCTGGACGGAGAACCATGAAATTACAGCCTGCATCGTTTAATATACCTATATTCGCTACGGTATCATCGGCAAAGGTCACTGTGCCGCTTGTCATACCCGAATAATCCCCGACAAAGGTAGCGCTCTTGATTTCCGCTTTCTTCGTTCCGTTGCTGTTGAAGACATAGCACTTGCAACGGCTGATATAGTCGTCTATCAGGTCGGACGCACCTTCGTTGAACAGACTGGCAGAGAAACCTGTTGAATCACTTGGCAGCCACACTTTATGATAGTTGACGATGTAGTTTCCTTTGACGGCGACGGTCTTTGCGTCTGCCGCCCCCCATACAGGTGTAGCCTTGATAGTCACCCCTGCCACGAAGTTGCCGTAGTCGTTGATACCCGTAAAGGACAGCACGTTCCCGTTGAGCGCGAAGCACTGTAATGCAGTCGCCTGCGGAATCGTACCATACTCCACCGAACATGATTCTATACTCAGTGTCAGTTCCGACAACAGTACGCTGCCGCTGACACCTATTGTCACCGTCTCACCGCTTCTGATGGTTGCCGAACTTGCCGTAAGGCTCCATGTGTCTGCCACCAGTTCGTTATAGGTGACGTTAAGACCGAGCTGTGTCAGCAGGTAATACTCGCGGTTTGTCAACGTATCTTTGTGGACGTAGCCTGTTACGTTCTTTGTCGTCAGGCCAGTGTCGTAATAGACCTGTATCAGCGTGTCCACATTCTGCTGCGTAAGAATCAGCCTGTCTGTCGTACTGCCCATCGGCAGCGTCAATGATTTTAATGTTCCCATATCTATTCCGAATAAATTTGATGAATGAGTGAGAGGACGGAAGCCGCCACCGTATTACTGATGTTCGTACAGGTTATCGTAGCAAGAGAGTTGTCGTCCTCTATCGTCAATGAAGAAATCTTTGTCTTATCCTCCAACGTCAACGCGGTAAGGTTCTTCGGCAATGCCAGAGTCTCGATATTATCCGTAACGGGAAGGCGAAGCTCTGTCAGCGCATCACAGCCTTCCAACAGCAGCGATTTCAAGGCAGGTGCCCAAGTAAAGTCGCTGTCAGCGAAAGCCGTACAGTTGCGCATATCTATCACCTCACATGAAGCGAACACGGGGTCGCTGGTGCCGTGAATACTCCGAAGCACAGGGTTCTCGAATCCCGTAGTGTTATCACCGAACTTCAACGTCTTCAACCCTATTGCATCGCCCCAACTGTTAATGGCAGAGATATAGAGTTTGGAGAAGTCGGCAACATCATCAAAGAACTTCTGCCCGTAGATACGGGTACGCGAACCGTCATCACTGGCAACACCGCTTACGCCCAACGCAATGCTGTAATATTGTGTCGGGTCTGCGGCAAAGACCAAAGATGGACTTGCCGTAGAGCCTACTGCGGAACTGATATAGTTGCGGTAACGGCTCTTGATGCTTAAAGGTACGATTCCTGCTGCCGTTCCGTCAGGATAGCGCATGGCAAGGTTTTCAGCATCGAGTGAAGCATCGAAGGCAAGGTTAAAGTAAAGGCTGGTATTCAGATAGTCGCCTGCACGGTTCTCTCCACCCATGAAATAGTAGCGTCCTTTTGCCCACCACAACAAGTCTTCCTTTGCCGAGCCGTGTGCCTTGATATGGTCGCCTTCCTTACCGCTTGCCTGATACTTGTAGGCGGTGTCGGCATTGTAGATGACCGAGTTGTAGGCTTCCGCCTCATTGGTTATACTGTACTGTTGTTCTGCATTGATATTCAGGAAACTTGGAGCCAAAAGGGTATAGAACTGCGCATATTCCTGCTGACACGTAGCATCGAGAAGCTCATAGAGCGCACTGTTCTTTCCATCGACACGCTGACTGATAAACTCTTCCACATTATCGAAGCCTAACTCCGTCAGCCTTGCCCGCATAATCTGCGGCTTCGTCACGACATCGTTATAGACGTTCGCATCAGTATAGAGCCTTGTGAAGTCAAAGCGGAAACGTGAAGCATTGTCACCACGCTTAGAAGAATCAATATCGTAAGGCAGCAGACGTAACACCTCATAGGTCTCACCTGTTGTATTCAAGTCATCGGTGTAGGTGCTCACAATCTCGTCACCTGCATAATGGGTGAAGAACTGGTTCTTTGCTCTCTGGTCCATCCACAGCCTTACCTTTGTTACGAAGCCCTGGAAGGTAACATTGTCCACAACGAGATAGTTACCCATTTCGCTCTTGAACTTCTCCAGTCGGTTGGCTTCCGTATCAAGCACGCGCTCGCCGCGAATGGTAATGTCTGTCGTCAGCGTAGAACTGATGACTCCGTTCTTCGACTTGTAGCCGATGAAATCGGGATGGCAGTTGAATACGAAATCGAACAGTCGCTGTATGGCACTGTCGGCACACAGGTAATAGTCGCCGTAATAGGTATCACCCGTATCAAGATCAGGCCAGCGGTATTCCAGACAGTCTGCGCCCTGCGTCATGAAAGACGAATCAATATACTTTCCTGCCGTAGCGAGATAAGGACATCGGAAGTTACATACATCGGTATCGCCGTTACGGAACTCCATCGAGTAGTCGGGGTGTGCGACAGGAGTATCTGTATCATGACGACCATTCTTTGCAAAACCGAACACGCCGGCGTTCTTCTTGTCGGTAATCAAATCCACCTTGCCGCTGAAATAGTAGTCGTTCTGACCGATAGTATGTGTGAACTGGATGGCAGGAACACCGTCGATAGCCTGACGCACCTTGCTGTTGCTGCGCTGCGGTGGAGTAAGGATAGTCGGGAACAAGAGGTTTCCGCCGCCGTCGCGCTGTGTGGCAAGGAAACGCATGGCATCGTCTATCCAACGTGCTTCTGGAAGGTTTCTCAATGCCGTGCTCTCGTTGTAGTTGGTCTTTGTCGTCAGCAGCTCGCAGGCGATTTCTGTCTCAGAATTACCACGAAGATAAATGGTCAACTTCTTAACCTCTAAGTCCGACGTGCCGTCGGTCTTGCTCCATGTGCCTGTAGTAGAATCCCAACCTACCCAGCCGTCTGATGGATTCTGAGAACCTGCTGCCTCATATACTTCCTTCGACCAGTGGAATACATACAAGCGAAGGTCGTTGCTATCCTTGCCGCGTCCGTCATAGCGGTTATTCTTACGGAACTCGAATGCCGTGGATGTTCCCTGGATGCGCATACGAAGCGCACCATCCTTATTGGCGACATACTTAATGCTTCGCTCTGTATCTACCTCGCCATTCTTAAAGAAGAACAATTCAAGTTCCTGCTTACCTGGAGCCACCACGCTTGTACTGGTCTCGCTTGGTGGGAACTCGTAAGTATTCACGATGATGTTACAGGTACCGTCAACTTGGTCGCCTACCTGTGCAGACAGCCACTTACAGTAGTTGAAGGATTCATTAAATCCTACTTCACCATTTCCCCTGTAACACTGGTTCTTGTTGAAGGCATAGCGCATCTGCGTAAGGTCGCCGATAGCCATGACAGCATTCTTGAACGTCGTAAAGGAATCAAGACATTTCTTATAGTAGCCTACTACCTGCACGTCAAGAACACTGTTAACGCCTTGCACCGTAATCGGTATGGCAGAAGCCTGCGACAAAGTGGTAGCGGAGATTGCCGCCTCGCCAGCGAACTCACCGTTGACGTACATCGTGACAAGATGTTTTGTAGCGTTATAGCTTGCATCCCAATAGGGTTGTACGGTAATCGTCAAGTCCACGTACTCGCCTGATACGAAATGTCTGTCATTACGGTCTGACTGCGCCATTGTGCTGTCGGTAGTGATGATAGCTGCTCCCATGCGGACGTAGATAGTGTCTGCCGTGACATAGAAGCCTACCTTGTTCACGTCATCCCAGCACTGGATAATCCGTTCCGATGTGTCGCCGACATCGCTTACCTTGAAACGTATCTCCAACGTGCGACCTGTATCAAGGATGCCGCCGCCGATTCGCCGTTCGCTGTCATATTGCGTTGTCCCATAGAACGGCGTGATACCTATCACGGCTCTGCCGCCTGCGGTCAGATGCAAGGCACCGTCTTTCCATCCGCTACCGACGTCCTTCCAGTTCACTTCGTCAAAGGTGGTGACGCCTCCCCAGTTGGCAGGTGTCGGCAACTCTGCGTTACTACGTCCGCGACCTGTCAGATAGTTCTCATATCCTGGTTCTACAGTCCAGTTGAACTCACCGCTTGCCGTAAACGTGTCTTCATCGTAAGCAACGGATGTTCCGCTAATCTGTGCTTCAATACGCAACGTATTATTAGCCTGCTCAGCGGCCATGCTGTATTCCGTACAAACACGGTCGGTATAGACATTCAGCAGCGTAGGTGTTCCACCGTTGAAGACAATCTTTACATCACTGCGAGCCTCTCCTTTGTTATAGACGACGAATCTCGGAGTTACGGTGTCATATAATGTCGCTTCGCCTATCGGTTCTATAGCGACAAGAGCAACGGAAGTCACATCACTTGCAATAACACGCAACAGCGGAGTGATAACGTTCTTACTCTGGACCAGTCCGTTACCCATATCAAGATAGGCAACAGCATTATAGACATTGCTTCGTGCAAAGCTCTCACCCGTCCAACTCAGTTGTGTGGTATATCTCTGGTTACTTCCGTCTCTTGATAGGGGAGTGCTGTATGTCGCTACCTTCTGTTCGCTGACATTGTAGATGTCCACAACAAGATTGATACTCATACCCGTAGGCATATTGTAGGTAGCGATATGCTGGATAGAAGACGGGTTGATTCCCGCAAAGTTGTAATCGGGCGCAAGTACCAGCTGCATATCCACACAGTACATCGTCAACTGACGTGTAGTATAACGTTCCTCTCCTGCACGGTCAACACGTAAGGTAAACAACTCGGAAGTATTGGCAACATTACGCAACAAAGAGCCGTCGAAGGTTATGGTATAGACACCTTCCGAATCGGGGGTAGGACGGGATTCATAATACACTGAACCGCCCTGGCTGTTCAGCAACGTAACATTGATGTCCGTTGAAGGCTCGCCGTCCACGATATTCCTCACCTTGAACTTCAACGTCACCGTCGATGCGTCCTTCGGATAATACTGCGTCGAATCAATGCCGTATATCGCAAGCGCATCGGAAGGGGTGTCGCCGCCGGCAGGCAGTTGAACCTTGCTGACTACATAGCTGTCATCGGGCTCTTCCAACCAAGCCTGATAGTCTTCCTCGTCAGCGAAGCCGTAGAGCCATCCTGCATCGACAGCAAAGATACTCACCTTGTCGCCGAACTGCTCTTTGGCGAATCGTTCCACCTCTCCACGGTTCATACCCCATTCCGTGTTGGCAGGAACGACTTGTCCGTAAATGGTCTCCTGCTGCGCTCCCGTCTGTCCTCCCCACGCATCATTGAGGGTGTGGAGTTTATCGGTTCCTGTTATCGTTACTTTCTTTGCCATATCTTATATTTTTGAACATATTACCAATGTAATTGCTATGCAGACGAGGTAGAGGACGGCTGTGATGAAGCCTGCCTGCAAACGCTCGTCTTCCGTCATCCCCTCGTAGGGGTCGTAGCCGTAGTCTTGAGGTAAGTAGTCATTTATCATATATCTTTTGTTTTGAAGGTTCTTGTGAAAACCTGCCTATACTCCCGTACCAGCAGGAAAAATATTATTAACTAAAACTAATTAAGTAAAACTATGAAACATTAAAGAAAACTGTCACCAAGGTTCGCTCCTAAAAAAGCCCTCTGTGCGGAACCACGCTTCAAAGTAGTCCGCTATCTTCCGCGCTGCCATCAGCAGTCGTCTTCTAAGCGTGCTCATCGTGCTTCCTCCTTCCTTTGTGATTCCACTTCTTGTCCTCCTGCTTGCGTGCTTCCTCCAAGAGCTCGTCCGCCTCTTCGTCGCTGACGGCGAGAGGACTACGCTTCAGGAATATCTTTGCAATAGCCTTCGGCGTGAGGTTGATGCCGTAAGGTTTGAGGAAGTTGCTGAGGATACTTCCGCCCTCCATCGTGCAGACGAATAGACATACCCACCGCGCTATCAACGCATCCCCGTCAGCTGCGGCATCTACCATCGCCACAGCGAGGACGAAGGCGAGATAGACCACCATCTTCCCCATTGTCTCACGGGCTGCTGTCGTCCACGACACATGGACTTTAAGCTTGATACTTTTGCGCACTCCTGCCGCAAGGTCTGCCAAGACGACAACACACATGGTTATCAGCCAAGGGAGCATGACGTTGATGGCATCGCCAAGGAACGCTGTTGCGACAGGAGAAACGACGCTGCTCGCCAAGAAAATTACAATAGGACTAATCTTCATATTACTTTATTTTTTACCAAATTGCGAATAATGCTTTGTTGTCAATAACGCTGACTTCCAGCGTTGTTCCGTCTTCATAGGTCGGTGCTTCGTCGTCCGCCCACGTCACTCCCTGCGGAAGGGTGAGCGTGAAGTCACTGTCCTCGATGGCAATCCGAAAATGGTACTCGTTGACGACACCTTCCTTCGGTGTGTCGAAGGCTATCTCTATTGCCGAGAATTGGTTGCCTGCGAGCCACACATTGAGGACGTTGGGCTTTATCGTTGCCGTAGCCTGAGTTTGCACGACAACAGGTGTTGCGATGTCTTCCGCCGTGATGAGCGACGCTGCCACGATTGCCAAGGCACGGATGCGAGCCTGCACGAAGGACAGCGGTGTTCCGTTGCTATCTACTCTCGTCAGCGGCATGGTAGTGTTGTC
>Ga0247609_10001567_pt1 | contig 26823 bp, 18 predicted proteins | sample 172DNAGHGlowgp2_FD_193487 | JGI IMG/M metagenome (GOLD analysis project Ga0247609, IMG submission 193487) | Sheep rumen microbial communities from Palmerston North, Manawatu-Wanganui, New Zealand - 1728 DNA GHGlow gp2 | ecosystem: Host-associated > Mammals > Digestive system > Stomach > Rumen ...
CACCGCCACCAAGAGTGTCAAGGCCGCTGCCGCCACCACCTATAACCTTACAGGCCAGAAGGTTGATGCCTCATACAAAGGCATCGTCATCAAGAACGGCACAAAGGTCGTGATCAAGTAAGTACTTTAGCAAACATTTTACTGAAAATAAAGGTTCACATTCACGCCTAACGCTCTATAAGTGAGAGCGTTAGACGTGAACCTTGTTTTTTGACGACAAGTGTTTTGAGCGCTAACGACAACTGCTATTTTTTTATTAAAGACAACTTAGACATTGCAGCGCCACACTCTGCTTGCAGAGAACTTAGGACAACATAATATTTAGCCTACGACGCAACCGCGTCTACGAACTCCCGGATATTACATAAAAATGTTCTCCGCAAGCAGAGTGTGGCGTTGCATTGTCCTAAGTTGTCTAAGTTGTCTAAGTTGTCTTTTATATAATATTAATCCAAGTTGTCGTTATTCTAGCTGTTTTCGTTTTTCTTTACAGTATATCAAAATAAATGTTAAATTTAACTTGTTTCCTGAGTTTTTCTTTACATTCCACCGCTACCACAGCTAAGCTATCATCGTATACAGCTGTCCTGTAACTAACTACAACTAAGCCAGTTGCGTATTAGCTATTCTTTCTGCCCGTATCAGTCTAACTCATCTTCCATGTCAAGTATTTTCATTTCGTCCGACGGCCGTCGAAAATATATGCGACATTTGTCGCAGATATCTTCGACGAATGTCGCATATAGCCAGACACCCTAAGCCACCCCTGACAATAACTGTGCTTCCCCAAACAACAACCAAGAAGTTCTATTCTAAACGACAAATATTTTTTAAAAGACAACTTGGACAACTAAGGACAACTATGACAACTTAGGACATTGCAACGCCACACTCTGCTTGCAGAGAACTTAGGACAACATTTTCTTTTTTTTCTACGATAAGCAGGGAGTCCGTAGACGCGGTTGCGTCGTAGGCTAATATTATAGTTGTCCCTAGTTGTCCAAGTTGTCTTTTATAATAAATCTGTGGTCTTTTCCTGGACTCCGTAGACGCAGTTGCGTCGTAGTCTAAATATTATGTTGTCCTAAGTTGTCTAAGTTGTCTTTTATATAATATTAATCCAAGTTGTCGTTAAAAACAATCTGGTTGTCGTTAGCGCTCAAAACACTTGTCGTCCAAAAACAAGGTTCACACTTAACGCAGTGGTGTACAGTGGGTTACACGTGAACGTGAACCCTTATTTTCTACAAAAATACAATATAACAGTTTGTTCAGTGTGTACCAGTTACACTTTCGCAATCGTTTACGTCGGTTTTAACTTAAAAAAGCAGGCACGAGATGGAACTTATTATAATTAATGTGTACCTTTGCAGAGTTATAGCCCCTATTGCTTAGATAAAGAACAAATCAATACTACAATAATTTACTAACATTTAAAGCAAAACATTTATGAAGTTTAAACTTTTACGTTTCTTGTGTCTTGTCACTGCATTGTTTGGCATGACACTCAATGTAGCAGCCGATGATTTCAAAGATTTCGCTGTAGATCTCCGCGATGCTAACGGAGGCATACTGACGAGCGATGAAGCTAGTACATCCCAGACTGTTACCTTTGGTCTTGCAGTCAACGAAGGAGTAGTCAGCCGTGTTGCGGCAGACGATGCCAATGCTGTTGCAGTGATTACTGGTAAAACTGGCAACAACCATGGGTTGCAAAATTTCTCCGCTACCGTTCCTGTTAGTGGCTCAGTGAAAATCACGATGAGCACCTGTAGCTGGGGTGGTAGCGTTTCTGTTAAGAACACAGCTGGCACAGAGGTTGCCTCCTTCACGACAAAGAAAGGAGAGGGTGGCTCTGGTTGCTACAAAGGCAATGGAAAGGATGACGAGAACATCATCAGCGAGAAATATGTTGGTGAAGCCACTACGCTAACTATCAGCGGTGGTGGGTACGTAGGCTATTTTGCCATTGAGGCAGTCAGTGCTTCTGCTGCTACAGTATCTTATTCTTTGGGCGACGTTGCCTGTGAGGGAACAATCGTTCCTACAGGCGGTACATATGCAGTGGGAGACGAATACACTATCCCCGCCATGAATTTCACACTCTATAAAGTAGGCTACACGCTGACGGGTTGGACAGACGGAACCAAGACATATGCCAATGGTGAGAAAGTAACCCTTACTGGAGACTTAGCATTGACTCCTGTATTCACCGAGAACACCGTTACGCTGGCCGACCGCACAGAGCCTGTTACGCTGAAGTATAACTTCCGTCGTGATGCAGGTGCTCCTACTGTTGCTTACCAGAACGCTACCGGCATTTGGGTTGCTCAGGCAACCATCGGCGACAAGGTCATCGACGTGAAGGCTGACTTCGACACCAACAATGGTGGTAAATTTGCTAATGGTAACTGGAACGACTGGGCACAACTCATCAGCGGTACCAAGTGGACCATTCCTTCTTGTAAGGGCGCTACCGTCTCTATGGAGGCTTTCAGTGACATCACAACCACAACCATCGATGGCCAGAGCGACTATACGCAGGGCAAGACTATCAGCTATGAGATTGCTGGTGCTGCCGAGTCTGTTGACGTAGTGATTGGTGACGGTAGCTATTACCGTTACATCCAGGTTGTGCTGCCCGTGGTGCAGAGCCAAAGTGGTGCTGTATCGTTCACTAACGAGGATGCTACAATCACATGGACAATGGGAGTTACAGAAGCAAATGCAACTGCCGATGCAACCCCAAAGGATGCATTCTCTCTAATCAGCATCAGCCATGGCAACAAACTGGAGAACACCAGTAAGGGCGGTGGAGTTACTACTTATGAAGGAATTACATACACTGACTATCAGCCTACAGAAACGGCCAAAGGTACCTCTGGCTTCGAAGTTATTTGGAACGTTAAGCCGTCTGCCGGTATCACCTTCATTCTGACAGGTGTAAGTACCGGAAACTACAGAAATGGCACTGGTGGTGGTAACATCAAGTATGTCATCCGCAAGAAGGATGGTACAGAGACGGAATTAGGAACCATTATTCCTGGTCGAAACAAGGCTAACGAATCTAATCCAAACTACACGTTCACCAAATCGGGGCTCAATCTGGAACTCAGCGACGAGTTCGCACTTGTAGCCTACATTGGTGGTGATCTTGCCAACAACAAGCAGATAGGTTTTGCTAACGTGAAGATAGAAGGTAAAGTCAACGGTACCGTTGCCGATGTCAATAAATACACACTGGCTACTGCTGTGACTCCCGAGGAGGCAGGCTCCATCAACATCTATCCAGCCGCTGAGCAGTACGAGGAAGGCAGCGAGGTAACTCTCACCGCTACCGAGAACTTCGGCTATGACTTTGTGAACTGGACCAACGCTGCTGGTGAGGAAGTATCTACCGAGGCTAAGTTCAAGTACACCATTAACGCCAATGAGACGCTGACCGCTAACTTCAAGGCTGTCGAAACTTACGAACTGTCTCTGACCGTCGATGGTACCAACGACTACATGGTGACCATTAACCCCGCTCCCACAATGGTTGAGGGCAAGATGATGTACGAGGCTGGCACGACTGTTGAACTGAACGCCAACCAGTATGATGGTCTGGTGACCTTCACGAACTGGAGCGACGGTAAGACCGCTGCCAACAAGATTGTGAAGATGGACAACAACGTGACGTTGACCGCTGCCTATACTCAGGCAGACATTATCGCCGGTTGGGACTTCTACAAGAAGGGTGGCGAAGGCCGTAAGGCTGACTTTGCCGGAGCAGACAACGAGGCTGATGCTCTGAGCCTGGTTGAAACAGCAACGGGCAACACCAGCGGTTGGCTCGACAAGAGCACCGAGGCCGCTGGTGGCTACGAGAGTTTCAAGGGTGCTGCCGTCAACTGGCGCACTGGTTCCGGCAATGGCGACGTAGGTTACTGGCACTGGCAGACCAAGGTTAATGCCGAGGCCTTCACCAACATCACCGTACAGTTCCAGATGCTCTACAACTACAATGCTTACCAGAAGTACAACGCCGAGTATTCTCTCGATGGTGAGAACTGGACCAACTTCGGTAACATTACGATGGAGAAAGACAAGGCTGCTGCTTCGTTCAACGAGACGCTGCCTGAGGCTGCCAACAACCAGAAGGATCTCTTCATCCGCATGATTGCCGACAAGACCTCTGAAGTTAAGGGTACTGCATCTGCAAACGACGGTAACACGCTGGCTATGTTCTTCATCACCGGCACACCGAAACTGGTGGATGATCCTGTGGCTCCCGCCCTCGTGTCGTCAGTACCTGCCAATGGTGCTACCGGCGCTTCCGCAACGGGTAAGATTGTGCTCAACTTCGACAAGAAGGTTCAGGTGGCTGAGGGCGCTGTTGCAACACTTGGCACTATGAAACTGACTCCTGCCGTCAGCGGCAAGGTCATCACCTTCGAATACAAGGGTCTTGAGTACAGCACAGAATACACCTTCAACCTACCCGCCAACACGGTGCAGAACCTGACGGGTGCCACACTGGCCGAGGCTATCACCATCAAGTTCACCACCATGGCACGCCCGACGATTACAAAGGGTGCCTACGATGCCGTAGTCTCTAATGTTGAAGAACTGGTGGCTGCCATCAACGCTGCAGAGAGCCGCGCCGACAAGAACGTACGCTTCCGCATCTTCATCAAGAACGGCGAGTACACCATTCCTCTCGGCACGACGACGAAGACCGTTAACAACTACGATGTTCCTGAGTGTATCACATTCATCAAGAGCGGTAACATCTCGTTCATCGGCGAGAGCCGCGACGGTGTCATCATTACCAACGGCATTCAATCTTCTCAAACATTCGAGGGTCAGTATGGTACTACCAGCAAGTACGATGGTATCGGCAACAGCGATGTGTTCCAGATTAGCGGAAGTGACTACTACTTCCAGGATCTGACCGTTGAGACAGGTATGGACGACGCTACCGGCCGTGACCTGGCCATTCATGACAAGGCTACGCGTACCATCTATAAGAATACCGGTCTGCGCGGTTATCAGGACACATGGACCAGCAACAACGGCCGTGGTCTCTACTACTTCGAGGGCGGTTATGTGCGCGGACGCACCGACTATATGTGCGGCAAGGGCGACGCCTTCTTCAACGGTGTTGAACTGCGCCAGATTGCAGGCGGCTATGCAGCCGTGCCTTCTAATCCCGCCAACATTGGTTGGGTCTACAAAGACTGCGTCATCAATGGCGAAGGTGCTGTCGTAAAGATGGTCAACGGACAACCCACTCAGAGAGCAACAGCCGAAGAGGCCGATGGCAAGTATACACTTGGACGTCCTTGGGGCAAGGGTACACCTGTTGCTGTCTTCATCGACACTAAGATGAACGTTGTTCCTTCTGCTATCGGCTGGAACGAGATGAGCGGTGGTTTCCCGAAGCGTTTTGCCGAGTGGAATTCAACCACTTCTACAGGTTCTACCATTGACCTCAGCGGACGTAAGACCGCTTACGATGCTTACGACGAATACAACAAGGAGACAGGCGCCTATGTCAATCGCCGTACCGAATACTGCAATCCCGTACTCTCTGCCGATGAGGCTCTGGAATACAGCGACATGTCTAAGATGTTTGGTGAATGGCAGCCGACCCTCGCTACTGAGCAGGCTCCTATTCCTACCAATGTGAAGATCACTGGCACTACCCTCACCTGGGACGACAGCAACTATGCACTGCTGTGGGCTATAGTCAAGGACAACAAGGTTATCGACTTTGTTACCGAGCCCACCTATACTGTTGACGATGCATTAGCAAAGTATGCCGTACGTGCCGCCAACGAGATGGGCGGTTTGAGCGAAGCTACTGAGGCTACTGTCGCCACCGGCATCGAAGAGATTACTCCTGCTACGACTACAGTCGATGGCAAGGTCTACAACCTCGCAGGCCAGCGTATCAACAAGGCCACAAAGGGTCTGTATATCATCAATGGCAAGAAGGTCGTGATTAAGTGAGCGAAGTGAGAGCTCGTTCTCACTTCCGAACGTGAACGAGCTCGAGCTTTAGCTCAAGGTCGTGCTCAAATAAGTAACTATACCTTTTAATACTCTGAGGGCGGAGACGAACAGTTTCCGCCCTCTTTTTATGCAAAAAATCGTAAACGTTTACGAAAAAAACAGCTCTTATTATTTTGCCATGTTAAGTATTATTAGTAAATTTGCACAGAAAATAATTATTTTTTTACTATTTAAATTTTAAACTACTAATTTTATGTCTGTTAAAATGAAGACTATCTTTCGAACAGCACTAATTATGTGCTTGCTCTTAGTCGTGGGTAATCTGTCCGCACAGACCACAGCTAAGGGAACGGTTACAGACCAGACTGGCGAACCAGTTATTGGCGCAACCGTAGTAGAGAAGGGGAATCCCAAGAATGCAGCAGTGACCGACTTTGACGGTAACTTTACACTGAAGCTGCAAAACGGCAAGACGATTGTGATATCATACATTGGTATGGTAACACAGGAAGTCACGGCGGGACCCAACTTGCAAATCAAGTTACAGGACGACAATGCATCCCTCGAGGAAGTCGTCGTTGTAGGTTACACCAGCAAGGCTCGTAAGGACCTGACCGGTTCTGTCGGTTCTATCAGTGGTGCCAAGCTGGCTGTAGTACCTGTCGCTTCTGCTGCTGAAGCCCTTACGGGTAAAATTGCCGGTGTGCAGGTAACAAGTGTTGACGGTCAGCCCGGCGCCGACATCAACATCCGCGTTCGTGGTGCAACGTCAGTGACCCAGTCCAACGAGCCACTCTACATTGTCGATGGCTTCCAGCAGGCGAACATCAACGATATTCCTCCCTCGGATATTGCATCTATCGATGTATTGAAGGACGCCTCCCTGACCGCTATTTACGGTGCAAAGGGTGGTAACGGCGTTGTTATCGTAACTACTAAAAGTGCCAAGGAAGGTAAGGTAAAGGTGAGCTTCAATGGCCGTTTGACATGGTCGCACATCACCAAGCAGCTCGACCTAATGAACACCGGTGATTTCGTTAATTATCAATACGATCGCGCTGCTGCCAATGGTACCCGTTCTTCATGGGCTAAGTCTTTCCGTGGTAACTTCGGTAACCCTCTTGACAACGACAAGTACTACGCTCAGCCCACCAACAACTGGCAGGACGAGGTCATGGGTAATACACCACTCTCTTATCAGGCTAACGTCAACATCGGCGGTGGTAATGAGACCACGAAGTTCAATCTCTCTATCAACCAGTCTGAGGACAAGGGTATTATCCTCGGTTCAGGTGTACGCCGTACCATACTCAACCTGAAGTTGAACACGAAGCTACACAAGAACCTCGAATTCAACTACAACCCGAAGATGACATACCGTCGTGACGAGGGTGCCGGTGGTGACAACGTAGGTACAGGCGGTATTATCGACGTGCTGCGCTACCGTCCTACAGCAGGTCTCCGCTCATGGGGTTCTTACCATGAGGCAGAGGATGCCGACGAGGCAGCTAATTTCACACTGACAAACCCTGTCAACGATATCGCAACAAACACTCAGTTGAAACACTCTTACACCGTCAGCAACCAGTTCTCGCTGAAGTGGACTCCTATCAAGGGACTCGTGCTCCGCACTGAGGGAAACTATAATATCAGTTTCCGCGACAACAATCGTTTCTACGGCTATTTGACAACAGTAGGTCAAAAGTCTTACAACAAGGGACAGCCTGTAGCTACCATTACAAAGCGTACTGCCCAGTCTTACACCTGGACGAACACCGCTTCATACGACATGAGCATCAAGGATGATCATAACCTTTCTTTCCTCCTCGGTCAAGAAATATACAACTCTTGGTACGAGGAGTCTGCACAGACTAACAATCTTTTCTCTCGTGAAATTTCTGCTGATCAGGCATTTAACAATATGTCTCTCGGCACTCCATATGAGTCCACCTCTATACTCTCCACTTCAAACCGTACCGCATCTTTCTTTGGACAGGCATCCTATAACTACAAACATAAGTATCTATTGTCTGCTACATTGCGTGCTGACGGTTCCACAAAGTTTGCTCCAGGCAATCAGTGGGGTTGGTTCCCATCTATCTCTGGTGCGTGGGTTATCTCTCAGGAAAAGTTCCTGAAGGACGTCAAGTGGATTGACCAATTAAAGATTCGTGCAGCCTTCGGTCTTGCCGGTAACAACAATATTAGCGATGACCTGTGGCGCTATCTCTACGTCACCAACCGTACCGGCGGTCCAGCATGGGGCGAGAGCCAGCAGAACTACTATTCCACTCCAAGCACATTCCCTAACGAAGGTATTAAGTGGGAGACCACCATTACACGAAACCTGGCAGCAGATATCTCGCTGTTCGGAGGTCGTCTGAGCATTACTCCAGAGTTCTACTGGAACACAACACGTGACCTTCTCTACAACTCAATCATCTCCTCTACCTCTGGCTACACTAAGCAGATGCAGAACATCGGTAAGGTTGAGAACAAGGGTATAGAACTCACTATCAACGGTGACATTATCCGTGGTAAAGACTACGTACTCTCTGCAAACCTCACACTTGGTCACAACAAGATGACTATCAAGCAGCTCAATTCTACTGACAACGTGCTCTACGAGAATAGCGGACGCTGGTCTTCCGCACAGGGCAATGACTACAAACTTGAAGTTGGTGGCGAGCTCGGACTGCTCTACGGCTATGTATATGATGGTCTCTACTCTCTTGACGAGTTCACCTTCAACTCTTCCAACGCTGCAGAGCCAAAAGAAGGCACTGTTATTATGAGCACCGACGTATTCGGCTCTTCAAACTCCGGCGAACCCACACTGCCTGGTAAGATGAAGATGAAGGACCTCAACGGTGACGGCATCATCGACGAGAATGATAAGACTGTCATTGGTAACACTAACCCGACACTGCAGGGTGGTTTCGGTCTCTCCGGCCAGTGGAAGAACTTCGACTTCACAGCAAACTTCACCTACATGATCGGCTTCGACGTGTACAACGCTACAGCATACGCTCTGTCCAGCTCAACAACCTCACAGTACAACTTCTACAATGTACTTTCGAAGTTCACAGACCGTTGGCGTTACACCGATCCAACAACAGGTGAGTGTATGTACAAGAATACTTACACTGATAACGCTTTGGCAAAGTATATGGAACTTAATGCCAACGTATCTAACTGGAACCCTGCTGACGTAACGAACAATCAGCTTATATCCTACTTTGTTGAAAATGGTTCCTTCTTACGTTGCACCGACCTTACCATCGGTTACACACTGCCTCAGAAGATTGCCAAGAAGCTCTACCTCAGCAAGTTACGTGTTTATGCTTCTGCCGGCAACCTCTTCACCATCACCAGTTACTCCGGCTATGACCCAGAGGTTGACGTTCAGTCAGGTTTAACTCCTTCTATGGACTACAACCGCTACCCACGTGCACGCACCTTCTCTTTCGGTGTCAACGTAGACTTCTAATGCATACAATGTACATTCACATTATTTATAATTAATAGATATATCATGAATATAAGAAATATATTAATCAGTGGACTTGGCGTTATGGCTTTGACCGCCTGCAACGACTTCCTCGATGTTGATGCGCCTTCAAAGCAGACCGTAGGAGCTGTCTTCAGTTCCTCGCAGGAAGTCAATGCGGCCCTGAACGGTGTCTATGCCAAGGTTATGGTAAACGATGCCTTCGGCAATAGCCTCTACAACACTGTCATGTTGAACAGCGATGTGGACTTCACTGCCAACTCAAACGAGAACGCACAGTCCAACACGCCGCGCCGCTTTGATGTCACATCCAGTGGCTCTGCAGTAAATAAGCTTTGGACGGCACTCTACGACGGAGTAGAAGCTGCCAACGAGTTTATCTATAATCTGGAGAATAGCCCAATCTATTCAAAGGTGGCCAACACCTCAACAGTAGTTGACGAATTTGGTAACGAAACGCAAGTGTCAACTCCTGTCGTAAACAATTACACACAGATGATTGGTGAGGCAAAGATGATACGAGCCATGTTCTACCATGAGCTCCTCTCATACTGGGGTGACGTACCATTCACCTTCAAACCTACCAGTGTAACAGGAGAATTTGCTCCTGCTATCACTGACCGTCAGGTTATCAGCGACGCGCTCATTGCTGACCTTCGCGAAATTGCTGAGTACATGTACTCCGACAAGAACATCTCTGACGCTCCGGAGCGCATCTCCAAAGAGGCTGTTTATGCGATGATAGCACGTCTCGCACTGCAGGCAGGTGGCTACTCACTTAACCACGATGCCGGTGACACAAATGGCTATTACATGAAGCGTCCTGCGAACTATAAGGACTACTATCAGATTGCACTTGACTACACCGACAAAGTCATTAATGATGGCGGTCACAGTCTCACAAAGTCTTTCGCCTCTGTCTTCACTGACGAGTGCTCCTACATCACATCCACTGGCGATGATGTCATCTGGGAAATCCCTTACGGCAAGGATGACACTGGCAACTGGGGTTACTATCAGGGGCCGACATGTTCTTCCAGCGGTGGTCAGACATCATACAGCTCATGGGGTGAGACAAGCGGCTCCGTACGCACCACAGCATTCTATATGTACGATTTTGAGAATGGTGATGCCCGACGCGACTACACCTGCGGACTGTGGTACTACTCCGCAACAGGTCTGCCGACACTGCGCTACGACTACGCTATGCACAACAACAAGTGGTCCAAACTCTGGTCTTCTACACAACAGGGTAAGGAATCTACTGGTTCCACAGGCATCAATTTCGCATACATACGCTATGCAGACGTTCTGCTAATGAATGCAGAGGCTGCCAACGAACTGGACAAGCCGGATCAGGCCAAGAATGATCTTCGTATCGTGCGTGAGCGTGCCTTCAGAAACAGCAACCCGGCAACCATTAACAAGTATGATGCAGTCACTGATAAAGAAGAGCTCCTCAATGCAATTCTCGATGAGCGTAAGTTCGAGTTCGCCGGCGAAAACATGCGCTGGAAGGACCTCGTGCGTAATAACAAGTACTCAGAGACTATCTACTGGACTTTCCTGAAGTACTACTCAGTCGGTGCAGAAGGTGCAGGATGGAGCGACTACTATGAGGAAATCAGCGAGGCTACAGGCAAGGACTATTCTACTATTCTCCCAAGCAACATCTACGCTTTCTACGTTAAGAATCCTGGTGACGGTTCACTCTTTGCCAATAATACCCTCCCAGTATTCTATATAGTAGATCCTTACGGCAAGGCTGATGATCCTACAGCAAAAAAAGTTGAGACTTATATCACCGACTATGCACTGCCATACACTGCTCTGACAGCAAAGGATATTACAGGCAGCGACACTGATCAGGCAAAGATTGGTTGGACAACAGCGAAGGTATTCTCTGCCTCATGGGGCGGTGACAGCGGTATCAAAGCTCAGTGTCTCTATTCTTTCTACGGATACATACGCGGTGGCATACGCGACGGCGAGATAGACCTCGTGTACGGCGCTAATGACGTAAGAACAATTGAACCTTACAGCTTGGACGTCAAGCAGTTGCCCGCAGTACGTTACCTCCTGCCACTGCCTAACGAGGCACTGCAGCGCGGTGGATACACACAAAACTATGGTTATTAATTAAGTACTCTGCGTAATCCATTAAAGCAAATAAATATATGAAAAAGATTATTATATATTCGCTGATGTTGCTTACATCCGTAGCATACTACTCTTGTAGCGACAAAGACGAAAATCTCAGCGCCAATATAAGCCGTGAGTTCATGCCTATGTTCCGCTGCGATAACAATACCGGCAAGGGAAGTACAGATCCCTATAATTGCCATACAATATCACCTAACTCTGTTTACCTCTGTTGGTATACCGTTGATGATTGTGTAGGATACGAGATACAGTGGGGCATCCTTGCTGGCAGTCAGGGTGATGTAGCATGGCAGCGTGTCAAGGATGCTGGAACGATTGGCGACACCATCATCACCAATCCACAGCAGTATACACTCACCCTTAAGCATCTGCAGTATGGCTCTACATATAGTTTCGCCATACGTGCCCTGCACTCTTTCTCAAAGGATGCGAACGGCGAGTACAACGATCCGCTTAATTCCAAGTGGTACGGCTACGGTGACGGACGTCAGTGGGCAGACTACATGAACCTCGATACAGAAGACCGTTACGCTACACCGACCATCATCGGTGCACAGTTCCTTGATGACAAGGATGACCCCAACTACAAGACATCCTTCAGGGTGTACCTCGACCGCTCTACATCCTCTTACTCAGCAGAAGAGTTGGAGACATACACCTCGTACACTCTCGAGAAGCCTAACGGACAGTCTATGACATTCTTCCAAACTGAGGAGGTCAATGGAGAGAAGGTCTTCAAGGTTGACTACCTAAAAGTTGCTGCAAACCCATCGTCTCCCACCGCCAATGTTCCTGAGGAGTTCCGTCACTACAAACTCACACAGGAAGACTGGGATCGTGGCTACGTCTATGTCTATGGTCTCGATGAAAACTCCGTATATAACGTCAACGTATATGACGAGGATATACCATATGTTGCCGATGCATCCTACAACGGTATCGTAAAACGTACAAAGGGTGATCCCGGTGCGCCAATTCTCATACCTCACGTACCACAAGCTACAGACACTTTGAGTGTCAGCAATGTTGATTATATCATAGACATCTCTTCATACGATGCGTGCAAGCTCAACGCATGGTTTACTAACCACATGACAAGCAATACTATTGCTGAGAATCAGGTTTATTACCTCGAAGGTGGCAAGAACTACTTCATTGATTCGTCTATCGAGCTTTATAAGGGCTTCACACTCGCAACCAACCCTGAAGACCTCGCTGCAGGTAAGGGCAAGGCAAAGATCTTCATGAGCGGAATGGGACGTTATAATAACAACTACGAAGTATTCTCATGCAACTTCGCATTTGGACGTGCCGCACAAGCAGGAGAGAGTGCTTCAGTACCTCTTGAGATAGATACCATCAAGTTCCAGAACATTGACTTCAGTGTACCTCTGGCATACAACGCAGGTAACACGAACCAAGATCCTAATAACAAGGTTACAGCCAACTACTGGTTCAATGATATCAACTCTAACGCCATGGGCTATATACTGAATTACTTCGAAGTCAGCGGATGTTCCTTCCAGGGTTTCCAGCGTGGATGGATGCGTACAAAGACAACTCACTCCAAGATCTTCAAGCACTTCTATATCTATGGAAACGAGTACTACAACATGGGATTCTACAGCAACAAGGGTGATGGCTATGGCTACATGTCATTCAAGGGCGGTAACGAGAAGGGCTCTAACCCATACGTTAATTGCGAGCTTATCAACAACACCTTCTATGACTCACCATGTATGTATCTCATTGGCAATGACTCCGAATCTCTCGCCACATGGACTGCAGACCAGGCATACAACATCACCATCAAGAATAACACATTCGTCAACTTCAACACACTGAATAACAACGGATGCCTATTCAACCCGAAGGGTGGTAAAGGTGCGCCACGCGGTTCTAAGTTCACCATACAGAACAACCTCATTATCAATGCTTATGACGAAAGTGACGAAGGACGTGTCGCTAATCACATCTGTGCCGGATGGAGAGTTTCTGAGATGAAGGGTGTTACCGAAGACAAGTTCGAGTTCAACATAAGCAACAACTGGTCAACGTCAGAGCATATCGATGCTAAAACTGGTGAGGTGTTCACACATTATCAGTTCAGCAAGACAAGTACAGACGGTATTGGTTACTGGGTTGGTGAAGGCGCACTGCTCAACGGCGGTGAGGACAAGACTTCCGACAATCTGAAGATACACTACGAGGAAGGAATCACCACGAAGGTGCTGATGAAGAACGCTATTCCTTCACATCATTACACCACGATATCCAGTGCCGGACCTGAGACGTTCCACACTGACAACCTCGATGGACTTTATTACAATGACACCGAGGCAGTAAGGAACTCACAGATTTACAAGTTAGGCATTGGTGCTAGCAAGTGGCGTGAGGGTATTCGTTGATTAAAGCAACCACACTATTAAATAATCCGAGGGCGGACGCTGGATACAGCTATCCGCCCTCGATTATCTCAACACAGAATGAAAAAACTGATTTTATCCACACTCTTCCTATACATTGCAATAGCAGCTATGGCTCAGGAGTCACACTATCATAAAGGCCTACGCTCACAGTCTGAGAACGACAAATATGGTGGCGTTGCTGCAGAACCGAATTTTAACGGTGGAGGCTACTACTGGTCAAGAGTACGCAATGTGGACGATGTCGCCATAACTCGTGAGACGCCTGAAGACTCCATCGCACGTCGTAAAGAGTTTATGAGATTATGCCAATTGGCTTACGATGCCTTCGAAGCAGGTGACTCAATTATGACGATAACCTATGCAGACAGTGCTTTGCAAAAGCGCTATCATACTGCAGACCTCTATTACTTCATGGCGGTATCTTTAGAGAAATTAGGCAACTATAAAGATGCTGACTGGGCCTATCGTAAGGCTTTAGGCGCAGGATATCCTGGCGCCCTAACCATATACAACGATTTCAAGGCTCGACAGAAAGCACGCAAAGCGAAACGAAAAGATCGCAAACCTTTACGTTGACAATTGATAAAAAACAAACTCAAAATTTGGCGTTATCGCAGTTTATCCGTATCTTTGCACGTGAAAACAAAACAATTCAATATTTATTAACTAAAACATTTCGTTTATGAAGAAACTCTTTACGCTTATTGCCGCTGCTTTCGCAGCACTATCAGTTAATGCCCAAGACTGGAATGCCACCAAAACTGGCTCACTGAATAAGGGCGCATCAATCCTCGACAACGAGTATGTCACCGTTAAGGTTGGTGTTCAGAACTCAGAGACCGCTCTCATTAAGAACGAACAGGACCAAAATGATCCTAAGACTTATGCTGATTACACATTTACCAAGTATGCCAACATCCGTGTAGATGCAGCTCCTGCTGAGGACAACGACTGGGAAGGCACAGCATATACCGAATGCGATCCTGTGGGTATCTCGCTCATCGTTACAGCCAAGCAGAACACTGACGTAACCCTCTACTACAAGCACGGTGATGGCAAGGCAGTTTCATGCTATGACCAGACAGCTAGAAAGAATGTAAATATCGCCGAGAGCCCTGTAGAGGGACTTGCACAGTATTATACTGGAACCTACCAGTTTATTAACGGACATGTGTACACCATCTATGCCAAAGGTGGCACCGTTGGTCTTAATGGAATCTCCACAGCGGTAGGAACTTACGAAGAGAATGGTGGTTCAGCCACTGGCACTGTTGTCATTTCTTGGAACGACGAACCATCTTTGTCAAATGTAACAACAGAAGAAATGGGAAATACAGGAACGTCAAAGAATGTTGCAACATGGGATAATGGTATTTCTATCATGATCATGCGTTCAGACAAAGGGCAATCAAATGGTTCTAACATTACTGTAGATGGTACATCATATAAAACGATTAAGGTATCAAATGGTGCCCAAAATAAGATTATACTGCCAGAGGGTAAAGTAACAAAAAAGGTAACATTCTATAGTTATGTGAATAAGGATGCTGCAACAGAACGAGCCTCATATTGGAAAGAGGTTAATGGTACATCATACACAGAAGAGACTATTTTTGCCAGTTACAAAGACTTTGATAACCCCGACAAGCGTGAATATACTTTCGACGCAACAAATGTCGTAACCTTTACTAATACAGGTGAGCAGTGCTGCTACATTGTATTTATTGATGTTGAGGATGGCACTACTGGTATCACCGCAGCAAAGACTGAGATAGTAGATAACGGCCTTATCTTCAACCTCGCTGGTCAGAAGGTAGCCAACAACTACAAGGGTCTGGTTATCAAGAACGGTAAGAAGGTCGTGATGAAGTAATCACTCCCCTTACCTATCCTATCGTGGCGACTCCGCAATGCGGAGTCGCCACGACTTTTTTCTACCCAACATTTGGAAATTACAGAAATAGTTCGTATCTTTGCAACGAGAAATCATATAAGATCAGAATTATGGAACCAAAAATTGGAGATAAGATGAAGGTAAGCCCCCAGCTGACTAATCAGAATGATTGGGTTGCTGGTGAAGTTATTGATGTCGAACACAATCCTTTTGTTGGACTAGTCATTTCCATTAAGGATCAGTTAGGAAGAATTTTCTTCGGCAAAAGTAAATATTTCGTTGCTTTATAATGTTTGCAATTGCCTTTGATTTAAACGTCAGCGATTTGAAGGCTACCTATGGCGAGCCTTATAATAATGCGTATTATGAAATCAAAAACATATTACGCAAATATGATTTCTATAATACACAAGGTAGTGTGTATTTAACTCAGAAGAATGATATGGCAACCCTCTTCAGAGCTATATCCGCACTCAAGGATATTACGTGGTTCAAAGATTCCGTAAGGGATATTAGAGCATTTAGAGTAGAAGACTGGTCGGATTTCACATCCTTTGTCAAGGAGGAATGATCTGCATCCATAGTCAGAAACAAGGTGTTTCTCCTAAACTATGTAGATGGTAATGGCAAGAAGGTCGTGATGAAGTAATCACCACCTCCCACCTATCCTATCGTGGCGACTCTGCAGTGCGGAGTCGCCACGACTTTTTTCTACCCAATATTTGGAAGTTACAGAAAAAGTTCGTATCTTTGTAGACGCATAACAAAAACAAACCAATGAAAAAACTAATCTTAGCGCTGTATGCCATCATAACTATGACGGCCAGCGCACAAACACTACCCTACCAGAACCCACAGTTGACAGCCGAACAACGTGCCGACGACCTGTTAGCACGACTGACGCTGGACGAGAAAGTGAAGCTGATGATGGACACTTCGCCAGCTATTCCACGATTGGGCATTCCCCAGTTTCAATGGTGGAACGAAGCGCTGCACGGTATCGGTCGCAACGGCTTTGCCACGGTGTTTCCCATCACCATGGCCATGGCAGCATCGTGGGATGACGCCTTGGTGCACAAAGTATTTACTGCTGTCAGCGACGAGGCTCGCGTGAAAGCTCAACAGGCCAAGCGTTCTGGTAATATTCAGCGCTATCAGAGTCTGTCATTTTGGACACCCAACATCAACATCTTCCGTGATCCACGCTGGGGACGAGGCCAAGAGACCTATGGTGAAGACCCTTACCTAACGACAAAGATGGGACTGGCTGTGGTACGTGGCCTGCAGGGCTATACCTACGAAGGTCAGCTTATCTCTCACCCCTCACCTCTCGCCCCTCACCCCTACAAGAAGTTGCTGGCTTGTGCCAAGCACTTTGCCGTGCATAGCGGACCTGAGTGGAACCGCCACACCTTTAATATTGAGAATCTGCCAGAGCGCGACCTTTGGGAAACCTATCTGCCAGCCTTCAAGGCACTGGTACAGGAGGGACAGGTGGCTGAGGTAATGTGTGCCTACCAGCGCATTGACGGACAGGCCTGCTGTGCCCAAAGCCGCTACGAACAACAGATATTGCGCGACGAATGGGGATTCAAGGGTCTCATCTGCAGTGACTGCGGAGCCATACGTGACTTCCTACCTAAATGGCACAATGTGGCTAAGGACGGGGAAGAGGCCTCTGCAAAAGCCGTACTCTCTGGCACCGACGTGGAGTGTGGCAGTATCTACAAGAACCTGCCTGCCGCCATCAAGCGTGGCGACATCAAGGAGTCCGACCTTGACAGGAGTCTGAGACGACTGTTGGTGGCCCGCTTCGAACTGGGCGACTTCGACAGCGATGAACTAGTGGCATGGACGAAGATTCCCGAGAGCGTAGTCGCCTCGAAAGAGCACAAGCAACTGGCACTCGACATGGCTCGCAAAAGCATTGTGTTGCTAAAGAATAGCCTCTCCCCTAACCCCTCTCCAAAAGGCGAGGGGAATCGCTATGCCCTGCCGCTGAGCAGCGACGAGCGCATCGTCGTGATGGGACAGAATGCCAACGATGGCGTGATGCAGTGGGGCAACTATGCAGGCTCAGCCACAGAGACGGTAACTGCACTGGACGGAATTCGCCAAAAAGTGGGCAATGTACGCTTCCTACAAGGCTGCGGACTGACCCGCAACGAGTCATTCGAGAGCCGCTTCAACGAAATTAAAGACCCCTTGGGCAATCCTGGCATGCAAGCTATCTTCTGGAATAATATGGAGATGAAGGGACAGCCAATAACAACCGTCAACCTGCGCCAACCCATCCATCTGAACAATGGCGGCAACACGGTGTTTGCACCAGGAGTCAATCTGGAGCACTTCTCTGCTCGTCTGGAAGGTACCTTCAAACCAACCCGCAATGAAACACTACTCTTCGACATTCATGCCGACGATATGCTGCGCCTCATCGTTAACGGCGATACCATCGTTGACATTTGGAAGGTACGCCATCGCATTCAGGGCGACAAGAAAGAACTGACGGTGAAAGCCGGACAGAGCTATCACATCCAGATAGACTATGGTCAGCAGGATGGTTATGCCGCTCTGGACTTTGACATCCAGCACAAGTTTGCCCCCACCATGCAACAGTTGCTGACGAACGTTGGTAAGGCAGAGACGGTTATTTTCGTAGGTGGCATTGCACCAACCCTAGAAGGTGAGGAGATGAAGGTCAGCGAGCCAGGTTTTAAGGGTGGCGACCGCACCAGCATTGAACTGCCACAAGCGCAGCGCGACGTATTGAAAATGCTGCATGACGCTGGCAAGAAGGTCATCTTTGTCAACTGTTCCGGTTCGGCCATAGCACTTACCCCAGAGCTCGAAAGCTGTGATGCCATCGTGCAGTGGTGGTATGACGGTGAGCAAGGCGGCACGGCACTGGCCGAGGTACTGTTTGGCGACTATAATCCCAGCGGCAAACTACCCATTACATTCTATAAGAGCACAGAAGAATTGCCCGACTTCCTGGATTACACCATGAAGAACCGTACCTATCGCTATTATACGGGCGAGGCACTCTTCCCCTTCGGTTTCGGACTGAGCTACACCAACTTCGCTATCTCAAAGCCTGTCTATAAGAATAATAATGTACGCGTGACCGTTAAGAATACGGGTGCTCGCAAAGGTATGGAAACCGTACAGGTCTACGTGAGGAACTTGGCTGACAAGCAGGGACCGATGAAGACACTGAAAGCCTACAAGCAAGTAGAAGTGGAGGCTGGCGAAAGCAAGGTGGTAGATATCGACTTCCCCCGCGACTGCTTTGAGGGATGGGACGAGAATACCAACACCATGCGGGTCGTACCAGGAAAGTACGAACTGATGGTGGGTTCCTCGAGTGCCAATAAGGATTTGAAAAAGGTGGTTGTTACAGTGAAGTAATCAACCACCCTACATATACCAAATAAAGTCCTACGAGTAAAGCACCCTCCCAACGCTCCACCGTATAACGGGTACGGGAGAACAGCCATACAAGGACTACCGATAAGAGCATCACTGCCAAGTCAATGGTGGTGATGCCTTCTATTTCCATCGGACTGATGGTGGCCGTAATACCCAATATAAATAGTATGTTGAAGACGTTCGAGCCTATCACATTACCGATAGCAATGGCAGACTGACCTTTACGCGCTGCCACCACACTCGTTGCCAACTCAGGCAACGATGTTCCACCTGCTACGATGGTCAGACCCACCACGCCCTCACTGATACCTAGCGACAAAGCCACATCGGAGGCTGAATCGACAAACAGATTACTGCCGATGACCAAACCTGCAAGTCCGAAGACAATAAAAAGGATGTTTTTCCAAATAGGTGATGTTTCCTTGACGGTTTCGCTACTTCCCGTCTTTGCCTGCATCAACGTATAAGTCATGAAGGCCACAAAGCCCAACAAGAGGATGATACCATCAAAACGCCCGAGGAAACTATTAAATGCCAGTAAGATGAGCAGCGCAGAGGCAACGACAGAGAAAGGGATATCCTTCTTCACTGTCGAAAGACTGATGGTCATAGGAGCAACCATCGCTGCACAACCCACAATGAGCATGCAATTCATCGTGTTTGAACCTACCACATTGCCCACAGCCAAATCAGGTGTTCCGTTCAGTGCAGACACCAAACTGACAAAGAACTCAGGGGCTGAAGTACCTGCTGCCACAATGGTCAGACCAATGATTATCTCAGGCACATTCATCCTTCTGGCCAATGCCGCAGCACCTTCCGTCAACTTATCGGCACCAAACAGCACCAATGCCACACCCAGGATTATAAAAAGAAAATTAAATATCATCGTCGCTGTCGTCAAAGTCAAAGTCGAAATCACCATAGCCCTCTAGCGAAGGACCTACAAATTCGTCCAATGCACGGCGTTCTTTCTTGGTAGGACGACCCGTACCGCGCTGACGGTTGATGAAACCACTGATGCGGTTCATCTCTAACAGTTCGTACTGGTCAGGGGGCGTCACATTCTCGTAGATGCCAGGGATGAGTTTGGCACCGACACGTTGTTCGATGGTCTGCAGTATCTTGAACGAATAGGTCACGGGCGGCTTGCGCACACTGACCACCTCGCCCACCTTCACCATGCGTGACGGCTTGACGTTGACGCCCTGGATGGTCACACGACCATTCTTGATAGCATCGGCAGCAATGCTACGTGTCTTGAAGATGCGCGCTGCCCAGAGCCATTTATCGATGCGTGCTTCGTTCATTTCCCTTTACCAAGCTTATTATACTGGTTCATGGTGATGTCGATGCCTGCCAAGACAAAGCTCTTGATGATATCAACACCAAGGTTGATGGCAGGCTGCAACTTCTCCAGTTCCTCGGCTGGGAACTTACCGAGCACGTGATCTATCTGCATACCGATAGGATAGTCGTTGCCGATGCCCATACGCAGACGGGCATACTGCTGACCTATCAACTGCTGGATATGACCCAGACCGTTGTGACCACCATTGCTGCCATTGGCCTTCAGACGGAACTGACCAACAGGGATAGCCACGTCGTCGCTGATAACCAGCAGACGGCTCTGTTCGATGTTTTCCTTGTTCAACCAGTAGCGCACAGCATTACCACTGAGGTTCATAAACGTAGTGGGCTTCAGCAGAAAGACCTTGCGGCCTTTCAGCGAGGTCTCTGCGACAAACCCATAGCGTTTATCCTCAAAAACGATATTGGACGCCTTAGCAAAAGCGTCCAATACCATAAATCCAGTGTTGTGGCGGGTCTCGGCGTACTCGTCGCCAGGATTACCCAAACCAACAATTAAGTACTTGTCCATTCTGTATGTTGAATGTTGACTGTTGAATGTTGAATGATTCTCGCTTCGCTGCGATGATTGAATGTAGAATTATAATTATTCATTCTTCATTGAGAATCGGCAAAGCCGACCATTCCTCATTCGTCATTCTTCATTTAACTCTTACTCTGCGTCAGCAGCAGCAGCTGAACGAGAAGCACGAGTAGCCTTGACAGAGCATACGATAACCTCCTTAGGAGTAGCAATCTCCAGACCCTCGAAGCTCAGTGAACCAACCTTGATGGCCTTACCCAGCTGCAGATCGGTAACGTCGATGTCCAGCTTCTCAGGAATCTGCTTGTAAGGAGCCTTCACGTCAATCTTACGGATAGAGAGGTTCAGACGACCACCATCACGTACACCCTGAGCGTGACCTACGAGATTAACGGGGATACCAACGGTGATAGCCTTGGTCTCGTTGATCTCGAAGAAGTCAGCGTGCAGCAGTGCATCAGTTGCAGGATGGAACTGCAGCTCCTTCATGATAGCCTTGTGCTCAGTACCGTCGATGTTCAGATTTACAACATATACGTGCGGAGTGTACACAGCCTTGCGGAGCTCAGCCATTGATGCAGTGAAAGCCATAGCCTCGGGCAGACCGTTCTCACCCTTTTTCTCACCATACAGATTGCAGGGTACCAGACCCTTCTTACGAAGCTGCTTAGAGGCCTTCTTGCCTGTGTCGGTGCGCTTCTGACCGTTTACGTTAATTTCTTTCATTTTTAAATAATGTGTTACTCTAAAATTAAGTTTATTGCGCTTAATCCACCATCACACGATGCGAAAAGCGGCTGCAAAGGTACAAAAAAAAAGTGAATAGTGAATAGTGAATAGTGAAAAATTTGCATCCGCACCCATAAAAATCCTTATTTTTTTGTATAATCGGGGAATTATTTGTACTTTTGCAAGCGATAAGAGTATCAAATAGCTATTTTTTACACAAGAATTATGATTAACAGAGAACTCATTAGAATCAAGGTTGTCCAGTTAACCTATGCTTACTATCAGAATGGAAGTAAGAACATCGACACCGCAGAGAAGGAGCTTTTGTTCAGCCTGTCGAAAGCCTATGACCTTTACAATTACTTGTTAGCCCTCATTGTAGGTATTACTCAGGAGGCCCGCCGCCATGTGGAGGTCGCCCAGTCGCGTGCACAGCGTGAAGGCACTGAGATGCCGTCACAGAAGTTCATCATGAACCGCTTCGCCCTACAGTTGGAGGAGAACAAGATGTTGAACGAATTCATGGAGGCTCAGAAGAAGAACTGGAACGACAACCCTGAATTCCTGAAGAAGATTTACACACAGATTACCGAGAGCCAGATATATCAGGACTATATGGCCTCGTCAGAAGACAGCTACGACGCCGACCGCGAGTTGTGGCGTAAGCTGTATCGTACGCTCATCGAGAACAATCCCGACCTCGACAGTCTGTTGGAGGAGCAGAGCATCTATTGGAACGACGACAAGGAGATTGTTGACACCTTTGTGGTGAAGACCATCAAACGTTTCGACGAAAAGAACAAGGGACATCAGGAGCTGCTGCCTGAATACGACAGCGAGGAGGACAGAGACTATGCCCGCAAGCTGTTCCGCGCCAGCATTATGAATGCTGACCATTATCAGCACTATATGAGTGAAGCCTCACGCAACTGGGACTTCTCGCGTCTGGCCTACATGGATATCGTCATCATGCAGATTGCCATTGCCGAGATGATGTCCTTCCCCAGCATCCCCATCAATGTCAGCATCAACGAGTATGTGGAGATTGCCAAGCTCTACTCCACTCCACGCAGTGCCGGCTACATCAACGGCATGCTCGATGCCATAGCTCGTCACCTTGTCCAGAAAGGTCGCCTGCTGAAACCCATTGAACCAAGAAAATAGAAAAACAACAATAATTATTTATAAACAATGACACAGATTACTCTCGCTGCACAGGCCGCTCAGGGCGGTGGCAGCATGACCAGTTTCGTGATTATGATGGTAGCCATCTTCGCCATCATGTACTTCTTTATGATTCGTCCTCAGCAGAAGCGCCAGAAGGAGATTCAGAATTTCCAGAACAACCTGACTGAGGGCACACCCGTTGTCACTGGTGGTGGTATCTATGGTACCGTGAAGAAGATTGACCTGGCTACTGGCATCATCGAAGTCAAGATTGCCGACGGCGTTGTCATCAAGGTCGACAAAGGCTACGTCTACAAGGATACGGCCAGCACGCCCATGCAGAAGTAAATGGGAACGAAGCGCATATTCATCTCTATCAAGAACTTCTTGTTCAGCAATGTGAACAAGCAGTTCCTCATTTTCATGATCTTCCTCTTCCTCTCTGGCATCTTCTGGCTTATCATTACCCTCAACGAGACCTTCGAGCAGGAGATTAAGATACCAGCACGTGTGGTGGGTATCCCCAAGAATGTAGTACTCACGTCAGTACCTGTCGACACGGTACGTGTAACCATTCGTGACAAGGGATGGCTCATAGCAGTATACCTCTATACCGACCGGTTGGGCACCATCCAGATACCATTCAATATCTACGACCACGGTCGCGGTACTGGTACCATCGGCACCAACGACCTGAAGCGCATGGTAGAACAACGTTTGGAACTCTCGTCGAAAATCACTGCCGTCAAGCCCGACCATTTAGCATTCTCCTATAACAATGGTGAGTGTCGTCGTGTACCAGTCCGCTGGGCCGGCCGTGTCATCCCAGACCAGCTCTACTTCATCTCAGATGTGGAGTACCTGCCTGACAGCGTCGAGATCTACGCATCAAGAGAGAAACTCGACAGCATTCGTGCTGTATACACCGAGGCGCTCAACTACGTCAACTTCCGTGACACGTTGACAGTAAACTGTCAGCTGGCATACATTCCAGACGTCAAAGTCGTCCCCGACCGTGTACAGATTCGGTTCCATACCGACGTACTCACCGAGGAGACTATCAGCAACGTGCCTATTCTCTGTCTCAATCTACCGGAAGGCAAGGTCTTGCGCACCTTTCCACGCTTTGCCAAGGTACATTTCGTAACAGGTGTCAGTCAGATACGTTCGTTACGTGCCGAAGACTTTGTAGTCGTTGCCGACTATCATGAAATCGCAGAGAGCCACAAGGAGAAATGCAACCTCTACCTTCGCGAGGTACCACATGGCGTCAGCCGTGCTGTCCTCGACACCAAACAAGTAGACTATCTGATAGAAGGGGAATGAAGGTAGGTATTACAGGAGGTATCGGCTCTGGAAAAAGCTACGTCTGTCAACTGCTGAAAGCTCGTGGCATTGAGGTCTATGACTGCGACCAAGCGGCTAAACGCATCATCCGTACATCGGAAAAGGTTCGCCAGCAGTTGTTGCAGCTCATCGGTTCCTTAGAGAAGGTCGACATTGCCCGCTTCTTACTGGAGAGCGAAGCCAATGCCAAGAAGATTGACGCTATCGTACATCCTGCCGTCTTCCGCGACTTCGAAGAAAGTGGTTACCAATGGATGGAGAGCGCCATCCTCTATGAGTCAGGCGCCAACAAATTGGTAGACCGTGTCATTGTAGTCACTGCACCAGAAGAGGTACGCATCCAGCGCGTCATGCAGCGTGACAGTATCACCCGTGAAAAGGCACTCCAGTGGATGCAGCGCCAGTGGCCACAATCAGAGCTCCTGCGCCGTGCCGACTACGAAATCATCAACGATGGTCACACCGACCTCAACGAGCAACTCAACAAAATTTTAAACGACACAATATCGTAATATCGTAGCATCGAAATATCGAAATAACGAGATATCGAAATAACGAAATAACGAAAAGAAATATGAAACAGACCATTTTAGCAATCTCCGGTAAGCCCGGACTGTACAAATTAGTATCACGTGCTACCAACAGCCTCATTGTCGAGGCCTTGGACGACACACACAAGCGTATGCCTGCCTTCGGCAGCGACCGCATCACCTCACTGGCTGACATCGCCATGTTCACTGAGACCGACGAAGTGCCCCTCATGAAGGTACTCGCCTCTATGCGCGACCTGGAAGGCGGCAAGACCTGCAGCGTCAACTTCAAGAAGGCCACTCCTGAGGAGCTCCACGAGTATTTCTCTAAAGTGCTGCCCGAATGGGACCAGGACCGTGTGCAGAACAGCCACATTAAGAAGCTCATCCAGTGGTACGACATCCTCATCAAGGCTGGCATTACCGACTTCGAAGAGGAGATGGCTCCCACAGAGGGTGACAATATCGACGATCGCAAAGAGGAATAAACCCTCATAGTCAAGAACATAGAAAAAGCCTGCATTTTGCTGCAGGCTTTTTCTATATAGCAATGTCGCGCTGACGCCAAAAACGATAGGTAATGTCCTCGAAGGAGCCGTCATCGCGGAGACGATAGAGACGTTGGTTGGTGGTCGGTGACTTCAAGGGACCTAAGTGCTTGATATAAGGTCCGATCTTCAGGTAGTCAAAGTCAGCCTTATTAATAGCCGACGAGACACGGAGGCGTCCACTGTACCATGCCACCTTAAACTCTGGATAAGTCTCGTGGATATACTGTGCCAACTGGTTGACGCCTACGGGGTCGGCATCACCGCCCATGAATGACAGGCAGGTGATGTCGTTGCCGTAACGCTCGATGAAGGCATCGATAGCATCAGTATCCAACGGCATACCAATATCATCCCAGAGATAGCGGCTATGGCACCCTGGACAATGGCATGGACAGTTGGAGATATTGATGGCTAAAGTCACCTCATCGGGTATCTCCTGAAAAACAACCCCTGTATTTACGTATTTAAGCATTATTTATTCTGCATGTGCATAATAACGGCGTGAAGCCTCTTCCTGACGAGCCTGTGAGAAGTTGCTAACACGCTTCAGGTATCCGATGATGCGGGTCATGTAGTCCACATTCTTCGAGTGGCAGTGCGGGCACTCCTTGAGATAGCGCTTGTCGATATGACCACAGTCGTTACATACCGTGTTGGGAATGTTGAATGTGAAGTAGTTACAACCCTCCTTGGCGGCAACCTTCAGCAGGTGCAGGTACTGCTCCTTAGAGAGGTGCTCGTCGAGGTTCATGTGCAGGGCGGAGCCACCGGTGAGGTGCTCGATATAGGGACGCCCGTGCAGTTTGAACTTGTCGATGACGCTGAGTGAGTCGTCCTCTACTACGTAGAAGTAGCTGTTGTAGCAGTCGCGAGGAACGAAGTAGCCGTCCTCACGGTCCCACTTGGCATGCTTCACACCGACGTTCTCGGCAGGGATCATCTCGCAGTTGAACATGATGTCCTTGGTGCGATACTGCTTGTTGTACTTCTCGATGAGGCCGAGGATGCCCTGCACGAACTTCTTATAGTCGTCGTTGGGCGTAATCTTCAGGCCCATGAACTCGGCTGCCTCAACGAGACCGTTGATACCGATGGTGAGGTACTGGCGGGCGATGTTGATGTAGCCAGCATCGAAGAGGGGCAGCATGCCGTGAGCCTGCAGGTCTTTGAGGGTCTCGT
>Ga0247609_10001569_pt1 | contig 26800 bp, 21 predicted proteins | sample 172DNAGHGlowgp2_FD_193487 | JGI IMG/M metagenome (GOLD analysis project Ga0247609, IMG submission 193487) | Sheep rumen microbial communities from Palmerston North, Manawatu-Wanganui, New Zealand - 1728 DNA GHGlow gp2 | ecosystem: Host-associated > Mammals > Digestive system > Stomach > Rumen ...
TTTGACGCTTTGAACGCCGGAGGCATGGAATAATTAGCGGAGAGAGATGACAAATGCGGGGTTTGAAACATGACGTCAGCCTGCGAATCATAAAATTCCTGGTTGTCTGTTTGATAACGATTCCTTTCGCACTTTGCTGGGAAATGTATTATGCAAACCATACAGCTGCCGTGTTCGCTCGTAGCGCACGACTGTATGTTTTGTTGTTCTATGTGTTCCTGTATGTTTTTTTGGGAAGGACATTCGATGCTTTTCTTGTATCCTACTCCCGGGTATCGGAATTGGCATACAGCCAGATGCTGGCTGCCTGCATATCTGACGGATTGATTTATATCCTTATCTGCTTCCTTTGTAAGAGGCTGGAGCCCATATGGCCGGGACTGTTGGCGATCCTTGGCCAGGGGGTATTGGCAGTTCTCTGGGCGTATTTGGCAAACAAATGGTATTTCCGCACGTATCCGGCAAAGCGGACATACATCGTTTATGACATTCGCTTGGGAATGGACAGCTTGGTCGAAAAGTATGGCCTGTCCAAGAAGTTTAAAATCGAGAAGGTACTTCAGATAGGGTACGTGCTCAACAATCTGAGTGCGCTGGACGACGCAGAGATCGTTTTAACCAGCGGGATCCACAGCCATGATCGCAACATAATTATGAAGTATTGCGTGGAACACGGGATCCAAATGCTGGTTTTGCCGCGAATCGGGGATGTGATCATGGCCAGCGCGTCGAAGCTGCACATCCTCCATCTGCCCATTTATAGTGTGCATCGGTATAGTCCAAAGCCGGAGTATCTGGCGGCTAAACGGGCGGGTGACATTTTGGTAAGTTTAGCTGCACTGATTATACTGTGTCCTGTTTTTTTGTTCGTTGCCATTTTGGTCAGAAAAGACGGGGGCCCGGCTTTCTACAAGCAGGATCGGCTGACGAAGGATGGAAAGGTCTTCAAGGTGATCAAGTTCCGGTCCATGCGCGTGGATGCGGAGAAAGATGGCGTCGCTCGGTTAAGCACAGGGGAAAGCGATGAAAGGATCACACCTGTGGGCCGTGTGATCCGTAAGCTCAGGATCGACGAACTTCCTCAGCTTTTGAATATCCTGAAGGGGGATATGTCCCTTGTTGGCCCGCGCCCCGAACGGCCAGAGATAGCGGCTGAGTATGAGAAGCAGATGCCGGAGTTTCGCCTTCGCCTGCAGTGCAAGGCAGGATTGACCGGCTACGCCCAGGTGTACGGAAAGTACAATACAACGCCCTACGATAAGCTCCTGATGGATCTTATGTATATCTCCGATCCCAACATCCTTCAAGACCTTCGTATCATTTTTGCGACCCTCAAGATCCTCTTCTTGCCTGAAAGCACCGAAGGCGTCGCTGTTGGAGCAACGACCGCAATGGATTACGAAAATGCAGCAGATAGCACAGAAAATGACACTGAAACGGTCGCAAAATAGGACGGATTGAACAAAAAACGAGCCAGTTCCAGAAGAAAGCCGCTATGTGTGCCTTCGGTACTCTGCTTATAGAAGAGCAAAGGTTAATGTAGCAAACACATAATCGTCCGTCAGTATGTGCTATGTGCTTTCGATAGTTTCAGGCAAGAAGTACAGGGTTAGACACATACATGTTTCCCCTCGATAGTTTCAGGCAAGAAGATCTGGGACAGACACATAGTGTTCAGAGCAGCCGTGTGGACATTGGTACTCCGAGGCAAAAAGTCCTGGAATAGACGTAAAAACTGCTATGTCTAAGGCTCGTCTTCTTAAGGGAGAGTACCGAAGGGCGAGATGCTCGTGTGGAAAAGAAGGAGCTGGTTGAAATGCAGGCCAGTAGGAAAAGGTAATGAGAACGATTTCGCTCCGGAGGCTGAAAAAGGCTCCAGAGCATTTCGTGTTGTTTGAGGGGAAATTTGTTCTCCATGAAAATCAGTGATGAAGGAGTAATGAGCACACATGCCAAAAGTTACAGTGATTATCCCGGCTTACAACGCCGAACCCTATATAGAGCAGTGCGCAAACTCTGTTCTTCATCAAACCCTGCAGGACATTGAAATCATTTTTATAGACGACGGAAGTACTGACAAAACTGGAATAATCCTTGATTCACTTACACAGAATTATCCAAACTCAAAAGTAGTTCATCAGGAAAATAAGGGACTTTATAAGACCAGAGAAATCGGGCTTTCCTTAGCAACAGGAGATTATGTTGGTTGGATCGATGCTGACGACTATGCTGAATTGAACATGTTTGAGGTGCTTTATAACACTGCAATTGAGCATGATAGCGAACTGGTTATCTGTGATTATTCCTGGTTTCCTGAGAAAATTGCGACAAAAGAGAAGTGGTTCCGCGAATATATGGGAAAGGTTGACACTACTTTTGTGGAGCGCAATTCTCAGCCGTGGAACAAGATAGTGAAGAGAGAACTTATGGAGAGACTCAATGTTGGTTCTCTCTTTGTTACATGTTTCGATGAGATTTATATCCGAATTCTCATGGAGGCGAGGAACCCTGTGACTGTAAATAAGGAACTCTATAACTATCGTGTTGGCGGTGGAACCATGAGTTCATCTTATACAAAAGTCGCTCATTACCGTCGTTTTGTAGTAGCGTCGGAGGAACTTCGCAAAGTTATGCAGCCTGTTGTGAAGGAGTCATATTGGAAGGACTATTTTGATTACCGGGTCGCATATTATCTTCTCATGACGATGGTTGTTGCTGCAAATTCAGGTGATAAAGCCGCTTACGAGCAGAACCGAAGAGAGCTATTGGCTATGAAGCCAAAGTATAACAATAATCAGCATTATTGGCGAATTCTCAAAGAAAACTACGGAACACTCAAAGCAGCAGTGATCGGAGGCGTTATTCCGATGGGTTATCCGATTGCTCATTTGGCTTGTAAGGTCGGTATCAGATAACGGAGGGAAGAACGGATGCATTTATTATATTTTGTCCAGTATTTTCCGCCAGAAAAAGCATCAGGCCTTCCTATAGTCACGGATATGATCGAGGGGTTCGCAGAACACGGATGGGATGTTGATGTCTTTATACCGACTCCCACAAGAGGGGTTACTGACGAGGTTCGCAAAGAATATGCAAAGAAGAGAAAAGAAGTTCATTGTGATGGAAAGCTGACTATTCATAGAATGCATCTGTACCGCGAAGGTACACGGATGCTTCAGCGAACGATTAGGTATAGTATCTTCAGCCTTCAATGCCTTGTGCGTGGGCTCTTTCTCCCTGCAGATGCAATCTTTACTGGTGGTGGGCCGCCAACGCAGGGAATCATCGGAGGGCTGATTCATAAATGGACTAATAAGAAGTTCATATTCAATCCTCAAGATTTGTTCCCGGATTCACTTGTAATTGCTGGCCAGGCTACAGAAGAGTCGAAGGTTGTAAAAATTGGTCGCAAGATAGAGCAATTTGCCTACAAGAACGCCGATGTGATTATTACGATCACTGAGGATATGGCTGAGAATATCAGATCTAAAACGGAAGATAAAAGTAAAGTTCATGTTGTTCGAAACTGGATTGATACCGAAAAGACTGTGCCCGTTGAACGGAGCGCAAACACACTGTTTGATGAGCTGGGCTTGAGTAGAGACAAATTCTATGTTACATATGCGGGCAACATCGGTATGATGCAGGGTATTGAAACGATTGTCGATGCTGCCGAGAAGTTAAAAAATGAACCAGGGATTCAATTCATAATCTTTGGAAACGGTAGTGAAGAAGAGAATATAAAGAACCGAATTGTTGAGAAACAGCTGACAAATATAAAGATGTATCCGCTCCAACCGCTAGAACGGGTTTCGGAAGTTTACAGTCTGGGGGATGTTTCAATCATTCCCTGCAAGCCTGGAACAGGATCGGCTGGCATGCCGAGTAAAACCTGGACAATTATGGCTACGGGGACGGCGATCATTGGGTCATTTGATACCGGTGGTGAGCTTGACAAAACGTTGAGAGAAGCCGATTGCGGATACTGTGTTGAAGCAGGAGACGCTGAAAAGCTCGCTGAGGCGATTAAATACCTGAATTACAATCCAGATGAGGCTAAACGACTGGGCAAGAATGCCCGGAAGTACGCGGAAGAAAAGGTGTCCAAGGAAAAGGCTGTGGGTCAGTACATAAAGTTTATAGAGGATGCACTGAAATGAAAGTTTTATTTGTGAATTCAGTGTGTGGAACCGGGAGTACAGGACGTATTTGTACAGACCTTGCTTCTGCACTGGAGAAGCAAGGCAATGAAGCAAGGATTGGATATGGCAGAGATTCATTTGTGCCAGAGCAGTTTAGAAAATATGGAATTAGGATTGGTTCTGATATTGATGTCAAAGTTCATGGTATTATAAGCCGACTATATGATAACCATGGATTTTGCTCAACAGCTGCGACAAGCCGTTTTATTGATTGGATAAAAAAGTACGATCCTGACATTATCCATCTTCATAATATTCATGGATACTACCTGAACGTGGAAACACTCTTTGATTTCTTAAAGATCTGGGAAAAGCCTGTAATTTGGACTCTTCACGATGCATGGCCTTTTACCGGACATTGCGTATATTTTGATTACTCTGGTTGCTATAAATGGAAAACGCACTGTGAGCACTGCCCACAAAAAAAGACGTATCCGGCGTCATTTTTCCTTGATCGGTCACGAGAGAACTTTGATAAAAAGAGAAAAATCTTCAGCGGAGTGAAAAAAATGCATCTAGTAACGCCATCTGCATGGTTGGCGTCATGTGTTGAAGAATCATTTCTTGCTGATTATAAGGTAACCGTGATCAATAATGGGATCGATACAGATGTGTTCAAACCTAAAGAGAGTAGCTTGCGGGAAACTCACGATTTAGGGAATAAAAAAGTTATTCTAGGAGTTTCCCTTGGGTGGGCTCCGCACAAGCATCTCGATTATATGGTAAGGTTGGCCGGAGATTTGGGAACTGAGTATCAAGTTGTTCTGATTGGACTCAGTGAAGATCAAAAGAATAATCTTCCGTCAAGTGTAATTGGTTTTGAAAAGACACGTGATGTTGATGAACTTGTTGAATGGTATTCTACAGCGAATGTTTATGTGAATCCAACAATGGAAGACAACTACCCTACAGTCAATTTAGAGGCGCAGGCATGCGGAACGCCGGTTGTTACATTCACTTCTGGGGGCAGTGCAGAGTGCATCAAAGAAGGTTATGGTCTGGCGGTTGAACGTGGAGACTATAGTAAGTTGTTAGAAGCAGTAAAGCGGGCTTGTGAGTTGAAAGGCAGGCTATCATTTCCTCATATCATGGGGAAAAGTGAATTTGCTCGAAGCTATTTACAATTATATAAGGCGGTTTTGGAATAAAGGGATGGTATTCATCCGAGTTTTTATAGGAGCAGATTATCGTGCACAAGAATAAAAACGTAGGCTCAGTTGTGTGTTTATTTGCCTACTTATTATTTGGCTTTTTCGTAATAAATCAGTATAAAAGTGGCTATAACACAGAGGAATTGAACCTTTACTGGGCACTGGTTGGAGCTTATGTTATTTGCGGAGCACTCATAGTGCTTGCTAAGTTTAAGCATGATCTGTATTTATTTGAGCCGTTTACATTTGCTTCTTTATGGTATCTGGCTATATTTATTTATAGGCCGCTGCAAGATCTGTATGACAATAACCTCATTGGAAACGGAGTATCTGTTGTTTCCGGTGGAGCAAAGGCTACTATACTCTTTACACTCGGCTATATTTGTTTTTATCTAGGATATTATGGAAAATTCAGACTCGGAAATAGTAGAGCCTATAGAGAGTATGATACGGAAGATCAAGTATCTCCGGTCACTGAAACTTATAGTCGGTCTAACATGGCACTAATTGGCTGGGGAATTTCATTTGTACTGGTTCTTATCTGCCTTATATCTCAAGGAGCTTCTCTGAGCTACATCTTTTCCTTGGCATCATCTGGTGAAAAAGTTGTTGATGAATCGAATGTAGCGCTACTCTTCCTCTCCAATTTTGGAATAACGCTTGTAAGCTGCTGGATGATGGTACTTGTTCGCCCAGGAAAGAGGGCGATCAAGATTGTTATTACAATTCTTAGTGTTATCTACCTGATTATGCGTAATGGCCGTTGGCTGTTAATGGTGTTTGTGTTTGCGCCATTTGTATATTACTACACTAAAAGAAAAACAAGGCCGAATCTGTTATTGATATTGGGAGGAGGCTTTGCCCTTTTAACTGTGTTTGCGTGGATGCAGTATAACAGAGCTAATATAGCTTTTGGGAGGCAAATGGTTGGATTTGGAGATAATTGGCTAACACTGAAAGTTTTATTATCTCCATTTGACAGTGATTTTAGCACTTACAAAGTTTTTTATAATATGGTTACACGTTTTCCATCAGCGTATCCGTATATGTTTGGCACCACTTTTCTTTACACTATCGTTTTATTTGTTCCACGTGTTTTATGGCCAGGAAAGCCAGACAATCCTGTTCGCGATATGATAGAACATTCTATGAACAACCTTGCCAGAAGATCAGGATCTGCCGTCGCTAATATAGGTGAGTTCTATGCAAACTTTGGAATTGTTGGTGTTCTGGTGTTCATGTTCATTTTCGGGAAAATCATATCAAAGTTGAAAGCACTATATGAAGAACCTACGGAAGAGAGACTGATTGCCTACTCTGTTTTATATCCACTTTTGTTTCAATGGGTTGCCAGGGGCAATTTCAGCGGTAATTTCTATGTAACGATATTTGCAATGCTCCCATTTATTGTTGAATGGTTTGTTCATAGGATGGGGAGGAGAAGAGTGTGAGAGTATTAGTTGCCCATCCCGCGCAACAACATTCATATAGGCTTGCAACGGCGTTAAAACGTGCGGGGATGTTAGACAAATATGCCACAACTGTTTACTACAAGGCAGGATCGCTTACTTCGCTTGTAGCGAAACTGTTGAAGGGCAAGTTTAGAACAAAAGCTGAAGAACGGCATTGTGAAGAACTTACGGATGACGAGGTTATTCAATTTTGTGAGGCAGAGGGACTTCTGAAGTTAGTAGCTCTAAATACAAAGTTTTTTAAGAAGAATTACAATCAGATCAAGTATCACACAGCAGACAGATTTGCTAAGAAGGTTGCAAAGTATGCAATAAAACATCATGTAGATGCTGTTGTGACGTACGATGACAGTTCGCCATTGCTGTTCGAGATTCTTCGAGAGAAAGCGCCAGATATTCTTCGTATCATGGACATGTCATCAGCGAATCTTCTTTACCTCCGGGAAATTTATGAGGATGATACTAAGAAAGCACCTGCTTTTGCAGAACGTATGAGACGAGAGCGTGCTATCTGCTGGGATCCGGAGATTCTTGAGAGGGCGAAAAGAGAGATTGAGTCTACTCAAAAGTTTTTAGTACCCTCCCAATTCGTAGCTCGCTCTTTAGAATTCTCCGGGGTAAAACCAGAGCAGATGCACAGATGCCCTTACGGGGTAGATGTTAACAAGTTCTCTCCCAAAGAGAGCTATGACCCAATTTTTTCCAGAACTAGAGCCATTAAGTTTGTCTACGTCGGTGGCGTGAAAGAACTGAAAGGAATCTCTTACCTCCTTGATGCTTTTAAGGAGATCCCACAGGATGAGGCCGAACTTATCATAGTAGGGCAGTACAATCCTGAAGATCTGGATATAACTCCATATAAGGATCGAGTGAAGTTTACAGGGGCTGTCCTTCATAGCGAAGTTCCTGCACTGCTTCAGAGTTCTGATGTGTTTATTTTTCCTTCCCTGGGAGATAGCTATGCTCTTTCAGTTATGGAAGCGGCTGCATGTGGTCTTCCAGTTATTGTGAGCGAAAACACAGGTGTTCAGGATTTAGTCGAACAGGGCGTGAATGGATTTGTTGTGCCTATTCAGACGAAAAATGCTCTGAAGGAAAAGGTTCAGTATTTCATTGACCATCCTGAAAGCATTGAAATGATGGGCCGAGCGGCGAGAAAGATGGCAGAAGAGAATACATGGGAAACCTACTACGATGCACTTGGTGAAATAGCCAAAACCTCGTGGGGGGGGGTAAACCAGAATAGCTTCTTGCTTAAAGACTATGAGCTTGATAGGCCATATAGACAGCGGCCGATCAGATTCATATACGTTGGCGGTGTAAAAGAACTGAAAGGCATTTCATATCTTTTGGAAGCTTTCAACGAGATAGATCCTGATTTGGCGGAGCTGACAGTGGTTGGTAACTACAACGAAAATGATGTAGATACAGCTCCGTATAAGGAACGAGTGCGTTTTACAGGAAATATTCTTCATTCAGATGTTGCAGATGAACTGAGAAAAGCAGATGTATTCGTCTTCGCATCTCTTGGCGAAGGACTTTCACTATCCACATTGGAAGCTGCAGCTTGTGGACTCCCCCTGATCGTCACAGAAAATTCCGGTGTGAATGATGAAATGACAGATGGCGTGGAAGGATTTGTGATCCCCATACAGAGCCAGGATGTGATCATTGAAAAGGCTCTGTGGTTTGTTGAACATCCAGAAAAGATCAAGGAAATGGGTAATGCGGCACGCGAGTTTGCGCTGAAGTTTACTTGGGATAATTACTGTGAACAGACGACGCTGAACTTTACCAAGATGAAGAAAGAGATACGCAACTGAGAGTAGATATTGCAGAAAGCAGAGGCAGGCGGAATAAATGGGCAGGATAACAAGAAACTACATATATAATCTAGCTTACCAGCTTCTTGTGCTGATTGCACCCCTTGTTACCGCACCTTATCTGGCGCGTGTGCTTGGTGCCTCAAATCTTGGTATTTACAGCTATGTTAATTCATCAGGGAACATTATTACAACCATATCACTACTTGGCATTTATGCCTATGGTAATCGGCAGACTGCATATGTTCGTGACAATAGATTTGAACTTACCAGAACCTTTTGGGAGATTGAACTGACGAGGTTGGTCCTCGGGGCGATTGGTACAGTTATTTACTTCGTTTATTCCTACTATAATCCTGAGCACAGGTGGTATTTTCTGATCTATTATCCGTATATTCTTGCACAGTTTATTGACTGTTCATGGATCTATGTTGGATTAGAAGATATGAAGCCTGCAGTGATGAAAAAATTTATCACAAAGGTTATCAATATCATTGGAATCTTTGTGTTCGTCCGTAAGCGGGATGATGTTTGGATTTATATTCTAATGCTGGCGGTTACGACACTCATTGCAAATATTTCAGTTTATTCACAGCTTCCGAAATATATAAGTGGGCCTAAAGGTGATGGTAGGCCAAATCCGAAGAAGATGCTTTACCATATAAAGGGTTCGCTATATTTGTTCCTGCCTCAGGTCGCGTCATTGTTTTATCTTCAGGTTGATAAGGTTATGTTGAAGTGGCTTACGGGGCAGACGGCTCAGGTTTCATTTTATGATAATGCAGAGAAGATGATCAATATTCCTCTCTCCATCATCACGGTAATGAGTACGGTCATGATGCCAAGAATTGCAAATGAGTTTCAGAAGAACAATAAGGAGACAATACAGAATCTGCTAGTCAAGGCAGGTAGATATGCCTTGATGATGACTTTTCCATTGATGATTGGGATGCTATGTATTGCGCGACAATTTATTCCATGGTATCTGGGTGATGAGTTTCTGCCAACGGCGACAGCTATGATGATTTTGACACCTATAGTACTTTTTAATTCTCTGGCTGGTATTTCAGGAGCACAGTATTTTACTGCAACCAATCAAATTGGTATTCTGATGAAAGCTTATGTGTCAGCTGCTGTACTGAATGTAATCGTGAATGCTGTGCTGATTCCTCAATATGGCTATGCTGGTGCAGCTGTTGCAACAGTTGGTTCAAGCCTGGTATCTGTAGTTATTCAGTATTATTTTTTGAGTCAACAGATAGATGTGAAATCACTGATAAAATACGGAATCAAGTATTTTGCTGGCGGCGTAATTATGGGGGGCAGTATATTCTTCGCAACTCGAACTATGCCATCAAAGGTCTTAACTACATTGGTTCAAGTATGTATCGGTGGAGCTGTCTATTGCCTTTATTTGGTCGCGACGAAAGATGAAGCAATTATGGATGTTTTTGGAAAAATAAAAAGCAAAATTCGGAAGTGATTTTGGAAGAAGGCAGTGGGGGAGAGTTGTGAATAAACGAAACGCAAATTTTGAACTGTTACGGGTCGTCTCCATGATGATGATCGTTATGTTGCATCTTTTGGGAAATGATCACGGTAACGTATTATCAAAAACGCAAGAATTCTCAGCCGCTTGGGTGTTGACATGGGGGCTAGAGGCGTTATGCACAGTAGCAGTGAACTGCTATGTTCTTTTGAGTGGTTACTTCCTTGTAGGTGCAAAAGATTTAGAAGATATAGATCCTAACGGAAAACCATTAAGATTCCACTGGCGCAAGGTGCTGGATATCTGCGTAACAGTATGGTTTTATACATTTGTATTCTTTATCATTGGTTATGTTTTGGGCTGGGTCGGTGTTTCCAGAACAAGCTTACTTCATCTTGTAACGCCTATTACAGGAAGGACTTATTGGTTTGTGTCTGTCTATCTGGGCATGTACATTTTGAGCCCTTATATAAATAAGCTGATCAAGAGTCTATCAGAAATTGCTCATCGTAGATTAATTCTTGTTTGTATTGCGTTATTCTCAGTGTTGCCCACGATCCTCCCCATATACGATACTTTCCAAAGTGGGGGGGGTATCGGACTGGTTTGGTTTGTCGTTCTGTACCTTATAGCTTCATATTTAAGACTGTATGGGATCGGTGGATTATGGATAAGGCTTGAAAAATGGAGAAGCAGACAATGGGGGTTAGCCTATCTGGTAGTTACATTAGGGATTTTGACTTCAAAGATTGTGATATCAGTGGTAACACAAAAGCTGCTGGGCCATACAACAGGTACAAGTATTCTTTATCAATATTATACACCTACATGCCTGCTGTCCGCTGTGTGTTTGTTTATGACCTTTAAGCATATGAATTTAACAGGAGAATCCATGGTTGGTAGGCTAATCTTGCTCCTGTCGCCTCTGATGTTTGGTGTATACATCATCCATGAAAACCCTTCTATTAAGGGGAAAATGTGGGAACTGGTTTCGCCAGGCATTGAAGGAAATGTAGTAGTGCTGATTTTGAAATTATTCGGAATTGTGCTTGGGATTACTGTGACATGTATGGCAATAGAGTGGGGACGCCAAATGTTGTTTTCTTTGATGCAGACTAAAGAGAAACAAAGCAAGTTTTGAAACATGTAGAATGGAAAAGAGTTTGACGGAGTGATTCTAATGGTTGCACTTACACCTCAAGAAATAAAAAGCATACAAATTAGCATTCTCAAAGACATTGACAGATTCTGTAAAAGCAATAATATTCAATATTATCTGTTTGCTGGATCCTTGATTGGTGCTGTACGCCATAAAGGCGTAATTCCTTGGGATGATGATATTGATATTTGCATGAAAAGAGAAGACTATAATTACTTTTTCAAGACGTTTAATTCTAAAGGAATTCCTAATAGAAAGGCTATTTGCTTAGAATATGATGAAGATTATTATTCTGCGGCTGGGAAGGTTATAGATACAAGAACATCTTTAATTGAAGCAGTTGCAAAGCCATGTGAGCTTGGTGTTTTTGTGGATATATTTCCCATGGATTATCTCCCTGAGAAGGAGAGCGACATAAAAAGACTAAATTTTCGGATTTCTGGGTATAGAAAACTAGTTGCTCTAAAGAATAGTAAAATACTAAAAGAGAGAATTTGGTATAAGAATGTAGTGCTTGCAATAGCGCAGTTTTTGCTTAAGCCCATTCCAATGAATCACTTATTAAAAAGAATTGCTTCCATAGCTCAAACGTATAAAAACGATTCAACATGCACGAAGCTAGCTGATATTTCTGTTTTCACATATGGAATGAAGGAAGTGCATGAAAGAGCAGAGTTTGCAACTACAGTTGAGATGGAGTTTGAAGGGAGTATGTTTAGTGTACCTGTGGGATTTGATAAAGTTCTGCAGCGAATGTACGGGGATTACATGAAACTTCCCCCAAAGGAAAAACAAGTCTCTCATCATGTTAATAATGTTTTCTGGAGGGAGTAGTATATGACGACTGCAATTATTATTGCCGGTGGGTCTGGTGCTCGCATGGGGCAAGATATCCCAAAGCAGTTCATTAACGTTTATGATAAACCTGTCCTTCTCTACACACTTGAGGGTTTCCAGAAGCATCCTCAGATTGATGCGATAGAAGTGGTTTGCATTGATGGCTGGCACGATGTGCTATGGGCTTACGCAAAGCAGTTCAATATAACAAAGCTCAAGTGGGTTGTATCCGGAGGAAGTACTGGACAAGAATCCATTCGCAATGGTGTGTATAACCTTGAAGCCAAGTGCGCTGATGATGATATCGTTATTATTCATGATGGGATTAGACCCTTGGTGGATGAAACCGTTTTGACAGACGTGATTCTTAAGGCTCAGCAATACGGCAATGCAGTTACATCACTTCCGTATAATGAACAGATTTTTGTTGTTGACGATGAAATCAGTACAGTGAAATACATCCCCCGTGAGACGCTACGTAGAGTATCAACTCCTCAGGCCTATAAGTTTGGAAAGCTTCTGTGGGCATATAAAAAGGCGTTTGCTGAGGGAATCGGTATCTACGGCTCTTCTTACACGAACACAATGATGGTTGAACTTGGAGAACGCCTCTATTTTGCGGCTGGATCAGACAAGAATATTAAGCTGACTACGAAGGATGACTTGGAAATGTTCAAAGCTTATTTGAAATCAGATAAGGATAATTGGTTGAAATAAAGAGGTGCAAGATGTCTCTCTATACAAATGAACTTTACCTTGAAGATATAACCCGCGTAGCAGATGTTGGTTTGCCATGGGAAAAGTTAAAGGGTAAATCTGTTTTGCTATCTGGAGCGACAGGCTTGCTCGGTAGCTTCCTTGTTGATCTTCTTTTGCATAAGAATGCTGATGGCTTGAACTGCACGGTTTATGCCCTTGGGCGCACACAAAAGAAAGCAGAAGAACGCTTTTCAAAATGGTGGGGAGACAACCATCTCGTTTTCTTGCCATATAACGTTAACCAGCCGTTTGTAAGGAATGATATTGGTACAGTGGATTATGTTCTTCATCTTGCTTCAAATACTCATCCAATGCAGTATGCTACTGATCCAATAGGGACAATTACTACAAACATCATCGGTCTTCAGAATATGTTAGATTTTGCCGTGGAACATCGTGCAACTCGCTTTGCTTTCACTTCTTCAAACGAGATCTACGGCGAAAATCGTGGAGATGTAGAGATGTTCGATGAGAGCTATTGCGGTTACATAGATTCGAATACATTACGTGCCGGATATCCTGAAAGCAAACGTTGTGGAGAAGCGCTTTGTCAAGCGTATAAAACGCAAAAAGGATTAGATGTTGTAATCCCACGGTTCACTCGTTCCTATGGTCCGACAATGTTGCTTTCGGACACGAAAGCCATCAGCCAGTTCATTCGTAAGGGCATAGCAGGCGAGGATATAGTTCTAAAATCAGCAGGGACACAAAACTATTCTTACACCTATATGGCTGATGCGATTTATGGACTTTTGACGGTTATTCTCTGCGGTGAGAGCGGTGGGGCATACAATATAGCAGATGAGGCTTCAAATATTACTTTAAAAGACCTTGCGAAGATTATCGCTGATCATGCGGGGAAACAGGTTGTGTTTGAAATCCCGGATGCTGTTGAAGCAGCTGGATATAGTAAGGCAACAAAAGCTCTTTTAGACGGGAACAAGTTGAAAAAGCTGGGATGGAAGCCATTCTATACAATTCAATGCGGTATACCGAGGACGATCGATATTTTGAAGATGCTGTAATTCTTGCTTTTGATGAATTGTGGAGGATAGAGGAGAAACACAAATGAGTGAGTTTAATGGCGCAACACTAATGATTACAGGTGGAACCGGTTCTTTCGGCAACACTGTTTTGAAGCATTTTCTGGAGACCGACATCGGCCAGATCCGTATCTTCAGCCGTGATGAGAAGAAACAAGATGATCTTCGACACGATCTCCAGGCTAAACATCCTGATCATGCCAAGAAGGTTAAGTTTTATGTTGGTGATGTTCGCGATCCGAGGAGCATTGCGGATGCCATGCCCGGTGTGGACTATATCTTCCATGCTGCAGCGTTGAAACAGGTGCCCTCCTGTGAGTTCTTCCCGATGCAGGCAGTGAAGACAAATGTTGAGGGTACGGATAACGTTCTGCATGCAGCAATTGACGCCGGTGTGAAACGGGTTGTATGCTTGTCTACCGATAAAGCTGCCTACCCGATCAATGCGATGGGCATCAGTAAAGCCATGATGGAACATGTCATCTACGCGAATGCGCGTGTGGCTGCCGAGAGATCGGACACTGTCATCTGTTGTACTCGTTATGGTAACGTGATGTGCTCTCGTGGCTCTGTCATTCCGCTTTTTATTGATCAGATTCATGCTGGAAATCCGATCACCATAACGAATCCGGAGATGACGCGTTTCCTGATGAATTTGGATGAAGCCGTTGAGTTAGTCCGGTTTGCTTTCAATCATGCAAATCCTGGAGATCTGTTCATCCAGAAGGCGGATGCTTCCACAATAGGTGATCTTGCCAAGGGCGTTCAGCAGCTCTTCGGCGATACTGGCACCAACATCATTGGTACACGTCACGGTGAGAAGCTGTATGAAACCCTTATGACCAGAGAAGAACGTCTCCGCTCTGAAGATATGGGCCATTATTTCCGTGTTGCTGCCGATAATCGTGACCTGAACTACGATAAGTACTTTGTTCAGGGTAAAGTTGTAACACAAGCCGAGGAAAGTTACACAAGCCACAATACTGTAAGACTTGATGTTGAAGGTGTCGTAAAGAAAATCTTAACCACAGACTATGTCCAGGAAGAACTGAAGGGGATCAGACATAACTGATCCTTTTCCGCAGGGGTGGATGTGATGGAAAAGCTATTACTGGTAGGAGCAGGTGGATTTGGAAGAGTAGTGTTGGAACATGCAAATCAACAATACGACTGTGCTTTCCTCGATGATGGGGATGCAACCGTTGTTGATGAAGTGCCCGTGATTGGCAAAACGAGTGAAGTGGCATCCTTTTACCCAGAGTACAAGCTACTCCTGGTAACCATCGGAAATAATAGGCTTCGTGAACAACTATACAAAGAGGCGGCAGCCATCGGCTATATCTTCCCGAATATTATCCATCCAACAGCATATATTTCTCCTCACGCTCACATTGGTACCGGCTGTGTGATCCTTAATAATGCTGTGGTGCAAAACAATGCAACATGTGGTGATGGTTGTATCCTTAATCCTGGCGTCGAACTACATCATGATTCCACCGTTGGTTCCTGCTGCTTGATCTATACGAACTCAGTCGTTCGTTCCCTTACCCACGTCGGTGACCGGGTATGGATTGGGTCAACGGCAACAGTATCAACTTCGGCGGTTGTTCCAGACGATACAACTATAGGAGATGGAGAAGTATTCAAAGCGGGGTGATGCGCGATCAGTGGATGGAGAAAAACCGTATATATATTTCTTCTATCGATATTTGCTACACTTGCTGTTTTATATACTGGAAATGCGATTGCAAAGTATAAACTCCATCAAAAGATGGTCTTGTATTCTGCTTCAACAACACGAGAATCAGACAATGCCTCCAATCGTGTGATGATGATTGGAAGGCAAGGCTACCTTGGGTACTCATCTGTGAGATTATAGTACCTTGAAGATGGTTGGATGTCTATGGTTGGAGATAATGTTGAGGAAAGCAACGGATGGAAATTAATATCTAAGTTTACCCTTGCACCAGGGAGTTATACTTTGAAAGGCCTGGAAGGAATGACAGCGAATACGATTGCACTGCAGCTTCGTGTTGAGGACAATACTGGGTATTACCATTACTATTACCAATATAATGAAGATGTGAGCTTTATCATCGAAAGACAGGTCGATGCTACACTCCACGTCAGAGTGTATCCAGAGGCTGAAGGAATTGATGTGAAGGCTCGGCCAGCGGTATACAGAGATGAATAAGAGAAAAGATATAGCGACTGCACTGTTGGGTGTTACAGTAGCTCTTATTCTATGGATTACAATACTTAGCCGGGAAACGTTGATAGGTACTCCTAAAATATATCACCTTTTCCACTCAATACCTTCGTTCTTGAAAGAAATTCAAAGAGGTCGAATAGGTAATTCTTTCGGAAATATAATCCTCTTCGTACCGATTGGATTCTTACTTTCTGCGGTAACAGGATGGAAGAAAATGTAGAAGATCGTAGTGGCAGGCATAAGCTTCTCGTTACTTGTCGAGAGTATCCAGCTAATCACATTAAGAGGGTGCTTTGATCTCGATGATGTGATTTTGAACAACCTGGGCACAGTGATAGGTTTCGGACCATATAGCGTAGCTCGTAAGCTATTCACAAAGAATGACTTGAATGCCACTGGCAACTGATTTTATAATACTGCTTGACCCATGTAGTCAACAAAAACTCAGAACATCGAGAAAGGGAAATAAGGCCACATGAACATATTAGTCACCGGCGCAGCTGGAGCCTTGGGCCGTAATCTGGTTGAGAATTTAAAGGCGATCCGAGATGGAAAGAACCGGGCAAGGCCAAATCTGAAGATCGACGAGATCTATGAGTATGACAGGAATAACACAGAGGAAGTCCTTGATCGTTTTTGCTCTGACTGTGACTTCATCGTCCATGCGGCTGGTGTAAATAGACCCAAGGAAACCTCTGAGTTTATGGAGGGGAACTTTGGCTTTACATCCACACTCTTGGAGTGCCTGAAGAAGCATAACAACAAGGCTCCGATTATGATCACATCCAGCGTTCAAGCCACCCTCTCCGGTCGGTTTGGTAATTCCGAGTACGGCAGATCAAAGCTCGCCGGTGAAGAACTGATGTTCAAGTATGGCGAAGAAACCGGCGCACCTGTGTATGTCTACCGCTTTGAGAACATGGTAGGCAAGTGGATTCGTCCTCGTTACAACAGCGCAGTTGGCACTTTCTGTTACTGCATCGCTAGAGAAGAGCCTATCACCGTCAATGATCCCTCGGTCCTGATGGAGATGGTTTTCTTTGATGACATCTGCGAAGAAATCTATGACGCCATGGAAGGACATCCGCATCGCTGCCACTATGAGGGTGTGGAAGCAGTGCCAAATGAGGACGGACGTTACTGCCACTGCCCGGTGAAGCATAAAGCTACGCTTGGGGAGATCGTTGATCTTCTCCATAAGTTCCATGACTTCCCGCAGGACTATGTCATCAACAACCTGACACCTGGCAGTTTTGAGAAAAAACTCTACGCAATGTACCTGTCCTATCTTCCGAAAGAGAAGACCATCTTTGACTACAAGATGAATGTTGATCAGCGCGGCAGCTTCACGGAATTGATCCGCACTCTTGACCACGGGCAGGTATCCATCAACATCAGTAAGCCCGGCATCACGAAGGGTCAGCACTGGCATCAGTCGAAGTGGGAGATCTTCATCGTAGTTCATGGTCACGGCCTGATCCAGATGCGGAATCTGAAAGACGGCGAGATCGAAGAGTATGAGGTGTCTGGTGAGAAGATCCAAGGTGTTTACATGAAACCCGGCTGGACGCATAATATCATTAACTTGAGCGAGACGGAAGACCTGGTTACCGTGATGTTCGCGTCAGAGCTATTGGATAAGGATCATCCGGATACATTCTTTGAGCCGGTTGTGAAGGAGTAAATAAACTATGGAATATCCGAGTTGGAAAGAAAACGGAAAGATTAAACTGGCGATAATCGTTGGGACACGGCCAGAGATCATTCGTCTGGCTGCTGTCGTCAAGAAGTGTCGGAAGTATTTTGATACCCAGCTGTGGCACACAGGTCAGAATTATGATTATAACCTCAATGGCGTGTTCTTCAAGGACCTTGGACTTGCCGATCCTGAACTGTATCTGGACGCAGTCGGAGATGACCTCGGTGCGACGATGGGGAACATCATCGACCGCAGTTATAAGGCGATGGTTGCGACCAAACCGGATGCCGTGCTGGTGCTTGGTGACACGAACAGCTGTCTGTCTGTTATTGGCGCGAAGCGTCTTCATATCCCAATCTTCCACATGGAAGCCGGAAACCGTTGTAAGGATGAATGCTTGCCGGAGGAGACCAACCGGCGTATAGTTGACATAATCTCTGATGTGAATCTGGCTTACTCCGAGCATGCAAGGCGGTACCTGGCGGATTGCGGCCTGCCTAAGGAAAGAACATATGTTACTGGTTCTCCGATGGCTGAGGTTCTGACGGAGAATCTGGACGCCATCCGGGCTTCGGATATCCATCGGCGGCTCGGGCTGGAGAAAGGCAAATATATCCTGCTTTCCGCCCATCGGGAGGAGAACATCGACACGGAAAAGAACTTCACCAGCCTGTTCACGGCGATCAACGAGATGGCGGAGAAGTACGATATGCCCATTCTCTATTCCTGTCACCCCCGCAGCCGCAAGCGGTTGGAGGCGTCCGGCTTTCAGCTGGATAAGCGCGTGATTCAACATGAGCCGCTTGGTTTCCATGACTACAATTGCCTGCAGATGAATGCGTTTTGTGTGGTGTCTGACAGCGGCACCCTGCCGGAGGAGAGCAGCTTTTTCACCAGCATCGGCCATTCCATTCCGGCCGTGTGTATCCGCACCTCCACGGAGCGGCCGGAAGCCCTGGACAAAGGATGCTTCATCCTGTCCGGCATCGACGCCAAGGGACTGCTGCAGGCGGTGGACACGGCGGTGGAGATGGTCAAGGAGGAGAGGAACGGCGGCGCCGTCCCGGTGCCGGATTATACGGACACCAACGTTTCCGACAAGGTCGTGAAGATCATCCAGAGCTACGTGGGCGTAGTCAATAAGATGGTATGGAGGAAAACAGTTTGACAACTGAAATGGACGAAGCTGTCTATGACAAGCTATTTGCGGTCATTCGTGCAGGTTTGGATCAAAGCATAGGCCCAATCATGCTCTCATCATCGGATTGCGAAAAATTGATGCAAATCGGATTGCGGCAATCTATCTTGCCTATCATATACAGAGGACTCAAGAACTCCGGCGTTTCTGAGGACGTTGTCCAGGGATGTGATCAGGCGCGACTTAAGGATACAAAACAGTATATTCTTCAAAACGATGCGTTGAAAAGAATCGCCGCAGCTTTGGATGATGCTCAGATTCCATTTATCCCGCTGAAAGGCGCGGTCCTCCGCGAATTGTATCCCGCGCCTGAACTTCGAACCAGCTGCGATATAGATGTACTTGTCAAAGAAGATGATCTGGAGAAGGCAGTAAAAACGATAGAAAATGCCACAGACTTCGTTAAGAAGAAGCGTTACTACCATGATATCTCTATGGTCAATTCTCAAGCTCATCTGGAACTGCATTTCTCCATACTGGAGAACATGGAGAATATCGATAAATTCTTGTCTCGTGTATGGGATTATGCAGTACCGGATGATGTTAGTAGATACAGGCTTACTCCCGAATTCCAGATATTCCACATTGTTGCGCATATGAGCTATCATATGGTTCATGGCGGATTGGGAATCAGACCATTCCTGGATCTGTGGCTACTGCGGACAAAGACAGAATACTATGAAGAAACTGTTCGCCAAATGTGTTCTGATTGCAGCATCCTAACGTTCTATGAAAAGTGCTGTGATCTAGTTGATTCTTGGATGACAGGTAAGCAGGCCCCAGAGGAGTTGGCCAAGCTGGAAGAATACGTTTTAATTGGCGGAGTGTTTGGCAACAAAGAAAACGCTCTGGCTTCAAAACAAAGAGAACATCGTGGTTTCAGTTACTTCTTCCATCGTGTGTTTATGAGAAGAGTTCTTCTTGAAGCAGAATATCCTGAATTGAGGGAGAAGCCATATTTGATGCCGATCTGTCAAATGAAGAGATGGCTGCGACTACTGAACCCCAAGAAGCGGGAACAGATTCGGAAGGAAATCACCAACGTGTTGGTAATGAAGCCCGAGAAGATTGATTCATTTGATAAACTGTTGGCGAGTCTGGGATTGTGAATAATTTCAGTCCCTACGGACTAAGAAACTGAGCCGAGAAAGCTGACGAAGCGAGATAGGCTTTGTAAAGTCTATAGTGTTTGCGCCAAAGTATCGACGAAAAGTATTCTATGGAGAGAAAAGACAAGCGATCGGGAAGATACTGCGACAACTGTGCGAATGGAAGGGTGTACGTATAGTTGAAGCAGAGATGTGCCCGGATCACGTACACATGCTGGTGGAGATACCGCCAAAGATATCCGTATCCAGTTTTATGGGGTATCTGAAGGGAAAAAGCAGCACGATGCTGTATGAGCAATTCGGCGAGTTGAAGTACAAATATCGGAACCGAGCAATTAACGTTACCAATTAACGGCCCGTTTACGGGCGGCAAGTAACAGTCCTACGCAGCTGGCAGATCGTCTTTACGCGTTTGACGCGTATGCGAGGAACAGAGGGCTTTGCCCGCATATGAAAAACCACCGGCATGGCCGGTGGATGTATATTTTTGTTGCGCTTTTTCTTTCTATTCTCGATAGTATCCTTTATACCACCCCGCGAACCGGCGTAACCCTTCCCGGATGGGGATGGCGGGGCGGAAGCCGTAGTCGGCTTCGAGACCGGAGCTGTCGGCGCAGGTGACGGGGACATCCCCGGGCTGCATGGGGACCAGCTCCCGGTGGGCGGCGAAGTCGTAATCGGGGGGCAGGATGCCGGCGCGGACCAGTTCCTTCTGGAGGGTGGAGACAAAATCGAGGAGGTTCTCCGGGGCGCCGCCGCCGATATTGTAGATGGCATAGGGCGGCAAGGGCAGGCCGTCCTCCCCGGTGGCCTTTTCAGGCGCACCCTGCATGACGCGAAAGACGCCTTCCACGATGTCGTCCACGTAGGTAAAGTCCCGCTGACAGTTGCCGTAGTTGAAGATCTGAATCGTCTTGCCCGCGGCCAGCTTCTGCGTGGCGGAGAAATAGAACATATCCGGCCGCCCCGCGGGACCGTAGACCGTGAAGAAGCGGAGCCCCGTGGCGGGGATGTCGTAGAGCTTCGAATAGCTGTGGGCCAGCAATTCGTTGCTCTTTTTTGTTGCCGCATACAGGGATACCGGGTTATCTACCTTGTCCTCGGTGCTGAACGGCACCTTCTTATTGCTGCCGTAGACCGAGGAACTGGAGGCATAGACTAGATGCTCGACCGGATTGCGACGGCAGGCCTCCAGGATGTTGTAGAAGCCGATCAGATTGCTTTCGATGTACGTGTCCGGGTGGTCGATGGAGTAGCGCACTCCCGCCTGCGCCGCAAGATTCACCACGACGGCGGGCTTGTATTCCCTAAAGACGCGGTTCACCAGCGCCTTGTCGGCGATGGAGCCGCGGACAAAAACATGTTTTGCCGACGAACCCTTTGCCGCCTGTTCGATCAGCGAGAGGCGGTATTCTTTCAGCGCCGGATCGTAGTAGTCGTTCATGTTGTCCAGGGAGACGACCGTGCCGTCCTGCAGCTCTTTGAGCAGGCGTAGCACCAGATTCGCGCCGATGAAGCCCGGCGACCCGGTGACGAGGATCGTTTTGTGGTTCAGATCGATATGTGTCTTGCTCACGCTTTCCCCCTCAATCCCTCCGGAACAGATCCCGGGTATAGACCTTCTCCTGCACGTCGTCCAGGGCGGCGTCGTAGCGGTTGGCGATGATGCAGCCGCACATCCTTTTGAACCTCTTGAGGTCGTTGACCACCTGGCTGCCGAAGAAGGTGCTGCCATTTTCCAGCGTGGGCTCATAGATCACCACGGCGGCGCCCTTGGCCTTGATGCGCTTCATGACGCCCTGGATGGAGGAGTGGCGGAAGTTGTCGGAGTTGGCTTTCATGGTGAGCCGGTAGACCCCTACCACGATCTGCTGCTGCCGCTTTTCCTGTGCCTTGCTGTAATGAGCCGACGCCGTATAGCTGCCGGCGATTTCCAGCACCCGGTCCGCGATGAAATCCTTGCGGGTGCGGTTGCTCTCCACGATGGCGGTCATCATGTTCTGGGGTACGTCCTGATAGTTGGCCAGTAGCTGCTTGGTATCCTTGGGCAGGCAGTATCCGCCGTAACCGAAGGAGGGGTTGTTGTAATAATCCCCCACCCGGGGGTCCAGACAAACGCCTTTGATGATGGATGAGGTGTTCAGCCCTTTGACCTCGGCGTAGGTGTCCAGCTCGTTGAAGAAGGATACGCGCAGGGCCAGATAGGTATTGACGAACAGCTTGGTGGCCTCCGCTTCCGTATACCCCATGAACAGGGTCTCGATGGGATTTTTGACAGCGCCCTGCTGCAGCATGACGGCAAACGTGCGGGCCGCCGCCTCGGTGCCGGGGTCGCAGCCGACGATGATGCGGGACGGATACAGATTGTCGTATAGGGCCTTGGACTCCCGCAGAAACTCCGGGCTGAAGAGGATGTTGTCCGCCTGAAAGAGCTTCCGAACATGCTCCGTGTAGCCCACGGGGACGGTGGATTTGATGACGATGATCGGCTTGTCCTCCCGCGTCCGGGTGCTGTCCAGGACCAGGCGGATCACCGCCTCCACCGCCGAACAGTCGAAGAAGTTCTGCTTGGGGTCGTAGTTGGTGGGCGCCGCCACCACGATATACTCTGCGTCCCGGTAGGCAGCCGCGCCGTCGATGGTAGCGGACAGATGGAGCCGGCGTGTCCCCGCCTGGGCTTCCGCCAGATAATTCTCGATGTACTCGTCCTGAATGGGGGAGACGAAGCGGTTCAGCTGCGCCACCTTTTCGGGAAGGACGTCCACCACGGTCACCTCGTTATGCTGACTAAGGAGCACCGCCAGGGACAGGCCCACATACCCCGCTCCGGCCACGGCGATGCGGTACGGACGGTCGGCAGTGGGCTTCTTTGATTCCGGAGCGTCCAGCACGTCCGTCATATCGAATCCCAGCACATCGGCCAGGGCCAACAGCTGATTCACGGAAGGTGCATAGGTCTCGCTCTCCAAGCGGGAGAGCAGCGCGCGGTTTATCCCCGTCGCCGCCGCCAGCTGTGCCTGGGTCAGCTTCAACGCTTTTCGATGGGTTTTCACGACTTGTGAGAGCCGCGGGATAGATAGTTTCTTCATGATATGACCTCTTGTGGATGCACGTCGATTATATCGGCATAATTGAAAAGCGACGAAATAGACGTATAGTTCATCGCGCTTGCTATTATAAAGGGAAATGGTGAGAAAAGCAATAAATAATATAAAAAGGCGGCAGCAAAGGGGACAATAAACGTGCCCATTCACATAATATGTTATTGTCAGCGACAAAAACATAACCAACCCCATTCGGGCAGAATAGCTATCGGCTTTATTAATTATCGTATTGACTTGCGGTATGATCCGCATTATATTTTTTTTGAAGGTATGTGATCATATAGAGAACAGGCGCTATATTATAAGGACGCTCATGGTTCTGGAGAAAAATAGATTTTTCGGATTAAGCTGGGGATAAATTGGAAAGGAAACAACTATGCAGGCGATAATTCTTGCGGCGGGGATGGGGAAACGGCTCAAGGAGCTGACCCAAAACAACACGAAGTGCATGGTCAAGGTGAACGGCGTGACGCTCATCGACCGGATGCTGCATCAGATAGACCGAAAGCATCTTTCCCGCATTGTGATCGTTGTCGGTTATGAAGGGCAAAAGCTGATGGATTATATCGGTACGCTGGACATCCGGACGCCCATTGTATTCATCAATAACGCGATATACGACAAGACCAACAACATTTATTCCTTGGCATTGGCGAAGGACTGGCTTTGCCGAGATGATACACTGCTGTTTGAGTCCGACCTGATTTTTGAAGACGCTGTGCTCGATACGCTGATGGACGATCCCAGGGACACGCTGGCGCTGGTCGACAAATATGAGGCGTGGATGGACGGGACCTGTTTGAAGATCGACGCGGATGACAATATCGTGGGATTCATATCCGGTCAGAAGTTTACCTTCAGCGAGATTGAGGATTACTACAAAACGGTCAATCTGTATAAATTCAGCCGGCATTTTTCCGTTAACTACTATATTCCGTTTTTGGACGCGTACCAGGCCGCGCTGGGCGAGAATGAATATTATGAGCAGGTGCTACGGGTCATCGCCATGCTGGACGCACCGGTCATCAAAGCAAAACGGCTCTCCGGCCAGCGGTGGTACGAGATCGACGATATTCAGGATCTGGATATCGCAGAGTCCCTGTTTGCTGAGAACGAGGATGAGCGGGCCAAGCTGATGCTCGGGCGGTACGGCGGATATTGGCGATACCCGAAGATGCTGGATTTCTGTTATCTGGTGAATCCCTATTTCCCGACGCAGAAGATGAAGGACGAGATGCGCGCCAGCTTTGATACTCTTTTGACCGAATATCCCTCCGGCATGCGCGTCAACAGTCTGCTGGCGGCCAAGAACTTTGGAGTCCATCCGGGAAACATTCTTATGGGAAACGGTGCGGCGGAGCTGATCAAGGGATTGATGGAGCGGCTGAAGGGAAAGACCGGGTTTGTGAGGCCTACTTTCGAGGAGTATCCGAATCGGTATCCCGAGGGGGACTCCGTGTATTTCACGCCCGACAGCCCGGATTACGCCTACTCGGCGTATGATTTGATGGGATTCTTTGAGGAGAATCGAGTCGACAATCTGATCGTGGTCAATCCGGATAACCCCAGCGGAAACTATATCCCGAAAGCGGATGTGATGAAGCTGATCGAGTGGAGCCGTGAAAAGGATGTCACGCTGGTTCTGGATGAATCCTTCGTGGATTTTGCGGATGAAGAGGACGGCTCAGTGATCGAGCAGCCCATCCTGGAAGCTAATCCGCAGCTGTTCGTGATGAAAAGCATTTCGAAATCCTACGGCGTGCCGGGGATTCGCTTGGGCGTACTTGCTTCCGGGGATATGCAAACCATTGCTGCGCTGAAAAAGGATGCAGCTATTTGGAACATTAATTCTTTCGGAGAATTCTTCATGCAGATATTTGAAAAATACAGAAAGACTTATCAGAGTGCGCTGGAACAGATACGGGTGGAACGGAAACGATTCCAGAATGAACTTTCGAAGATACGGGGCCTTCGGGTGATACCGTCTCAGGCGAACTATGTCATGGTGGAGCTTACGGAAGGAACAGATCCCAAGGATCTTATGAAACGACTTTTGGTGAGGCACGACCTGCTGATCAAGGATCTGAGCGGAAAAACGAACGGCAAGAGTTACCTGCGTCTGGCGATTCGAAACACGGCTGACAACGACAGGCTCCTGAAAGTACTCAGAGAGGAATTAGAGTAACTGTGCGTTGGCATAGATATAGATGGAAAAAAACCGGAGATAGAAAAGCATCTCCGGTTTTTGTTTGCATAGGCTCTGATAGACGCAGAGCAAAACGAATCAAGGATCAGCGGAAATTGACCATGACCTCGTTGATGTCGGGGTCTTCGAACCAGTCTATGGGAACGCCCCAGGTGAGCCGGGTCCTGAAGCCGACGGCGTCGCCCAGACGGACGGTAGCGTCCTTGGAGGCGTCTTTACGGTCGTTCAGGCTTTGGAGGATGTCCGCTTCCAGAGCGGAAAGCTCCTGGTCCGCAGCCTTGTTTTCCTCCGTCCAATTCTTCTTGTTGTTCTTCTTTTCCCGCCAGGGGGCGGCGGCGTAGCGGTCGGCCAGGGTGTTTGTGGCGCTGTCGAATTCCTCCTTCAGGGCGGCATAGGCCCGGTAGCAGTCACTGTACAGGGCAATTTGCTCGTCGGTGAAGGTTTGGCCGGCGTCCTTCCGTTCCTGGACGTAGGTCAGCACCTTCTCCGCCTGACGCATGTATTTCATGGCGGAAAAGCCTATGGTGTGGAGCCAGCGCTCGTATTGCCGGGTGCTGATGCCCACGGGCTCCGCTTCGATACCGAACACCTCCCGAATGATGTCGATCCGGTTCTGCTGATCCACGTAGGCGTATCGCCATTCATATTCCACCTCACCCAGCTCGCCGAACATGGAGCGGGTCTGGATGCTGCCGCTGTCCAGATTGGCGGCGTAGTTGGCCAGGGCCGTGGTCTGGCTCAGAGTGGTGTTGGTGTAGATGCCGCTGTTGGCGGCGTTGATCAGGGCGGGGATCTGGGAGAGCTTTCCTTCGTTCTTCAGCTTTTTGAAGAGGGCCACCATCATCCGCCGCTGCCGGGCGGTGCGGGAGCTGTCCAGCCCGTCCGCCGCCTGCCGAATGCGCAGATACCCCATGACCGCGTCCCCGTCCAGATGGTGCATGCCTTTGCTGTAGGTACGTTTGCCGCTCATGGAAGTGAACCACTGGTCCACATCATAGTCGATGCCGCCGATGGCGTCCACGATGTCGATCACCGCCTGGAAATCCAAACCGTAGTAGTAGGGGATGGAGATGCCGCCCATCCATTCCTCCGCCGCCCGGCAGGTCAGCAAGAAGCCCTCCGACAGCTCGTCGGGTTTGCCGGCGGGCCGTCTCCAGCCCCCCAGGCCCACGTTGAAGACGCCGTTGAGCTTGTAGTAGCCGTAATAGCCGGGAGCGGTGGTCAGGGTATCCCGGGGCAGGGAGATGAGGTCCACCTTGTTCTCGGTGAAGTTGATGGCGATGAGCATGATCGCGTCCGTATGGGCCATGGTGCCGCTGGTGGTGCCGCCGTATTCG
>Ga0247609_10001571_pt1 | contig 26792 bp, 16 predicted proteins | sample 172DNAGHGlowgp2_FD_193487 | JGI IMG/M metagenome (GOLD analysis project Ga0247609, IMG submission 193487) | Sheep rumen microbial communities from Palmerston North, Manawatu-Wanganui, New Zealand - 1728 DNA GHGlow gp2 | ecosystem: Host-associated > Mammals > Digestive system > Stomach > Rumen ...
GTAGTTCCCAAACTCATTAAATACTATAAGCAAAATTCGAAGTAATTATGGCAAACTATTATAGCGATCATCCTGAGATCGGGTTCTACTTGAACCACCCCCTGATGGCTCGTATCGTTGAGCTGAAAGAAAAGGGTTTCGCTGATGCGAAAGAATATGACTACGCTCCCGTTGACCTGGGCGATGCCATCGAGAACTACAAGCAGATTCTCGACATCACCGGCGACGTGGCCGCTAACATCATCGAGCCAAACTCTGAGAGTGTTGATCTCGAAGGTCCACACCTCGAGAATGGTCGTATGATCTACGCTTCTAAGACTTACGAGAACCTCGACGCCACCCGTAAGGCTGGCCTTTGGGGTGTCTCGATGCCCCGTCGTTATGGCGGCCTGAACCTGCCTAACGCTGTGTTCTCCATGCTCTCTGAGATGATTTCGGCTGCTGATGCCGGTTTCCAGAACATTTGGAGCCTGCAGAGCTGTATCGACACGCTGTACGAGTTCGGTAGCGAGGAGCAGCGCCAGAAGTACATCCCACGCGTTTGTGCTGGTGAGGGTATGAGTATGGACCTGACTGAGCCTGATGCCGGTTCTGACCTGCAGCGCGTGATGCTGAAGGCTACCTTCGACGAGAAGGAGAACTGCTGGCGTCTGAACGGTGTGAAGCGTTTCATCACCAATGGCGACTCTGACATCCACCTCGTGCTGGCTCGTTCTGAGGAGGGCACCAAGGACGGCCGCGGCCTGTCAATGTTCATCTACGACAAGCGCCAGGGCGGTGTTGATGTTCGTCACATCGAGCATAAGCTGGGTATCCACGGCTCACCTACCTGTGAGCTGACCTATAAGAACGCGAAGGCCGAGCTCTGCGGTAGCACCCGTCTGGGACTGATCAAGTACGTGATGGCCCTGATGAACGGTGCCCGTCTGGGTATCGCTGCACAGAGCGTAGGTGTTGAGCAGGAGGCTTACAACGAGGGGCTGGCTTACGCCAAGGAGCGTCAGCAGTTCAACGATAAAATCATCAATTTCCCTGCTGTATACGACATGCTAAGTCGTATGAAGGCTAAGCTCGATGCTGGTCGTTCGCTCTTGTATGAAACCGCATGTTATGTAGACATTTATAAGTGCCTCGAGGATATCGAGCGCGACCGCAAACTCACTCCCGAGGAGAAGCAGGAGCTGAAGAAGTATCAGCGCCTGGCTGATGCCTTCACCCCACTGGCTAAGGGTATGAACTCTGAGTACGCTAACCAGAATGCCTACGATGCTATCAGCATCCACGGTGGTTCAGGCTTTATCATGGAGTACAAGAGCCAGCGCCTGTTCCGCGATGCCCGTATCTTCTCTATCTACGAGGGTACCACTCAGCTGCAGGTTGTAGCCGCTATCCGCTACATCACCAACGGCACCATGCTCAATAATATCAAGGAGATGGCTGCTAATTTGGAATGCTGCGACTGTGTAGCAGCCTTGAAGGCTCGTGTAGAGAAGCTCATCCCCATCTATGAGGACGCTCTGAACTACGTGAAGGCACTCGACAATCAGGATGCTCACGATTTCCTCGCTCGTCGTCTCTACGATATGACTGCCGAGCTGGTAATGAGCCTGCTCATCCTGCGCGACGCCACCAAGGCTCCTGAGCTCTTCGAGAAGAGTGCCAATGTCTACGTTCGCATGGCCGAGGAAGATGTACTCGGTAAGAGCGCTTACATCAAGGCCTTCCAGGTAGAGGACCTCGATAACTTCCGCGCTGCTGAGCCCGAGGCTGCAGCCGAGTAAGACACTGATTCTATAGATTACGCTGAAGAATACTGATAAGGAGCACCCCGCTTGGGATGCTCCTTTTTCGATTCCATAATTTCTCGAAACCTTAGCCTCGAATCACTCAATGCAATGCATCAAGAAGTCCACAGCGCCATTAATGCCGAACTTCCTTACGTCCAGCGAGATGTCGTAGTTTGTAGCGTCCTTCCAGTCGCGACCCGTAAATGTCTTCGTGTACAGTTCGCGGCTGTAGTCGTTGTCCACAATCATTGCTGCAGCGTCCGATTCGCTGATGTCGTACTTCTCGGCAATGCGACGTTTCCTCACATCCAAACTAGAGTGGATAAAGATTTTCAGTGCATTGGGATGATTTGCAAAGATGTCGAAACCGCAACGGCCAATGATGATGCACGACTCCTCGTCGGCAATCCTGCGGATAGCGTCAGCCTGCGCCCGAAACAGCGTATGACTCGTCTGTTCCTGCTCCTGTCCGTTGTACTCCGCTTGGGCCATATACGTCCGGTAGAAGTTGGTGAAGTCGTCGCGCCACAACGGGTTGCGCGCCTCAATCTTCTCCACAGCGTCCTCAACGGATTTCATCCTTGAGGCCACCTCGTTCAGTATCTGCTTGTCCAGCAGCTTCACTCCGAGCCGGCGAGCCAGCTCCGCACCAATCTCGTGACCGCCCGTTCCGAACTGGCGGCTGATGGTAATGACGAACTTGTCCTCCTTGTTCATAGCTTCAGGGTTTTAATTAAACAATATGTTACTTCTTGCTTCTAGCGACTGTCAGCGTTATTCTTTATACATGCAAAGGTACGAAATAATAGTGACATTACCAAATATTTCGGGAGTTTTTTACTCAAAGAGCATTTTTCCTTCGTACTTAGGTTCTGCGACCTCCTGACCGCGACAGAAGCGATGTGCAATCTGACGGTCGTCGCCCACATAGATGAAACGCTCCAGACGGTGTTGCAGCGAGTATTCCGACGGATAGAGCACGCTGTCGTCAATGACCAAAGCGTCGAACTCGTAGCCCGGTTCGAAGCTGCCCACACGGCCAAAGAAGCTACCTGCCGACTTGGTGGCAATCCAGAAGATTTCGGGCAGCGTGAGGAACGCCATGCTCTTGTCCTGCTGGTAGTGCATCTTGCTGACCTGAATGGCGTAAACCAACATGCGGAACATATTGAGGTCGTGACCGCCGCTAATGTCGCTACCCAGACCGATGGGCAGACCCTCGTCGAGGAACGTGCGGACGGGAGCCAGACCTGACGATAGATTGAAGTTCGACGTCGGACAGTGGGCCACCATTACGCGGTTACGCTTCATCAGTTCCAGCTCGCTGCCGTTGGTCCACACGCAGTGCGCCATGATGGTTGGTGTCTGACCGAAGAGTCCGTAGCGGTTGTAGGCGTCACCATAGCTGGTGCTCTCCTTCTCCAGTTCGGCTACCCAGGCAATCTCGGAGGTGTTCTCCGACAGGTGCGACTGGACGGGCAGCTGGTATTTGTTGGCCAGTTCACCGCAGGCCTTGAGCAGTTCCGGTGTACACGAAGGCACAAAGCGCGGGGTGATGATGGGTCTTACCAGAGGTGAGAGGTGAGAAGTGAGAGGTGAGAGATTAGAGAACTCCTTAATCAGGGACTCTTGGCCTTCAACGTAGGCCTCGACATCCTCGCAGAGGGTTTCCGGACAGTTGCGGTTCATGGCCACCTTACCGACCATAGCGCCCATGCCGGCCTCCTGATACAGCTTCATGAGGATACGTGTGCTCTCGGTATGTACGGTGCCGAAGACGACGCTGCGCATAGTGCCGAAGAGCCACTGGGTGTGCAGAAAACGACGATACATCCGCTCGGCATACTGCGTATCGGCATATTTCGATTCCTCGGGGAAGGTATAGTTCTGCAACCAGGGGAGCAGTTCGAGATCCATTGCAACGCCCTGATTGTGCACCTGCGGGGCGTGGACGTGCATATCGTTCATGGCGGGAATGAGCAGTTTGTCGCCGAAATCAATGAACTCATAAGGGGGCTGATGGCTGATGGCTGATGGCTGAGGGATGAGTTCTTCCAAGCTACTTGCGACCCCCAGGACAATACCGTCTTCTACAGCGATATAGCCATTTTCAAATACCTCGAAACGGTCCTTCTCTTTCGTAAAGAGGATATGTGCTTTATATACCTTTTTCATAGTGTATAGTTTTTAGTCTTGCTTGTTATTGGTGCAAATGTACGAAAAAAAAAGGAAAAATGCTACGTTTATTAGTTTTTTTTCGTAATTTTGCGACAATAATGCATTAGGGACTAAAGACTTTTTACTATGGAGTATCAGCTTTTATTCGACATTTTCGGTGTTGTTGCCAGTTTGGGCCTTATCTTGGGCTATCTGCCTCAGGCCATTCATACCATTCGTACCCGCCAGACAGACGGTATCTCGCTGCCGGGGTTCATCATGATGTCCGTTGGCAGCTTTTGTTTCATGTGTCAGGGTATCATGCTTGGCCGTGAGGGTATCTTCATGCTCATCACCAACGCCATTACGTGTCTCTGTTCGGTGATTATTTTCTTCATAAAGATCAAGAATGACAGGGCGAAGAGGTAAGAGGTTAGATTATGGAGAAAGTAAAAGGACATATTGTCGACGTGGTGCGCCGCGAGATATTTGACGGCGAACTGGTCATCAAGGATGGGAAAATAGCAGAAGTAAAACGGTGTCAGTTGCCCGAAAGGGAGAAGCCTTGGCCCTACGTGATGCCTGGTTTCATAGATGCCCACGTGCATATTGAGAGTAGTATGATAGTGCCCCACAAGTTTGCGCGCATTGCCGTTAGTCACGGTACTATCGGTGTCATTGCCGACCCTCATGAAATTGGCAACGTGCTGGGCGTGGAGGGTGTCGACTATATGATACGCTCGGGCAAGGAGGCACAATTCAACTTCCTGTTCGGTGCGCCCAGCTGTGTGCCGGCAGTAGGCGGAGACATCGAGACCAGCGGGGCGGTGATTGATGTTGAAGATACGGAGGCGCTGATGGCTCGCGAGGATATCGGTTTCTTGGGCGAGATGATGAACTACGTCGGTGTGTTGATTGACGACAAGAAAGTGAAGGCGAAGATTGACGCTGCCTTGCGTAACGGCAAGCCTGTGGACGGTCACGCCCCGGGACTGACTGGTCGTCAGCGCGACCAGTATGCAGGAGCGGGCATCACCACCGACCATGAGTGTTCGACGCTGGACGAGGGTCGTTCGTGCATCAATGCCGGTATGAAGGTCATCATCCGTGAGGGCAGTGCTGCAAAGGATTATCAGTTGCTGAGTCCGCTGATCAAGGAGAGTCCCAATATGGTGATGTTCTGCACGGATGACTGTCATCCCGACGATTTCGTGCGCGGACATATCAATCTCATTGTCAAGCGTGCACTGGCCGACGGCTACGACCTGTGGGATGTGTTGCAGGCAGCCTGCGTCAATGCGCAGAAGCACTATAAGCAGAATTGGGGACTATTGCAGATGGGCGACCCGGCAACGTTTATTACTATCGACGGTATCACGCCGCATTTCCGTGTAGAGAGCACGTGGATTCGTGGTAAGGAGATATTCAACTACAATTCCAATCTGCCTTCACATCACCCCGAGGTAATGGACTTCCTTCTGGATGAGGACTTCCCCAACAACTTCGTGGCAGCACCCATTACTGCTGCCGATATAAACCTCGACCTCAAGTCTGGCGATACAGTACACATCATTCATGCCTCGGACGGCAGTCTGCTGACCCAGCACGATGAGGTGGTGCTGACAGGTAACCCGTTGTTCGACTCGCGCTATCCTTGGACGGAAGTGCAGAAGATAGTGGTTTACAACCGCTATGTACCTGGCGCAAAACCCATTGTGGGACTAGTGCGCGGCTTTGATCTCAAGGACGGAGCCATTGCCAGTTCGGTAGCTCACGATTGTCATAATATCGTGGCTGTCGGTTCCAGCGACGAGCTTATTGTCAAAGCCATCAACCGTATTGTCGAGATGCATGGCGGACAGGTGGTCGTCAGTCCTGAGGAGATGCTCGATATCCCGTTGCCTATTGCCGGCCTGATGGCGCCTATGACTGGTCATGAGATTGCCTTCCGCACGTTGTGCATACAGGAAAAGGTGAGGAATATCGGCTGTAAGATGAAGTCGCCGTTCATCACAATGGCCTTTATGTGTCTGCCGGTCATTCCGGATATCAAGATTACTGACTGCCACCTGATGGACACAAAGGCGTTCTGTAAGATATACTAAGAAGTTAGAGAAGTTAATGGAGTTCTTTTAATACTTCCTCCACGACGTGGGGGAAGTATTTCATTTCCAGCTGGTGTTCCTTTTCAGCAATGTCGTCGACAGTATCGTCGGGCGACAAGGCGCAACGGTATTGGGCGATGATTTCACCGCTGTCGCAGACGGGTGTGACGTAATGGACAGTCATTCCCGTTTCCGTTTCGCCAGCAGCCTTTACGGCCTCGTGGACGTGGTGACCCCACATACCCTTACCGCCATATTTGGGCAATAGGGCAGGGTGGATGTTGATGATGCGACGGGGGAAGGCGTCGATGAGGAAATCAGGCACCAATGGCAGGAACCCCGCGAGCACGATGAAGTCTACGTGGTGCTCGTTGAGCAAAGGCATCATGAAGTTGGGGTCGTTCAGCTGTGGCTTTGGGGCTACAGCTGTCGTTACGCCCAGCCGTTCGGCGCGTACCAAGGCGTAGGCGTCGGGTTTATTGCTGACGACGAGTGCGCAGTTGACGCGGTCGGAGCCACTGAAATGCTTGATGAGGTTTTCGCAGTTGGTGCCGCTTCCCGACACGAAAATAGCTAAATTGATCATATTTCTTGTCTTTTATCTTCTTCTAACTTCTTCCAACATCTTCTCAATCAGGCGCGGAACGGCGTAGCGGTCGAGGTCGGACTCAGGGAGCCAGAAGTAACCTTCTGGGAGTAGTGGGCGTTCGGCGGGTTCCCAAAGCCAGAAGTCGGCATAAAGCACGCGGTGGGTGAGGACGTGCTTGACGTTTTGGCGCAGGAGAACTGCGCCTCGCTCGAGCGGTGTGCCGGTAGCGGCGTCAGACGGCAGGGCGTCGGTGAGCAGGGGTTCGTAGAGCCCTTGCCAGATGTCACCGGCAGGACGTCGACGGAGGGCTGTCTCGCCGTTAAACCTTATATATATATAAGTAAGGTGGCGCTCTTTAACCTTCAGCGTCTTTTGCTTGACGGGGAGTTCGGCAATGCTCCCTTCGCGGAAGGCAACGCACGTTTCCTGCAGCGGACACTGCAGACATAGTGGTTTCGTCGGGGTGCATTGTATGGCGCCGAAGTCCATTAGGGCTTGGTTGTATTCAGAGGTGAGAGGTGAGAGGTGAGAGGTGAGAGATGTGTCAATAGGCAGCAGACTCTGGGCCAACGCCTGAAATTCCTTCTTGCCTTCGGTAGTGTTGATGGGTGTCGAAATACCATAATGGCGGGCAAGGACGCGATAGACGTTGCCGTCGACAACGGCAGCAGGAAGTCCGAAAGCGAAGCTGCCGATAGCGGCGGCGGTGTAGTCGCCAATACCTTTGAGGGCGAGTAGGCCTTTGATGGTGGTGGGGAAGCCGCCGAGTGCGGATACTTGCTTGGCGGCAGCGTGCAGATTGCGGGCGCGGCTGTAGTAGCCTAACCCCTGCCATTCGCGCAGCACTTCGTCCTCAGAGGCGGCAGCCAGTGCGTCGACCGTCGGCCAGCGGTGCATAAAGCGTTCCCAATAGGGGAGCCCTTGGTCGATACGTGTCTGCTGGAGGATGATTTCCGACAACCAAATGGCGTAGGGGTCGCGAGTCTCGCGCCAAGGCAAGGCTCGTCCGTTGTCACGGAACCACTGCAATAAGGTCGTCGCAAATGACATATTCTATTTCTTCTTTTTCTTTTTGGATTTTTTGGCGGGTTTGGCATTTTTGTGCTTCTTAGCCGTATTGGCCTTCTTCGCTACCTTAGCAACTCTGACTTCTTTAGCCCCTATAACTTCCGTATCTCCGCATAGCACTTTGCAGACGCGGTCTTGGAAGGCACGTCCAGGGGTGTTGCCCAAGATGCCCTGATTGATAATAGCGAAGCAAAGCTGATGACCATCGGGTGCCGTACAATAGCCCGCGAGCGACGTGATACCCGTCAAGGTACCCGTCTTGGCACGTACGTTGCCTTGAGCGGGGGTATTGATCATACGCTTCTTCAGCGTTCCGTCGACACCAGCAATGGGCAGTGCCTCTGACAGTGCCTTATAGATAGACGGTGTTCGCCATGCGTGACGTAACAGCTTGGTCAGCAGTTCGGCACTGACGTAGTTGTAAAGCGATAGTCCCGAACCGTCGGCAATGCGGTAGTTGTCGGCGTTGAGCCCCAGTCGGTTGATGAGTTTCTTGGTCACCGTGCGGGCGTCAATGGCTCTGGCCGGACGGCGCCCCGTAGAAGCCGCTGTCTGGTAGAACATTGATTCGGCATAATGGTTGTCGCTGTCCTTCATCATACGCTGGAGCACCTGCCTGATGCTGTGACAACAAACGTCAATCATCTTTGCCTGAGTGGGTTTGCGACCCTGCATCAGTTCGACCTTTTCGAGGTTGATACCCAGACGGGCTATCTCCTCAGCCAGCGTGGAGGTGAAGTTGTCGTTACGACCTATTGACAATGGTGTGAGCAGCGGGTTCTCGTCGTCCCAGCACCAGCCTTCGCCATAGTCCAGCGACTCTTTCATCGAACGGTCGGCAACGATGAGGCCACGAATGCTGTCAATACCCAGTTGGCGGATGCCGGAAGCCAGCGTGATGATATCTTCCTGTGTCAGCATGGGGTCAAAACCGCCTACGCAGTAGATGTTTCCCACGAGGGTGCGGCCCTGTATTTCGCCCGTATAGTAGAGTGCCGTCTGATATTCGTAGTTGGGTCCCAGGGCGTCGAGTGCGGTAATGCTGGTGACGAGTTTCATACATGATGCCGGACGTAGCGTCTGCCGGTGGTTGTACGTATAGAGCGCTGAGTCGGCTGTGAGGTCATAGACCATCATGCCCACTTGGGATGTTTCAAACAAAGGGTCGTCGAGTAGCGAATCAAGTCGAAGGCGAAGGCTATCCTGTGCCATAGCGACAGCAGAAAGCCCAAATATCACGAGTAAAAACAAATATTTTTTCATAATTGCTTGCAAAGGTACAAAATAATTCATAATTCATAGTTCATAATTCATATTTTTTCGTAACTTTGCAGCAAATAACAACATAACCTATGGTTTACAAGTACGATTTCCTCATTATCGGTGCCGGTGTGGCGGGTATGAGTTACGCCTTGAAGGTCGCTCGGGCCAAGAAAGGCAAGGTGTGTATGATTTGCAAGGCTGGTCTCGACGAGGCCAACACATCGTTCGCCCAAGGCGGTGTGGCCAGTGTGACCAATTTGAAAGTCGACACCTTCGACAAGCATATCGAAGATACGATGATTGCCGGTGACTATATCAGTGACCGTGCTGCCGTCGAACAAGTGGTGCGTAATGCTCCGTCGCAGATTCAGGAGCTGCTGCAGTGGGGCGTGAATTTCGACCGTAAGGAGGATGGCGAGTTCGACCTTCACCGCGAGGGCGGCCATTCGGAGTTCCGCATTCTGCACCATGCCGACGATACGGGAGCTGAGATTCAGCGCGGACTGATGGAGGCTGTGCGCAACTGTCCCGATATCGATGTCAAGGAGAATCACTTTGCCGTAGAGATTATCACGCAGCACCATCTGGGTGTCCGCGTGACGCGCCGTTCGCCGAACATCCAGTGTTACGGAGCCTATGTGCTCAATCCGATTACCGAGAAGGTTGATACCTACCTGTCGAAGGTCACTGTCATGTGTACGGGCGGCTGCGGAGCCGTCTATCTGACCACATCGAACCCTGTTATTGCTACCGGAGACGGTATCGCAATGGTCTATCGCGCCAAAGGTACGGTGGCTGATATGGAGTTCGTACAGTTCCATCCGACGGTGTTACACAATCCTCAGGAGACCCATCCTGCCTACCTCATCACTGAGGCGATGCGTGGTTATGGCGGTATTTTGAAACTTCCTAATGGCGCGACCTTCATGGAGAAATACGACGAGCGTCTGTCGCTGGCTCCGCGTGATATTGTGGCGCGTGCGATAGATAAGGAGATGAAGATTCACGGCCTTGACCACGTCTGTCTGGACGTCACCCATAAGGATCCTGCCGAAACGAAGCGCCACTTCCCCAATATCTACCAGAAGTGTCTCAGCATAGGTATCGACATCACCACCGACTATATCCCCGTGCGGCCTGCTGCACACTATATGTGCGGCGGTATCAAGGTTGACCTCAACGGCCAATCAAGCATTGAACGCCTGTATGCGTTGGGCGAATGCTCGTGTACAGGACTGCACGGCGGTAACCGATTGGCATCGAACTCACTTATCGAGGCCGTTGTCTATGCCGACGCTGCCGCTAAGGATTCGCTGCAGCATGTGGATTTATACGACTGGAACGATAAGGTACCTGAGTGGAATGATGAAGGCACTATGACCAATGAGGAGAAGGTGCTCATCACGCAGAGTGTCCGCGAGGTTAATCAGATTATGTCCAACTATGTGGGTATCGTACGTAGTGACTTGCGTCTGCACCGTGCATGGGATCGACTCGATATGCTTTATGAAGAGACCGAGCGTCTTTTCAAGCGCGTAAAAGCCAGTCGCGACATCTGCGAACTGCGCAACATGATTAACGTCGGTTACCTCATTACCCGTTGGGCGCTTGAGCGTAAAGAGTGTCGCGGACTCCATTTCACCACCGACTACCCGTTACATGCGTACGACAAGAAATAAGAACTGTGGGTTGGGGCTTTCCCCAACAAGAAATAGTGGGTTGGAGTTTTGCTCCAACCTTTTTTTATCTCGTCAACGAGAACTTCATGGACAGACCGAAGTCGCGTGTCGTCGTGGGGTACGAGCTGCTGGAGAGCAACGGGGTGTTGGTCTGGCGGTCATAGTAGAACGACATGGTGAGCAGGCGCGACAGCGTGTAGTCAGCCATGAAGGAAATCTTCAGTGCGGAGTTGCCGCTGGAGGCTGATGAGGTGCGCGAGGCAATGTCGCGGGTGATGGCGGCCTGATCGCGGAAGGTAACGTCGCAGCGCAGGTTGAGGTCGTGGTTGACGCCTGACTTCTTTCCTGCAGCCGAACTGCTGGACGCGTTGTTTTTCTTGTTGCCGCCTTGTGCTTTCTTGATTTTGCGCGTAGCACCACTGCCGAAGATACGGAAATCGCTGATCTTATAACCCACTCCGAAGACCCAGTCGTTGGAGCGCCCTTCGTTGATTTGTATGCTGGTGGTCGAGAGTGACAGCGTGCGCGTCTTGCGGTATTCGGCCTTCAGCGTAAGACCCGAATTCAATGTTGCGTCAACACCGAAGAGTGGTGCGAACGACTCGTTGATACTCACCGTAGGCACACTCCAGCCAAGTACCGAGGGAGTCTTTGTGTCGCTGGTATAAGAACCGACAGAATAGACCGACTTGTAAGAGTGGTTGAGGTTGAACGACTTGAAATGTTCGCTGAACCAATGGAGCTTGGCGAGACCGGCATATCGGAACGTCCAGTTCGGTAGCAGACGGGTAAGGGCAGGGAAGAAGTCGAGCTTGCCGCCACCGCTCCAAGTGTAGGAGTCGAGGAAGGCGGGAATCATCACCGCAGCAGTGTACTGGCCCACCTCCTGACCATACTGTGCACTGGCACGCGCCTGGAACTCAGGCAGTGCATCGCAGAAGCGTTCGAAAGCCTTGGATGGATAACCGTTGTTGGCGTCGCCCATGCTCTCAAATGCCGACGACAGCGAGAGTGTCGTCATGGTGAACGTGCCGCTTTGGGTAGTGGGCCTGCCTGCATACTGATACTGGATGCTGCGGGCTCGCGATTCCGTACGTGCCGCGTTGAGGTCAATTTTCAGGTCGCGCACGGGTTCGAGTGTGGCGCGCAGCTGCAGGTCGTTGGTCATATTGGTGGCCGCTGGCGTCGAGATGCTGTCGTTGAGCCAGCCGTTGCTGTATGCCTTATCGATGAACGAATCGTCAGTCATTCCGAAGGCAAAGCCCAAGCCTGGAGCCAAGACACTGCCAATACGCTGTTGTCCGAAGGCATCGCCGACTTTGGGCATATAGCCCGACATCGACATGGAGTACTGGTTGCGATAGGAAATGCCGATACTGCGAACCATCATAAGCAGGCGGGCAACCGACTGGGTGGGCTTGTACCACCACTGATTCTCCGTAGGCGGCTTGGCGGTGACGGAGACGCTGATGGTGACGGAGTCGAGATTCTTCACCAGAATCTTGTTTTGGTCGACAACCTTATATTTAATAGGATATGAGCGGCCTTCTTTGGTCTTTGCCGTCACGATGAGGCGCTTCGACTTCTTGTTGTGAGTGATGGTGAACGTGGTGTCAGGACGCAGCGTCAGCTCCTTTTGGAAGGTGTTCTTGTTTTTGGGCAGTGCCTTTTCTTCCTTGGTAGGTTTGGTCGTGTCGTTAGTTTTTTTGTCCTTGCTATCTTTATTGTCCTTCGTCGTCTTGGAGGACTTGGTGGACTTAGTATCCTTGGGGATAGCCTTCTTGAAACGGTCGTTCGCTTTTTTGAGGAAGGGGACGTGGTTGTAGAGCGTCTCGAGATTTAGGTTGCCGTTGATGTTGAGCTGACGGTTGTTGGCAATGGTGTTACCCAGGTCGACACCCTTCTCTGTAACGGTACCTCGTTGCCAGTTGTATGTGGCGTTGTAGCTGGCGTCGGCATTGACCCAGTCGAAGATGGGCAACTTGTTCAGCGGCACCTGGTAGGAGGCCGTAAACGTCTGGCGGTAGTTCAGCGGCGAACCGAAATGCTTGATGCTATGCCATACGGAATCCTTCCATGCGGAATAGCGGTCGGGATAGAGGTCCTTGTTGATGGGCAGGTCGCTGTCGGGCTCTTCGATTTCTGCCTGCGTGCCAGACTGGAAATTCATGTGGAGGTTCTTCGTCAGGTCCCAACGCAGGGTGAAGTCACGGTTCCATAGGAATGACGACGACCACGTCACAGGCAATTGCGAACCTGAGAGATTGTCCATGTCTCGTTCTTGCAGTTCGTAGTAGCTGCGCCGTATCTCGGTGTTGAAACCGATGTTCTGCGGCAGGTAGTTCAGTCCTAAAGCTTTGGGGAATGCCATCCATTTCGACTTCGACTTGGAATTCTTGAACGGCTCCCACGTCTTATAGACGGGTGTGTAGGTGTAGCTGAACGAACCATGCCATTCGTCATCGTGTTCGTAGACTGTCGTCTCGCCAGAATTCTGCGTATGGCGGTGACTGTAGGAGAACGAGAAGTTGGCAGGGTCGTAAGGCATGGGGTGACGTTTGGTCTTGACGCCAATGCGAACGTTCGACAGCGAGAAGTTGGTGGTCTTCGACTTCTTGATGGCTATCGACTCCACACTGTCTCGCTCGTGACTATCCATTACGTCCAATGCCTCGTCCAGCTCCAGGTCAGTATCCAGCGGATTATATTTCGGACGGCTTTCTTCCTGTGTGATGCTGTAGTAGAGTGGTGCTGTCACGTTCATCTTGTCTGGGAAGAATTTGCCCAGTTCGAAGTTGGTGGTCAGCGAGTACGTCTTGTAGTCGTCCGTTCGGCGTTGGAGAATACCCTCCTCGAGCCCTCCGAAGCCCTCGGTGATGATTTTTCCCGTCAGATTGACGTTACCCACGTCTGACAGCTGGATGTTCAGATTGCCCGATGCAGCCCAGCCGCCTTTGTTGTTAACCTCCATCAGACGCAGTTCGTTGACCCATACCTCGCCCGACTTGAGACCTCCCGCAATGTTACGCACACCAATGACCATCGTCTTCACTTCGCCCAGCGACGGATTACCCATGATGGCCATGCGGTTGTTGGGGTTGTCTGGGTCGTAGTCGGTGAACTCGGTCGTGTAGCTGGCTGTCCCATTGACGCGTGCCAGATTGCGGGCCTTCTTCAGACTGGTCAGTTTCGAAAGGTCGATATCGAGCATATTCTCCTTCGGCCACACGGCGCGGCAGTCGTCAAGGTTATATTTGTTATAGTCGCTGCGGTCAGGCGTCAGTTTCAGCGGAATGAGGTATTCGTAGTAGTTGTTGCGGTAGTCACTACCTATACGGACGAAGACAGCCAACTGGTCGTTTTGCAATCCCGTTTCGTCGTCAATAAGGTGATTGGCGTGAACGAACATCTGCAGATGCTTGTAGCGGCGTAGGTCGAGGGTGGTGTTGCGATAGATGGCCTTCGACTCGTCCTGCGACAGGTTCTTGACCATCATACACAACGCCTGCTCGTTGGCTTCGGTGAGCTGTGGCTGCGAAGGGTCAGTAACACGGCTGATGCCTGGTGGCAGAACGTAGTTGACAGGCTTGCGGTCGTCGTTTTCCTCAATGCTCACGGTACTAACCTCCAGTGTTCCGCTGTTGCTGGTACCTGTCAGTTGCTGATTATAGATGCGCCACTCGCCACGAACGAGGTCGAGCGAACCGAAACGCAGCACGATGGGCTTCTTGAACTGTGTGAGGAACATACGCATGAAGCGGATGCTTGTGAAATCTCCGATGCCGCCCACACGGTTTTCATACTGATTGAGCGGAACGCGGAACTTATACCACTTGACCTGCTCCTTGTTGCCGTTACGCAGCGAAGCGGTGTATTCGCGGACGTCGGTGACGAAGTTGTGACCAACCCTCAAGTCCTCAGGACGGATGCTTATCTTATACTGGAAGTAGCGTTCGTACTCGTTCAGCGTGTAGTCCTGATTGATGTCCTCCACATCAGGATACGTCTTGTACGACGTGTCGTAACCCTCCGTCTGTTGTTCGTTGTCAGGCGAGTTACCCTGCGGCATGTTGATGCGCTTGTAGCGGTCGAGGATGCTGACCTGCTTCTCGTCGTAGTCGCTGCCTCGGAAGTAGTGGTAGTTGTCGTTGGCAGGGTCGTTATTCCACGCAGCACGCACGCTGTCGTTGACGGTGACGCTGTTCAGGAAGTCGGCATAGGCGGGATAGGATCGTTCCTGCTCGTCGTTCAGACCGTTCAGACCAACATCCTGAAGGGCTCGCGAACCTGGGGTCGTTGCAAAGGCGTAGGTTTGTGTCGCTTGTACGGGTATACGTCCCCACTGTGTTGTCGTGAACGAATTGGAACCGTCGACAGGCATGCCGCTCTCATAGAATTTCTTGCCGTCTTGCAGGACGTCCTCGCTGACCTCACCGAGATTGATGTAGAGGTCGCCACCATAGTCGGCAGCATCCGGTTCCTGCGAACTGTAGATAAAGGGGTCGAGCATCCAGAATTCGATATACTCGATGTTGGCGGTCTCGAAATCGTTGGTATCCAGTTTACGCATCATTCCGCCCCAGTTCTGCATGGGGAGATTCAGTGTACCGTCCAGGTTAACGTTGGTGTTGAGGTTATAGGGGCCGCGCTCCGTGGGGTAATATGCCAGATTGAGAATAGGCAGTGTCGAGGTGGCACCGCTGTAAGTCGACTGGTCGCGGTTGGGGTACAGCTCACTGACGTAGACAGCACGCACGTAGTGGTTCGACAGCTGGTCGAGGTCGCTCTTGATGTGGCTGGGAGTCAACGACGAGGAACGGTAGGTGAACAGCGGGTCAATGATATACCACGCGAGCAAGGCGCGATGGTAGCCGCTCATCACGGAGTCGTTGTCGGAATGTTCTTGGAACAGTGAGGGCACACTGGAAATGGTCCACGACTTAGGCTCGCTGACATCAATGAGGCTCGTGGAACTCTCGAAGTCATCAATGTACGAGGCATTGTCCTGTGTTCCGCTGGCTGTTCCTGCAATGAGTTGGGCAAATTCGCCTGTAAACGTAATCTGCGAGGGCTGCGTACAGTGGAGTAGGGGAATGCCGTTCAGCATTCTGGTGAGCCACTGGCTCTCGGTCTTCCAGTTGATGTTAGCACCCCACAGCGTGTTCTTCAGTGGTTCCGAACCCATCACGACCTTCGATGTCAGCGCCTGCTCACTCAGGTGTTGCAGCGTACCGCCAATCTGAAAGTCCTTCGAGAAGTCGTACTCCCAGTTGAAGCCCACCATCGTCTTGCGCTGCATACCGTATTCCGTGTCCGATTCCAGGGATACGTTGACACTGGTTCCAGCGTCGATAATGCTCTGGTTGAGGATGGTTACCTCACCGGCAGAGTAGTCGACACTATAGTCGGAACCCTCGGTCAGCGTCACACCGCCTGCTGTGACGACCACCGAACCTTGCGGTACATTATAGGCTCCCAACGAGATGACATTGGCAGCGGAACCCTTGAACTGACCCACGAGCAGGTATTTGTCCTTGTCGGTCATTTGGCGGGCAGCAGTACGCGTGGTGTCGTACAGCTCCTGGAACACATATTTCCTCGCAACGTCCTCCGAGACGCCATTGCGCAGGAGGAAATTCCGCAGCGTCGCGCCAAAAGGTTCTGCAGAGGGGAAGAACACACGGCCGTTGGCAACAGTATAACCCTCCACGTAGTCGAAATAGCCGTTGGGGTGTAGCTTGTTATTATTGTCGAGGCGGTCGCAGCCCAGTCCGCGCAACAGGGTGATGTCTTTCACCTCAGGAATATAAGTAAGGTACACGCCCGTAGTATCGCTCAGGTACTTGATGTCCAGGCGGAACTTGGTTTTCTCGACGTTCGATGCCAGGTAGTAGACGTTCTTCATCATCAGCGGCCAGTTAGCCTGCTGCGGACTGTTCGTCGTGTTCTTCAGCGACTTCACGTACAGCGTTTCGCCAGCAGCATTGTGGTCTTCGGCAAATTCGCCTACCTGATATTCCATACCGCCATAGGTGTAGCGGAAAGCTACGGCCAGCACTTGGTCGGTTTGCAGCGTGGTCTTCAATGAGAGATAGCCTAAGGCGCTGTTCAGCGTATATTCCGACGGGTTCAGCAGGCGTGCTGATGCCAGTTTTTCGTAGTCGGCACCGCCCACCATTATAGCGTCGAGGGCTGTTGAGGCCTGATCAATGTCGCGTGCTGCAGCAGGAATACTGCTATAGAGCGGCGTCACATTGTTGTCAGGCAGCGCTGACGGGTCCGTACTGCCCTTCGGCTGGTTTTCGCCGAGTTCAGTGAAGGCTATGAGGTTACGGGTGTTCGATGTCGTTCCGGTCTTGTTGGTAACCCACACCTCGATGCGCGTGATGTTGATGCCCGTGATGATGTTTGGCAGTTGCGACATAGCAGCATCATAGTGTTCGCGGAAGTATTTTGCCAGGAAGAAGTGGCGGTTTTCCTCGTAGTTGGCGACGTCGAGTTCGAAGGGCGTCAACTGTGTACCACCCTTTGACGATACGCTCGTCGTCGTCGAGTTCTTGCGCGACAGAACTGTCTGGAGTTTCAGTTTGCCAAACTGCATGTCGGCACGAACGCCAAACAGGCTGGAGGCTCCCTTTACCAGCGTGTTGTTGCTGGGGAAGGTAACGTTACCGGCTTCGACGAGCTTGATGATTTCGTCCTCCTTGCCGTCGTAGTGCAGCTTCAGGTTCTTTGTGTCGAAGTCGAAGGTGGCATCGGTATTGTAGTTCAGCGACATATTGACCTTGTCGCCCACCTTACCCGTTACGTTCAGATTGATTTTCTCGTCGAAGTCGACGGCCGTCGTCTTGCGGTTACGTTCTGGCAACGACGGGTTGTCAATGTCCTTCATTGTCGCACCCAGCTTCAGCTCAGCCGTTCCTTGGGTCTTGATACGCACACCGCCAGGACCGAAAATCTTCTCGGCAGGACCCAGGTCGAAATGCATATCGGTAAACGAGAACTTCTCCTTGCCCTGCGTGGCCACATTGGCGGCATCCTTACTGCGGAAGAAGGCTTCGCGCTCGCGGCGTTCGCTCCACTGGTTATACTCCTCAGGAGTCATCAGAATGGGGGTGTTCAGATACGAGTCGCCAATCTTCGAGCCAATGCGATAGTGGCCCAGCGAGTCGTTGTATTCTACCTCTTGTTTGATGTTCTCAGGCAGATGGAGGTCGAGGGCTGAAGAGTCGAGGTCGGCCACTTCGATAGGTGCCGTCTTCTGGATCTTCCATCGTGGATGCAGCAGCGAATCGGGGATGGTGTCTTCCGCTATTTGTAGCGTAGGCTGAGCCTTAGCCGCAGGATTTTTCTTCTGCGTCTTATCATCCTGCGGAGGCATGGCCATTGCCGTAATGCACAGCAGGACTGCTACGAAATAGAGACCCCTCTTCACCTCTTACCTCTCACTTCTCACTTCTCACCTCTTACTTAATCTGCTTCAATGCCAACTTCACCACTTGCTCAACGGGCAGGTCAGGCTGTTCATTCAGGATAGCCACGACAACCTTCTGCGTGGGGGCTGGGGCGAAACCTAACATGGTCAGTGCCGATACGGCCTCGTCTCTCACCTCGTTGTTGACAGGTGCCGACACAATGCCGCCAGCGGGAATCTCGTCGGCAATGCCCAGGGCCACAATCTTGTCCCTCAGGTCGACAATGATGCGCTGAGCCGTCATTTTACCGATTCCCTTGATGCCCTTGATGAGGCGTTCGTCACCACGCGAAATGGCGTTGCACAGCTCGCTGACACTCATCGACGACAGCATCATGCGCGCTGTGTTCGGACCCACGCCGTTGACGGTGATGAGCAACTCGAACATCTCACGTTCCTTCTTCGACACAAAGCCGTACAGCACGTGAGCGTCCTCGCGAATCGACTCAAAGACGTACAGTTTCACGTCTTTTTTGCCTTGGATGGCACTGTAGGTGGTCAGCGAAATGTTCAGACCGTAACCTACGCCAGCGGCTTCTACCGTTGCTAATGCGGGCGAAAGCTCCGTCAGCTCACCCTTGATGTATTCTATCATACGCGTTCTAATGTTTGTATATATACATTGCGTGCCACACTCCTACCTTCAGGTGGGAGAACATTATTATTAACGTAGCAACCGCGTGTTTTATTGTATAAAAGGCAAGAAAGATTTGGACATTTACCATTAAATAGGAAAGCGGCGTAAGCCAATAGGGCGAAAATAATAATAAAATGTAGGTATTTTGCAAATTTTTCTGTCTTTTTGTAATTTAATTCAAGAAAAAAGTGTAATTTTGCACGCTGAATGAATGAAACAACCAACAAAAAAGCGAAAATATGAAGAAAATCAGAGCCGCCGTAGTCGGTTACGGCAACATCGGAAAGTACACTATTCAGGCGCTTGAGGCCGCTCCCGACTTCGAGATAGCAGGTGTCGTACGCAGAAACGGAGCCGCTGACAAACCCGCTGAACTCGCTCCTTATGCCGTTGTCAAGGACATCAAGGAACTGCAGGATGTCGACGTCGCCATTCTGGCCACGCCCACCCGTTCGTGTGAGGAATATGCCAAGCAAATCCTGCCGTTAGGCATCAATACCGTCGACTCTTTCGACATCCACACCAACATTCGCGGCTATCGCGAGCGTCTGATGGCCATCAACAAGCAGACCAATACCGTCAGCGTCATTGCTGCCGGCTGGGACCCGGGTTCCGACTCCATCGTACGCACACTCATGCAGAGCCTCGCACCTAAAGGACTGTCCTACACCAACTTCGGTCCAGGCATGTCTATGGGTCACAGCGTCTGCGTACGTTCGAAGGCTGGCGTCAAGAATGCCCTCTCGATGACCATCCCCTTGGGCGAAGGCATCCACCGCCGTATGGTTTATGTCGAGCTGGAGGATGGCTTCACGCTCGAACAGGTGACGAAGGATATCAAGGCCGACCCCTATTTTGCCAGCGACGAGACACACGTCTTTCAGGTGGAGAGCGTCGACGACGTTCGTGACATGGGGCACGGTGTCAACCTCGTCCGCAAGGGTGTCAGCGGCCAGACCCAGAACCAGCGTCTGGAGTTCAACATGCAGATCAACAATCCTGCCCTCACAGGTCAGGTGCTGGTCAACGTCGCTCGCGCCTCTATGCGTCTCCAGCCCGCCTGCTACACGATGATTGAAATTCCCGTCATCGACATGCTGCCAGGCGACCGTGCCGACCTCATTGAGCATCTGGTGTAAAAATATCACGATATGTTAAATAAATGGGCTGACGTTTGGTCAGTCCATTTTTTATTCGTACCTTTGCCAAATCATTCGTAAACAAAAACGCTCCTTATGATGAAACGATTAGCCTACATTCTTCTGGCCCTCGCACTGACGACGGGCTTGTCGGCTCAGACGGCGCGCGAGGAAATCCGCGCCAACAAGTATCTGTCCGGCAGCAACTATCTGGACTATGACAATTATCCTGCCACGCAGCCGCTGACGCCTGCGCCGAAGGGTTATGTGCCGTTCTACATGTCGCACTACGGCCGTCACGGTTCGCGGTGGCTCATCAGCACCGACAGCTATACCAGTGTTACGCGTCCGTTGCAGCTGGCGCGGAAGGCGGGTAAACTCACCGCCAAGGGCGAAGAAGTGTTGCGACTGGTGGAGCAGTTCGTAAGCCTGCCCGTAGCCGATTATCCTGCGCTCGACGGACAGTATGCCGGCGCTCAGCTCCGTCTGGGCGACCTCTCTACCGTTGGCGAGCGTCAGCATCACGGCATCGGACGGCGCATGGCACAGCACTTCCCAGAGATTTTCAAACAGAAGGACGTGATGATTGATGCCCGTTCGACCGTCGTCAACCGCTGCATCCTGTCGATGATGGCCGAGTGTGAGGAACTGGCTGCCGCCAATCCCACGGCCCGCATCCACAACGACGTCAGCGAGGCCCTGCAATATTATCTGAATGCACCCCGTTCGCCGTTCATCAGGTCGAAGGGACGTCAGGGCCGCGAGTTACGCCGTACACTGTCCAAGCACATTACCCCTGACCGTCTCATGGGTGAGCTGTTCAGTGATGCCAACTGGGTAAAGGACAACATCCAGCCCCTGCCGCTCATGTATAACCTCTTCGAGGTGGTCACGAACATGCAGAGCCACGACACCGATATCGACCTCTTCTCGCTCTATACCGACGACGAGATCTACGAACAGTGGCGCATGCGTAACATCGGATGGTACGTCGACTATGGTCCCGCCCCGCAGACTGATGGCGTCATGCCGTTCACGCAGCGTAACCTGTTGCGCAACATCATCGAGACCGCCGACACCATTCGTCATATACAGGCCACCCTGCGCTTCGGCCATGAGGTGTGCGTCATGCCGCTGGCCTGTCTGCTTGAACTCGACTCGTGTGGTGCACAGGTCAACGACCTTGATCAGTTGGACAACGTTTGGCGTAACTACAAGATTTTCCCCATGGCCTGCAACATCCAGCTCATCTTCTATGCCCCAAAGGAAAAGGTTAAAAGAATGGTCAATGGTCAATGGTCAATGGTCAATGGTCAATGGTCAATGGTCAATGGTCAATGGTCAATGGTCAATGGTCAATGGTCAATGGTCAATGGTCAATGGTCAATGGTCAATGCTCAAGACGACGTTCTGGTGAAGGCGCTGTTGAACGAGCGCGAGGTGTCGCTGCCCATTCCTACCACGCAGTATCCTTATTACAAGTGGTCCGACCTGCGCCGGTACTACCTCGATAAGCTGGACCGCTTTGATGCTGCTGAGGCTGCTTGGAATGCTGCAAATCCACAGCCGCCAAGCGACTATGCCCGCTACTACGAGCGCCTGCCCATCAGCATCAAACCCGTACAGGAAATTCAGATTCCCGCCAACCGCGTGAATCTCCGCGACTTCGGTGCTGTGGGCGACGGCACGACCCTCAACACCGAGGCTTTCCAGCGCGCCATCGCCAAGCTCACCAGCATGGGTGGCGGACGGCTTACTGTGCCTCAGGGCATGTGGCTCACAGGACCTATCCGTCTGGAGAGCAACATCGAACTGCACCTCGAGCGCAATGCCATCATCTATATGTCGCCCGACAAGACGCTCTACCTCGACGCCAAGAATCCGCAAGGTCGAGTGAAGCCCTGCATCAGCGCCGCGCACTGCAAGAACATTGCCATCACGGGTGACGGCATCATCGACGGCAATGGCGCCGACTGGTATTACGTCAAGCGCGACAAGCTCTCCGACTACGAGTGGAAGATGCGTCTCGAGCGTGGCGGCAAGGTGGAGCAGACTGGCAAGCCGAATGCCGACAAGCGCTTTGATAAGGGCGCCATGTGGTTCCCCTGGCAGATGAAGTCGGGCTATCCCGACATCGCCGAGACCGCCATGAAGCAGGAGCGTATGCGTAACGACCTCGTGCGGCTGGAGGACTGCGAGAACGTGCTGCTGAAGGATGTCACCTTCCAGAACTCGCCACGCTTCCACGTCCATCCCTACTACTGCCGTAACATGATTGTCGACGGCATCAAGATCCGTTGTCCGTGGAACGCACAGAACGGCGACGGCATCGACATCACCGATTGCCACGAAGTACTGCTCGTGCGCTCAACCATCGATGTTGGCGACGACGGCATGTGCTTCAAGAGCGACCCGCCCAAGCCCGGACTCATCAGCGGCAACGAGGACATCGTCGTCGAGGACAACCTCGTGCGTCATGCCCACGGCGGCTTCGTCATGGGTAGCAACACCTCGAGTGGCATGCGCCGCATCGTGGTGCGCAACAATACGTTCTGCGAGACCGACACTGGTCTGCGCTTCAAGAGCGGCGTAGGTCGTGGCGGCAAGACCGAGGACATCTTCATCAGCGACATCCTCATGACCGACATTGCCCACGAGGCCATCGTCTTCCAGTGCGACTATGCCGACAAGGCCCCTGGCGAGACCACTGACCTCTATCTGCAGAAAGACTATATGAAGCAGTTCACCGCCGAACAGCTGCAGTGGACGCCCGACTTCCAGGACATGCACATCAGTCGCATCACCTGTCGCGGCACGCAGACGGCCATCAAGGCTGCCGGACTGCCTGGTGTCGACTGTGTTCACGACATCACCGTCAGCGACTCCCGCTTCATCTATAACAAGGTGGGCAACGCCATCGACACCCAGACGGCTCGCATCACCCTCGACGACGTCGAATTCATCGAAAACAAAAAACAATAGTAATCATATATTTCAAAGTTTAAAGTTCAAAGTTATGAAAAAACTTATGATGGTCGGCCTCATGCTGACCGCAGCCATTGCCTTACAGGCACAGTTGAAAGTAGCCCCCAAAATGGAGAAGGGCACAGTGAAAACCTACGTCGGACAGACCACGATTACCATACCAGCACAGGGTGACGTGAAGGTTAGCGACGAGACCAAGTACACCGTTGTCGATGCCACTGCCGACGGTTATATCATCGACATGGAGAGCGTCGACGTGAAGACCGAGTGCGACGCCAGCAACATTGCAGGCAAGCTCATAGCTGGCGCTCAGGAAATCATGAAGGGCATCACCTTCCGCATTGCTGTCGATAAGGACGGTAAGGTTCAGCGACTCCTCAATGGCGACGAGGTGCAGCCGAAGCTCAGCGAGTGCACAGACGCCTTCATCGACCAGTTGCTGAAGGACATTCCCCAGCTCGCTTCGATGCTTTCCAAGGACGACCTGAAGAAGCAGATGGCCGATGCCATCACTCCCGAAGCCATATTACAGACCATTCAGGAGGCCACATCGCCCTTCTCGCTCAACGGCAAGACCATCACCACTGGCGCTCAGGAGGACTATGTCAGCAAGGACGGCTTGAAGATGCGTCGCATGTATTTCGTTCAGGGTCAGAACATCGTGGCCAACTCCACACTCAACATGACCAAGGACGAGATGAAGGAAATGATTATCAAGCAGGTTGAGAAGAGCGCTCCCGATCAGGCCGCAATGGTCAAGGAGAACATCGACCAGCTCATGTCTACCGGCATGTTGAAGATGGACATGAAGGAGACGGCCACCTACGAACTGCAGGCCGACGGATGGGTGAAGAGCATCAAGAACGAGACCACCACCGAAACAATGGGCCAGCAGCTTGTCACCAAGTCCACCGCGACATTGAAGTAAAACAACAACAACCCCTAATCGCAAGCCCCGCCCTCATTGTCGGCGGGGCTTCGTTTATTCCCTGACGACCAGTTCCCGTGGTAGTTTGATAATCTTCAGCCGCTCATACCATATCTTCGCAGACCCCGCAATATGCTTCTGCGTATGTCCGCTGATGATGTAATAGCTCGCCACGTATTCGTCCATCATGTCGAAGAACACCTTCTTGATGCGCGAACACTTCTCGTTGATGGCGTTGTCTAACGGATTCACCAAATGGTCAACGCCCTCCACGATTTTCTCCTTGTCCATCAGCTTCGCCGTCGCCATATAGTATCGCGTCAGTTCCTCACGATAGTCGCCCAACCGCTTGAACTCGATACCCTCAGGATGCGCCAGAAATAGCAGATACACCGCCTTGTGCACAGGCTGCAGCTCCACCTCCTTCCCGTAGTCCACCAACAACAGCCGGTAGTCCTTCGTTATCACCAGCCGGCTCAGCTTCGCCCTGGCAGCCTCGATGCGCAGCTCCTCCAACAGCGGTGCACCAATCGCCCTCAGCAGCAAGTCCTTCCGCCCTGCTGCCAGCAACTGCCCAGACAATCGTCTGACCTCCAGTGCCATCTCCTCCGCTGTCTGCTCTACCTCTGCTATCACCATGACTTATAAATCATCACTGGCCATCTCCGTCAACTTCCCGTTCAGCCATCTTTTCCAGCGCGCCAACGTACTGACAGGCTCAGGCTCTGGCTCCTGCGACGCCTTCACGCTTTCTGCCGGCTCTGGCTCCTGCGCCACCTCCACCGTAAACTCCGGCTCAGGCTTGCTCTCCGCCTCCGCTTTCCCGCCATCCTTTTTCCTGGGCTTATACAGCGTGTCCATCAGTTGCCTGTAGTATTCCTCGTCGTGTACCTCGTTCTTCGTTTCCGCCATCTCGCTGCTCATGTCGGCTGCCAGTATGATGACTTTCGCATCCTCGCCCAGCGAGTCGTCCGTCGATGTACCCCAGATGACGTCAATGTCAGGATCCAGCTGGTCGAAGAATTCCGATATCTCCTCCATCTCCTGCACCAGTATCGGCATCTCGTCGCTGGCATATATATTAAATAGGATACGCTTTGCATGATTGATGTCGCTGCCATGCAACAGCGGCGAGTCCAGCGCATCCAGAATGGCCCGCTCCACGCGATGATCGCCGCTTGCTCGGCCGATAGCCATAATCGCTCCACCGCCATTACGCATCGTCGTCTCCACATCGCGGAAGTCCAGATTGATGTTACCTGCCGAACTGATGGTAATCAGCTCCGAGATACCCTTTACTGCATTCTTCAGCACGTTGTCAGCCTCGCCCAGCGCATCCTTGAACGACATCCGCGTGTCGCTATACACGTCGCACAGCTTCTCGTTGTTCACGATGAGCATCGCGTCCACATTCCTGCTCAGCTCGTCAACACCCTTCAGAGCCTTCACGATCTTACGCCTGTGCTCGAAATAAAACGGAATGGTCACCACGCCAATCGTCAGCAGTCCACGCTCCTTAGCCACCCGCGCCACCACGGGCGCAGCTCCAGTACCCGTGCCGCCACCCATCGTTGCCGTCACAAACACCATCTTCGTCTGCGGGTTTATCAGCTTCTCTATCATGTCCAGACTGCTCTCCGCCTCTTCGCGGCCCTTCTCAGGATCACCGCCTGCACCAAGACCTTCGCCCAACTGCAACTTCACGGCCACTGGCGAGTGTTTCAGCGACGCGCTATCCGTGTTACACACCGCAAAAGCCACACCCTGAATACCCTCGTTATCCATCCGGCTCACGGCATTACATCCGCCGCCGCCCACGCCAATCACCTGGATGATATTCTGCATCTTGTCCTCGATAGGAGCCACAAAATCTATCATGTTCTCTGCCATAACCTACAAATCTGAATTTCCGCTGCAAAGTTACGAAATAAAATCCGTTTTTCCAAACTGTCACAAGCCTTGCGGAAAACTGTTCCAGCGTTTTTTGCCCCATCTTACTTACGCTTAGCCAAAATCATATTTAATATCATTTTATTGATAAGCTACTTATATTCATTGGTTTACACGGATGATATTGAAAATGTTACTATCATATATTTCACTTTTTTGTGGAGCCTCTATGCATAACTCTAGCTTTTCGAAGGAATACTTGTTGAACTTGATGGTAAGAAGCCACTTCTCTTTAATACAAGCATCGGGTTAAAGAATCATCGCTTTGCAAGAAAGATAACTATCTGCTTAAAGTAAAACAAGTTGTTTTGTAATCATTAAGAGGTACTTATTGACTGAAAAGTATGGCTTCTACGGTAGTAAAACAACTTGTTTTATAATAAGGGATGGCTATGATATTAAGATATTTAATATCATAGATATAAAACTCTATGTTTCAGAAGATTACAAAGATAATGATATTAAAGACAAAAAAATGATAAAAAATTTCTTGAATGTACATTTCCTGCAATGCTCCTGACTATTCCCAGATTACTAAGTCACGAGGCAGGGGTTAATGTATTGCCTTTGATTTTGCAAAGATACGATTATTTTTTCAAACTTGTTGCTCACATTCCTGTATTCTGCATTTTTCTATTTCTAAATCCAGCGTTCTAGCTGTTCTAAAGAAGCTGTTCAGAATCATCTTCAGATATTCTTCCAATTCTGGAATTTGCGGTATTAAAATGAAATGTTTCTTGATGTGCAGTGCTACGTCATCAGAATCCGTGATGGAATAGATGACTGAAAGTGTATCACGCATATTGACCTCATTCACAACTTGACGGACTCTTGCGAACTCGTCAATATCAAACTTTGAGAAGCTATGGCACCAAGGCCATATCAGATTTACAAACATACAGTCATTGGCCGCCTCCATCAGGAATATCACTCCCTGATACTCAAACTGAATCCTCCCCTCTTCAGTGTATTGTGGCTCACTTCCGATATTCTCGATGGTTCTTAAAGCCAATTGCCTTGTGCTAATTGTC
>Ga0247609_10001572_pt1 | contig 26723 bp, 23 predicted proteins | sample 172DNAGHGlowgp2_FD_193487 | JGI IMG/M metagenome (GOLD analysis project Ga0247609, IMG submission 193487) | Sheep rumen microbial communities from Palmerston North, Manawatu-Wanganui, New Zealand - 1728 DNA GHGlow gp2 | ecosystem: Host-associated > Mammals > Digestive system > Stomach > Rumen ...
AGGCGCCGTTCCGCCGCTCACACTCACCGAGAATGCAGCCATAGTGTTGACGGGCACTTCATTATCCTCAGGCTTTGTTACAGATAACTCCGAAGCAGCATCAAACGTTTCGGTATCATTGAAAGCGAGAAACTCTTCTATGGGTTCATCATCGCCCTGCTCGACGAGGTTCTTTTCTTCCTCGAAAAATGTATCCTCGTCATAGGACTCTTCGTCTAAGTACTCTTCATCATAGAATTCTTCGTTTAAGTACTCTTCGACATAGAATTCTTCGTCATTGACATCTTCGATGAAGTTTTCTTCTTCAAAATACGCTTCTGCCGAGCCATCATCGTATTCATTTATGTATTCGACATTATAGTCATCAATATATTCATCTGTATACAGCCATTCATCCTCAGCGAAAACGCTGGCTGGAAAGGCAAGAGAAACAAACATTAATACAGTCAGAACAAGGCAAAGTATTCTTTTTTTGTTCATTTTGCATCTCCTTATTTATTCTTTATACTGCAGAAATAATGACTCCGTCTGCAGCATTTCGGAGCGCGTTTGATATTCTACGGAAATCTGTATTCTATAGGATATAACTCTGCTCTATCCTGTGGTCGCATACATATTACAAATAATTTGATATATTGTTTTATCCTTCGCCTATCGTTATCCAAGGGAATGAAAGTAATACCAAAAAGTGCTAATATGGATTGAATTAAAACATGTAAACTGATTGTATTTGCATAATTGTTATCAAGGAGTTTAAATTCTATATCATGCCGCTCTGCCCAGTACTGAGCATAAGTACTCGTGCCAGCAATAATGGTCTTAAGGCCCGATTCTGAGAATGCAGAATCTGCTATGTATTTTACTGAATTTGGAATACAAGCTTTTTTCAGTGAACCAACATTCCCGAACGCATGTTCGCCTATATAAAGAAGACCCTCTCTGAAAATCAATTCTTGGAAAGCTGTCCCCTCAAGTGCCTCATTCTCAATACTTATCAAAGAATCCGGGAAAACAGCCGTATGATCCCGTATGTTTCGAGGGTTGTTTATATCCGGAACCACCCAGAGGGGATTTATATATAATGAAAACGCAATAACAATAAAAGCAGTAATAATCAGACGCAGTTTCATGCTCTTCAATCAAATCCCCTCCTTTCAGCTAAAAATCACTGAATGTTTTCCAGAAAACTATGTCTGCCTTTGAAAGCAATCACTTTTTTTCTCGTTGGATTTCCATTAAGTACTTCCCATAATCAGTCATTTTCAGTTCTTCGCCAAGCAAGTATAGTTGCTGATCAGTGATAAATCCGCAACGCCATGCGATTTCTTCTACACAAGCAATGTAAAAGCCTTGGCGATCCTGCACCGCTTCCACGAATTCTGCGGCTTTAAGCATATTCCCTGGTGTCCCCGTATCCAGCCATGCCATACCTCGGCCAAGAAGAACAACCTTTAATTCACCCATTTCCAGATAAGCATTATTAATGGAAGTAATTTCTATTTCTCCCCGGTTGGATGGCTTCACCTTTTTTGCAATATCTACAACTCGGTTGTCATAGAAATATAATCCAGGGACTACATAATTACTCTTTGGACGCTGTGGTTTTTCTTCAATCGAAATAACATTAAGGTCTTTATCAAACTCGATTACACCGTAGGAACGTGCGTCTTTCACGGGATATCCAAAGACAGTGGCACCAATTTTATTCTCCATTGCTCTGCGGAGCATTTGCGTCATATTTTGACCATAGAATACATTATCTCCAAGGATAAGGCATACACTGTCGTTGCCGATAAAATCTTCACCTATAATAAAAGCGTCCGCCAAGCCACGAGGTTTATCCTGTATCTTATAGGAAAAAGTCATTCCAAGTCTTTTTCCGTTGCCAAGTAGTGCCTCGTAATTACGCGTATCCTCAGGCGTTGAGATGATCAGGATCTCTCGGATTCCAGCCAACATCAGAATTGAAAGTGGATAATAAATTAATGGTTTATCATAGATGGGAAGAAGCTGTTTCGATACGATTTTGGTCATTGGATATAACCTGGTGCCCTTTCCTCCAGCCAGAATAATACCTTTCATGTAGCTACCTCCAATTACTGCTTTTGAATTAAGAAAGACTTCTTTTTCCAACAATTGCAAATATTATTGCAACTTATCGAGTCCATTACATGTGCATGCACGCTTATGGTATTTAGCAATGTCAAGGATATCAGTGCACAACAGTTGAAATATAATTATGCCACACTGTAATGCAAAACACAGGAATACAGAAACACTATATAAGTCACAGCAAACAAGTGCATAATGATGCAGCGAAACACGTTAGAGTCTCTTCCCTTCTCATGCTGAGAAAACCTTTCCCGAGAGATACAAATATCGAGTACACAAGGCATTAATTGCTGCTGTAGCTTTCATTTTCCTGCCGCGAGCACAATTTCACAAATTCTATCTATTTCCTCCGATACTAAATCTGCATATATAGGTAACGTCAGTACCCGGTCAGCCAGATATGCTGCGATCGGGGTCTTCTCTTTACCGGCTGTAGGAAAATCCCTATAACACTCGAAGCTATTGGTAAGTGGATAGAAATACTTTCTTGCCATAATACCATTCGTGCCCAGTTCGTCAAAAACCAGATCTCTGTCTGCTCCAAAACCATCAAAAATCACGGGAAAGTACGCATAATTTGGTTCAACATCCTTCTGTGGTTTACAAAGCTTAATCCCCGGCACGCTCCCCAAATTATTTCTGTAGCGATCCATCACGACCTTACGTTTTGCAATCTCCCGATTAAGATGACGCAGATTGCATACCCCCATCGCTGCCTGAAACTCGTTCATCTTAGCGTTTCCGCCCACAAATACGCATCGTTCCGGACCTCGGATGCCAAAGTTTTTCATATCGTTTAGCGTTTCAACCAGTGTATCATTTGGTAAGCAGACTGCACCGCCTTCAATGGTGTTGAACACTTTAGTTGCGTGGAAGCTGAACATTGAAGCATCGCCGAAATTTGCCGAAGAAACACCTTTGTACTTCACAGCGAAAGCATGTGCCGCATCGTAGATTACCTTTAGTTTATTTTTTTTTGCAATGTCATCAATTTTCTCAACATCACACATATTCCCGTACACATGCACAGGTATGATAGCTACTGTCCTCTCTGTGATAAGACTCTCTATCTTTCTAGCATCAATGGTATAGTCATCAATATTTACATCGCAAAAAACAGGAGTGAGGCCGTTACGGACAATGGCATGGGTAGTAGATGCGAACGTAAACGGTGTTGTGATAACTTCGCTTCCCTTTGGAAATTGCATCGCTGCAAGCGCATTTTCCAGTGCGAGATGACCATTCGTATACAGTACAATATGCGGGCAACCTAAATATTTCTCCAATTCCCGTTCTAGTTTCTCGTGCTCCTCACCCATATTGGTAAGCCAATGGCTATCCCATAGCTTTTTTATTTCTTCACAGTATTCTTCATAATCGGGCATTGAGGAGCGTGTAACCAAAATCGGCATTTTCCATCCCCCTATCAATCAAAGCCTTTGTCATATTTTTTTATGCGGCGATAGTACAACAGTTATTTGTTATAAAACTTCTTTGCGATCTCGCAAATAAAAGAAAAGCTTTCTATCTTTAATAGTATTGCACAGCCCAAATAAACACTTGTTCCATTAATCACTTTCAACACGAGTGACGATATTTCATTAAGACTAAGCAAATCTATTAGTTTCACCGCAAATCCCATAATAATTGCTAATAATACACTTGGAAGGATATCTTTGACCTGATCAGCGTATCCATAATTAAGGAGTTTTCTATTCGGGTATGAATTTATGATCTGACTTAAAATGCTTACCGCAAGCATGCCATATGCCACAGCCAATGGACTAATAAAAATAGTTTTAATTAATATTATTATTCCTGCTATTTTTTTCAGTATTTCCAGTTTAAGAAATAAGTCACTTCTTCCCAGTGCTTTTATCGCATTCAAATTTGCTGTATGTATTGGATAGAATAGGTAAATGATGCAATAAATGCGTAAATATGGAACTGCGGGAAGCCATTTTTCAGTTAAAAGAAGTCTGATCAAAACTTCACCCGTTAATGCAAGTCCAATCATAAGAGGCGCCATGATGAACGTACTTACCTGTATTGATCGGCGTGTCATTGCACGAACAGAATTGACATTATCCTGTGCGCTTGACATCACCGGGAGCAGTACGCTGTCAATAGAAGAATTTATGTTATTAACAAACAGGTGCGGAAGCTGTTTCCCTCGATTAAAGAAGGCAAGAGATGATGAGGTATACCTTTTTCCGATCAGCAATTGCCAAATTTCTGTGTAAGCGGTTTCAAGAAGCGCTGAAGCCAATAGTTTAGAACCGAAAGAAAACAATATCCGAATTCGCTCAAATGAAAACCTAAAATGAGGTCGCCACTTTACAGTGATCCATAATATAACTGTGTCAACAAAAACGTTAAAAAGCTGTTGCCCGACCAGTGCCCATACTCCACAACCATAAAATGCCATAACTATGCCAAGTAGTGCTGCCCCAATTGTCCCTCCCAAGGTTGCATAGAAAAAGCGCTTAAACTGCATTGTGCGTGAAATAAATGCTTGCTGAACATTCTTTATGCCGGCAATAATCACTTGAATTCCCAGCACTCTGATAACAGGGTTAAGTTCTGGCCGTTTATAATACGCAGCTATAAAAGGGCCTGACATAAACAAGAGTATATATAGAACAACACTTAATATTAAATTAAACCAAAACACAGATGAGAAATCGAGATCATCTGCATCTTTTTTCTGAATAAGTGCATTGCCAAGTCCAGAATCGACAAAAACATTTAATATTGTAATAAATACGGTAACAAGAGCAATAGCGCCATAATCATCTGGTAATAAAATACGTGCAAGAATGAGTTCGACAAGGAACTTTACGCCCTGTGCCCCAACCCTTTCGGCGAGTCTCCAAAAGAAATTGCTTGTTACTGCAGTCTTCCTATCATTTAACTCCAAAGATAATTCCTCAGTTTAGCTCCATCTAAAGTGTTTTGGTATTCTTATTCTAAAAATACAACACTGTATACTCTCGGCTTCAACTCACACATCTGTATAAAAAACATTCTGCAAAAAAGGAACATCAGAAAACGATCATTATAAAGACATCTGTAAGATTGCTTCTACATCTTCTGGTTTTAATGTGATAAAACCATTTATAGCTGTACTAAAGCATGCTTTATTGGCCATTTCGCTAAAATAATCAGTTCCTACGCCAAGATCTGATAAATGCCTCCTCAATTTTAGTGTCTCAAAACAGAATGTTTCCAAACGTGAAATACTCTCTAATGCTATTGCCATCTCACTACGTTCAGCTTGAATACTAAAAACATTTTTTCCGAACTGTGCATACTTATGAACTGTTTTTTCATTCAGGCAATACTTAAGCCAATTTATCATGATTATTGCAATACCTTCCCCATGAGTTATCGGATAATAGGCTGATAACTGATGTTCAATCTTATGACTGCTCCATGACTGTTTTTTGGAGCCAACGGTTAATCCATTAATAGCCCATGGTGCAGACCACATCAGATTGGCCCTTGCTTCATAATCAGTTGGATCAGCAAGAGCAATAGGGGCATATTTCAGCACAGTGCGCATGATACTTTCCATAACGCAGTCAAACATATCCAGGTCTCGATTAAGATTAAAATAAACTTCAACGACATGACTGAAAATATCTATTGCTCCGCAAGCAGTATGATATCTATTTACAGTTTTGGTTAAATTAGGATCAAGGAAGGATGCCTTGGGAAAAATATGATAATCTGATCTGCCAATTTTATCATTTGTTTCGCAGTTATTGATAACGCCACTGCAGTCCATTTCCGAACCTGTTCCTGAAATAGTAACAACAGTTATAATCGGAAGTGCTTTTTTTACCGGAGCCCATTTGCTAAAAAAATCCCAAGGGTCAAAATCCACATATACTCCTGCCGCTATCCATTTCGCAACATCTATAACAGAACCACCGCCAACAGCTAAAACTACCTCAATCCCCTTTTCTCTGCATATCACTATTCCTTCTCTTACAGTTCTGATATCAGGATTTGGCCTAACGCCAGATAATTCTGAAATGTCAATACCAGTTTGCAAGCATGTTTCTACTATTATTTCATACAATCCGTTCCTTTTTATGGACTCGCCGCCATAGACAAGTAAGAGATTGTTCCCATATTGTTTAATCACTTTACTTAATTGAGAATAATCTAAATCCCCAAAAAATAGCTTTGTTGGAATATCATATATAAAACTATGCATTGCACGCCTCTTGTCTCATTATATACTCAGTATATCTCCGGCTAATAATCATGCTGTTTTCTAACTTAAAATCTTTTATCCTTTCCCCCCTAAACGCTCGCATATGGTTATAAACACAATCATATCCAGCCAAAAGTGTAAATTTTGATCCGCCGGCGAAACGTGCGTTGCACTCTAAAAAATAATAGCATCCTTCATTATCTAAAATAAACTCAAAACAAACACAGCCCGTTAATTTCAGAGATTTTGCCAGGCATTTACATTGCTCTGTTAATGCAGCATCATCAAAAACTTCTACGCTCGTTCCAGCACCGTTTTTAGTGCGCAGTAGTTCCTTTCTCGGAACGACAACGACATTATCGAAATAATCACGAATAACGTCTATTGCTACAACCACACCAACAATCATTTTCTGAACAATGTAGTTTGACAAATCCTTTTCTTTGCAGAAATACTCCCAGTCGGAAGCATGGCGTACAACAAACTGTCCTTGACTACTCCTTCCATTTATAGGCTTACAAATACAAGGAAACCCAAATGAAATTCCATCGTACTTTTCAGCAAGTACCGTGGGAATAAGATGAAGTGGAATCGCTTTTGTTCTTATGTATTCATCCATTTTCCACTTGTTGCGGCATATTTTCACACTTTCAACGTCTGATATTAGAACTTTGATTTTTTTGTTATCATAATAATCTTTATACTGACAAAAGAAATCAATCTCTACGTCAGTAAGTGGAATAATCTCAGTTATTTTTTCCTTTTCACATATTGCATCGATTTCCTCTAGGAATCTATTTGTATCTGCGCTTTTTGAAACTTGATAAAACTTATCGACATCTTTGGAGCAAACAATCCATTCTTTGGGAAATATATCGCAGCCAATCACTTGATAGCCAAGCCTTTTCAAACTGACAATAACCAATTCGCCGGCATAAGAACCTATAGCTGTAACTAACACTGTGCTCATACACTCTTTTCTCCTCACATGCTCAGTATGCTCTTGATAATTCCGTTTGAAATATAGTCTATTTCCGCTTTTGTTATAAGGTAATTAGGCAACAGCCTAAATGTTTTTCCATTTCTTGTAGATTGAATCAAAATGCCATTTTCCTGCATTTTTTTAATAAATCTGTTGCTGAATGTTTTGCAATCATCAATTAAGGAATCATTTAAATCAAACCCACACATAAGGCCAACACCTCGCGCATCTATAAGATACTCGGTTTTTTCGCAAATCTTTCTGATGGCGTCCATCAAATATTCGCCCATTTCTTTGTTTCTCTTTAAGAGGTTCTTTTTCCTAATCTCGTCAATAACAAAACATACAACTGCAGCAGACAGCGGATCATTCTGATGAGAAGAAAAATTTGTGACTTTGCCTTCGACACCTTTTATAATGCTATCCTTAAAAGTAACTGCACTTACTGCTATTCCCATTCCCATAGCTTTTGCTGTTGTTACAATATCAGGGACAACACCAGCTCTTTGATAAGAAAACCACTCTCCTGTGCGTCCAAAGCCACATTGGCATTCATCAAATATCAATAGAATTCCATATTCATCGCACAAATTTCGTATTGCTTTCATATATCTGGCAGGCACTTCAACCATGCCGCCAGCTCCAATAATCGGTTCCATAATAAAAGCCGCTAATTCTTCTCTTTTTTGAAATACCAATTCTTTAGCTTCTGCAATACAGTTATCTATGTACTCTTCCATTGAAACGTTCTTCTCTGAATGAATGTAGTCCGGAGCTGTTACAGAATAGGCATTTGAAATATTGGGAAGCGCCCATTTTCCGCCAAAAGTTATGGATTGTGATCCTAATGTTAATCCGTGATATCCGGCAGAAATTGAAACGACTCCACTTCTCTTCGTGATGAATTTTGCGTATCTTAAAGCACTCTCGTTTGCTTCTGACCCTGTTGATAAAAACATGGTCTTTGTTAATTTATTTGCGTTTATTTCAGCCATTTTTTTTGCGGCTTCAAACACTTCCGGAGTTAAAGTTGCAGTATTCGTATGCCAAATCCGTTTCATCTGTTTATTGATACATTCAATAAAAGGTTCATAATTATGTCCAAATGTCAGGCAGAACTGTCCAGCATTTAAATCAAAATACTCATTTCCGTCAACATCCCATACTTTACTTCCTCTACCATATTCAATTACAGGGAAATCATAGTGTGTAGCCTCGAAAAGGTACTCCATGCCTGTTGCCATAATCATGTTTGTATTTGATAAATCCATGCCAAAAATGCCTCCAGTTGAGCAAAATCAATACTCAAAACCTCAGTTATCATAAATCACTTTATTCCATTTTAATTCATCTGCATCCGCCGAATATGTAGCTTCACATAATTCTATGTTGTTTTGACGTATTTGGGCATCAAAATGGAATATGTCTTCTATGCTTTCGTTTACTAATGACGAACAGGGAAAAACCTTTAATCCGATATTATTAAAATTCTCCCATACTGTAGTTCCTTCTCTTAAATAAACCTTTTTCCCCAGCAATAGCATATAAATAATATTTCCTAACGCCTGTTGCCGGTCATTGTAAAAAATACCGACATCCATTGTTGCAAGAAACCTAATATACTCCTCGAATTGCATAAACTTGATGATAGGCGCAAAACGCTCTCCAAGCAAAAGTCTACCGTTTTGATATATCTTATCTCTATATTCATCATCACCATATGATAGTGGACAATATAATCTCACATTTTCAAGCTGTTTGTCTTTCAGTATATTAAAGACATCAAGATGTCTATTTGAAGCTGTAGCAGAATTACCAATTAGTATTTTTATTGTTGTATCCCGTTTCGGTACTTCTCTGATTTGCTTATAATTAACTGTTGAATCGGGAAAGCCCGGCATTGGTGCAACATAATGTTGATTTACAACACCAGTTATTTGATTAAAAACTTCATACTCGCCATCAATCACGAAAACCAGTCCAGCCGATGCGCGAAAAGCGGAAAAAACAAGGAATCTGTACAAAAGCTGGTACGGGTATCGAATTATTGTCCTCACATGATCCGAAAAGCCTTGCAAGATCATTTTTTGAGATTCGTCTTTTTTGTTTTTTTTAAATCGATAATAATCTTTGCCCCAGAAATGGAAATACGTTTTATTAATATACTTTTTTGAAAATGCAGAAAAAGCAGCTATATCTCTTCCAGCTATGCTTACTCCAGAAATGATTATTTTGTCAGCTTGTTCGAAGTACTCGCAGTTCTGTCTCTTCAGCAATTCTTTGTAACAGCTATATTCAATAATTGATGCATCCTTTGGGAGAGTGTAACTTCCCCGGTTTGTAAAAAAAACATTTGTATTTTTACAATATCTAGAATTCATAAAATCAATATACCCATATGTAAATTTATCCCTCTGAATAATGTGCACAATCGTCATAGTATATCCTCAAAAGTGATTCTTTTTGTCGTATCCTACCTGTATATTGCAGTGTTAAATACGGTGTCTCAGTTGATAAGTCAGATGGGTACATATGCACTTAAAATGCCCCACAAATTGTCGAAAACACTGTGATTATAGCAAGGACGAAATGATCTTATGATTATACTCTTCCAAAGAGATATGGATTATTTCATGCGTTAATTATTATTAATCACAGTCTCCACCAGAACAGTGATGTTTTTTTAAGGTCTTCGATATAATAAATACCTTTTACGTCGATAAGCACTTTTCCTTCTTGTTCCTGTCTGAACATCTTCATCAATGAGTCTAAACTTTTTTCTTTGAACTCATTATGTGCAACTGCAATTATCAAGCAGTCAATATCATGTATTTCGTCGGCTTTCATGAGCTCTATGTTGTATTCTGTCTTTGCCAAGTTAGGATCCGCCCACGGGTCAACGACATTTGGCTCAATCCCGTATTCGTTAAGTCTTTTTATGATATCTGAAACCTTACTGTTTCGGCAGTCTGGGCAATTCTCCTTAAAAGTTAACCCAAAGATCACGACTTTGCTTTTTCTCGGAGTCTGTCCGGCTTCAACCATTTTTTGAATCGCTTTATCCGCAATAAAAGCGCCCATGCTGTCATTCACAATTCTTCCATTAAGTATAATTTGGCTGTGATAACCAAGTTTCTCCGCTTCATAAGTAAAATAGTAGGGATCAACGCCGATACAATGTCCTCCCACAAGACCAGGCCGAAATCCAAGTGCATTCCACTTTGTATTCATGCCCTCAATGACCTCATTGGTATCGATCCCCATTCTATCGAATACCATAGCTAACTCATTCATAAAAGCGATGTTGATATCGCGTTGGCTGTTCTCAACAACTTTTATAGCTTCAGCTGTCTTGATATTTGATACCTGGAATGTTCCAGCTGCAATTACAATATCGTATACTCGCTTAATCGTCTTACAGGTTTCCTCATCCATCCCGCTTACAATTTTTTTTATCGTTGTAAGCGTGTGAACTTTGTCGCCGGGATTGATTCGTTCTGGACTATAGCCAACCTTAAAATCGACACCGCATTTCAGGCCAGACTCTTTCTCCAGAATTGGAATACAGATATCCTCTGTAACGCCGGGATAGACAGTAGATTCATAGACAACAATCGAGTCAGAAGCAAGATTTCTGCCGACAATCCTGGACGCATTCTCAACCGGATAAAGATCAGGTGTATGATCTGTATTTATTGGGGTCGGTACAGCAACGATAATAAACCTCGCTTCACGTAAACGCGTCTCGTCCGATGTAAAGTCCACATCAGTCTTGCTGATTGCTTCATCTCCGACTTCATGCGTAGGATCAATTCCACTCATGTATTGCCTGATACGGTTTTCATTGTGATTGAAGCCAATCACCTTTATATGTTTTGCAAATTCTACTGCGATGGGCATTCCGACATAGCCGAGTCCAACTAGGGCAAGCTTCTCTTCCCCTTTTATTAACCGATCATAAAGTGTTTCAAAAGACATCGACAAATCTGTTTCCTTTCATTAGTAAAATTATACTGAGAGCAAAAGACTACCGGTCTCTGCCTTATCTGACGCATACCCTCATAAATATGCTTAATTTGATACTTCCCTATAAATTTTCAATATATTGTTTGCACATTTATCTATTGTAAACATGTTTTCAGCTCGTTTTCTGGCTTTTATCCCGTATTCTCGACGTAATGAAGGATTGTTTATGCAGGTAAGTATCTTTGCTGCCAAATCTTTTGTATCATCATATTTATATAAAAGCCCACATTCTCCATCGATTACCAGCTCTGAATTTGCACCTGTATCCGAAACAATGGGACATAAGCTTGAAATCATATATTCTACAGTAGTCAACCCAAAGCCTTCTGCTTTGGAGCACAGCAAACCTATATCATAATCAGCCAATTTCTCTGAAATGCATGCATCATATCCCTTGAACGTGATATGTTTTTCAAGATTGTGTGCAGAAACATAATCTTTGAGTTCTCTTTCGTACCATGGTTTTCCATCTCCATAAAAATCAACATGGATCATTTCGCGTTTGGTCTCATCAAGTAATCCGATTGCCTTTACAAGCTGCATCTGTCCTTTTTCCGGATACAGACCGCCAACCATCACGATTTTTACTATTCCTTGCCTTGTTTCAGACCTTACCTGGCTTCTGGGCTCAACACCATTGTAGACCCGCGTTACTTTTTTTTCGTTTAGCCCGGTTTGTATCCAATCTTCTTTTACGGCATCCGAAATGGCAATAAACCGATCCGTATACTGATTCATTAATTCAATTTGATCTTTGAAAATAAAATCAAGGTCAAAATGTCTTTTTGAGAATTCACGCAGGTGCATGATGTGAGGCACTTTATACTTCATTGCAATAAGTTGTCCCAAAATATCCCGATTGATATTTGTATGTATAAGATCGATACTGCTCATATCGATTTTTTTCTCAATATACTTCAGTGCATGTTTACATTTTTTTTGAACCTGGTATCTTCGAATATGATGTTTTACGAAATCTATAATTCCATGTTCTGCCTTATATACTGCATAAGAATGCCCAGTTATATAGTTTTCAATGCCACGCTCATTACAAAATTCGTTAATCTTACCATAGTTTTGGGTCAAGACGACATACTCTACTGTTGGGTCTAAGGTCGTGATGCTTCGGATAAAGGAAATGGCGCTTCTTGGAGATCCGTATTTATGATCTCCGCCGCAAATCAGAAGGACCTTCATACTCTTTCTCCAATCGGATATGTTCTTTCAATTGCGGCGGCAGTCAAAAACCCCCCCACAGCTGTTATCGATCCATAAAGCACTGGATTGAAAACCGCTAAAAGCAGCATGCCAGCAAGAGAAACATAAAAAAACTTCTTTTTCTTAGCCCCTCGCTCTATCATTCTGATATACAAGCGCGTGAAGAAAACCAAGGCAACAATACCCGCTATGCCAAAAAAACCCATCAAATCAAATAACTCAGAATGATGGCCTAGCAAATCCACGCCATTGACTCCCGCCAAGAAAAGGCCTCCGATCGGATGCCGCGTGAACTGTGACAGACTATTACCGTATAAGAGAAGTCTCGCCTCCGCATCACCTACCACATCTCTTGCAAAGAGAAGTACTTGCAGATCCGATAGTTTGCTGGCCAATGTTGTTAACCCGCTTGCCATGATACGATCAATTGCATAACTTAATATGGCATTCATGTTGAGAACAGCAAAAGCAAACGCAAAGAACAGCGCAAGGCGAACTATAATACCTTTCACGCTTTTAGCACGATTGAACGTCATCAGGAAAATGATTCCCATAGAAATGATTAAAGCATATGTAATCTGTGACAGGAAGACAGCAACTTCGCAAACAATAAAGCATGCCAAAAAAACTATTTTTTTCTCCCTCAAGAATATTTCAAGCAGGCAAGGGGCGAACAACACAATCCCATACAAATGATTCCATGTCGCTATGTTGTGCCTTAAATACATACTTCTCTCTTCTGCAGCAAGAAATCCTGAAGTTTTTCCGAGATATCGCACAGCAAGTGGATACTGTATGACTCCTATTATTGTAGTCAACGCAGTTAATGTCATAATAATTGTCATAAAATATAAAGTTTTCTTGTATGGAGCTGATTCTACCGTCAACAGTTCAACACCGTAAAATGTAAAGATCCAAAAGCTGCACATATTAAAACCATATTGTGTAAGAGTGATGAGTCCATTCCATGCGCCAAAGTAATAAACGACGCCAAAGGTAATCAGGAACAGCATAGCAAGATTCTGAAGCAGCAACTTTCTCCGCAAAAGTCTGATCAGCAAAAACAAACCGACACTGCCTAACTGCAGCGTAACTCGAACAGCTGAAGGTAGCGTCTGTGAAATGGGTAAGCCTGCAACAACAAGAAGGACAGACACTGCCAGCATCTCCAGTAACTGTGATACCCTTCCTGTATTAATTCTAATTCTCATCAATTGACCTCAAAACCAAAAGATTTTAATGGCTCTTGCTAAATTGACTCATACTATCTCTTTAAGTATTTCCACTGTGTGCGAAAAACCCCGCTCGGGATCAAATCGGCCACTCCACCCCAGGTTTAACAGTTCAGTGCTGTCCAGAGATGAATTACTCATCGGATTAAATCCTTTTTGTTCTTCCTCTGTAGCTGTTTCCATGCGTAATTTCACTCCGGAGTACTTTGCAAGTATATCTGCCATTTGTCGAATACTGATGACTGAATCTGGGTTAGAGATGTTATAAGCACGCTTGGCTTCTCCCTTCAACAATACAGTTAGGATTGCAGAGGCACTGTCCAGACAATGGCAGTAGCTTCTAACCTGGGTACCGCTACTTTTTAGGACTATGTCCTCTCCACGTGCAGCAGCATAGGCCCATGCAGAGGAAACACGCTTATCAAACGGTCCCGCTGTGGGGCCATAGATATGTCCTGGACGAACAATTACAGATTCAACACCGTACTCAGCTGCATAAGACACACACAGCGTCTCCGCTGACCGTTTACCTACAGAATAAGAATTACGTGGATTGAGCAAATCAATATATCCGTATTGATCTGGAAGATAAGGACTGCTTTCTTCTTTTTTCCCGTATATTTCGGAGCTGGAAATATATAACACTCTCTCCGCTGAAACCGATTTTGCATAATCCAGCAAAAGCTTCATACCCAGAAAATTGCTGAGCATAGTCTCGACTGGTTCTTCTATAATCTTGTTCGGAGAAGCATTGCTTGCCCCATGGATAATATAATTGCATGGCGCATCCAGATGAATGTCAGTAGATGCCGCGTCATAGAGAACCGGTACGAACCAATTCTCCTTGATGTACGTTGAATATCGTGCGTCAAGTTTTTCTTTGCTTCTGGCTGCTGCAATAATTTTGATTTTCTTCGCATGTTTCAAATTCCAGAAAATCAGCATATCAACAAGGGCAGAACAAATCAAACCCGTACAGCCCGTAATCATAACGCTCTTGCCGGATAACTCTTCAAGTTCTGGAAATGCTGTCACAATAACATCCAAATCAGCCTGCCAGAGTTTACTGTCCAGAATGCTCATAATGTCAATCCTTCAGCCAATCAGAACGTTTAGCTGCTAAAAGTGCCTTGAATATATCAATATCTTCGACTGTAGTCAGCTTGATATTTTTCTCCGAACCTGCAGAGAAAAACACCTGTTCTCCCATTTCGATTTTCAGCGTGCAGGAAGCAACAGAATTTGTGATTCCGGCTTCAAGCGCCCTCCTGTGCAAATCACATATATCTCCGATCCGAAATGCCTGAGGAGTCTGAGTCCGTTTGAGTTGATTTCTCGGATAACTGCCAGTTGAGACCACACCGTCTTCCGTCTGCATCATGGCTTCTACGCATGGAATCGCCGTCACAGCATTCCCAAATTCATGTGCAACGCGAATATTGTCCGAGATGATCTCTGCACTTACCATTGGACGGATAGCATCATGAATCAGAACAATATCATTTGGTGAGTAGTGCTTTTTCAGTTCATACACACCGTTGCGGATGGAGTCCTGTCCATTTTTACCGCCCGGAACAACATACTGGAGCTTAGAAATATTGAATTGCCGTGCGTAAGCCCACAGTACTTGATCCCATCCTTCAATACATACCACAGCAATTGCGTCGATTTCCGGATGACTTTCAAATGCCTCCAATGTGTAGACGATAACCGGACGTTCATAGACAGTAAGAAACTGTTTTGGAATATTCTGATGCATGCGGTTTCCTACTCCGCCGGCAATAATAAGCGCTATGTTCATAATAAAGCCTCCATCATTTTGTCCCGTTTCATAATCTCTTCCTGCACTAGCTATCTTATCAAAGTATGATAGAACAAATACAGTTACAAAATATTCAAAATGATTTTTATAGCAAGCTTTCCTTTTATTGTGCTTGGACAATCCTCATTCATGATGTTCCAAAGCAGGCCAAGTTTTCTTTTCCAGTTTCCATCATAATTAGCAACGAACTGCACAATGTATTTGTTTTCCTCTAATATAGAATCAGGATATAAACGCAAGATATCCCGAAACATATCTCTCATATAATGTTTTCGTTTTTTTACAGTTTTCTTATCAAGTATATCTGTCAGCCTTCTAGTTTCTATGGAACCGACGACGTTATTTCCATGCTGTCGATATAACATTGTCTCACAATTGTCATAAACAATTGTTGCATCCATCACTATCGACAAACGATAGAGAAAAGCATCATGCAGATATTTTTTTTCGACAAAGTCATTCCGTATCAACTTTTCTGCCAGCGACCTATTAAGACACATGGTACAGCCGGAGACATTACTGTATGTGAAGCAATCCCACACTGTATCGCTGAACATGATCCGATCTTGGATTCCAAGCGGCTTCAAATTGCTGTCGACAATGCACTTTTCGGAAAAGTATAATGCCGGTTTTTCTTCTCCTTGAAGTCTTTCAATCGCTCTCTTGCATTTGTCCAATTTCCAGACGTCATCCTGGTCACAGAAAAAAAAGTAATCAAAACCGCTCTTGACTGCATATTGCAAAAGCAGGATAAAACTCCGTGTCGGCCCAACATTTCCAGTACTCTCAATCTTCTCGACCCGCTCAGGCTTGGTCTCAGTGTATTTTCTAATGATTGCACAGGTTTTATCTGCAGAGCCGTCGTCACGGATTATTATTTTCGGATCGACATCTTCTTGTAAAAGCAAAGACTCAATCTGTTCTTCCAGATATTTCTCACCATTGAAGGAAGAAAGAAGTATACAACTTTTTTCTTTATGGCTATTTTCCACTGACATTTTCCATAGACCCTTTTTTATTGCTCAATGTCTATCACTTTTTATGAAATACTTAATTCCTCTGTATTCCTTATACGGTGTGTCTAAATCTATGAACACGATTCTGTGTTCTGGATGCCGATCTTTTTCCGGCGGCAACTCCATATAATTTCCATACCGCTGCGTGAGATATTCCTCACAGCCTTTTGGTACCGGTAATTCTGTATTCTCAAACGGAACCCATCTCATCTCATCAAACCAGTCCCGATGATATAACCATTTTATATATGGAAACATAGTAAATTCTCTGACATACTTAGCTTCTTCATAGTTTTCATTTGCCCGAGTAGCCCAGTTTTCCATTGTTGACCAGAAGAAGTATCTGATTCCCTTGCCCCGGAAAACACCTAATAAAACTTTTGAGGCGTTATATATAGCCTTACTCTGCCGGTTTGGCAGTCTTTGTGCCTTAAACAGGGAAGCCCCTGCCGCCCAAATAAGCTGAATCTTCTGAGCGATCGGCGAGTCGGGGCATGCGTTGAGAACACCGATCTCCAGCGCTACCCCTTGATTTGTGTCTGTCTGGCACGTTTCTTCTGTTATAAATGTTGTATAATTATCCCGTACTGTCGGAGTCAAATGATGGTCATTGTATTCTTTGCTTTCGATACAAAGGGAATAGTGCTCCGTATCTGCCTTTTTATTCCAAATTTCTTCAAGTTTTTTAAAATCAGGCGCCGGTATGAAGAGATCAACATCATCATCCCAGGGAATGAAACCATGATGCCGAATCGCCCCCAGACACGCGCCTCCGCACAAAAAAACTCTAATGCCATTTTCCCTGCAAAAATTAGTGAAATATTCAGCAATTTCCAAATTCTTTTTTTGAAGTGCGGCCAATTCATCATCGGATAGCTTATAATACTGTTTCATTATCTTCCACCTGTGAGTTACATTTTTATTTCTCGAATCAGCGAAAATGCCTCCGCAGCTCTTATGCCAACTGTTGCGCCTCTATACCGTGCCAATGCCTCTATAGCTCCGATCGATCGGGCATCGGGAAATTCACCGAGCTGCGACTTAAACATATTCATCGCCGCTATTTTTCTATCTATTGTTTTGGTGATATCCTCATAAACTGTCGGAATATATTCATTTGTAGTATTTGGAATATCCCAGCCAGTTTCTGACAAAGTCTCATACGCATAGATTCGTCTGACAACATGCTCATACTTTGGTCGCAGCGCTACCATTGAGGCATCCACAACCATCTTATGATCAAACTGCATATCGCCACGGTGTGGTATGTATACCTCGTCCGGCTTAATTCTCTGGATAACATTTGCAATTCCACCGTTTAACTCATACCGGGGCACTGTTTCCAACATGACTGCCGGGAAATCAAGGAATGAGGTTTCTTTAACCCCTAATGACCTATCAGCTTCTCTGCATTCATTTCTTGCCTGCTCTACAATTTCTTCGCTGAACAAGGGCGGAAAAGCTTTAGTTACAACACAGACATAGACTTCATGGCCCTCCTCTGCTCTATTGGCTATCATTCCGCCTGCACCGATTACTTCATCATCCGGATGAGGTGCTATAACTAAAACCTTCATAAAATATCCCTCAGGCAAAGAACTTTATTGGCTTTGCGGGGCTTCCCACTGCCGTACATTTTGCCGGGATATCTTTCACAACCACGGCTCCAGCTCCAACAATGCTATACTCACCCACGCTTTTTCCCTGGATGATCTGCATGCCTGTTCCAAGCTCCGCTGCATAACCGATGTTTGTAATACCGGAAACATTAACGGATGGATACAAGGTTACAAAGTCGTGAATAACAGCATCATGACCGATAGTACAGTCAAGGTTTATGATCACATGGGAGCCAATTTCAATGTTGACTGTAAAAATGGAATGCGCACATATGATCGTTCCCTCACCGATTGTCACAAGTTCGGACATTTCAACTGAAGGATCAATTACCGTCCCGAATTTTATATCCGGATTGGCGGTTTTTAAATTGCCAACAATCTTCTCGCGTGTTTTCGATGAACCGACAGCTACGACATAATAAGCTTCAGAATACTTTCCAACATCTGACGTTTTTCCAATAACTCTGTAGCCATTGATCCAACTGCCTTGTATATGCTCATCATCATCCATGAATCCAAGTATATTCCACGCAGGCTCTACTTTATTTTGTCGTTCTGCTGCCCAGGCAACCTCACGTCCAAATCCGCTGGCTCCAAAAATGATTAAATCCTTCATGTATGTTCTCCAACGTCAGTATGTTTAGCATCAGAGTATAAATTATCACCAGTAAACTTTTGCCTTGTATCATCCACTCTATACTCTGCTCCGGTCAAAGCCTCTCTCGCCACTGCAAAAATCATTTTAAGATCGACCAAAAAACTGCAGTTTTCTACATACCATATATCATTTTCAAATTGGTCATTCCATGTCCATGTCTTTATTGGTTTAAGCGGAACACATGCGAATCCGGGTCTGACATCATGCCTATGGAAATGCCGCTGTGTATAGAGAGGCAAATATTGCTTCAGAAGCGGTCTGGGGCCAATAATGCTCATCTTTCCGGTGAGAATGCAAAATAGCTCCGGCAGCTCATCTAGTGAATAGCGTCTGATAAAGCGGCCAAAAGTCGTCAGCCTCTTCTCGCTGGGGAGAAGTTCACCATTTTCATATGTTTCATTTGTCATCGAACGAAACTTATACAGCTTAAAGATTTTTCCATGCAGTCCCGGTCGTTCCTGTGAAAAGACAACGGGTGCCCCGTGAAATTTAATTTCCAATACAACCAAGACAAGATAAAGCGGGCTTAACGCAACTATTGCCAGGCCACTTAAAAACAGATCAAATAATCGCTTTATAAAAACAGTATAAATTGTTTTTTTTGCTTTTGGTAATTGATCTGGCATACATATATCATCCTTTACTGTGCAGGATTTCCTTTTACAACTGCGCCATTTTCAACATTCTTTACGACTACGGATCCCATGCCAACAACAGCCTTATCTCCAATATGGCGTCCATCCCGTATTGTACTGTTGCCTGAGATTAAAACTCTCTTTCCCGTGGAGGAGCTTCCAAACATAATGCTTTCACCAACCACGAAAGTATCCTCACCTATAATAACGTTATGCGAAATAAATACGCTGTTATCAATTTTCGCACCACATTTAATAACTGTATTGTCAATAGCGCCGCGTGCGATTACGGTCATCGCTCCGATCTGAACATTATCTTCTATAATGATTCCGCCAAACTGCGGCATCGTAAGGGCATGACCATCATCATCACGGTCAGTGGACAGTCCATCTGCTCCAATTACCGTGTTCTCTCTAACGACGACATTGTTTCCGATATGTATTTCGCCGACAAGTTTTGCCCCCAAACCGATATAGCAATCATCGCCAATTTCGACTTCTCCGCCGATATAAGCACCCGCAAGAATTCGACAGTTTTTTCCTATTTTCGCAGTTTTGGCAATAAAAGCTCCATTTACGACATCATAATCTTCAGCGGGGGGATAATATGTAATTTTATTATCTTTGAAGAAACTGCAATATCCGTTTCGCGAGTTGTCTACGACACATATCGCATGTCTTTTTTCTAAATCCGAAGGAACAGTTGTCCCCTCCGGCCAGAACACCAAACAATTCCAGCATTCTCTAAGTGCGTCCATCTGTTCAAAATGGCCGGTAGAAATAAACATTACGGCATTATCTTTCGGGTTATTCAGTGATGCCGGCCGGACAATATCAAAGTTTTTACCCGCCACATATTTGCTGGCACTTATTCTAAAGTACTCTTTCATTACATCAATATTTATAAAAACCTTCTCCTGTTTTTCTGCCGAGCTTATTCTCCAGTACCATGCGCTTCAGCATAGGCTGGGGAAGATATCTGTTATCGCCTGTTTCCTTCAGCATAATATTTAATATGGCCAGTACAACATCAAGGCCGATTAAGTCCCCCAATGCCAGCGGACCCATTGGATGATTGGCACCGAGCTTCATAGCTGTATCAATATCTTCGACGGATGCAACACCTTCCGCATAGATTGAAATCGCTTCATTGATCATCGGGATCAAAACACGGTTGACAACAAATCCTGGCGCTTCGTGCACAAGAACCGGTGTTTTGCCAATATCCATCGCTGTTTGCACAACATAGTCCGTAATTTCTTTCGTTGTTTTATCAGAGACAATAACCTCAACCAGTTTCATAACAGGTACAGGGTTAAAGAAGTGCATTCCAACTAATGGACGGGATAGCCGTTCGCCAATCGCACTTATTGACAATGAAGAGGTATTCGTAGCAAAGACTGTGTTTTCATTGCAGATTTGATCGAGTTCCTGAAAGATTTTTCTCTTTATTTCCAGGTTTTCAGAAACGGCCTCTATCAGCAAATCTGCGCCGACAGCAAGATTTTTATTTCCAGTCTCAATTTTATTCAGCCATTCATTTGCTTGGGCTTGGCTTATCTTTTCTTTTGCAACGAGCTTTTGAAATGTCTTTTCTATTTTGCCTCTACCGTCGCTCTGCGAAGAGTCTCTTCCTTTACAAAGAAAAACCTTTTCAACCTTGTCGCACTGAGAAAATACCTGCGCAATAGACGGCCCCAGCGTCCCTGTCCCAATAACTGCAACTATCATGTTTTTTCCCCTTAAATCTTTCTTATAACAGTGCTGCAGCCCATACCGCCGCCGATGCACAGTGTTGCCAGGCCGGTCTTGGCATTCCGCTCTCCCATTGCATGGATCAGTGTAACAAGTATACGGCACCCGGAAGCGCCGATCGGATGTCCCAAAGCAATAGCGCCGCCATTAATATTCAGCTTATCTTCCGGTATATTCAGCTCTCTCTTTACGGCAATGGACTGTGCGGCAAAGGCTTCGTTTGCCTCTACGATATCAATATCTTCCATCGTTAAATTCAGCTTCTTCAAAAGCTTTCTGGTGCTCTCAACCGGCCCAATACCCATGATTGCAGGATCAACACCACAAAGCACACCGCCAAGCCATTCCGCTTCGGGACTGAGACCGAGTTCTTTGACCTTTGCTTCCGAAACAAGTATTACGGCAGCAGCCCCGTCATTGATTCCGGAGCTGTTTCCCGCTGTAACAATGCCGTCTTTCCTGAAAGCCGGCTTCAGCTTTGCTAATGCCTCAGCCGTAGTCCCCGGGCGCGGTCCTTCGTCTGAATCAATAACAGTATCGCCTTTACGCCCTTTGATAACCACAGGAACATTTTCTTTTTTGAAACGCCCCTCTGCGATAGCCGCAGAAGCTTTCTTTTGCGAAGCGGCAGAAAAAATGTCAAGCTCCTCTCTTGTAATACCCCACTTTTCCGCAACATTCTCGGCAGTGATCCCCATGTGATAATTGTTCATCGCTTCCCAAAGGCCATCGTTGACCATCGTGTCCACAAGCGGTGTATTGACCATTGGGCTGCCCATCTTATAGCCAAAGCGCGCGTTCATAACAGCAAAGGGAGCGTTTGACATGGATTCCATGCCGCCGGCAATCACAATATCCGCATCTCCGACCTGTATCATACGGGCAGCAGAATTGACCGCATCAAGCCCGGAGCCACATACGATGTTCATGGTCTGCGCAGTTGTTGTTACAGGCAGTCCTGCCTTAATTGCCGCCTGCCTTGCGGGATTCTGACCTTGTCCCGCTTGAAGGACACATCCCATAAATACATGGTCAACTTGCTCTGGTTGAACAGTTGAACGTGTAAGTGCTTCTTTTATCACAATTGCTCCGAGATCAACTGCTGAGAGAGATGATAACGTCCCCCCCATTTTTCCGATCGGTGTACGGCAAGAGCCGAGAATGTAGACTTTCTGCATTCGTTTTTCCTCTCCTATCTGATAAAAGAGCTTACTTAAAACACCTGTGAATTATCTCAATAATTCTCTCCTGCTGTTCGGGCGTCATCTTGTTGTCGCTCGGCAGGCACAATCCGCGGCGGAAGATGTCCGCGCCGACATCAGAGCCGGAACCTGCTATGTAAGCGTTGCTGCGGGCGCGACCGTTGCCCTCTCTCGTTATAAACGGATTCATTCTATAAATCGGCTGCATGTGCATCGGCTTCCAAATCGGACGCCCTTCGGCGTTGAATGCGGCAATGGCATCCAGAATCTCCTGCGGGCTGCTCTTGCCCGGTTCGTGCTTCCAAAGAAACTCCTGTTCGCCGCGAACCATCGGCGCCATGGCTTCCTCATCTATAATCAGGCAGCTCAGCCAGAAGTTGGGCTGAGATTTTTCCGCGTCAAAGGGATTCATGCTCACTGGCAGATCTTTTAAGCCCTCTTTGTAGCGCTCGTAGATTGTTTTTTTCTGTGCGATGTGCTCATTCAGGTACGGGATCTGACCGCGGATTACACCTGCGATGATGTTCGACATGCGGTAGTTGTAGCCGATCTCCTCATGCTGATACCACGGTGCCGCCTCGCGGCTTTGCGTGGACCACTTGCGCACCTTCTCGGCATTCTCACGCCTGTCGGTCAGGAACATGCCGCCGGCCGAGCCGGTGATCACCTTGTTGCCGTTGAAGCTGATAGCGTTGTAATCTCCGAGTGTGCCGGTCTCGACCCAATTGCCGCTCAGCTTGTACTTCGCCCCAAGGGATTCCGCAGCATCTTCCACGATCAGCGCGCCGTGGGCATCGCAGATCTTTTTGATCTCCTCAGCCTTGCCCGGCGTACCATAGAGATGTGCCAATACGACAAGTTTTACATCGGGATAGATCTCAAAAGCCTTTTCCAGCGCAGCCGGGTCCATGTTCCAGGTATCGCGCTCTGTGTCGATGAATACAGCCTCTCCGTCCTCATAGGCAACCGGGTTGATCGAAGCGTCAAACGTTGTATCGCTGCAGAACACTTTGTGTCCGGCGAGGGTTCCGGCATCAGGTCTTGCCTGTCCGAAGAGCTTTTCCCCAGCCAGCTTTGTGGCAAGGTGCAGCGCCGCCGTGCCACAGGAAAGGGCTACCGCATATTTGCATCCAATGTATTCGGCGATCTGTTTCTCGACTTCGTTTATGTTCTCGCCGACGGTGGATACCCAGTTGGTCTGGATGGCTTCATCGACCCAATGCTGCTCATCCCCGTGCATGGTCGGGCTGGACAGCCATATTTTTTTCTCAAAAGGCTCGATCCCCGCAAAGCGCGGATCCGATTTGAAATCCCACATGTTTTCTCTTCTCCTTATACCAGCGCGACATACTTGGCATCCTTGACGATCGTGACCTCCGGATTGGCCGGATGGTAGGTCTGAACCATATCTGCCACACGGGTACGAATATCCTTATCGTTGCGGTAGGCCGCCGTCATCAACTTGCTCATCCCCTGCAGGAACTTATCCGTGTCAAACGGGATGGGGCAGCCGATGTGGATCAGGTTGTTGTCCGTCTTGCGCAAGCCCTCTTCCGCCATCAGCTTTTCCTCATAGAGCTTTTCACCCGGGCGCAGGCCGGAATAGACGATCTTGATATCCACGTCCGGTTTGAAGCCGGAGAGCTTGATAAGGTTTCGCGCCAGCGTGTCGATCTTGACCGGGCTGCCCATATCAAGCACAAAAATTTCGCCGCCCTTGGCATAGGTGCCTGCCAGCATGACCAGACTCACCGCCTCGGGCACCGTCATGAAATAGCGGATGATATCTGGGTGCGTCACCGTGACCGGTCCGCCCTCTTCGATCTGCCGCTTGAAGATTGGGATCACCGAACCGTTGGAGCCCAGCACATTGCCGAAACGCACCGCCACGAACTCGGTCTTGACATCCTTGAAAACGTCGCCGGTCTTGTCCGGGTCTACATCAATGTCTTCTACATGTGTGAAGAGCTGCGGAATCTCTGCCGCCTTGCCCTCTTTTATTTTTTTATCGAAGCTCTGTACGATCATCTCGCACAGGCGCTTGCTCGCCCCCATGATGTTGGTGGGGTTGACCGCTTTATCTGTGGAGATCAGCACAAATCGTTCGCAGCCGTTGAGCATGGCCGCATTAGCCGTCTTGTATGTACCGACAGCATTGTTTTTGATCGCCTCGCAGGGACTGTCCTCCATGAGCGGCACATGCTTGTGTGCTGCAGCGTGATAGACGATCTGGGGACGATATTCTGAGAAAACATCCATCAACCGGCGGCTGTCACGTACGGAGCCGATCAACGTCTCGAAATGCAGGTTCGGATACTTTTTCTTCAGCTCAAGCTGGATCGCGTAGGCATTATTCTCATAGATGTCGAAAATGATGAGCTGTTTGGGCTCATGAGCCGCTATCTGACGGCAGAGCTCCGAGCCGATGCTGCCGCCCCCGCCTGTTACCATGACGACCTTGCCGTGGATGTAGTTGAAGACTTCGGTCATATCAACTTTGATGGGCTCGCGGCCAAGCAGGTCCTCAATAGCCACATTCTTCATAGCGCTGACTGTCACTCTGCCCATTGCAAGCTGGGCCATGCCGGGGATCTGCTTGAGTTCACACCCTGTCTCGCTGCAGATGCCGAGGATTTCCTTCTTATCCTCCGGCTTTGCCTCAGAGATGGCGTAATAGATTTTGTTGACCTTATACTTCTCAACGGCGGTCAGAATATCCTCGCGTCCGCCGACAATGGGTACACTCTCAATATAGCGGTTCCACTTGTTTGGGTTATCGTCAATGAAGCAGACGACTCTATCGCTCATCTCTTTGCTTGAAGAGACATCGCGCATGAGCATCTGTCCGGTCTGCCCCGCGCCGATGATCATAACGCGCCCTGTGACCTGATTGTTTTTGAATGCCGTGACCCTATAAAACAGCAGAAGCCGATACGCAAAGCGCGGCAGGAGCAGAAATATGAATTGCGCGCCGGCACCCCATACGTAATAAGAAAGCGGCATTCTCTGAAAAAGGACGGTAATCAAAACCGTATGCAGCAGTGACGCCGCGACAGAACCGCCGAAAGTGCGTACAAGCTCCGTATAGCTTGCATAACGCCACATGCCGCGATACATGCGGAAAAGCCAGAATAGAGCAATCGCGCAGATAGTGTACGGCGCCGCAAACTTGACGTATGCCGAAAGATAGTTCTTCGGAATATGGCTGTAGACACAGTCAAAACGCAGCCACAGCGCCAGAAAATATGCCAGGCACACAGAAAATACGTCGCATATCATCAGGCACACGGCCATGATTTGCCAGTGTTCCAGCTTTCTTCGGTTGTTTCCTCTCATATCCATAACAGTCCTACTTACACCAGAATGATTATTGTAATGCGGCTCATACTCTGATCTGCGAAGTGTTTCTCCATTTCATGCCGATATCGTTCAATGCCGCAATCTGTTGTCGCTCAATTCTGTCTGCGCTTGAGTTTAGTGAGCCAGATGTTGAGATCGCAACCACCCGCGGTTTTATATGCCGGGGGACATTCAGATTTCCATTCAACTTATAGTATTTCTTTGCTTCTGCATACATCAGCTCCCATGAGCAACTCAGGCGCTGTTTCAGCTCGGCAAAAAGCCGCTTGCCATCGCGTGTCTCATCAATCATGAAAACATTCGTTTATGATATTCTCGTACTGATCAAGATAACGGTAATGTGCAATCGCGGTGTGTATCTCTTCCTGAATGATGCTGTACAGGTTTTCAATATTCAGCACGATGTCAAGAATAACCGCATTCTGCTTTGCCCCTGCGGCGATTGCCCGCTCGATCTGTTGCTTGAATACGGTGAGCGAAAAGGTTGGTTGGCAGCAGGATAACGCTGCTTATAGGGAGAGAGCCACAGCGCAAACTGCTCCGGGTGATCTTCACAGTACTTGAATCCTATAAAGCTTTTGCCGGTACCGGTCGGGGCGGATGATGCCGGCTCTCCGTTCGGTTTCTTCACCGTGCAAAGAAAAGCACCTTTATCCATACCGCAGAGGCCGAAACACGTAATTGAATGGATATAGACTGGAAATCTTGATGTGTTTTTGAAAACTACTCAATATTTTTCATTTAATATTAGCACAATCGGGATGATAATTCAATAGTTAAAATGGCGGAAAAGGTGTACTTTTTTCAGCCATACTTTGATTGATCCATTTGCTGAAGGTCTTTCTGTCCACGCCCAGCTGC
>Ga0247609_10001573_pt1 | contig 26708 bp, 39 predicted proteins | sample 172DNAGHGlowgp2_FD_193487 | JGI IMG/M metagenome (GOLD analysis project Ga0247609, IMG submission 193487) | Sheep rumen microbial communities from Palmerston North, Manawatu-Wanganui, New Zealand - 1728 DNA GHGlow gp2 | ecosystem: Host-associated > Mammals > Digestive system > Stomach > Rumen ...
TGAACTTGAGGAAATAAAGAAAAACCTGAATGGTGAGGATGTTGAAATCACGAAACTCTGCCTTGGCTACAAGTATGACGAAGCGCAGTACATCAAATACTACAACCAGTTGAGACTTGAAGGGATTGACGAGGAAGAAGCCTATCAGCGCGTGATGGAGAAGCTGAACGATAGGAGGGAAGCTGAAACATATATCACTGAGGTCTGCAAGAAGTACAAGGTTGAAGAGGCGGAGTACATAAAGACGTACAACGAACTCATCCAAAAGGGACTTGAAGAGACTGACGCATACGCTGAACTCCAAAAGCAGTTGAACGAGGAATGGAAGAAGAGGACAGACGCTGAGAAAAAGGCGAATGAAGAAGCTGACAAGGCAAGCAAGGGTGACAAGATGCACGCTTCAATGACTGTGAACCTCTCAAACAGCGCGTCAGAAGACATTGGTGACAAGGTTGAGGAGAAGCAAGGGTTCAAGAACGAGCAGAAGCGGAACAGAGATGAACTGAGGAAAGCCCGTGACGCGAAGAACAACATGAAGATTGACCAAGCAAAAATGACAAAGGCGTTGAAGGGAGAGATGCCACAGGCTGAGGCAGAGGAATGGATAAAGTACGCGAAGAAGAGGTACACGCCTGACCAAATGAAGGAACTTGCCAATCTCGCGATCAAGGGTCAGCTCATGTCTCCAAAGTCAAAGGAGTGGAAGGCTCAGGACAAGAGGTTTCAGGACATGCTCAAGCAGATGAAGGACGATGGAAAGGGCAAGAAGAAGTCTGACGAGAACATAAAGAAAACTGCTGAGAACACCAAGAAGATGTACGAAGAGCAGAAGAAACAGGCTATGAAATGACGAGGTGAAAAGATGGCAGAACCAGGATTGACATACTACGATGACAGAAACAAGGTTGAATCTTCCTTGCTTCAAACCTATTATCAAGTTGAACACCTTGAAAGGACTTATGGCGAGTACCCCATGAAGTACACCAGAATCAGAACGAAGAACTATTCCTATGTTGGATTGTCAAGGACTACTGCAAAGGCTTGCGTTGCAGCGAAGTTGCAGCAATACACGAGAAACTTCTTCTACTGGAAGAACGAAAGAGGTCAGTGGAAGATGACACGTTCGTTTGACAACCACTATCAGGCGTTGGTTGCGAACGTTCAAGCGAACAGACAAGGTGGAGGGTTGTACAACGTTGACATTCAGGTGAACGAGGAATGCGTGATTTACTCCAATGGCGTGATTCGTGACGAGTGGATTGAAAGCACGTTCAACAACTATTTCCCAGATTTCACATACGATGAGTGAGGTGAACCAACATGGCGAACAAACCACAAATCCTTGCAACATTCAAGAAAGGCAGGTCAATTGGGGCAGTCAACAATTTCGTTGACACCATGAACTGGCTTGTTGGTTTTGTTGCCAACCTCAAGACGGACACTGGAATTGAAATCAAGAACCAACAATCAGACCATCCAACCATAAAGGCGAAGGTTATTGCTGGTGATGGAATAAAGGTTGAAGAGTCTGGAGGCGCGTGGAAGATTTCACTTGACAGTGGTGGTGGAGACGATGACGATGGAGACGGAGGCGGAAGTGGAGGTGGAAAGAAGGGTTCTGGTGGCTCTGGAAATGGTGGTTCAAATGCAAACAACGGAGCTGGAAATGGTGGAAGGGCTGGTGGCTCGTCTGGTGGTGGAACTGGTGGCTCGTCTGGTGGAGATGGTGGAGATGGTGGAAGCGAAGATTAGGACAGCGACTGCAACCAGCAATCAGACGATTTGGAAAACGCAGATGGCGACGCTGGAATGGACAATCCAAAGGACTCATGCGAAGAGTTGAACGGATGGTAAATGTTTTTGTAGAAGAGAGGAAAAAGAAATGACAGAACTAAATCTACCTTTTGTGCGATACGTAAAGCAAGTGTCAAACGGGATGGCGAGGTCAAAATACTCATACCTTGCCATGCAGGATGACCTTTTGAAGGAACTCCAGAAGGGAACTTGGAAGTTGGCAACGTGCGCCACGAACAACATAACGACAGTCACGAACAAGGTTTCCAAGACTGACGAGGTGAGGGACGAGGATGGAAACATAACAAAGCCAGCCTCATACACCGCGTACATTGACGATAGATATGACGCATACAAGCAAGGTGGTGACGCTAACACAACCACTGCAACCCTTTGTGGATATGCAGGAATGGTTGCGTATAGGTTCAAGTTGCCAACGAACTACTCTTCCAACATTCAGGAGATAAAGTTGAAGTTCAGTGCGGCAAGATACCTTCGCTCTGGCTTGAAGGTTGTTGCTGTCCTCACGAACGATTCTGAACCTACAAACGATTGGGAGATAATTCGTGGAACTGCGACATCAACTTCCTCAAACGTGATTGCAGCTTCAACCTCTGACGAATCAGAGACAACAGGCGTCAAGTCATGGGGATTTCTCTCTCAGGACGTCCCAACGTTGATGGATTCAAGGGCTTCTGAGGGCACGTTGGTTTTTGACACTGAGCACTATCCACAGATTGGGACTTCAACCAGATACGCCTACATGTGGGTGTACGTCTCAATTGAGGACTACACGGACTATTGGGTGTATTACGATGACACGACCCCAAGGTTCTACTCCATTGAAGGTTCAGCAACTCTTGTTGCCTCAATGTCAAACGTTGTTTTCGCTGGTGCTGAGACTTCTGTGCCAACGACCCACACGATGGACATTGTGAAGAATGGCGTGATTCCTTCTGTGTGGGACACTGACACAAGCAAGGGAGCGCAAGTTTACCATGTGACTGTGCAAAGGAACGGCGACCCAATAGTTGATGGCAACCTTGAGCGCATTGTGGAGGAAATCACGAAGCAGGGTGGAACAGTGAACAGGGTTGACGTTCTTCCTCCACTTGGAAACAAGAACAACTCTTCTGTTGGTGGATTGATTCAGTTCGCTTGCATTTGTGGCAAGGGATTCAAGGGAACATTCCCCAACGTTGACGGACTTTTGTTCTACGATTGCGAAGGGAAGAGGCTTGTGAATCCTTCTTCAGTGAACCTTCCAATGACAACTGCCTCAAGGAACGCGCTTGACGACACCTTGTACCACTATGGCATTGTGCGTTGCCTGATGAACTACGAGCAGGGTGTTGGTTTCTTCTTCATCCCATTTGTTGGAAACCATGTCACTGAGGACAGAATTGGAGAGGATGTATACTACTATCCAATGTTCCAAGATTAGGTTGATGGCATATATCCATCTTCAGAGAGAAACGAGTTCTACTACTTCAAGTATGACAAGGTGAACAACAAGCTGAATGAAGTTCAGGTGAGGGCGCACACTTATCTAGCATTGAAGTCTGTGAGCGGGCTTTACAGAGTCATTGCCCTTCCTGGAATGGCAGTTGACAAGACTTGGATGGAATCAGCGAACAAGGAGATTATTTGGCTTGGTGCGAGGGCTGGGGATTCGCAAACAAACACACACGTCAACATCATGCCTCTGCTCGTTGACTATAACAACTCTGATAGTTATTTCCACATGAACAAGTTCAACATAATGGCTTATAGATTGAACAGCTACACAGGCGTGTTGAAGGATTTGGTGACTGTTCCCTATGAACTTGCCGCGCCCAATTCGTACAGTTGGCCGAAATACAGGGCTTGCGTTGGCGTTCAAGTCACTGGTGGCGATGTTCAGTTCTCAAATGCAATATCGTATGACAACACCTATGTCCACGACTACACTTCAACAATCAACTGCAACTCCAACCTGAAGATTATGGTTCTCTACAGACCAGATGGTGGAACTGGCGTTGCTGATTCAATCTACTCGCTCAATTCCTCCATAGAGCAGTCTGGCATTTCATTGAACGAAACTTCTCAGGTGACGCATCCTTCTTGGTCTGTGCTGAATGGCGTAATCACAACCCCAACTCCAAACGAGTACATGATTTCCAAACTGGACACGCAACCAATCAAGGTAGAAAGCACTTTCCAGACAAGGGTGATGGACTATCCTGAAAGCACGAACTGGTTGAACGAATTTGCTGACAAGACTTTCCTTTGGGCGCAGAAGAACGAAGCGACATTCATTGTGAACAAGGGAGAGACTTTGGTGAACGAGGACTATGACCTTGCTGATTCAGCTGAAGGTCTGCGCGTGTGCTATGGCAAGTTCTTCACTGGTCAGGCAGTTCCAGTTGGTGGATTGACGAACAGGATTGGCGTTGGATGCTCACTTGTTGGTTCAACAACTGTCCAGTCGCCTGATTCCACAACTCCACAAACGTTGAATTGTTGGCAACTTGTGCAATCCTCACTTGTCATCCCATTTGGATGCCCAAGGCAGTGGAAGGCAAAGCAAGTGAAGTTGGATTGGACGAATTGGACTGGAAACGCAACCACAGGAAGCAAGGTTTACGTGTGGCTTGCAAGAGACCAGTTCATTCAGACGCATCCAGAGTATCTTGGAAAACTTGCAATCTCAACTGGTGGAACTGTGGCTGGTTGCGAGTTGGTTGGAGAGATTGACCCAACTTCAAACGTGAAGAACAAGACCTTCAACATTCAAGACCTTGCTTCTGCTACGGCAACAATAATCCTCACGGCGTTCATTGACATGGACGAAATCAACCCATCTGGAACAACGTGGACGAGGAAGGGCGTTGGAAACCTAGCCTTGAACATGCTGACTATGGAGTTGACAGGAATGGACACTTGCATGATTCCAGACATCCAGTTGCTTGGGTGATTGCGCGTAAATAAGAATTGAACTTTACCAAGGTTGGACAAGTCCAACCAAAAACGAGGTGAACCATGATAGGAACTTATGAAATCAAGGTCAGTGCTGCGAGACCTAATTTCCCCTTGCAGCCAATGTTCGCGTTCATGGGAAGTCCGTCTTCCCTTCGCATCCTTGAAGTGCCAAAGAAGATTGGCAATTGGAACATAACCAGCGTCAGGGTTGTTGCCCAATATCCTGACAACACAACCATTGAGAAGGTTGCCGTGAGGACAGGCTCTGTTTGGGTTGCCACGTTTGAAGGTTGCGATGTTGCAGGCAAGGTTGGGAATGGGCTTTCAATCCTTGCAGATGGAATTGACGAGGATGGAAACGATGTCACGGGATACGTGCTTGGAAAGGGTGATGTTTTCATATTGGAGAACGACACAGAACTTTCCAGACTTGTTGGGAAAATTGCAGTAAGGTATGTTGATGACATTCCAGACGTTCCAACAAAGGGAGACTTGATGAACTCCAATGGGGAGTTGAGGCTGTTTGATGGTGAAGATTGGCTTGTGATAAGCACCACTGAACCGCCACCTGTGTATGATGCGCAAATAACAATCCAGAAGAATGGAACGCCAGTTGGTACTTTCTCCTTGAACCAGTCAGAGCCAAAGTCAATTGACGTTCCAGTTCCTTCAAAGACTTCTGACCTTGTGAACGATTCTGGTTTCATAACAGTTGAGGCAATTCCTTCTGACATATCATCTTTCAACAATGATGTGGGGTATATCACAGAAAGCGCTATTCCGTCCAATGTTGGCGCGTTCCAGAACGATGTGGGGTATTTGACCTCAGTATCTTGGGGTGAGATTCAGGACAAGCCTGATGTGGCTCTGAAGAGCGACCTTCCCTCAAAGGTGTCTGACCTTGAAAACGATGCTGGATATATCACGGCAAACGCCCTTCCAACGAAGGTGAGCGAACTTCAAAACGATACTGGTTTCATCACATTGGCACAAGTTCCAACTCCGTCGTACATTGAAGACGCGAATGGAAACAAGATTGAAGCTGACCTTGACTGTACTTTGAAGGACTTGACCTTGCCTTGGACTTTGGTTGATGGTGCTTACACATACACGTTGAATTATGACGAGCAGTCTGGGAAGTGGTTGTATGTGGAATCTGAGACGAAGAAAATAGAACTCTCATACACCACATTGGACAGCATGTGGGAATTGTCCTTCTATGTCTGGAACAATGGCGAATGGCAGTACAACAATGGAAGCACAACCATACAAGAAGAAGACGCAACCTCTCTCAGCATATATGATTGGACGTTGACAAGGAACATAATGAAGAGCGAAAAGTTGGCTAAAGAAAGCGACTTGCCAACAAAGACCTCTGACTTGGTGAACGATTCTGGGTTCATCACGGCAAGTCAAGTTCCACCAGTCCCAAGCAACTTGTCAGACTACAACAATGACGTTGGGTACATAACAGCTTCCGCGATTCCATCCAGTGTAGGTGCGTTCACGAACGATGTTGGCTACTTGACAGCATCTTCAAGCGCGTTCACGGCTAAGAGGGACAAGACAGACCTTGTGTACAAAGTTGGATTTGACAAGAACAACCTCGACAAGGTTGTGAAGTTCGTTGTGGAATATGTTGATGACAACAGCCAGAACGTGACAGCGACCTTGGACAAGTACGATTAGTTCACGCAGACTTGGACTGGGGACAACACCAACTGGAAAGTGTACACCTACCTCGTTGGAATGGAGGGTGAACTGTACTTCGCGCTCAACGATGGAACTAGTGGAGCAGATGACCAACCAGTACCTTCGCAGGGAGCAGAAGACACTTCTTGGAACTTCACCTACAACAGCAACCCAGCAACATGGACGATGGTGATGACGCAGAACATCGCGATCCAGCAGGATTTCAAGAACTTGAGGGACATGAAGGACATTTCCTATCCAGCCTCAGTTGACTCCACTGGAATGTACACCATCCAGAAGTTCAATGTGAATGGAAAAGAGGTTGCGCACTTCACTGCTTCTGGTTCAACGTCAACTTGGGACACAAACGATCCAGTTATGAACCAATACTAGATTTCAACCACAGATGGAACGAACTTCACAATGGTTTCCAATGGAATTCAGATTGGGACATTCACGATGAGCAACTTGAAGAATGGCGTTGTGGATGTGACATACGATGGCAACACCTACACTGTTGGCGCAACATTCAAGCAGACAACCTTTGCGTTGAAGGACTACGTTGACGATCAGATTGGAAATGTGCTGAACGAACAATTCTGATGGAGGGATATTGAAATGGCAGACACTACATTGAGACAGGCTTTCAGCAACATAGCGAACGCAATAAGGGCAAAGGGCGTTACTGGCACGATGTCACCACTTCAGATGCCTACCAAGGTTGCTTCAATATCTTCAAGCAAGTATGGAGTTTCTGGTGACAGCGTTCTTGGTGATGTTGACCAGAACGGAGTCCTTCAACCACCATCAGCTTCTTTCCAGTTCATATCCAGCGACATTCGTTCAATTCCTTCATATGGACTTTACTACAAGTTCTACGAAAACCCAGCATTGACTTCTGTGAGCCTTCCAAATCTGACAAGTATTGAAAGTTATGGAATGTAGTATGCTTTCTATAACTGCACTTCATTGGCAAGCATTTCATTTCCAAGTCTGACAACAATTAGATCTGATGGAATGAATGCTGCGTTTTCTCTATGCTCATCTTTGACAAGTGTTTCATTTCCAAGTCTGACAACAATTAGCACTGATGGAATGAAGTAGGTTTTCAATGGTTGCGAATCCTTGACAACAGTTGACCTGTCAAGCGTCACAAGTGTTGGATGGGAAGGACTTTTTGCTGCTTTCTCAGGAATCGAGGAATTGACAACAGTTGACTTGTCCAATGTGACACGCATTGAAAGCAAGGGACTTTCCAATGCTTTTGAGTATTGTCCATACCTGAAAAAAGTCTATCTGACAAAACTTTCAAGTGCTGGGAGTCAGGCTTTTGACTATGCCTTTGATGGTTGTTCATCGCTTGAACTTGTTGACTTCTCACAGGCAACAGCAGTTCCAGCACTTTCAGACACAGATGCGTTCCTAGACGCAAGTGGTGGATATAGCATTGTTGTCCCAGACGCATTGTATTCAACTTGGATAGCAGCAACGAATTGGTCTGACCCAAGCATAGTTGGACACATAGTAAAGGCATCAGAATACACACCAGCTTCATGAGGTAAAGAAAAATGATTAGTCAAATCAACATAACAGTGAACGCGGCGAAACCAAAGTTTCCGCTTTCTCCAATGGTTGCGTTCAATGGAAGTCCATCTTCAGTAAGGATTTCAGGCGTTCCATGCTCAATAGGAGACTGGAGCATCAACAACGTGCGCGTCCTTGTGTCATATCCAAACAACTTTACTGTTGAAAAGACTGCGGTGAAGGTTGACAACTTCTGGATTGCCACGATTGATGGAAGTCAGATAAATGGCGTTATCAAGAATGGCTTTCAGGTGATTGCTGATGGCGTTGACGAAAATGGATTGTCTGTGAATGGGTATGTCCTTGGAGTTGGTGATGTTGTTGTTCTTCCACGCGACAAGGGCATTGAGAAACTGGTTGACAGATACGCGGTCAGATACTTGAACGAACCTCCTGTGAATCCTTCCATTGGTGACATGCTGAACCTCAATGGACAGTTCAAGGTCTGGGATGGTAGCAAGTGGGTTTCTGTGAGTGGAGAGGATATTGAAGTCTATGATTCCACAATAACTCTTCAGGCAAATGGTGTTGAAATTGATTCCTTCACTGTGAATGCCTCAGAAGCCAAGATCATTGACATTCCTGTTCCCTCAAAGACGAGCGAACTTGACAATGATTCTGGTTTCATAACAAGCGCAGCAATTCCATCCAAGGTTTCAGAACTTGACAATGATGTTGGTTATGTGACTGCTGAGGCAATCCCATCAAAGGTCTCTGAGTTGGACAATGACGCTGGATATATCACGATGAGCGCAATTCCAGCAATCCCATCTACCACAAGTGATTTGGACAACGATTCTGGATTCATAACCGCTTCAGCAATTCCTTCTCAGATTTCTTCTTTTGAGAACGATGTTGGTTATATCACAGCAAGTCAAGTTCAACCATATAGTGCTGGTGGATTTCAGGGATATGCCAGAAACGCACTTGGAACGATTTTTGTTTTTGGGCGTGATTTCTCTGGCATGTCTCCTAATGAAAATGTCTACGCCACTTTTGATATTTCCAATGGAAAACTTGCGCGCGCAGAGCAAACATATTATCCTTGGTTGTTGTCAATGTACAATGGAACGACATTTGACCCGCCACTTGAAATGACATACGGATATCGTGGCACGGTTGCCTACAAAGCAAATGGCAGAGTTAGGTCAGTTCAAGTCAACAGCAATTGTTGGTTTGCGATGCGCACAGTCGGTACCACAACTACACCTTATTACATAAAGGCCGTTGAAGATGAATATGGTCAGATACAACCAGACGAAAATTTCTACACTACTGCAACAGCACATCCAATCACATTTTCACAGGACACACTGAGCATTGAAACAATTGATGGTGAGTCTGGAAACATAACTTGTACAAGGCAAGGCACTGGAACACACATAATTTCCCAGAACTACTATGCCTATGAAGATGCGATTCCTTCCAATGTCTCACAGCTCACGAACGATGCTGGCTACATAACAGCAAGCGCGATTCCACCTATTCCATCCAACACCTCAGACCTCACGAACGATAGTGGTTTCATTACTGCAAGCGCAATCCCAAGCAACCTGAGTTCCTTCAACAACGACGTTGGGTATTTGAGCGCGGTGACATGGAACGATGTTTCTGGAAAACCAAACATTCCAAGCAACACAAGCGACCTGAACAACGATTCGGGATTCATAACAAGCGCAGCATTGAGTGGATATGCCACAGAGAACTATGTTGATGGAAAGGTTCTTGCGTTGTCCTCAATCTACGCGCTTGATTCTGACCTTGATTTGGTTGTAGCCTCTGTTTCGTCAATCCAGACTTCGCTTTCAACATACGCGACGATATCCTATGTGGATTCGCAAATTGGTTCAATAAACACAATCCTTGACAACATAAACGGAGAGGTTATCTAAGATGGGAACAACAGCACAGAAACTTCAGGCAATCCAGAACTCAAAGGCTGCGATAAAGTCAGCAATTGAGGCGAAGGGCGTTTCAGATGTGGGCGATGTCCTTGCAGACTACGCAACCAAGATTGGGCAGATTTCTGGTGGTGGTTCAAGCGGTGACCCAAGATGGGAAGTCAGTGAACAAGGTGCATTGAGCAAGAAGAGTTTTGCCGTCAACTGGTTCAACGATTTGACGAGCATTCCTAACAATGGTCTTGAATACGCATACTACAATAGCAATGTCACTTCTGCTTCATTTCCCAATGTGACAAGTATTGGAAATTATGGACTTAGTAGTGCTTTCTATCAATGTTCTTCTTTGACATCTGTTGATTTATCCAGTCTGACAAGTGTTGGAAACAATGGATTGTAGAATGCTTTCTATAATTGTACTTCATTGACTTCTGTTGATTTGTAGAAGGTGACAAGTGTTGGAATCAATGGATTGTAGAATGCCTTTATGGGTTGTACTTCATTGACTTCTGTTGATTTGTCAAGTCTGACAAGTGTTGGAATCAATGGATTGTCTTAGTTTTTACGTGGTTGTACTTCATTGACTTCTGTTGATTTGTCGAAGGTGACAACTGTTGGGAATAGTGGATTGTAGTATGCTTTCTTACAATGTTCTTATTTGAAGAATGTATATCTATCAAGCCTTTCATCCACCACAGCAACCAACGCAACAGTCGGCACTTTCTCTGGATGCTCTAGACTTGAACTTGTGGATTTATCAGAAGCGACAGCAATTCCAGCAATAGACACAACCACATTCAACAACACAAACAACACCTTCAAGATAGTTGTCCCTAACGCATTGTATGATAGTTGGATTGTTGCCACCAACTGGTCTACATACGCAAGCCACATAGTCAAGGCTTCTGAATACACGCCAGCTTCATAACAAGAGAGGTAATTGAAAATGATAATACAGGAAAACATAGGAAACGATTTGGTCAAGACATACTCTAACCAAGGCATGATGATTCAAGGTGGATTCCCAGAGGGTCTTTACGCGGAAGCCATTGACCCAATCTCTGCTGGAAGGACATACATTGAGACTGACATTCCAGTTCCACCAGACGAACAACCAGAAGCCTAAGTAAATATTCCTTGAGGTGATTGGAAATGGAAAACGACAAGGCGACAGAAATGTTCATCAAGCTGATGGAGGAAATCCACCAGAACACTTCTGCGTTGAAAGACATGCTTGCAAACCACGAAGCCAGAATCACTGTCCTTGAAAAGTCAGACGGGAAGAAAGGTGGAGAGTGGCGCAATGAACTCATCATGCTTTTGGCAAAGGCAACCGTGATTGGATTGGTTGCGATTGGTTCTTTGACAGGGGCATCTTCTCTCATTCAAAAAGTCCTATCACCAAGCATTCCAACATAGGAGGTTTCAAAATGAACTGTATCATAAAGAAGTTCGCAATCAAGCAACTTAACAATCTTCTTGAGACATACAAGTCGGACATCGGCAAGGCAAGGAAGAACGTGAATGTCTGGTTGAAAAGGGCAGAGGCAATCACGAAGTTCCTGAACCTTCTTTCAGCAAAACTTGAAGACAACAATCTCACGGAGGACGAGTTGAAATCCACGGTTGAAGAGTTCAAGCAGATGCTGGATGATTGGAAGAAGGAACGAGTATAATTGGTTTAGGTTCATCTTGCGTTTTGTTGGGTTTAGCCATTGTTTCTGTTTTCACGCGAAAACTTACCCTACCTGTTTGTTTGACGCAAGATGAACCTTTTTTCTATCTCTCTAACCAGCCTTCATTGAACTTGCAGCTAGAAGGGCGTTTCTCTCGGATTCAAGTTCAGGTGGAAGGGGAAGGTTGTAGGGTTTCCAGTATCTCGCAATCTCAATCTCAATCTGCTCAATGCGTGGGAGGGACTTGTAGTAGGAATCGCGCCGTATGGCGTTCAACTTGTTGTAGTTCCTCTTGTCATCGTACTTGATTTTCCTGTTGGCAATCCTCTCAGAGTCCCTTTTCTCTTTCCATTCATGGTAGAGGGAGATTGTCTCTGCTTGGCGCAAGTCCTTGACAGTCTCTTGTTGTTCCTCAACTACCTTCAATTCCCTTGCAAGTTCTGGATTTTGCATGAGGGCACGGCGCATCAATTCCTCAATCAATGCGTTTTTCTTCACCTTCAAGTCATGCTCAGCGTCTGAGAGACTTCTGGCAAATCTGTTGGGGTCTGCCCTCATAATACATGATACCGCTTTCTGATTGGGTTGTAAAGCAAGTTTTGCATGTTTTTCTGAATTCATCCTAGTTGACATAACTGGCATCGTTTGACAAAAGTATAGCAAAACGGACTCCCAAATGGAAGCCCGTTTTTTGTTTTTGTTTTGGGAAGGGAAGTCGTTGTTAGGCAATCAAATCTTGAGCTTGTTCAACTCGTCCATAATGGCAACTGGAACCTTTGCCGTTTCTGAGACTTCACCAAGAACCTTTACCTTGTCAACCAGTTTCCTCAAAGAAGGATACGCCAGCTTGTAGTATTTGCTCGTCCAATACGAAATGACGTTGAAGATGCTGATGTATCCTTCATTGTCCCAGTTGCCATGTTCGCCAAATCCAGCAGAAGCAAAGTCCTTCAAGTTGTTCCACCAGATTTTGACAGTTCCAACCTTCATCTGTATTGGTTCATTCTCGTCCTTTGGCGTGGTTATTGAATAGCCGTTCTTCTTGAGGAAAGCAGCTACGCGGTTGAACACTTCCATGTAGCCAATCTTGCTTTTCTTCTGCCTTTCCTCGTCCGCCTTCTGCTTTGCCTGTAGTTTCTCTTCCTTTACCTTCTTCACGCCCTCGTCAAGAATGTCAACCAATGTTTCGTCTGAAATAACCATCTTCGCTTTCCATTCTGGGGATGTGAGATAGTATCTATCACCAAAGTCCTGACCTTTGCTAACTGTGGCTAATAGACGTTCTCCAGAATGCACCCTAAGAACGAACTTGCCCTTTCCTGTGCCGTCACCCCATTCTCCACTTTCATTGAGCAGGGAGTTCACAATCTCCTTCTCAAAATCAAGTTTCATCTGAAGCCTGTTCAACTTCACTTCTTCTTTTTTGTTCATGGTTTTCCTTTCATGGTTTGGGGAATAGTATACTGAATTCTGCCTAAGTGGTCAATTCATTGGAGGGAACAAAAAAGGACGGTCACTCGACCGTCCTTGTGGTAAACATATCCTCGCCAAATACCTTGCAATTATACCTTCAGGTTCGCCTTGGGGGAAACCCAAACTTCTTCCCCATCAATAATCCGCTTGCTCCAGTTGTACTTGTGCAGATAGCGGAGCACGTTGGCGTATTCATATTCACCCATGCCCTTAATCTCACAGACCTTTTTCTCCTTGTGGTCGTAAAACTTGATGCTCATTTTTGTTTCTCCTTTAGACGTTACAGTCAATGGTGCGAAACCCAGTTTCCTTGTTCCTCAGACACACAGAACCATCTTCAATTCGCTCGTCAAAGACAATCTGGTTGAATTCGTCATGTACTCCAATGTAGGTGTCAGGAACCATGTCGTTCTTGTACATCCACGCCCACTTGTCAAGGTAGTGCTTGTTGTAGACTGGAATGAGCAGACCCTTGATTTCGCGGTCAATCTTCCCAATCTGGACTCCATTGATGTCCATTTCCCCAGTGCGAATGTCAATCCACAGTGCCTTGTAATGGACAGAGCTGTGGTTATAGATGAACCCCAACCAGAGAGGGGAGTTGCCATCCCTGCTCACATCCTCCTTGGTCACAGAATCCACGCAACTGCGGGAAGGGGCAGACTTCTCGTCAGTGGAGTAATAGCCAACTTGAATGTCCCCGTTATTCTCCATCGTGGCGAGGAATGTCTTTACGAGTCCATGATACTTGTTCATTGTTGTTTCTCCTGTTTGTTGTTTGTTTGTGTGTGTCATTGGGAACGTTCCCAATTTCTATTACATTATACCACTTCGACCAGACACATTAAAGGGTTTCTTCAAGGTTTTTGAACAACATTATCAGTGACATTCACGTAAAAAGTGTCACAATACGACATGAATGCTGAACGCCATAAAACATGCTGAATTCACCCAATTCATTTTTAGCGCAGAATCCTTGTCTCAACACAAGGAAAATCATCATGGCATGGTAGACGTAGGGCGCAACCTCCATGAATGAGGCAGGAAAAAAGCCCTTGTTATCATAAGAAAAAACGGTGAAGCGCGAAAGTGCCGCGCGGCATGGCATACAAGTTCATTCGCTCACATCCCTGTGGGATGTTCGCTCTGAACTGGGAAATCGTGGTTAATCTGTGCGAGGGGAGCCGCGAGGGGAGCCGTGCGAACCCGCGAGGCAGGTTGAGTATTGCCAAACCACGAACGCCCGCCACCGCCAAGGCGGCGTTCAGTGGGTTGGTTGGTTGTGGTTTCCTATAGATTGTGTATTATCTAAATATAGAGTGGTACAAAATCTACCTGTAGAGTGGTACAAAATCTACCTGTAGAGTGGTACAAAATCTACCTGTAGAGTGGTACATGGATTTCTGAGTATAATTGGTAAATGTAAGATGAAGAGACGTGGTAGTTCGTAAAGACTTCGTTTGGTCTGCCACTTCCGCCCATTCATAGGGGTTCAACAAAACCAGCGGAGCATTTTTTGAAAGACTATGAACACAAAGCAAAAGAGAGACGCGAAGTATTACATTGAACGAGCAATCAATGATTTCAAAACGCTCGTGATATACTTTGACGTGACAAGACCACAATACGAAAACGCCTACAAGGTTGACGGCAAGTTCTCAATGGACGAGTTCAAGAAGCAAATTGCCTTGCTCAACAAATGGGACAACATGACGCGCAGCGAGAAGTCAAGGTTGCGCAATCTGTACAACAAGTATTCTTCAACTTCAAACTACACGTTTGGGATTCCGCATGAACTTGTGAGGCAAGTCCTTGACAGATTCCGTGACGAAAATGGGAAGTGGCACAGGATTTCAGTTGATGGCGTGGTGAATCATCTTGTCAAAGAAAATTTCATCAAGGTTGTGAACGACGGCAAGAAGTTCAAGAAGAACGAGGACAACACGTATTCAGTAAAGTGTTGGTGGAAGAAGAAATACCTCCTTGCCAACGAAAAGTATTGGTACACTCTAATGGAAGACCCAAGGTACAGGGACATTGACAAGTTCCCAAACGCCTCAGACAGAGTGAAGAAAATCATAATGAATTGGCGCAAGAGTCAGTTTCAACAAAAGGTTGACGTGGAAGAGAAGCCAAAGGTTGAATACTCTCCTGCGCAATTGCAGTGGATGAAGTTGGACAAGGTTGCCCAAAACAACATCCACGATTTGATTCACGAATTTGAGACAGGAAGACTTGACATTGGAGGACTTCAACTCATGCTTGCAGCATTCAACCTTGGACGAGAATTGAACGCATACCTTGAAAAGAGGGCATATCAAAGAAAACGTGAATGGGATTCAAAACAAGAAACGAGGTGACGAAAATGAACAAGGAAATAGTGTCAGAGGCTCAACGCAAGTTGAGGAAGGTCAACAAGGACAGGAGAATGTTGCGAATACTTCTCCACAAGTTGAAACTCCAGATTGAACATGTAGCACAAACTCCAAGCGACGACGAAATAGGGAAAGACCTTCAACTGTTGGCACTCAAGGAACGGAGGGCTTCATACAGGAAACGCCTTGACAAGTTGAACAGAAAAAGATTGGCATTGAAAAAAGTTTTCAAATGTTTGAAAACACCACCAGTTTTCTGAGCGGAAATGGTGAAGAAAAAATGACATGAAAATTGGGGAGTGGGTTGATATTTTTTCGTATAATTGTAATGTAAGGAAGGAGCGCAACTATGACATAGAATGAGGTATGGAAAACAATAGATTTGGCTGAGAATGATGGACGTTATCAAGTCAGCAATCTTGGTAGGGTGAGAAATGTGAATTGGCGTGGAACTGGAACAATAAAAGAGGTAAAGCCTTCGGTCACTAACTCTGGTTATCTTATGGTTCCAATGTGTGATAAGTTTTCATCAAAAACAATGATGAGATATGTTCATCGTCTGGTTGCTCAGGCTTTCATTCCAAATCCAGAAAGTCTTCCAGAAGTTGATCACATCGACAACAATCCCAAAAACAATGCGGCTACGAACCTAAGATGGGTATCCCGTCATTTCAATGTCACCAGAAGCCATGCTCAGAGATTAAGAAAACTTCACGCAAAGAAAGAAAGTCATCTTCATCAGTTCGTCAAGGGAACATTTGATGGGAAGGTTTCATATTTTAAGAATGCTAATCAATGCTCAAAATACATTGGGTGTGCAAATGTGAATGTTATAAAGACATTGCGTGGTGACATAAAGACGATAAAGGGATGGAAACTTGAATATGTTGACAGAAGTCTTGAGGAATGTCGTGAACTGAATGAGCAACTTTCAAGAAAACTTTGCAGGTCAAAAATCAAGACAATCAATCTCAAAAAAGCAGTGAAAGATAGAAAGGCAGCGATACATGAACATATAAGGAAGATGAAGGTTGACTATGAGAATGAACGCCATTACAGAGTATTGAATAATCTTCCAAAACCAGAGAACTATGTTCCACTTGAAGATGCTATAAAAAATCTCAAGCATGAAGCAAGAATAGTTCTTCAGATTGACGAGAATGGGCAAATCATTAAGGAGTGGAAGAATCTGCTTACAGCAGAAACTGAAACAGGTATTTGTGGAATAAAGGGATGCCTGTATGGGTTTTCACCTTCTTGCGGTGGGTTCGTATGGAAGTTCAAAAAAGTTTTTTAAGATTTTTTCTGAAATCACAAAAGTTTTCATCCAAAAAATGGTAAAAACCAGTGTAATGGATGAGTAGTCCATACAAAAAAAAGCAAACAAACAAACAGAGGATACAAAACAATGAGCAAGAAAAACGAAAAAGAAATCTGGAAGCCAGTGGTTGGCTTTGAGGAAAAATACGAAATCTCCAACCTTGGAAACCTAATGTCCAACAACTGGAACAGGAGTGGACAGCGTAGACTAGTGAAGGTATATTTGAACAAGAAGACTGGCTATGTGTATACCACGTTGTAGAGCAACAAGAAGATAAGGACAACAACCATCCACAGACTTGTTGCAGAGGCGTTTTTGCCCAATCCAGACAACCTTGAACAAGTTGACCACATAGACAACGACAAGACGAACAACGTTGTGAGCAACTTGCGTTGGGTTTCAAGGAAGTTCAACAACTCCAGACCACATGCAATCGCCATGAGGAAGAAGAACCACAAAACCACTTCCCATTCACACCAGTTCGTAAAGGCGACAAAGGACAATGAGGTCATGTACTTCAAGAACGCGCTCAAGACATCAAAGGGACTTGGATGCTCAAACGCGGCAGTGATAAAGGCGTTGTCAGGCGAATCAAACACCGTAAAGGGATGGGTTCTTGAATACGTTGACAGAAGCCTTCCAGAATGCGACAACTTGAACAAGCAACTTTTGGAGCAGAAACTTTCAAAAGTCTCGCCATACATGAAGAGGGCGTTGGAGATTAGGCGTAAGGCGCGTGAGAGGCGGAGGAAAATAAACGCCCTTGCTCCAATTTCAAGGTCAGGCGAGAAGTCAATCAAGAACTTCAGAAGATTGGCGCGAGTTGTTGTTCAGCTTGACCTTGATGGAACTCCAATCAAGGAATGGGAAAACATATACGCCGCTGAGAAGGAACTTCACCTAAACGACATACGGCACGTTCTTTTTGGATTGAAGGACTCAACTGGTGGTTTCAAATGGGCATGGAAAATTGAAGTCTGAAGAAAAGGAAAACGAAAATGAAAGCGACTAAGACCTATATCAAATACCCAGGACTTGAACTGGACGAAACGCGCAGAAAGGCAATAGAGGAAATTGCCAACATGCTGGAGAAAGGACTCAAGCCATCCTTCAACGAACTCATAAGCGCAACCAAGAGGTTTGACGAAAACCCACACATAGCCACAGGAGCAGCAAAGGCGAGGGCAATTTCAGAGTTCCATGACAAACTTGCTGAGGTTTCCCAAGAAATATTCCGCAAGTGGCAATTGGAATGGTCAGACGAAATCCCATCTGAGGATATGGCTGCGCTCATACATAGAGCCTCTGAGATGGTCGGGTTTGACGAAACAACATCCATGTTCAAGGAGGAAATTTGACAATGGACTTTTTAGATTTAATCCAACTTGTTGCTGAGACCGCCAACCATCCAATGCACTACACTGTGGGACTTCTTGAAGAACCAAAGGTTCAGGTGTTCGTTGAGGACGATGGAAGGTACAGCGTGAACTATCTCACGCACAATGTCCAATGCTTCTTCAGCTCAGACGAGACAATACAATTTCTCAGCGATCATGAGCTGTTTGGATGGCAAGTCCAGTCTTACGAAATAGAAAGCCGCTGGAATTAGGCTGAAGAAATGAAAATCGTTTTATACAGAATTGAGAGGTGAAAAATGAATTGGATAGTGATAGCAATAATGGCCGCGATAATAGTTTTCCTTACGGCATTGTCCATGTGGTGCGCGAAGAAGGAAGACGAGATGCTTGCGGACATGAAACACAGAATCAAAGCACTGGAACAGGCGAACAAGGAGGAACAGAAATGATATACATCGACTGCAACTTGACGCACTGCAACTTGGGTAATGGCAACATTGCTGCCATCTACCCTGACATTAGAATAGGAATGGACGTGAACGACAATGTGGATGTTGTGAAGCTGAGGGACTTCCAGACAAAACTACAGTCATTCATGGACAAGGGACTGAACTCATGCCTTATAGACACCAACCAATAGACGAGGATTGAACAATGAAAAAAGCAATAGCGTATTTGGTTCTTTTGGCGTTGGCATCCCTGCCAATCGCATTCATCGTCTGGGCTTGCTACCTTCCAATACTGATTGCACTTCCAGCATGGGGGCTTGGTGGAATTGGAGTCTCAATACTTGTTGGGGCAGCATGGGAAATCCACAAGGAGAACAAAGAGGCATCAAGGAATGAAGTAGAAAAGTGAAAGGCAGCCATTCGTCACGAACAAGCAGATTGTTGAGCAGTGGGAGATATGGAGAAAGTCGGGGGACAATCCAAACACAAGAACCATCCCAATCAAGCTGGCTGAATACATGAACATGATTTCACTGCGCTTGCTCAACCATCCCTCCTTCAACAGATACCCACAGGATATGAAGGACGAAATGCAGCAAGAGGGGGTGTTGAAGCAGGTTAGGAACCTGAAGAACCTAGACCCATCAAAGGGAAGCGTTTTCGCATACCTCACCCAATGTTGTTGGACGGCATTCATAGTCTACCTTGGGCAGCACTACAAGCAGTTGAACATAAAGAGGGACATGGTTATAAAGGTGTTGATGAGCACAGAGGAAACGCAAGACATACAGACTTCATAGCACATGAAGGAATATCTCAGACTTCTTGACGAGTGGAAGAACATGGAAGAGGCATGACATGATATGCACCAATGTTTTTTGACACATGCTATGTTTCCCATGCAACAGAACAAGGGGGGGAGGGTGTTTGTTTTCTGGGTGAATATCTCCACCCCTCACCCATTCAATCCCTTGCGTTCTATTCCCCTGCATTGGTTGGGGCATGGTACATGGTGTACTTCTTGCGCGAACAAACAACCAATGGAAGTTAGTTTGCATTTCAGCACAATCACATTCGCTCTGTAGATTCAAGAAGTGGGACGTTGATGGTTTCAAGTTCAATTCCAATCGTGGAGGAAACCACAGTTTGATTTCCAAAAACGAAAGTGGGTGTTGTTCAAGAAGAAAAAGAATTGAGTCCAAGACGAAAAACAAATCAAGAAAGAAAACAAAAATGAAAATTGAATCGGAAAATAAAATTGACGGAGATTGTTAGTCAGAAAGGCGGGAAAAATTCTCGCGGCAAAAATTTTTCCAAAATCTGACCTACAAAAAAAAATTTTTAACCCCCTCTCCGAAAAAATTTTTGCGACCGAAATCATACCAAGGCGCGAGACTAACGACTAAGTTGTTGGAAACTTTATAACCATTACAAAAAACCACCAAAAAACCCAATAAAAACAAGGACAATCCAAGGAGGAAAACATGGGAAGAAAACGCATAAACCCAAAGAGAGTTTTGACAAACCTTGAAAAGCAGCGAAAGATTGACGATGAGGCTGCTTCAATTGACGCTGCCATTGAAGATGCGTGGAACAAGGTTGACTGGACAAGGCGAAATTAGGCTGAACAAAGTCTCGTTCAGTTCGTGAACACGTACTTGATTGGACTTACGCTTGACGAACCACCTTCAATGAAGGGAGAGGAAGTTTTGCATGAAATGGAATAGGCAATCACTTCCCACAGCAACTACGCGATTGCTCTTCATCGTGGCGCGGGCAAGTCAGCGTTTTGTGTTTCAACTGCAATCTACGCATTGGTGACTGGAAGGCAGAAGTTCATTGTCATCATAGCGAACAACGCACGCGCCTCTGGTGGTTTGTTGAACGACATTTGGAAGGTGTTTCAAGAACCTGACACGCCACTTGTGAACGACTATCCAGAGATTTTCCTTCCATTCATAGTTGCGCATGGTTCGTTCAGAAGAAGGCAGTTGTTCAAGGGACGTTCGCTTGACATCAAGAAGAACGCCAACGAGCTGATTCTTCCAACCTACACTGACAAGAGATTCAAGCGTGCAAGTGGTTCTTTGGTCATAACGCGATCAGTCACTGGTGGATTGCGTGGAATCAGGCATGGGACGATGCGTCCTTCAATGGTCATGCTTGACGATTTGCAAACCACAGAGAGCGCAGCGCATCCAGAGCAAGTTGAGAAGTTGCTTGACATAATCAAGTCTGACGTCATTCCACTTGCTGGAAAGCAAAGGATTTCGTTGTTGCAGACCTTCACGCCAATCAGGGTTGACGATTTGGTTCAAAAGATACGCGAGGACAGCAATTGGAGGACTACGGTATATCCTGCAATCATGCAAATGCCAAACAACATGAAACTATGGGACGAGTATTTCAGGATGTGGGATTGCGAGAACGTTGCTGGAACTTCGCATGAAGAGAGCCTTGCGTTCTACGACAAGAACAAGGTTGAAATGGACGATGGCGTTCAAGTGTTCAATCCAACGCGCTATTCAGAGAAGGATGGACACCACAGCATGATTCAGAAGTTGCTTGAGTTGAAGCACACGTTGGGAGAGCAAGTTTTCAACGCTGAATATTAGATGAAGCCAGCTGAACTTGCTTTCGCGCTTCCAATCACTCCAAAGATTGTTGCGCAGAGACTTTCAACGTTGAAGGAATGCCAATTGCCAGAAAAGGGCGTTCAATGCGTGATTGCGTCCTCTGACTTGAACTTGTCAAAGTACCTCACAACCACAATCGTTTGCTTCAACAACGATGGCACGGCAAACGTGATTTGGAGGAAGTTCAGGAAATGCTCAATTCCAGTGAACATTCCTGAAGCTGACTACCAAAAAAGGGTGTACGACCTTCTTGGACAACATGGAAGGGAGTTGAAGAAACTTGCTGACGATTTCCACTTCAAGATTGACGCATACGCCATTGACGCGAACGGCGTTCCTTGGGAAGCCGTGTTGAGTTTTTGCAAGAACTCCATGTAGATATGCGGCATTTCAGCTTGTGGATTCGTTGGACGCGCCTCACATTTGTTCAGACCTTTCGTTCGTTCAAGGTTGAAGGAGGCAACGCAGGAGACAGTGCTTTGTGGTGACGCTGACGAGCATGAGAAGCGCGGAAGTGGGAGAAAATGGGTGTATTTCAACGCAGACCTATACCATGAGGCAGTGCAAAAGGCTTTTCTCGCTGAGATTGGGAACATTGGCTCTTTGACGTGGTATTCTGGTGGTGGAAACGCTGATTGGGCAATTCAAGTTTGCAACGAGAAGTTGGTTATGAAGAAGAACAGACAAGACGGAACGATTGAATACACATGGAAGGACAATGGAGATCACGATGCGCTTGACTCTCTTGGGCAGGCGTTCGCAGCACATGCGTCATTGGGGTATTCAAGTGGAGTTTCAGGGCGTCCAACCATGCGCGTGAAGCAAGTGAAGAGGACGAAATTTCGCTTCGTTTGATTTGTGGTGTAAATAAAAGTTGATTGACTAACTAAGGTGACAAGATGACGGTTATTCAGAAACGCAAGATAATTCAGCATATCGTTGACCTTGAGAATGACATAAAGGAACTGAAGCGCGTGAGGATGGAGCTGGCCACAAGTGGCTATTCCAGCGCGTCATTGAGTTCAACTGGTGGTTCAAAGTCCTACACGCGCCTTGACTTGGGGAAGGTGACTGAGGCAATACGCGAGTTGCTGAACGAGCTGAACCAATACAAGAGCCTTCTGATTGTTGGTGTTTCAAAGCCAATCAAGACAGTGGTGACGATATATAGTTGAGGATTTCAGAATGGAAGCGACAAAGAGAAAGACCAGCGCGAAGAAGTCCACGAAAAGGACACCAGCGAAAAAGACAGGGAAGAAGATTGTTGTCTACAAGGCAAGGGGACAATATCGCATAGTTGACAGCGATTCGCAGAATATCCTTCCATCAACCACTGAGACAAGGACAGAAGACGAGATTTTGAATCCTTCGCGCCGTGCAAGGCTTCTTGACTTGACGAGAAACCTTGTGAGGAACAGTTCGCTTTTCAACACCATCTTGGGGCAGTTGACAACGAACGTTGTTTCCACTTGTGGAGGAAAGGTTGTTTTGGCACTGCCAAACGAGCAGACGAACAAGGACTTGAAGAAGGGCTTCTTTTCGTATACGAGAAACGTTGACTTCTACACTGGAGACAATCTAAACCACCTTCTGAAGCGCGTGTTGCGCGAGTACGTGATTGGAGGTGATTGCGTCCTCTTGTTCGACGATGGGCTTGTGGAGGATTCTGGCAAGGTTCTTTTCTTTGAGTCAAATGAAATCGTGGACGTTGACCCAGTTGAGGTTGAGAAGCACTATGGAAAGGGAGCGTGGAGTTCTCAGGGCAAGGTGTATTCCTCAAACGGACGCCACATTGGTACTATTGTCTCAAAGTCATAGGCGAATTGCGCGATTGCGGGGACAGCGGTTGACCCTTCAAAGTGCTACTACTTGAAGAAAGACCCAAATGGGAATCCACTTGACAACTACTGGTTCCACTTCTCCAGCAATTGGCGTGAAGGACGTGGAGTTTCGCAAGCCGCTTCAGCAATAGCGACAATCCACCAACTTGAAGACCTTGTTCAATCAGAACTTCTTGCTTCAAGGCGCAATTCCCAAATCTTCTGTTGGTTGACGCAAAGCAGAGACGCGGAAGAGGTTGTTCCTTCTCCATTTGACGGGACTGAGGACGTTGATGAAATGTCCAACGAGGAAATTGAGAGGATTGTGAAGGAGCAAGCTGAGGACGAGAAAATAATCTCGTTCAACAGGGCGAAGGAGAACGCAATCGTCTATGAGGCGTTGCCAGAGGGAATCAACGCGCAACAACTCCAAATGCAACATCCAAACCAGAACATTCAGGTGATGGTTGATTGGCTTGCGAACAGATGCGCTTCAACGATGGGGATTTCAAAGGTTTTCGCGACAGGCAATCCACAAGACAGCAACTGGCGCTCCAATCAGTTGTTCAGCTTCCCCGCAATCCTTGAAATGCAAAAGGACTTGGAGCAAGTTCTTGATTGGTTGTTCAAGAGGTTCGTTCTTTGGTCTGTCAAGAAGCAAATCGTAAAGGCTTATGTTGCTGAAGACATCATGGACTACGTGAGCTGGGAATGGAAGGGAATTGACGATCTTTCTCCTGTCACGCATCAACAGGGAATCAAGTTGGCGTTGGAGAACAACATGACAACCTACAAGGAATTGCTTGGAAACAACTGGAAGGAGAAGTTGGAACAAACAGCCTATGAACACAAGTGGATGACTGAGAATGGCATTCTCCATCCATCCGAGAAGTTGATTTCAGGTGGACAATCTGCGCAATCAGAGCAACAAGTTTAGGAAACAACGACAGTTGAAGAGGAGGTTACGAAATGAAAATCCAAATCACGGGAGAGATAGTTGACGCTCCTTTCATGGGCGAGTGCTTTTGCCCACAGGACTTGAAGGGACTTCTTGAGGGCGTTGACGAGAACGAGCCGCTTGAAGTTGAAATCACTTCTGAGGGTGGTTCTGTGTTCGCTGGAATACAGATTGCGAACATGCTTGCAAGGCACAAGGGACAAGTCACAACGCATGGCGTTGGATTGGTTGCCTCAATAGCCACTGTGATTCTCATGGCTGGAAAGAAGGTCGTTGTTGACGAAAACTGCTTCCTTCTTCTCCACAATCCTTGGACGATGGTTCAAGGAAACGCGAACGACCTTGAGAAGGAGATTGACGCGCTCAACAAGTGCAAGGCTGCCATGATGGGATACTACAAGAAGCATTCCAAGATTGGGGAGGAAGAGTTGACGCAGATTCTTGACAACGAGACTTGGTTCTTGGGAACTGAGTTCGCAGACATTTTTGACGCGGAGGTTCTGGAAAGCGACAGGCAACTGGACATTGCCGCGAAGTTTGACTTAACAAAATTCAAGACACTACCAAGAGGATTGAAAATGAAAAACGAAAACGAACTTCCAATTGAGGAAGAGGAAAAGAAGACCACTAAGGAAGTGGTTGAAGAAGAGAAGAAGGACGAAACTCCTGAAGAGGAAATCACTGAGGAAGTGATTGAAGAGACGAAGGAGGAAACCAATGAAGACGGTGGTTCTGACGAGCCTGACGTTGAGGAACTCAAGAAGAAGATTGAGGAATTGACGAAGGAGAACGAGGAACTGAAGTCCAAGCTCGCTGAATGCCAGAAAGAGGAAAAGGCTGAGGAAGTTGTGGAAGAAGAGAAGAAGGTTGAACAAGAGGACGATGAGGTTTTGAACAAGGCTCAGGTTCAAGCAAGAATCTCTGGAATCCAGTCTTCAATGCAAAAGCAAATAAACGATTTCAAGAGTCAACTAAAGGCGAAGGAAGAGGAACTGAAATCTGCTCAAGCAGATGTCACCCGCCTCACTGAAAGCCTTGAAAAGACTTCAAAGGAATTGTCTGAAATGGCATCCGCCTTTGAGGAAAAGCAAGCGGCGTTGGACAAGTTGAACTCCAACGTCAACGCCCAAGCAGAGGAAATACCAACGATGAAAGACGGACTGGCGAAGTGCGCCACACCCGCTGAAAAGGTTGCGTTTCTGAAGTCTGGGAAATACACCAAGTGACGCAGGTGCGTTGCTTTCACTACAACAAAACCATCTAAGAAATAAGAGGTAATTAAAATGGCACTTACAAGCCCTGGCGTTATTAAAGCCGCAAATGAAATCCTCGTGGGTCTCGCCCCTGAGGTGAATGTAATCAAGCAGTTCCAGTTTGACATCAGCGATGCAGTCGCAGATTATGGCGCGAAGGTTCGCGTTGCGATGATTGATGGTGGAACGGCAGAGAACTATGGCGCAGACAATTGCGCTGACACGAACACTGGCAACTATGGTCACACCACTGGTTCGCTGAGTGATTTCTTCGTCACGCTTGACGCGCAGCCAAAGTCCACAATCAAAATCACGTCCACGGACGTTCTTGAACTTCCAAACAACAGCTTTTGGGCGCGTGCCGCTGAAGCTGGCAAGAACTCCATTGGCAAGGCAATCTCCCAGAAGATTGGTGGTCTGTTCACGACTTCCAATTGCGCTGCTGGCAAGATTACGATGGCTACCGTGACGAAGAACGCTCTTGCGAAACTTCGCACGAATGCCGCTTCCAAGGGTCGTGTTGCTGACTATGTTCTCATGCTTGACCCAGAGTATTTCGCTGACGCGCTGTCCTTGTTTGACAGCAACGTGTATGGCGGAAGCGACCCAATTCAGGGCGGCGTTGTCCCCAACCTCTACGGCTTCAAGTCCGTGGTCTGTGGGTATGACCTACCAGCTGGCGTGAAGGGCGTTCTCGTTCCTTCCAATGGTCTTGCTATCGCTGTGCGTCCTGTCGCGATTCCTGACCCTGCCGCATATCCTGAGTGTGGTACGGTGACGGACGAGAATGGTTTCTCCCTTCTCGCAATGCGTCACACGGACTTCAACACTGGCGCGTCTCTCTACAACGTCACAACGCTCATTGGCGCTGACCTTGCTCGCAAGAACGAGACGTTCTACATCGCCGCTTCGTAAGCGGTTGAAGTTGGATGACCCGTACTCATCCAATGAAGAGTTTTTTGTACACACACAACACAGTTGACTTCCACCCAAGAGTACGGGCTTGGGTTGGAGGTCAATCTTTTTAGGGGAACAATGGAACAGGCATTGAACATGAAAAACAAGGCGAAGAAGGTCGTTGACCTATCGCACATAGCATGGGAACTTGGATTTCCCTTCAACAACTGTGGAAACTTCTCCATGATTCCAATGCCCAATGGGTTCTGGTTTGCGTATATGCGCATTTTCGCATATTGGATTGACGAGCATGGAAGGTACTTGACGAACAAGAAGGTGCTGTTGCAGAACCCAGCAAACCATCAATTTTGCGTTCTGGACAAGGACTTCAATTTCGTGAGGAAAATCCCAAACGTTGTTTCAGAGTATTGGAAGCATCCTGTCTTTTCATCTGAAACGCCATACATGGAAGATGGTCGTTTGGTTGTGTGGAATGGCAAGGTATATCTTTCCACGACAGTGTGCTACCAAAAGGATGGACAGTGGAACGCGGCAGGACT
>Ga0247609_10001574_pt1 | contig 26708 bp, 21 predicted proteins | sample 172DNAGHGlowgp2_FD_193487 | JGI IMG/M metagenome (GOLD analysis project Ga0247609, IMG submission 193487) | Sheep rumen microbial communities from Palmerston North, Manawatu-Wanganui, New Zealand - 1728 DNA GHGlow gp2 | ecosystem: Host-associated > Mammals > Digestive system > Stomach > Rumen ...
TATTAATGATTGTTGAGTTTGGAATACGAACCATTTCGTTATCGAGGGTGTGGACTGTAACAGAAATCAGGTTGATAGAATCTACAACTCCGGTAATTCCGTCAACGATGATTGTATCTCCAATTTTAATAGCACCTTCTGTAATTACAAAAAGTCCGCTTATCAAATTGCTTACGCTTGTTTGAGCAGCAAAACCAATTGCAACTCCGGCAATTCCTGCAGCACCCCATATAGCACCAAGTTTTACTCCAAACAGGCTTAATACATACATTACAACAATTACATAAAAGACATATCTTAAAAACTTTATAAGAATCAGAGAGCGTGCCTTTGGCAGCTTTTTCTCAGGAACCTTTTTGATTCCTCTTACAAGGATTTTAAAAATAATCCAGAAAATAAAGATTATTATAAGAGTTCCAACTAACTTAAAAAGATTTTCCCAGGTGAGAAAGCTCTTTATCCAGGTAATAAATGATGAGGTCTGTTCCATAAAAGAAGAACCGGCACTCTTAAGACCTTCTGATACTTCGTCCATAACTACTCCTTCTGAGGACCCTTCGACAAGCTCAGGGACCACGAATTACATATATCCCTTATTATACACTCTTTGCACTTTGGATTTCTAGCGGTACACACATATCTTCCATGAAGTAAAAGCCAGTGGTGGGCATGTTCAAGGTATTCCGGCGGGATTCTTTCGAGCAGCGACTGCTCAACCTCTTCCGGGGTACTTCCTTGGGCAAGTCCAATTTTTGGGCAGATTCTTAAAAGGTGAGTGTCTACCGGCATGGTTGGTTTATGAAAAATTACATTCAAAACAACATTTGCAGTTTTTCGTCCAACTCCACGCAAAGTCATGAGCTCTTCTCGTGTATCGGGTACTGTGCTGTTAAAATCTTCAATGAGCTGCTGTGAAAGTTTTATGATGTTTGCGCCTTTGTTTTTATAAAGGCCTATAGATTTTATATATGGAATGAGCCCGTCCAGTCCAAGCTCCAGCATTTTTTGCGGAGTGTCGGCAATTTTAAAAAGCTCCTTTGTTGCCAGATTCACGCTTTTGTCTGTAGCCTGTGCAGAAAGAACAACGGCTACAAGAAGAGTGTAAGGGTTCACATAATCCAGCTCCGACTTAGGATTTGGATTTTGAGCTTTGAGACGTTCCATTACCTGTATAATTTGATTTTTAGAAAGAAGTTCCATAGATTTTTTGCAGAGAGCCGCTGTCCTTATTTTTTCTTAAGCTTCTTTTTGTTTTCGTACATTTTTACGTCTGCACGGGAAAAGGCATCGGCAACACATTTATCACTTGCAAATATAAAATCGGCATAGCCACCAGCCACAACTACATTACCATCCTTGCGGTTACGCGAAACTGCCTTTTTGAATTTTGAAAAAATCTTTTCGCGGTCAAAGTAATCGGCACCAAGAAGTATAACTGCAAATTCATCTCCACCAATTCTGTAAACAGGACTGTGTGTAAAGGTTGTACAGATGAGTCTTGCTGCATCACAAATCAGAGTGTCTCCTGTTTCGTGGCCATACTTGTCGTTAGTTTTCTTAAGATTGTTTACATCAAATACAGCAACAGAGAAAGGACTGATTGTTCCAGCCTGAATTTCCTCATTAAGATGTTCTTCGGCACCTTCGTAGGCAAGCCTGTTTTTTATACCGGTAAGAGCATCGGTATTTGCCATTTCTGTAGCAAGACGAATTCTTTCGGAATATTCCTTTTCGATTTTTACGTTTTCTTCGATATTCTGAACACCAAATACATAGTGATTTTCGTCAACGGATACAGAAGGCGTAGCTGTAAGTCGGTAGAACTGTGGGGTTCCATTAACTTCAAGCCTGTAGCGTATAGAAAGGGTTTTCAGGGCCTTAAGTGCCGGCCGCAGATTGTCTTCGGACATAAAATCTAAAAGACGTTTTCTGTCGGCTACATAAACGATTTTTGGAATATTTTCGATGGACTCTTTGAAAAAATCGGAACCTTTGTTTTGTAAACGGAATTCTTTGAATTTTCCCTGACTGATGTATTCTTTATATTTACCGGTTTTGATATTTACATAATAAACACTTTCAAAATCGCGGCAAAGGGCCTGGGCAATTCCAAAGAAAGTAAAACCATTTGAAACTGTTTTTGTGTCAGGGTCTCCCCGAACCATGCCTTTATAAACTTTGACACCCTGTTTTTCGTATTCTTTTATTCCAACAAACCACAAGTTGATTTCGCCCAATATCGGATGCTGCCAATAAATTTGAGCTTCGGAATAAAGACCTTCCTGCATTTTCTTTATTGCGTGTTTTGTTGTGTCTCTGGAGTCATCTGCAACCCGATTCAGCCAGTCGACATAAACTTCGTCGGGAGTGGCCTTCTTGTTTTTAAAACCAAGAATATCCAGTGCGGTTTTGTCAAAATAGATTTTTGGACCTTTGTTTTTTTCGACTTCCATCTTCCAAAGTCCAAATTTTGCCTCTTGTAAAAGTGATGATATAAACTCTTTATCCTTAAAGTCCTGCATTCTTCTATATTAAAGCCAAAAATCGAATTTCTCAAGGAAAAAGATATAACAAAGGATGATTATATCTTTGAAAGCATTTTTTCCAGTTCAACAAATTGCCAGTAATATCCAGATAATGTAATACTATTCTGTTTGATCCAATATTCCTGCTGAATCAAAAGCCACATAAAACTTTCTGCAAGTTCACGAATAACAATGTGAATTGAAAATCCGTTGAGCAAAAGATTTACTGGAAAGGAAATTTTAAAATATTTGCAAAGCGTTTTTAACAAATCCTTGGTGAGTGGATCCAGCTTACGATATACTGGAAATTTTTCATAATAGAATTCCAACATTGGTGTCCATTCTGGATCACACAAAGATTTAATTTTCCTTGGTTTTTTAAGTGGAAAAAAAGATTGAAGTAAGTTTAGAACCTGGACAGTTTTTTCAGGTGTAAAAGAAAATCTTTTCTTTTGCCAAGTTTCGTCATCCCGACAAGACAGTTGAATTATCCCTTTATCAAGGATTCGAAGCATAATGGCATCGTCTGTTGCTCTATAATCTAATTTTACTGAGGCAAGTAATCTGGCACTATCCTCCCAGTAGCGATTGATAGGTTGTTTTTTTGCTATGTAGCATTCTTTTAATATTTTAAACAAATTCATAAGAGATCTCCTTTAGAAAAGTAAAAAATAAATTTTGCTTTGATTTTATTTTTAAACTTAAACATCCACACGGTACCACTCCTTGATGATAAAAATATCATTTGCCTCGTTCTGTTCAGTAAAATCGAAAAGTTCTTCAAGCAATTTCTTTTCTTCTCGAATCCGCTTATATCTTTTGATATTGTTAACTAATCGTTGTGTAAGTATAGTAATTAAAAGAGCAGCTAAAATTATATTAAGGTAATTCTGAATTTTTCTAATCATTGGTAAACCCTATCCTTGTTTCTTTTTCTTCGTTTATTTTTGCGTTACGACACAGTTCATCAATTTCTTTGAAATTAGGCCGATGACCGTATGTTAATGTATGCATTTCAATCAAGCGATCTATATTGTCTATGTCACCACCAGATAAATTGTATTCTGCAAGAATTGCTGCATTTTTTTGAGAAAGCCATGGGAGTTTATTGAGCCAGATTGATTTCTTTGCCTCAAATGAGGGTTTATCAAAACTTATTTTGAAGAGGAAACGCCTCGAAAAGGCAGAGTCTAAGTTTCGAATCAGATTTGTTGTGGCAATGAGAATACCAGAAAAATTTTCCATTTCTTCAAGAAGAATGTTTTGAATGGTATTATCGACTTGATGAGTATTATTTAAAGAGGCATCTCTTCGAACGCTAAAAATGGCATCTGCTTCATTAAAGAATAAAATAGGTGTGACTGGCATTCTGGAACAGGCAGTACGATATGAAGTAAAAATCTTTTTAATATTTTTCTCGGTATCACCATACCAGCAACTCCTGGCAGAAGAGATGTCAATTTTAAGAATACTGCGTCCCGTAATCTTTGCAAGCTGAAGAACACTTTCCGTTTTACCGCACCCTGACTCGCCGTAAAGAATTGCTGCAACACCAGAACATTGCCCTTTTTTACAAAGACGTTTTTGGATTTTTTGGAAATGTGTTTGTGACAAAAAAGTTGTTAGGTTTTCTAATTGACTCTGAACTTCTAGGCTATGGAACAATTCTTTTTTTTGAATTGATTCAGGCTTTATCATTTTTTCTTCATCTTTTTTTTCAAACAAAGAAGCATCTTCTGCAAGAAAAAGTTCAAGACCCTTCTGAGTTAATGAAAGCATAGCATCTGTAATGCTTCCTTTTGTGGAAAATTCAAGGAATCCATTTTTGATCAAGAAGTGTTTTTCTTCCATAAATTGACGTGCAACCGATATCCTTTCTGATCCTTCATACAGAGCATTTATTGTTGACTGAAGGCATGTTTCATCGTCAAGAATTTTGTCAGCACAGACGTCGTAATAAAAAAAACGAGTTTTGTCATCTTTTATACGATATCTGCAGCGATTTATAAAGGGAATTGTTTTATGCATGCCTTCAAATTCTTTTAAATCGTCTAAAAAATCTTCAAGTAAAATATCAAGCTCGCCCCGCATTTTGAATTTGAAGTAAATATGTTCGACAAATGAAGAATAATCGATTACGGGGCTCGCCTTCTTTTCTAATTCTGTATTATTCATTATGGCATTTATAACATCTTCTTTTATTCTCAGGACAGAATCTTTTTTTGAATAATCCATCAGGTGTAATTTATCCTGAAGTTGTTCCAGTTTTGGGTTAAGTACACTTATCTTGAAAACAGTAACATCTACGTATTCTGCCAACTCTCTGAATGTGAAAAATCTATTCCCGTCAAAATGATTCCAGATCGCAAAAACAACTATGTACGTTTGAATATCATCTGTTCCTCCAAAATATTCTTTAAGCCTATTTAGCGCCATAATAGTCTTCGTGTCTTTTGGCAGAGCGAATTTACTATCTTTCAAGTGGTCATAAATCAATGTGATTGCAGCAGCTATATCCCATCTGATTTTCTTTGGTTTTATTTGATTTGTTTTTGATGGCATAGGGGACCTCCTTTTTAATTTATCTTTTTGTAAACATACGAATTTTCTGTAACATTGGTGTCAAACCAGTGGCCTGTTATACTTCCGTCTGAGTTAATTATCCCTTCAAAAAAATGTTTAAAATCTGAAGGAGAAAGATTGTTTGGATTTTTTCCAGAAAGAAAACCAAAAGATGTTTCTGTTAAGTAGATTTGATTACCTGTGATGTCGACTTTTAATTGAGCCGTATATACGGTGCCTGCATATTTACCATTTAGATATCCACAGTTCGCATCCCATTCATAAGTTTCGGTAGCATCATATCTGCCGTTTGAATATTGGATATTTATAATTCTGTGCTCATGAAATTTTCCTAAACACGGACAGTCATGCATATTAGTATATGTTCCTGCAAAGGCTTTTTTTCGATTTTCTTCTTCAATTTTTTTAAGCTGTTGAATTCTTTCCATCTCGCGTTTTTGTTCTTCGATAATTCGCTTTTGTTTTTCTGCTTTTATTTCAGCGAGTTTAGATTCAATTGCATTTTTCTGGAGGTTTAGAAGTTTTTCAGTCTCAGCTTCAATCTGCTTATAATATTTCTCAATTTTGCTGTCAATTGTTTGAATATATAAAGAGGCATTTTCAAAATCATTGTTTTTATACGTAGACCATTTTGATTGAATTGTTTTTGAAAAAGTCGCTGATTCGTCTTCAGCAAAAGTTTTATCTTTGATTGTATTACAATGACTCATAATCCGAGCAGACGTATTCTGTGTGATTTTCCTATTTTGTAGCATTTCATTTATTAAGTCAGAATTATCATCATGTTCTTCATATGCTTGTTCTACAGGAGTTTCAACTTTTATCGTTGTTTTAATCTCTGTCTTTGTTTGTTCAAAGATCTTAAGAGCTTCAACCTGAGGCAATGTCGCAGGCTGTGCAGTGGCTGTAAACGGTACAGTTTTCCTAGCTTGATTTTTTGTTTCTTTTTGTTGTAATTGTTGCTGTGCTAACATATTATCCTCCTAATACTTGTAAGCATCTTTGTAATTTCCCGAATCACTTGTGGATTTTTTATTGGAAATATCATAAACGTATTCTGTGTTATTGATTTTTATTACATTCCAGACGGAATCACCTTTTTGGGAAGTGTAACATTTTAGTCCTGATCTGGAGGAATTAATCACATACGAAAAGAGTTCACAAATTGTTTTTTGATTTCCTGTTTTTGATTTCCAGGTTGTTGCAAAATTATTTGGTGACTCTTTTACTTCGAATGTACAAAAGTAATTGAACAAATAATCAACAACTGCTTTATCATCTGAAAGAAAATTTTCTTTTTTAATAACAACAAATGCTTCCCAGGGTTTGCATGATGAATAGTCTCTGAGAACAACTACAGGTTTTGGTATTTCTTTTACTTGAGTTGAACCAGGAGCTCGTTCCTGTACAGGAGCTGATTTTTTTTCAACGGCATTGTCAACTTCTTTTTTTGCGACAGAAGTCTTAACAGCAGGAGCTTCAGCAACAGCCTGCTCAACAATAGTTTTTTCAACAAGAGGTTCTACTGGTTTGTTTTTTACCACCATAATACAAAAGATGATTAGAGGTATAAGAACAGCAATTCTGATACAAGTTATCCAAAAGTTTTTTTTGTTTTTATTACGAATTCCAACAGTTTCGAAGAACTTGTCATTATCGTGTTTGATTTGTTTTATATCCCATCCGTCCAAATCTGGTTCTAAGAAAATATCCATAGATTCCTCCTGTTAAATTCATATTGAATTACTTTGCATCTACAACAGGTTCTCCTGCTTTAAAGTTGTAGATTGGTTTAATAACCTTTACAATTTCAGCAGTAGGAGCAATGTTGTTAACAATGTCTTCCATCTTTTTATAAGCCATAGGTGCTTCATCAATAGTTTCCAGATTAACAGAAGAAGACCACACTCCGGACATCTCGGCCTGGAACTCTTCAAGTTTAAGCTGTTCTTTTGCTTCCATACGGCTCAAAAGACGACCTGCTCCATGAGGTGCAGAATAATTCCAGTCCTCATTTCCTTTACCAACACAAATCAAAGAGCCATCACGCATATTAATAGGGATAATAAGCTTTTCTCCTTTTTGTGCGCTTACAGCACCTTTTCGAAGAATCATGTTTTGAATATCAATGTAATTATGAATTGTAGTGAACTGTTCCATAACATCTCCTTCTTTTACATGAAGTCCTTCGCAAATAGCTTCAATCATGGCTTTTCGATTCAACATTGCAAAATGCTGCATAATTTTCATATCATTGATATATGCATCAAATAGTGCTCCAGAGACATATGCCAAATCTCTTGGAATCTTTTTTGGAATATTCAGTTTGAATTTTTTAAGCAGTTCTGGAATGTTTTTTTCTTCAATACCTTCTGCTTTTAGTTTTTTTGCATAGTCTTTGACATTCGATTTTTCTTTGCGTTCATTTTCAAGAGTAAGCCATGCCTGCTCCTGATAGTAGTTTGCAATTTCAAGACCTGCATGGCGACTGCCAGAATGAACTACAATATAAAGGTTTCCCTCGTCATCACGATCTGCCTCGATAAAATGATTTCCACCACCAAGAGTTCCAAGACTAAGTTTTGCTCGATCTTTATCAAGACAACCAAGAATCTTATCCCATTCAACCTGATCAGCAAATTTATGCGGTGATGTTCGAATATTAAAGCCAGAAGGAATATTCATACGGATAACTTTATCAAACTCTTCGCCTTTAAATTTTTGGCTTACTTCAGAATCTGCTTTGATGCATAAAACTTCCATTCCACAACCAATATCTACACCAACAAGGTTTGGGACAATTTTGTCATTAATTGTCATAGTAGTTCCGATTGTGCAACCGGCTCCGGCATGAACATCTGGCATAAGACGGATTCTGCAATCACGAGCAAAGTCCTGATCACATAAACTCTGAATCTGTTGTAATGATTTTTCATCAACAACATCTGTAAATACTTTTGCATACGAATATTTTCCCTGAACTTCTTTCATTAGAAACCTCCTGATGATTTCTATTCATATGATATCATTCCAAAGCTCAAATCCTGGTTGGCAAGAAGGGGGGGCATTGTTTTTTTACATGATTTTTTTACAGCCCCCCCCTGTCTTGGACCAGATACTCGCCAAACGAATGATAAAATTGGAAATGAAAGGAGGCCGATATGACATGCATTAAGTGTGGAAAAGAAAATAGAACAAAAGAAACAGACGGAATAGATGCAAAGTATTGTCGATTTTGTAATACACCGTTGATTCAACCTCAAACCACAATAACAGAGAATATGATTGTTGGTCGTGGGGAAATACTCAAAAGATTAAATGGAATTATTGGTATCAAGGTAAATGATAAACAGAGAGAAGAAGAAGGTTTTCAGTCGGATATGGATAATAAGCTTCTCCTCTTTATAGGAGAAGAGGGAACAGGGAAATCGCATGTAGCAGATTGGTTCCAAAAATCCTTAGAACAAAAAAAACTTATGACACCAGGCCCCAAACCAATCTCTATAAATGAAATACAAAAACAATATGCTGATGAATTTGCGCTGTCAGATTATTTATATCAGAATATGAATAAAACTATCATAATTGATGATATTCATCTTCAATTAGAATATGCAGCAGAAATTTTTAGGGCTATCACATCTACAAAACTGGGTATTATTTGTATTTGCTGTGGTGAAAAGAAACCTGTAGAAGAATTTTTAGACAATAATCCTGATCTTAAACAAAAAATATATGGAGAACCATTTAAATTCGAACCTTACAGTCTTGATGAATTAAAAGATATTCTAAAACTTGAAATCAAACAAAGAGGTTATGAATTACCAGATAACATAGATGCAGAATTAAAACAATTAATTAATGAATGCAAAGCAAATCCAGAAACATATCAAAAAAATGGATGGATGATACAAAGAGCTGTCTGGCCTCGTATAAATAATGCTCATTCTGCAAGAACAAATAAAAATGGAGGATTAAATAAACTGTTACCAGAGGATATTGTTGTAAAAAAACATAATCGTACCGAAGAAGAGATTTTTGCGGAATTGAATTCTTTATCAGGACTTGAAGAAGTAAAGACAAAGATACGAGATATATGGGCAACAGTAAAAACCACAATGGAAAGAAGAAATCTTGGACTTACTGCAGAGATGCCTGATGACCATTTGGTGTTCCGTGGTGGGCCGGGTACTGGTAAAACAACAGTGGCAAGGCTCCTGGGAGAACTCTTTAACTCAATAGGGCTCACTTATAAAAAAGATATTGTTGAAGTTAGTAGAAAAGATCTCTGTGGGCAATTTGTAGGGCAGACGGCACCTCTTGTAAAAAAAGTATGTGAAAAGGCAATGGGAGGAATCCTGTTTATAGATGAAGCATACACGCTGTCAAATGGAGATAGCTACGGACAGGAAGCTATTGATACCTTATTGAAAATAATGGAGGACAATCGCGGTAAGTTAATTGTAATAGTTGCAGGGTATCCAGAAGAAATGAATAAATTTTTAAATTCAAATCCTGGATTAAGTTCAAGATTTAATGAATACAATTATGTTGATTTTAAGGATTATGAGCCAGATACTCTTTTAGAGGTTTACCAAAATTTCGCCTCAAAAGAAAATTTTGTTCTTACTGATGCTGCACAAAAGAAAGTTTCAATTGTAATCAATAAAAAATATATTTTTAAAAAGAAGAATTTTGCAAATGCTCGTGAAATGAGAAATCTGTGGAAAGCAACATTCAAGAATTTTTCTTCACGTAGCAGTAATTTGCCCGAAGAAGAAAGAACTATAAATGTTATGAAAACAATCGAAGCAGAAGATATACCGGAGGTTGCCTAATGATTATTTGTCCTTATTGTTTAAAAGAAATCCCAGATGATAGTGTTTACTGTGATCAGTGTGGAAAACCCGTTCCTGAAAAAAAAGACGTTGTTGAAGTACCAGTAGATGTTTCTGGGAATCAATCAATTGATTCTCAACCAACTGAACTGGTAACGATTACTAAGTCTGTTCCTCTATTAAAACTAAAGCATGAAAAATTAACTCTATCAATGAATGATGGTGATATTTTAGGCAGGACTATAGGTCCATTTGCGAATGAGCTGGGGATATTTAAAGTTATAAGTTCTCGCCATGCGCAAATAAAATTATCTGATAACAAATGGTTTGTTACAGATTTACATTCTACTAACTCCACTTTTATTAATCAGAATTGGCTGGAACCAGACAAGCAATATGAAATAAGAAATGGAGATATTCTCACTCTTGCAAATATTGATTTTTCTGTAACTATAACGGAGTAATTTAATATGATGAAACTGCCAGATTTTCTTGACGGATATACAATTCTCAATTTTTTGAAGGAAACAGATAAGGCTTATTTTTATCTTTGCTGTAATGATTTAGATGAAAAGTTCTTACTCAAGATTTATAAGAAAGAGAAAAAATGTACTTCCCCATTATTGACAACAATAAAACATCCAAATGCTGTAACTGTGGTAAAGCAGGGGTTTTTATTTGATTCTGATTCCAACATCAAAAAAAGCTATGAGATTCTCACTTATTATGAGTCCGCAAAAACTTTGGCAGAAACGGCTCCTTTAAAAGAATCCGAAGTTTTTGAAATCATAAGAAAAATTGCAGAATGTATTAATGAATTTCACAAGAAAGGTTTTATTCATCGAAATATAACACCTCAGAATATTTTAATAAGTGAAAATGAACCTGTTTTGATTTCATATGGATGTGTCACTAAAATAGTTTTGGATTATGATCTTAATGAGGCACGTACAAAAATCTTTAAGCAGGCACAAGATATTACAGGAACACAAGGCTATATTCCGCCCGAGTCCTATACAGGAATTCTTACTACAGCCACAGACTTCTTTTGTATTGGAATGACATTATATTTTCTGCTTACTGGGCAATCTCTTTGTGCAGATAAAAATCCTGAACAATATAAAAAACTTCTTTTCTCCGGTGATTTAATTTATAAAGTAAATAAGACATCTTCGTTGACTGTTCACCAAAAGAAAGTTATTTGCGGACTTATAACACATCAACGTGATCGTTGGGGCTTCAACGAAGTGATGCAATTCATTAATGATGGTGCAGAAATTCCAATATATAAAGATTGGGAACCATTCGGGCCAGTGTTATTTAGAAACAAAAAGTATTGTAATATAAAATTATTATCAGAGGCTTTGTTAAATAATCCTAAGGCCGGTACAAGATTTATTAAAAAAGGTTTGCTAAAAAAATATCTTTTACAGCTTAATCTATGTGGCAAAGCTCAGGAAATAAATAAACAATTGGAGATAAACCGAAGTTATTCTCCAGAGCAAATTTGTGCAAGTGCTTATCTTATTATAAACGATTTTAAATATGAGATATGTGAAAATCTTACTCTTTGTACTAAAGACGATTTTCTTTCGCTTAATGAACAGCTTAAGAAAAAAGTTGAATTACTAGTTTTATCAAAGGATACAACATTTTGTCTGTGGCTTTCTTATTTGTTTAATGCAAACCTTGAAGATTTTTATTCTCAACTTAATGGAGATTATGATTTTGAAAAAAGTATTGCTATAAATAAAAAACGAAGCAGAGAAGGTCTATGGCCAGTATTAGTTGAATTTCTAATTGATAACAAAATTACAGTCGAGCCGGAGCAATTGGAATCTTCGATTTACTCTACTCATTTGAAGACAATTATAAAAAGAACAAATTGTGACAGTTTCATTCAAACAGGGAATCTTTTCCTGGCAAAAAGGAATAATAGATATGCTGTTTACAATTTTATTGATGGGAAAAAAGTTTTGTCACAAGCCTTTCTAAGTTATAAAACGTTTCCTTATGGATGCTTTTTATATGATAAGGAACATTCTTATTTCGTGATTCAAAAGGGGAGGAAACCTTCTGTTAAAGAGATGTCCCAGACATTTGAACATTTTTTGAATGCACCTGACTATAATTCGTTAAACCAATTTATTTCAATAACATTTGAACATTCTTATGAAAAAAAATATTTTGAAATGCAAAAAAAGATTCTTAGTTATATAGACTGCAATCATCTTGAAGAACTTACACCGCTGACAGAGTTATATTATCTGTTGTTTTCATTTTCTAATTATGAATTTGATAGTTCAACTTTTATTCGAAAACTGGAAGACCTTTGTAATAAGATTCAAAATAATAATCAAAAGATATCTGCAAAAGATGCATATTCTGTTATTTATCGTATTGGAAAAATTCTTGAAGAATTTGGAATGCAAGACGATGCAATAAAGTATTACGAAAAATGCAGAAAATATGCTTCAGATAAAAATTGTTCAGATAAACGGCGAATAAACGAAATTGCAATCGCCGCAATTCTAGAAGAACAGGGAAAACACCAAGAAGCAATGAAGTATTTCAAATTATGCTTTGAAGAATATCCGGAGTTAAAATATCAAAATTCAAAATATTGCAAATTATATAACAATTGCTGTGCTGCATTAGGGCTATAAAAATGGAGGGAAATATGGATACTCTTGTTATTAAGAATTCTGAAGGTAAAACAGAACTCGTTCCTGGGCTGAATAAAGCAGGAAATAAGAAAAATTCAAATGATTCTTATAATGGCTGGATTATTGGCAAAGAATTTAAAAAAGATACTTCAGAAGCAGAACTTTTTTATGCATACAATCCAGATGGACGAAAGGGTGTTTTTAAACTTTTTAAAACTACTCATGTTATAAATCTTGAAGTATATGAAAAATTAAAAAAAGTAAAACATCCGAATGTAGTAGAGATTTATGAATGTGGAATAAAGAATGCTCGTCAGTTTGTTATTGAACAGTTGCTTGAAGGGCAATCCTTAAATAACACTACATTACCTTTTGAGAAAAAAGATTTATGGCAAATGATTCACGATTTAAACTCTGCTTTAAGGTCAATTCACAAATGTAGAATCGTCCACAGAGACTTAAAGCCTTCTAACATAATTTTAAATAATGGAAGATTTATTATTATTGATTTTGGAATCAGCCGTTTTATAACAGATACAATAGAAGATTATTCTCATACCCCTGGATATTCTGCTCCAGAACTTTTTGTAAATGATTTTTCTTATGAATACGATTATTACGCTTTTGGATTTGTAATTTATTATGCTTTTACAGGAAAGAATCCATTTGCTGGGCGTGGTAATAAATATCTTTATCAGGATATGTTAGAGAACATAACAAAAAAAGATTTTTCAACACGTCCAGAAGTCAAATCTCAGACAGATCAGCTCCAGAAATTATTGCTCGGACTTATTACAAATGATGTCGCTTATCGATTTGGACATAAGGAAGTATTTAAGTGGCTGTATCATATTCCTTTTACTGCGCGACAGAAAATTTCCTGTAATCTTGATTTTGGTTACACCGTTCAATCAGAATCGCAGTTTGTGGAAGCCTTATATAATTCTCCAGAAGTTTTGATAAGACCTCTTTTAAAAGAATCTGTTGAGTTATATTCATTTTTAAGTGCAATAAATAAGTTTAAGGCAAAACAAATTCTCAAAGGAATCCGTAAACTCAAAATAAAATCGCAAAAAGACTTTTTAAATTGGATATATGACTATCAGTTCGAATTCAAGGTTATTTCTTTTGTAAGAGAAATTTATAAAAAGTGTAGCCCCCCCTTGTGAGAATAATAGAAGTTAGGATTCATAGTTTAATATTAAGGTAACGAGATAAAACATATGGAGGTAAATATGAATAACAATCCAAAACGCTTCAAAGCAACGGTATTAATTATGGCAGGTTGTTTTTTCGTTAATGCAGTCTTTGCACAGGAAAATCAAAAATATCGTGCATCTGCAGCAGAGAAAAAACATATAGAAGAATATTTTCTTGGAGTCCTTAATGGCGACATTGTTGTTGAAAAAAACTCCAAACAGATTGAAGAAAAAGAGGTTGAGATTCAAGAAGTTATAGAAAATCAGCAACAAGAAGTTCTAAAAAAAGACGTTCAAGAAATTCCAGCTCCAAAAGTGGAGTCCAAATCTTCTGAACAATACATAGCTTTATTGAAAGCCCTTAATAATGAACTTAAAGAGATTCAGCTGGAAAAGAAACGTGTATTAAAGAAGCTGGAGGATGAATCTGAAGTTCTTAGAAAATCAAAATTTCGCGAAATTGATAATAATCTTACACAAGGCTTTACGGAAAAGGATTCTGAGTTTTTACAGCGGAAAAAGTCGCAGAAAGAAAGTACTTCACAAGAATTAACCGAAAAGCTTATTCAGGCTAAGAAAAAAACATCTCTGGAATATGACACTATTATTAATAATAAATTGACAACAATAGAAAGTCTAAAAAAGGAGTTGTCACAGATTTCTTTTGTAGAACCATGCTCTGTATATGTTGGTGATTTTTTTAAAGAATGTACACCCCAATATTTTATAGTAACCATTTGCTGTAATAAGCTTAATTTAAATAACTGGAAAGGCAAACTCGAAATTGAAAAGACTGGGGCCGAACAGAGAGCACTTTTTATACAAAATAATAAAGAATCCTTCTCTGGGAGAGCCGTGTATCGGGTTGATGTTACAGATGATGATTATAGACCTATTCCAATTGCTGTAGAACTGATAGATGAATCTGGAAAACTTGTTACAAGATTTGAAGGGTTTGATTGTAAGCCTTCTGATGAAAAACAAGAAGTAAATCATTTCGATAGAAAGAAAAAACCAAAAATTGTAGCAGGAAATGAACTTTCTGTGACAGGAAAAATAGTTATTCATGATAATTCTTGTGATATGGCTACAAATGTAGAATTCCTGCCTTTGTGTATTACCAGGAACAATTACAGCTTTAAGATTGGAGGCGACATCTGCTTCGAAAAGCAAAATTATGAATTGTCGGCATATCTGAAAAACGGTCTGGATTTTAAGAAAGTCGGAATTGGCATTGCCTCTGGTGTAATTTTCAGAGAAGGGGTTAATGATCTTTCATATGTATTAGCGGGTGAATTTGATTTGCATATCACAAAGGCCTTCGGACTGGCGCTCTCATATGCGCCATGTGAATTTACTTTCGCAAACAAAAGAATAAATTGTGAAGCTAAGCATGTCATTAAATTAGGTACTACGTTTTCTGCCAGATATTAAAAAGTTTTTTTATCCCCCCCTTCTGTATTCGTAAAAACCGAGAGAAGGAGGAGTAGAATAAAGGTAGGTTCTGGAACTTCAAAAACTCCAGTAAAAAATAAATAAGATAAAAAACCAGGAGGTTTTATTATGAAAACGTCAAAAATTCTTTGTGCATTTACAGTTGGTTTGGTTATGACAGTTGCTGGTTTGGAAGCTCAGACTCCAAAAGCAAAAGTCCTCATGCCATTGCAGCAGCAGGCGGCAGCTGTAACTAAGGTTGTAACAGTTGTTGAATCGGAAGTAGAAAAAATGGTTGAGGAAGAACCTGTAAAAATTGTTCCTGCAAAGAAAGATCCAAAGGACTTCTCAACTGAAGAAGATTTTACACAGGCATATGAAGCTTTGCTTGGGGAATATCTTGAGGTTTGGACAAGAACTAACCAATCATGGGTAGAAGCGGATTCTGCAATCTCTTTAGCCGAAGCCCAGGCTGTGGCTGAAATTATGGATAAGCAGTATTCAGAAGCGTATTCCAAGCCGGAAGTAGATTGGAAGAAGGCTGAGTTGCGAGCTAATTTACAGGAGAAGGTTGAGGAAGTCCGTTCCACAAAACTCAATCAACTGACAGCAGATTATAACAAGGCTGTTTCCTCATTGGATTCAAAAAGAACAATGCTTGATAATCAGTACTCGTCAACAATGTTTGTAACAAGAAACCTGGACCTTAATATTTCTCCTTGGGACTCAACCGACAAATCATGGACTGTTAAAATTACTTCGAATGATCCATACGTAATGTTTTCCACAGATTACCTTAAGATTAGCCTTGATAAAGAGGAAGAACTCTTTGTAAAGCAATTTGATAAAATCAATCCAGTAATTCAATCAGGTAATTTACTTGCCGAGGTGTCATACACAGTAGACATTTATCAGGAGCCAGATGTTCCTGAAGATAGTGTCTACAACCGAACGGTCAAAAGAATTGTTCTTTTTGATAAGAGATCGGGAAATGTGATTTGTACATTTGAGGACCTGGCTATTCCTGCGGGCAGCACAACGTGGACCGGATTTAAAAAGCGTTTGTTTATTGATAACAACGGTGTTGTAAGAAAGTAAATTAAAAAAAGACAGAGAAAATGTACTTTTTATAAGTGCATTTTCTCTGTTACTGTGGTAAAATTGAATTATGGAAATAAAAATAGAAGACAGAATTTTTCTTGTAGTGGCAGGGCTAACTCATAAATTTACATTAGGATCTTTTGACTACCTTAAAGAAAATCAAACATTAGGAGATATTTCTAATAGTCATAATCTTTTAAGTAATCGAATCTTAAAAAAAGAAATTCAAGATTTTTTTTATTATCAAAAACGGCCGGCACATCTAACAGAAAATGAACTGTTAATATATTATAAGTTTAATAAATTGTTTGCAGAACAAATTGAAAATGGTTATACCCCAGAAATAATAGAATCTTTGGAGCGCGAATTAGATCCATATATTTCATTAAATTGGAAACCGGAAGTTGAGACTTCAAAAGTGGATGCGTTGGTAAAAAAATATGCCGACTTTTTGACAAAAATTAAGAATATTACAGATAACATTCAAGAAAGAATAGAGGAAGAAATCATCAGATTTAGAAATACAATAATTTCTTCCTATCTTCAGCCTTGTAAGGCTGCCATACAAGAGGGTGGCACTCCGGATGAGGTTTATGTAAAAGATCATTTTTTTGATAATTATCCGAATTTAGACGTACAAATTTCTAGTGCAATAACTTCAGATAAAGAAATAAAGGAAATATGTTTTTTAAATTCTCCAGAAGTAGAAAAAATAAATCCATGGGGGATTATGGTTTATTCTTATGATAAAGAATCAAATTCTACCTTTTATGAGGTAGAAAAGGTTGCCAATAAGTATTTTTGTCAAATAGAGTTTGCTAACGGGTTGCATTTTTATTTAGTTCCAAATCTTATGGGTTAAGTATTATGGTATACGGAATATTAACCTGTGGGGATGATTTACAATTTAATTGTAATAAAGTTTGTGCTAAAATCAAATTCTTAGCAGATAATAAGGGTATCTCGAAATTTGATGGATTTCTTTCATTTTTTGATACGGTGGAAAAAGGTTTCGAAGAAAAAATCACACATATTATAACGGATTTTTTTCCAAACACAAATGAAGACTTTTTTATACAATCTGGTTTTGATAAAACTGCAATTTCTATTCCCCAAAGAACAGATGAAACAGATGAATTCAACCCTTTTGCTGTTTATAAATCTTTATATCTTGCAATTTTTTGTTCTAGAATCAAAACAGAAAAACATTTATTTATAACAGGTACCATCGATTTTAATAAGAAAACTGCAGAAGAAGTTAGTGATATTGAAGATAAATTTAAAGTTGTTATAAGTAAAATACGTTCTAACTACTACGATGTTGATAAGTGCGAATTTATCTATATTTCACAAAAAGATAAACAATTTGATAATGAAATTGGATTGCAAACAAAACGTTTTGCTCCAAATACTTCTTTATCTGATATTATCTATTATCTCCAAAATTCAACTGTTGTCCTTGAAGATGATAAGCATGTTTATTCCAAAATTGTAAATGATGAACTTAAGAAAAATAAAGAACAATTAGAACAAATAGACTTTTATTTTCCTGGTGATAAATCCTCAATGCTATTATTTGATCTTTCTGTTTTTCAAACAATCAAAGATATTATCATAGATAATCCAGAAGCAAAGATAAAATTGGTTTTTCATTCTTTACAGTATTATGCAAGCAAGCAACAGATGGATTCATGGAATAAAGAAGATTGGAAACCATCCTGGTTAGAAAATTTTTCTGATAAAGATACTGAAAAACAAAATGTTAATAATCTTCTTTCAATTTTTGCACAAAATCTTGAACCGCAATTAATGATGCTTGTAGATACTATATTAAGAACTGCTTCAAATTCGGAATTAAAACATTTTGAAGTTGATAGTGAACAATTCTTCAATCAGAATTATAAAAATCAATCTGCAATTGTTATTACTTATAAGAAAAGCAAAGATGATAAAAAGCCTTTATGGATGTGTTATTCTAATTCATCAGAAGAAAATAAAGACTGGATATCAATAACAAAACTTGAAGATGCTCAAACAATAAATGAAGATTCCAATTTTAGTGCTATTAACACCATATCAACTCTTTTTCGGGATAATTATACAGAAGATAAATTGGAGATTTCCTTCTCTCCTTTTATTTTGTCGGGGGCTCCTGGAAGTGGGAAGTCCGCAACAACGCTATATTATGCCCGAATGGAACATCTTAATGAATCAGGAGATTCTCAGGCTATAAAGGTTTTTTCTTCTGATGATCGTATAAACAATCGAGCATATAGTGATAATATTGAATACCGAATAATAAGTTCAAAATTTGATTGGGCAAATCCTTCCAGGAAAGAAGCTGAAGACAGAATCAGATTTTTAGTAAATAAATGTTATGAAAAAGAAAAATCAGATATTAACAGATTAAAAGAATTATTAAAAACTTTGTATCCAAATAAAGCAGATCAGATTGATAAAGAAACAAAAGAAACAAAGCTACATGAAAAATTTGATGATTTCTTTATAAAAAAGTATAGAAAAGTGGAATATAATCTAAGGGCTCATTCAACAGTAGATACAATAGATTTAGCTTGGAGTCAAAAACAAAGATGCGACTTAGGCGGCAAAGAGCCGATGGACCCCTATATACGACTCCGTCTCTTTTTACGAGGGTATGTGAACTTATTGCTTGTAAATGCAGAAAAACCTTTTGCCGAAGAAGATTTTGAAACTGTAAGAAGAACAATTCCTGGTATAACGGAAAATTCTTGGGTAATAGTAAAAAAGAATCTTATAAAATTAGAAGAAAATGTTGAACTCTTTCAAAAAATGAGTAACCATATTTTTGAAGAATATTATAAAGAGTATGAACAAAATCCTGCACTTGCAGATCCGTCACTTAGAAGAAATATTTTTAAACTAAAAACCGATGCTTTAGGGAAAAAATGTGATAATTGTGATTTCAAGCAGAATGGTTGTTATAAAGAATGTCCAGATTGGTTAGAAAATAAAAATATGTTTAAAGAAAAATTAAAGAAAGATATTTTTGAACCAAGAATTAGATTCTATCTGGATTATGCTCAACATATAATTGTTAGACAACCTGAAATTGATAAAACAGCTGATTTAATTCAAAAAATTATTCAAAGCCCGGATTACAAAAAAGGACTTCCTGAGGTTAAGCCAGCTCCGTATATGAATAATGATGCAGATTCTTTTGCATCTGATACATTACAAAATCGTTTTTGCGAAATTTGGAATACTGAATTTCCGGAATTATCTTGGAACAGCTTTATTCAGAAACACAAGGTTTCTGAATTCATTAAGAGGACAAGAGAACCTCTTACTACAGAATTAGAGAAATTCTCATCAAAAACTTTGGAAGAGTATTTTAATTCTGCAGAATTTCTAAAAAGTGAGTTTTTCCTTTATTTATTAATGAATGAAGAATGGATAAAAACTGGTAAAAATCAAGAGGATTTATTTTCAATCAAGAAAGAAAAAGATTGGGAAAATAAGGAAGAGATTCTAAAGAACGGGCTAGAGCAAATGATTTTTCAGACTTCTTCATTAAAAAAAGAAAAGGTGAATGACTATTTGCATTATATGACCAGCGGGAATGCACATGATCTTTCTCAGGAAAAAAACTATACTCCTGCTGATAAAATCAACTATCTCCATGATGATAGAAAGAAAGATGTAATTTTTGACTTTTTAAATAAACGAAAATATACCAGATTTGATATTCTTTCAGATAATGCTGGTGTTGAATTGTTTTATGATTGTCTTTTTGCCTGGTATTTATTACAGACAAATACTGTTGAGAAAATTTTTATTCATGTAAAGCCTTGGCCAATGTTTGTTTCTGATGCAACAAAAAACGATTTTGAAACCTTAAAAGAAATAATTAAAAAACAAAATGAAACAATATATACGATGCTTACTCAATATGAACAGAAAGATGACAATTCAAATAAAAACGGAGAAGGTAGATTAATAATCCAGAGTGATGAAGAAGCTTTTTACATGCCAGAGTTTGAGAATTGTCAGTTTATAAAAAAGATAATTCAAGATGGTTGTGAATTACTAATTGTTAAAGGCGATCTGAATTATCGTCGTCTTGTTGGTGATTTAAAATGGGAAAATACACAGCCAATAAAACCAATCATCGCCCCATTTATAACATGCCGGTGTTTATGTTTGCGATGTATAAAGAGTGATGTTTTGCTTGGATTAACAAAGGAAGAAGCAGCAGAGGCTAATAGTATTCCTAGACATGAATTAACCAAAGAAGGAAAATTTGCTACGATACAGTTTATTTAAGCATATTTTACAAAGCATTACTGCCATAGCAACAGAAAGAACATCTTTTAATATTTCCAAAAATTTCAACATAAAAACTTCCATCTTTTTGCAATATTATAAATCTTGTCATTAAAAAATAAGGTTTTAAAGTCCATGCGTGAAAAAAAGATAAAAATTGAATTATCCCCCCTCAGAATTAAATTTATAATGTATAAGTCCATGTTAGAATATTCTTAAATAATTGAAGGAGAATTATTATGAATAAAATAAATGAAAACAAAATTTTAGCGATTTCTGAAGATGGACTTGAAGTTGAAGAACGTCTCTATAAGGCTATTGAGCCCATTATAAACGAACCCAATATCGATGGAAAAACAACATTAATGATTGCTGTAGCTAATAACTTAAAAGAATGTACTGAGATGCTAATCAAGCATGGTGCAGATGTAAATGCAAGAGGAAGTAATGGTTATACAGCATTATTTTTTGCTGTAGCTAAAACTCAAAAGAATGTGCAGAATTGCTTATTAAGCATGGTGCAGATGTAAATTTGATTGATGCTAATGGTTGGACATCTTTAATGTTTGCCGCACAATATAATGCAAAAGAATGTGCTGAGCTTCTCATTGTGCATGGGGCCGATGTAAACTTTACTGAAAAAAATGGCTTTGCCGCTTTATCAGTAGCTGCAAGACATAACTCGAAGGAATGTATAGAGCTACTAATCAAACATGGTGCAGATGTAAATGCAAGAGTAAGTAATGGTTATACAGCATTATTTTTTGCTGTAGCTAATAACTCAAAAGAATGTGTAGAATTGCTGATTGCCCATGGCGCTGATGTCAGTCTGATTGATGAAGATGGCAAGACACCATTAATATTTGCTGTACAATATAATTCAAAAGAATGTACTGAGTTGCTAATCAAACATGGTGCAAATGTAAATGCAAGAGGAAGTAATGGTTATACAGCATTATTTTTTGCTGTGGCTAATAACTCAAAAGAATGTGCAGAATTGCTCATAAAACATGGAGCAGATATTAATGTATTTAGCAATGAAAGAAAGACTGCCCTAATGTATGCAATTGAAAATGGCAACAAAGAAATCGAAAGGTTTCTTATAGATTCTGGAGCAAATAGATAATTAATTATTTCAGGTGAAGAAATTAAAAATACATTGAATCAACTCATTGATAAATATTCGAACAAAAGACAAAGGTTGTGTATTTGAGCGCAAGAACTTTTCTCAATGCGTATTTTACACTATATTTTCTGAACAATTCATCTAGTTCCTGAAGTTTTGTAGATTTAAGATTATTTTTTTCTTTCTCATCATATCCGGAAGAATCAAGCCTAACTTCTATTTTTCCTTTCATTTTTTTGTATGAATAAGAAATAGTTTCTTCAAAAATAATTTTCTTTGCAACAGAATGTCCATAAAATCTATTCATTCGGTCTGCTTCATAAGCTTGAATGTTGTTAGAAAAACCATCCTTTCGTTTACCAAATCTCGTTAGTTTTATGTATTCGGCAGAAACTTCGTCTGTTTTATCAAGAAAACGTCCAAGTATGAAAACTTGTCCAGTATTCTTCAATATACGTGAAAACTCGATTTTAGTATTTTCAAAATCAAACCAGTGAAAACAATGTCCACAGAAGATTATATCAGCGATATTATTTTCTAATTCAGTTTTATCTGAAACCGTATTATTATAAATAATTGGAAAATTTGTTTTACCTTCAAACTTTTCTTTATGTTTTTTTATTCCTTCTTCATCCGGTTCAATAATATGAAGTTCCTTTATTGGCAGATTTGCTTTTATGATTGCACTAGTAAATTTTCCGCTGCCAGCTCCCACTTCAACAACAGTTAATTTATTTTTTTGGTTTGCAAAACAAGTGTGTATGTAATTACTTACTTCTGGTGGATAATCAGCGCGAACTTTATCATAAAGATTTTTTCGAAAAAAACCTGTGCCCATTGATTTTGATATCATGTAGTAATTTTATTATTTTATTTTTTATATTTCAATAATGGTTGAGAAATGAAAAATAAAAAATTGTTTTATTGTCTCTCTCGATGTATAATTATAATCACAGGAGAAAAAGTGATGCCTATTAATGAAATAGTTACTACTATTAAAGAAAATGATAATGATATTATAAGACTTTGGGTAACAAGCAGTACTTATAACAATACAACAAAAATCGCCGAGCAACTTCAGTTAGACAGGGTTTGTGTTAGAAAAACAATAGATTCATTAAAACAAAAAATAGAACCATATTTGCAAAAGGTTTTAGAAGCGGAAGATTATAGACCTATTGGATTTACTACAAGTATTATAGAAACACTTAGCTCTGTCAGGTGGCCACGACCTGAAAATATAAAAAAAACAGCCTTTTTCAATTTTATCAAGGATTATAAAAGAGGATTTCACGAAGAACATCCAGAAAGAGATGAGGAAAACAATGTAAACTGGAATGATATAAAATCAGAGTATCTCAGAATTCTTAAGAAGAACATTAGTTCTCAAGAAAAAAAAATAAGAAATATATTTACTAAATTGGATTGGCATTTAGACTCAGAACTCTCGAATCCTTTTGCATTAATAGAAAACGAAGAAAGCGAGTTGCCTAAAAATCTTATAAATTTTATCAAAAAAACATATAAAGAAAATAGAAAAGAATTTAAAGCTAAAGAAAAAATATATGCTTATGATATAGCTGAAATAATTCATTCTTGGAATGAAAAAGAAGTTTATGAATCAATAGATAAGCTACTATCTGAAAAGGAATGTCCTAACTGGTTATTAAAGTCGTGGAATGGAAGTGGATTGGTATTAAAAAATTTATATAATTCTGAAGATTTTAAAAATTTAAATGATGATTATATAATTGACAGCCTTGAGCAGAATGTAGTATTCAAAATAAAACATTATTTTGAATATACATTTGATTATGAAAAATGGGCGAAAAAAATAGATTGTGAAGATTTTGAATATTATATTCCAAAAGAAATTGATGAAAATGATTTTTGGTATTGGTGGTTATTCTTTGATAATTTAAAATTTTATATAAATTTATCAAACGGGAAAAACGATACTCAAAAAAAATATACATATGAATATTTGAATAATTTTTATCAATTACTTAATAACTCTTTTACAAAAACAATAGATGGTTATATTTCAAAAGAGATTTTCAGAATTTCGTTGTTTATGGAACGATATAAACTTATTGCGGAACAAGAAGAAGTTATGGATTTAGGAATTAGTTTGAGATATGAAGATAGAACAAAAAGAATGTTTAAAGATTATTATAAAGTAATAGCATTAATAAATGATTTATTTAATACTTTTATGAAATCTTTCATTTCGTTTATTGGTTTTCCATCAATGAAAAACTATAACAAATTACAGAGTTCATATGCTGATTTTACAAAGGAAATAAATAGAATTGATTCAGATATAATTAATTCTGATTTTAATAGGGGGGAATACAAAAAGCTATATCAATATTATAAACAGCAAATAGAAGAAAACCAAAACACAGAGGATTTTCTCTTTCAGAAACAATTAAATAATATTTTAAATGAAATAGATAAAGTTACTAAAAATATAAAACATTTACCAAAAAAAGACTTTGAAATTGATATGTCTTCTGATATTCAATCTTTAGGAAGAAACGAATTCTTTCTTGGAAATATAAAAGCAGAAATGATTCCTAAAGAAGAAACAAGTTTAGTAAAAAAACTATCATTCGGATTAACAGATTTATTTAATGGTAAAGAATGGTCTTTAATGAGTATTCTGGATTTTGGAATATCATTAAATCACAATAAAATAGCTGTTCCAGAAAAAACCACAGATGGTGTAACAGAAAAACTTTATAATATTTTTGCAAATTCTCCAGTTTATCTCCAACCTAAGGGAACAGTATTCAAATACAAAACTATAACAAGGGAATACAAACAGTATTATGATGGATCTCTTCAAAGGAAAGACAGCCCTTATGAATACAATAAACAGGAAGATAATTATGTTCTAAAACCTGATTATTATCCTGGTGGAAAGTATTTCCATGAAACTGTTCGTGTTTTACATTTGCCTAATGATTTCCTTACTGAGCAGAAAACATTAATAGATTCGCTTGGTGATGGCTGTCATCAGTATTTGGAAAACTGCGACCACTTAGTAAACTATGTAGCTGCAATGCAATATGATCCACTTTGTTCTTTAGATAAAAAAGCAGAACGTATTTGTGAACTAGTCTGTTGCTACCCGAAAGTTTATAACGAAGTCGCAAAATCGTGGTAAAAATTCCTGTTATCTAAACTTATGTAAAATTCTTTGTTCCATTTCTCTTTCGTTCTAAATACCAGTCCTTCTCTAATCAAGTTGATACCAAACTGAAGTTTGAAAACCTTGTTTTTCAAGTTCTTGTGCGAAAGTTTCTGCCCATAAAGTGTTTCTTTCTGCATCTCCATGACATTCCCCAACAAGAAACCATCCTCTATATAGGCCATACAGCCTAAAGGCAGGAATACCACATTCTTTAAATATTTGAATTGTTTCTGCATATGTGAAACATTCTTCCTTTTTTACCATGGCACTATCAAGATTACAACATGGTAATTCATCAGAAGGATTATCTATTATGGCTTTATCGGCTATTTCTTTTGCTTTTAATATTTTCTTAATCCAATCGTCTTTTCTAATTTCTTTCATTTCTGCTTTTTTATTCATTATAAGTATCCCCCGTTTTAGAATGATTTTCTTTATTTCACTGATTTAATAAGCATTTGTTGTCGTGTATTCTCTTTCTATAGTTTAGTATAATTATTTATATAATTAGAAAAAGAAGAGGGGGGGGGGATAAATATTTACTAAAAAAATATATAACAAAACATTCCTTTGAATATTTTGCACAAATTATTATAATAGAAGAATATGAAAAAGATTTTATTGCACATAATGGTTGCGGCTATTTTTATTGCATGGCCTCTGGCAGCTCAGACTACAAATAAGACTGCCCGAATTATTACGATTGATGATGCCGTGAATCTTGCTTTACAGAATAATATCGAGATTAAACAAAGCACAATGGATCTGGAGCTTCTGGAAACAAAAAACAAGTATTCCTGGAATAGTGTAAGTCCTTCTATTAGTGCGAGCGGCGGTTTTAATGGGCAGACTCCTTTAGAAAGTGGCAGCGAGACTTCTTTTTCATATTCACTTGGTGCTTCTTTGAGATTAAGTCTTACTCCAACTTTGCGGACTACAATGAAAAAAGCGCTTTTGGATTATCAGGCAGGAAAGGCAAGTCTTGAAGCAACAAAACGTCGGATTGAACTTAGTGTACGAAAAACCTTTTACAGTCTGATTTATTTTAATGATAATATAGAAATCCAGCAGCGAAGCCTTGAAACTGCAAAACAGACTTATGAATCAAATAAAGCTAAATACAGTCAGGGACGCCTGCCGGAGCTCCAGCTGCTTAATTCACAATACAATTACGAAAAAAAGATTCCTGATATTGAAAATCTAAAACGCACATATCAGAGCAATATAGACAGCTTTAAGATTTTGCTGGGGCTTGGCCTTGATGATGAAATAACCTTACAGGGAAAGCTTGATGATGCATTCAATGTTCAATTTAATGATACAAGTCTTGAAACAGCCCTTGCTTCAATTGAAGAAAATGCAAGTATAAAGAATCTCAAACAGCAGATTGCGGCAACTCAAAATACACTTCAAGCTGCAAAGCTCGCAAGTTATGCACCTTCAATTTCCTTTTCTCTTTCTGAAAGCACTACCGGTTCAAGTAAAAAAAATCCTATGACGGGTAAAGAAGCCTGGGAACCGTCATCATCCTTAAGCTATGGAGTAAACGTGAACCTTCCGTTAGACGGATTTTTCCCATGGGCAAATGGCAAATTGAATGTTCAGACTGCAGAAGAAAATCTTGCAAAACTCCAGATGAATCTTGAACAGACACGCACTCAGACAAGGCTCACTGTAAAAAACAGCTACAATTCAATTTTGCAGAATATCACACAGCTTGAGCTTCTTGAAA
>Ga0247609_10001578_pt1 | contig 26674 bp, 11 predicted proteins | sample 172DNAGHGlowgp2_FD_193487 | JGI IMG/M metagenome (GOLD analysis project Ga0247609, IMG submission 193487) | Sheep rumen microbial communities from Palmerston North, Manawatu-Wanganui, New Zealand - 1728 DNA GHGlow gp2 | ecosystem: Host-associated > Mammals > Digestive system > Stomach > Rumen ...
TGTCTGGACCTCAACTTCTATTGTTTTAACTGCAGTAATGTGTCCGTTTTCGCTAATAACTTCTTTTACTGTTGTTTCATAAATGCGTGGGTCATGACAAAATTTTGCAATTGATTCTTCGGCACCATAATCAACCTTTAAGGTTTTAGGCCATTCCGGCCATGGATTATCTTTGGCGCGTTCAAGTGGAGGGCAGGGCATCATTTCTATTTGTGTTACGCTTGCAGCTCCAAGACGAATTGAAGAACCGCAGCAGTCATTTCCTGTGTCGCCGCCACCAACAATTACAATGTGTTTGCCTTCAACTTCTATGCCATAGCGTTCCTGCAGCATCTGGGCAATCTGGCCGTTTGTCGGCTGCATCTTTATTTTGTCCAAAGCCTGGCTTGTAGAAATAACGCATTTTGTAACACGTGTAAGAAAATCTACGGCAAAAAAGACACCCTTTGTATCTATGCCGGCTGCATTTAATGGCCGCGCTTTTTTTGCTCCACAGCAAAGTGCAACTGCATCATATTCATTTAAGATATGACCTGCAGAAGTTGAACGGCCTACATCGGCATTAAATACAAAATCAACTCCTTCGGCTTTCATAAGATTAACACGTCGCTCGATAATTGATTTTTCAAGTTTCATGTTAGGAATACCATACATCAAAAGTCCGCCGGCCTTGTCTTCGCGTTCAAAAACTGTAACATTGTGGCCGCGTCTGTTGAGCCAGTCGGCAACTGCAAGACCACTAGGACCAGAACCAATTACAGCAACTTTTTTACCGGAACGTTTAGCCGGAATCTGGGGTTTCATATAGCCTGTTTCAAAAGCCTTTTCTATTATAAATAATTCGTTGTCGTGAACAGTAACAGCCGCGGTCCCTGAGCCTGTCGAAGGGCCGCTAACAACAGGGCTGCCACAGTTACATGCTTTTTCGCAAAGGGCAGGGCATACACGGCCTGTAAATTCAGGGAAGCTTGAAGTTTTTAAAAGTCTCCAGGTAGCCATATCAAACTGACCCTTATAAAGAGCGTCATTCCATTCGGGAATAAAATTATGAAGCGGACAGCCTGTTACCATTCCTTTGAGCTTGAGTGCAGAGCCACACATAGGAACACCACAGTTCATACAGCGGGCAGCCTGTTCGCGTCTTGCTTTTTCATCAAGCTTTGGATGGAACTCCTTAAAGTTTGTAATGCGCTCCAGCGGAGGAACATTTGCATTGTCTATTCTTTTATAATCCATGAATCCTGTTGGTTTGCTCATAATTTATATCTCCTATGCTGTACACTTTCTGAATGCATCAAGTATTGCTTCGTCGTATTGCTTGCCCTGGGCTTCTTCGGCGTAGATTTCTGTCATTATGCGAAGGTAATCATTTGGTATGATTTTCTTAAAGCAGGTCTTGTAGTGTGACCAGTCTGCAAGAATCTCTTTTGCACGTTCACTTCCAGTTTCTTTTTCATGCTGTTCGATGAGGGAGTGAAGAAGGTCTTCGTCATTGGCAGGGGTTCCTGAGCCTGTCGAAGGAGGCAGCGTTGTTGTTTCATCATCAAGCGCATACATCTTTACAAGCTCGTGGTTGAGGCGTTTGTAAAGATCGTGATTTTCATCAAGCACGTATGCAACTCCGCCGCTCATTCCGGCACAAAGGTTCTTACCGGTTCCGCCAAGAATTACTGCAGTACCGCCTGTCATGTATTCAAGGCCATGGTCTCCGCAGCCTTCGGCAACAACTGTGGCTCCGGAGTTTCGTACACAGAAGCGTTCACCTGCAAGGCCGTTTATAAAGGCAGTTCCGCTGGTGGCTCCAAAAAGGGCTACGTTTCCAACGATGATGTTTGAAGAAGCGTCACCGTCAAAGCCGGCTGGCTTTTTAATTACAAGCTTACCGCCGCTCAAGCCTTTACCAAATGCATCGTTTGCATCGCCGGTAAGACGAAGTGTGAGTCCCTTTGGAATAAAGGCACCAAAGCTCTGTCCGGCACCTCCTGCAAAATTAACAACAAAAGTGTCGTCTTCCAAAGAATTGCCATACTTCTTCTCGATTTCGCTACCAAGAATTGTACCGACGGTTCTGTCAGTAGATTGGATTGGGATAGAAGATGATGCCGGGGCGTTGCGGGGTGTCCCCGCAGAAGGGGTAGCGAGCAACGTAGTGCGAGCGAGGGGAAGGCTTTCCCCTCCTTCTTTTTCAAACAAAGGAAGAAGAGTTTTTTCATCAACAGTTTTTTCAAGCTTAAAGTCAAACAGTGAGCGGTCAGATTTCCAGGCGTTTTGGTTTGCTGGCCCTTCGACCCCTTCGACAGGCTCAGGGACCGCAGGGACCACAGATGCAAGCACACGACTCATATCAACTAAATCAGCCCTCTTAAAGCCCTGTTTGTCCTTGAGCTTAAGCAAATCGGTGCGGCCACAAAGTTCTTCAACAGAGCGAACTCCAAGCTTAGCCATAATTTCGCGCATTTCCTGAGCAATGAACTTCATGAAGTTTTCTACATATTCAGGTTTGCCAGGGAACTTAGCACGAAGCTTTTCATTCTGGGTTGCAACACCAAATGGACATGTATCAAGCTGGCATACACGCATCATTGAACAGCCCATTGCAATAAGAGGTGCTGTAGCAAAACCAAACTCTTCTGCACCAAGAAGGGCAGCAATTACAACATCACGGCCACTCATAAGCTTACCGTCTGTTTCTATTACTACACGGCCACGTAAACCGTTTTGAATCAAAGTCTGATGTGTTTCTGCAAGGCCAAGCTCCCAAGGAAGTCCTGCATGATGAATAGAGCTTATTGGAGCAGCACCTGTACCACCATCGTGACCACTGATTAAAATTACCTGAGCACCTGCTTTTGCAACACCTGCGGCAATTGTACCAACGCCTGCTTCACTTACAAGCTTTACACTAATGCGGGCTGCACGGTTTGCATTTTTCAAATCGTAAATGAGCTGTGCAAGGTCTTCGATAGAATAAATGTCGTGATGTGGAGGAGGGGAAATAAGTGCTACACCCGGAGTTGCATAACGAGTCTTTGCAATCCATGGGTATACTTTTTTACCCGGTAAGTGGCCGCCTTCGCCAGGCTTGGCTCCCTGGGCCATTTTAATTTGTATTTCACTTGCACTCAAAAGATATTCTTCTGTAACGCCAAAGCGTCCGCTTGCAACCTGTTTAATTACACTGTTATATTCGGTTCCAAGGCGTTCCGGTTTTTCACCACCTTCTCCTGAGTTTGACTTTCCATGTAAATGATTCATTGCGGCAGCCATGCACTTGTGGGCTTCTTCGCTGATTGATCCGTAAGACATGGCACCTGTTTTAAAGCGCTGAACAATTTTTTCAACAGGTTCAACCTGGTCAATCGAAATGCCACCGTCTTTTGCAAAATCAAAATCAAGCATTGCTCGCAGGGTATGAGGATGGTCGTTAGAATCAACTAAGGCTGTGTATTCCTTAAAGCGTTCATAATCTCCGTTACGTGTAGACTGCTGAAGTGCTACAATTGTGTCAGGATTATAAAGATGACTTTCTGCAGTTGGTCCCATACGGAGCTTGTGGTTTCCAACAGAATCAAGATGCTCGTTTACTGTAAGGCCTGCCGGATCAAAACCCTGGGCATGATGATAAAGGACATCCTCTTCTATTTCTTTAAGTCCAACACCTCCAACGCGGCTTACTGTATTTGTAAAATATTTTTCTATAACATCCTGGGCAATACCAACTGCTTCAAAAATCTGAGCGCTCTGGTAAGACTGAATTGTAGAGATTCCCATTTTTGCAGCAATCTTTACAATGCCGTTTATGATTCCCTTGTTGTAATCGTCAATTGCTGTGTGATAATCCTTGTCCAAGAGCTTCTGGTCAATGAGCTCTGCAATTGCTTCGTGGGCAAGATATGGGTTGATTGCACGGGCACCATAACTCAAACACATTGCCGCCTGATGAACATCGCGGACTTCGGCAGATTCCAGAATGATGGAAACTGCGGTACGTTTTTTTGTTCTGATGAGATATTGTTCTACAGCACTAACAGCCAGAATTGCAGGAATGGCAGCATGAGTGCGGTCAACTCCACGGTCACTTAAAATGATGATGTTGCAGCCTTGGGAATAAGCGGCGTCGATTTGTGAGAAGAGATTGTCTAAAGCAGAAGCTAAACCTTGAGGCCCTTCGACAGGCTCAGGGACCACGGGGAAAAGAATAGAAAGTGTTTTGGCTTTAAGCCCGTTTGAATTGAGCGCTGCAATTTTTATAAGGTCGGTACCTGTAAGAATAGGATTATTAATTTCGAGCACGCGGCAGTTCTTTGCAATTGGCTCTAAGATGTTTCCATCCTTTCCTACATAAACTGTTGTATCTGTAACAATTTTTTCGCGCAGACTGTCGATTGGAGGATTTGTAACCTGGGCAAAGAGCTGCTTAAAATATCTGAAGAGACTCTGATGTTTTTCGCTCATTACTGCAAGAGGAGTATCTACACCCATACTTGCTGTTGGTTCAACACCGTTCTTTGCAAGGGGAAGAACCATCTCGTTTACATCTTCATAATTCCAGCCAAAGGCACGGTACAAAATGTTTCGTTCATGCTGTGTGTGAACAGGAATCTTTTTATTTGGAATCTTAAGGTCGGCAAGATGAACAAGATTCATATCAAGCCATTCGCCGTAAGGATACTGCTTTGCATATTCGTTTTTACATTCTTCATCGCTGATGATTTTTTTCTGAACAGTATCAACAAGAAGAATACGTCCGGGCTGCAGACGTGATTTGATTTTTATGTTTTCTTCAGGAATATCAAGAACGCCAACTTCGCTCGACAAAATGAGCATGCCGTCCTTTGTGATGTAGTAGCGGCTTGGGCGAAGTCCGTTGCGGTCAAGAGTTGCACCAAGCAGGTCTCCGTCGCTAAAGAGAATGGCTGCAGGACCATCCCAGCTTTCCATCATGGTTGCCCAGTAGTGGTAAAAATCTTTTTTTAAGACCGGCATATTGTCGTCGTGCTTCCATGGCTCTGGGATACACATCATAACTGCAAGTGGAAGGGGAACTCCGTTCATCAAAAGGAACTCAAGAGTGTTATCTAGCATTGCAGAGTCGGAACCGCTTGTATCTACCGCAGGAAGGATTTTTGACATGTCGCCATCAGAGATTTTTGTTGAATGAATTGTTTCTTCGCGGGCAAGCATACGGTCAACGTTTCCGCGGATTGTATTAATTTCGCCGTTATGTGCAATAAAGCGGTTAGGGTGGGCGCGCTGCCAGCTTGGCTGAGTGTTTGTACTAAAGCGTGAATGAACGATTGCAAGTGCAGAAGCATATTCTGGTGACTGAAGATCACTGTAGAACGTGCGGAGCTCGTGTACAAGGAACATTCCCTTATAAACAATTGTACGACTGCTCAAAGAACAAACGTAGGTTTTGCCCGTGGTCCCTGAGCTTGTCGAAGGGGCATTTTCAAATTCACGGCGGAGAATATAAAGCTTGCGGTCAAACTCAAGTCCCTTTTCGCAATCCTTAGGCTTTTCAATAAATGCCTGCCAGATGCTAGGCATACAGTCGCGTGCTTTTTTACCAAGAACGTCTGCATTTACAGGAACTTCGCGCCATCCAAGGAGCTTAAGGCCTTCTGCAGCACAGCACTTTTCAAAACGAGCTTTTTCACTTTCAGCGGTCCCTGCGGTCCCTGAGCTTGTCGAAGGGGTCGGAAAAAAGAACATTCCTATACCATACTCCCTTTCTTCAAGGCTTCCAATTAAATCTGCGGCGGCCTTCTTAAAAAAATCATGGCTAATCTGAACAAGAATACCAACACCGTCTCCAGTTTCGCCACTTGCATCTTTACCGGCACGGTGTTCGAGCTTTTCTACAATAGTAAGCGCGTTATCAACAATTTTATGCGATTTGCTTCCGTCGATATTAACTACAGCTCCGATTCCACATGCATCATGTTCAAAACTAGATTCGTACAATGTTTTCATTTTTCCTGCTCCAGATAAAGCAAAAGGGCCGCATGCACAGGTACGACCATTCCTGTACACGCGGCCCCATTGCCAGCTTTGAGATAAAAAAAACAAAGAGGTCGTAGACCTTATCTCGCAAATTTACGAAATAAGCTCTACGACCTCTTTGCCGTTTGTTCTTTAATAATAATGAATTTTTGCAGAATAAGTCAAGTAGTAATTATTCCACAATTAACGATTTGGCAGCATTGTAGTATGCAGCAATTTCGTCTGGCGAACGGGCTATGTTGGAAATGCGAAGTTCGTCGAGGTTGTCGGAAATACTTATGTATAATTTATTATCATTTGTATTTAGAGATTGGGTTAAACCATCTCTATAACTTATAAGAATTCCGTCACAGTAAATAGCAAGATATGTTCCACCATATACATAACTCCAGTAGTGCCAGTTAGAATCAGTTACATAACTATAAGTTGTATAATCATTATTTATTGATCCGCTAGCTGTTAGATAATAACGATAGAAATATGAATAACTAATGCTAAATACATTAGATTTTGATATCGAAGGTGAACCGTCGCCTTTTCGCCAGAGTTCTATAGTAAAGGCATTGTCTAATTCTAATGGAATCGTATTACTAGTGGAAATGCCCTTTGAATATCCACCTAAACCTCCGGTAACTGCAGAATAATTTGATAATACAAGAGAACTTTCTTCACTAACTTCGTTTCCATTGCTGTCTAGATGCCATAAATAAAGAGTATTCTGGTCTTTTAGCAGCTGGCCTGTAGAAATATCATAAGAAGTTCCAGAATAGATGCTGGTATCTACATTGTGATTTATTTTGAATGTTATCTCTTTGGAATCAAGATTTCGGGCAGAATCCCAGAAATTCAATTTTACTTTATGATTTCCACTAGGCATATATGCTAAAGCGATTGAATATGAGTTTGAATAATTTTTTCCCCAACCGCTTGATGATTCATATGATGAGACTTTTCTGTCATCTATATATAGTTCATATTGTGTAAGATTTCCTTTATCTGTAGCGCCATAATTCAATGTTACAGAACTGGTAGCATTTGAATATTCTGTTCCATCTGCAATTGAAAGTGTAACAAGAGGTTTGTCAAAAGGCACTTCATGCATAACTGGAGATGAAATATTGCCTTTGCTGTCTTTTAATTGAACATAAATTGTTGCAAGTCCATCGATAAGATTATTCAAATTAGCAGTAAATGTCTGGCTTGCAGTGTATGTTTCCCATGAAGTTTCTTTTAATTGAGAAAGGCTCTGTGCAATCCTGATACCAGAAATGCTGTTTGCATGATATTTAGGATTTACAACAATATTCAATTCTGGACTTGTACTTTCCGGGTAATAACCACTATTACTGAAGTTATAACCGTTAATTGTATAATCAAATGCTATAAATCCGTCTCCAAGATAACCAGTTCCTTCTATTGGTTCTGTTGCCCAGTTGCTGAAATCAATTTTTGTATATTCAAAGTTATCATAGTAATCGGTAAAGAAAGACATGTTGTAATCTTTTTCATCATCCGGAACATTTGAACCAAGTTTTGATTCAATTTCGGCTGTTTGAACCTGGCCCCAGTAGTTTCCAGTGAAGTTGAAAGATTTACGATTTGCATATGGACAATCTGAAGTATTTAATATGATATCATTGTAACCAGAAAAAGTATTGTAAGTAAGGCATGGTGTATAATAACAATTGAATTGTATTGAGCAGGAAGTTATGGTATTTGAATCGAAAAATGTATCATATAAGCTGATAGGAGCATTTGTTATTGTATTATTTATGAATGATGAATATCCAGCAGCAAATATGTATCTTTTAATAATGTTGTTAATAATTATTGAGCCATTATTAGAATATAAACCATTGTCAATAATATTATTAATAACAATAGAACTGCTGTTTATAGATAACTGCTCAGAATTACCAGTGAAGGTACAACTATCTACATAGGTTGCACTGTTTAATTTAAGAGGAGTATCAGCTCCAATTACCATACAGTTGCTTAATCTGTTTCCAGAAACATAATTATATGTGTTTTCGAGATTCAAGCTTGTAGAACTGTCAATTATTATACCAGCCCAGGTATTCAGATTGTCTCCGGACTGAACAAAAATAATAGGATCCTCTTTGGAGCCTAGGGCACTAATTGTTCCAGTAACCTTAAGGTAGTAATTACCTGTGAACTGGACAATGACACCCTCATCAATTGAAAGTTCGGAGCCTTCTTCTACAAGCAGGTTTCCATTTACAATATAAGGATTGTTTTCTTTAGTCCAGTGAAGATTTGCACCTGTAAGAACTCCGTTTATTTGTGTTCCCTGTCCAAAATCAAAATTCAGGGTATAGCGGGCTATGTCATTACCGTCATCTGCCCATAAGCCAAGGAAATATACATCTGTTGAATCTACTGTCAAAGCAATACTAGCCTGATTTTGAGAATCAACAGCATAATATTTTGTAATCTTTCCGTCACTTCCAAAAAGAACTAAATCGGGATAATCTCCGCTTGAAGTTAAAACAATATTATAGGTTACACCCTCTACCAGAGCAGCCCGTGAGAATTTCATTTCTCCGGAATTAAGATTTCCTGCATTTGCTCCGCTTGTTTCTGGAACTGTATAAAAGGTTGTGCTGGCTGGGCTGTCTTTTGTAATAGTAACTGCTGTTGCATTTGTTCCGGAAGTAATTACACTATCTGATGAGTCTCTTAATTCAATTTTTAAGTTCCCGGCGGCATACGAACCAAGAGGAACTCCGCTGAAGGAGAAAGTATACATTGAGCCGGAAAAACCTTGTGGGGCATTTGTTACCGGAGTTTTTGTGGCAGTATCAAGGTTTACGGTATTAATACCAACCCAGTTTCCATTTACAAGATAGCACAATCGTGCACTTGCTGTTTGCGGTGCAATTGCACGATTACTTTCTTGCTCTGCTATTAAATAATAGTCCGGAACAAACATTTTGACACTTGTAATGCCTTGATCCAGATCTTCTGTATCCGTATTTGAATTTACCGTATCTGAACATGAAATTACAAAAAATAAACAAAGAGTCAATAAAGTATTAAATAAATATTTTAAAATTGTTTTCATAACTCATCCTCCTAGTATACTATGGCTTCAAGAGAGCCCGTGTTTGCATCAAGAATTGGTTTTGCAGTTTTGTAGTATGAATTAATTTCATCTGCAGAACGTGCTTTGTTTGAGATTCTAAGTTCGTCGATTATGCAATTTGCTTCAATTCGCAAATCATTGTTATTTGAATTTAATGTGTGTGTATAGCCATCATTGTAAGAAACACAAACTCCATCACAGTATATTGCGCAGTATGTTCCATCGTATGTATAAGCCCAATAGTGCCATTGATCATCTCCACGAGAGCGGGCAGAGGATGAGGAACCGCAATAGGATGAAGAAATATCTTCTGAATTCTTATAATTATGATACATGTCATTATTATAAGATGTTTCATTATAATAAGAATTATCAACATATAAAACGGATTCCTTAGCTATTCCAATATGATTATTTCCTCTAGTCCAGAATTCTACAGTAAATGCATTTGTACTTATGCTCAGAGGAACTGAACCTCTTAAATATGAAGCAGAGCCTTCAAAACCACCATTTGTATGGGTATAACCAGATATCTCTGATGTTCCGGAGTCTTCTTTGCCATCATTGTCCAGATGCCACAAATGAAGGGTATTTGCATCTTTGTATAATTGTCCAGTTGTGCTGTTGTAACAGATATCTTTTACACTTGATTCTGAGAAGTTACGGTTAATTGTAAAGGAAATTGACTTTTCGCCAGTATTGCCGGCACTATCGGTAGCAGTCATTTTTAATGTATGAGTACCGCTTGCCATATATGCAAGAGGAAGAGAATAAGTAGAAGCATAATATGTGCCATAAGAATTACTTGAATAGCTGTCTACCTTGCTTCCATCAATCGATATAGTGTAGGCTGTTATATTACACAAATCTGTTGCGGAGCAAAGAACTTCCTGTTTTTTTGTTGTTGCACCAAATGTAGTTCCATCTTCTATAGAGAAAGAACAAACTGGTGTATCATAAGGTATATTATGACATATTGCAGACGAAGTATTTCCTTTACTGTCTTTTATCTGTACATAAATTGTTGCTGCATTATTTACAAGTTTTGATTTATTTACAGTAAAACTTGTATTTTCTGTATAAGCCACCCATGATGAATCTTTTAACTCTTCATAACTTTGAGCAATTCGCATTTGTGTAATTGGGTATTCATGGTATTGAGGATTTATTTCTATTGATAGAGTGTTGTCTGTGTTTTCTGGATAATAGCCGGAAGTAAAATCATATCCATTTACAGAATAAGCAAATGTAATAAAGCCTGTTTCTGAATAACCACAATTATCAAAGGGTTCGTTTGCCCAGTTGGAATAATCAATGCGTGCATAGTTAAAGTTGTCGTAATAATCGGAGATAAAGGAAATATTGGCAGAATTTCCTTTGCTTTCTAATTCCTGGGTTTGAGCATCTCCCCAATAATTATGGGTAAAATTATAAGAAAAACCTGATTGATAACTTTCTGTGGTAGAAATAATTGGATTTGGACAATCTGTAAAATTATTATTTGAGACTATTGGAAGATATCCTTTGTTGCTAACGCTGATATATGAACTAACAAAATCATTGTTCTGAATTGTGGTATTATTTAAATAGCCAATATCAATGTTCGCATTCTCAATAGTATTATTCGTAAATATAGAGCCTTGTGTATAAACACTCCAAAAACTACAAGAGTTTCTTATTAAATTATTAATAATGAATACAGTTTGATATTCAGGAGACAAACTTAAACCATTATCTACGATATTGTTTATAAAAACCAATGCTGCATTACTAACATATATAGAATTTTTACAATCATGGAAATTACACTTATTAATATATGCTCCAGTCTTTACTGTAAGAGGTGTATTTGCATACTTAAACTCACAATACACCATAATATTACCAGAAACATAATTATATGTATTCTCAGTAGTTACAGAGCCTCCATTTATTGCAATACCATTCCAGTAATAAGTTGTTTTTTTCGAGATATAATTTCCAGAATTATCCCAATAACCATTGTCATCTGTTATACCAACATTATTCTCTGTCTTAGTAAACAAAATCTTCTTTTCTTTTGTACCTCGGGCTACTATAGAACCACTTACACTAATTGAATATAATTTTGTTTCACCATTTTCAGTTAGCCCGCTGGCAAACCTAACTTCCGTGCCTGGTTCAATAACAAGAGTATCACCTTCGCTTACAAGACAATCGGCTTCTACAATGTATGGGCTGCATTCTTCTGTAAGGTGCAGCTTGTCTCCGGTAAGAACACCGCTCAAAGATGTAACAAGATCTGTGATTGTAATTGATTTGTTTGCTTTTTCGGAAATATTTCCGCTCTTATCTTTTAATGCAATGTAAAGAGTGTAAGTTCCGTTACCGATATACTGATCTGGAAGATCTTTCAAGTCAAAATCAAAGCCAATCTGATAATCCTGCCAGTTGTAGGTACTTGGATACATACTGCCTGTGTTTCCGTCTATAGTACGTGTTATCTGTACAGACATTTTTTCAATGCCGCTTCCTTTTTCTACAGGGCTTAAGTCAACATGAAGCTTTGTGTTGTTTGTGAAATTTGCACCGCTGTTAATTGTAACTGGAATTTTGTCCCATGCAGGTGCTGTTGTATCTTTAAGAACATATTCACGGTTTGTACCAATTACACGTTCCTGGAGTGGTACAAAATCAGAAATTGTTATGCTCTGGCTTACCCATCCTTCCTTACTGAAGGTAATTGTGTGAGAACCGCTTGCAAGAATATTTGTTGCAGTAAAGGCTCCATCACTTGTTGTTTTAACAACAACATCATCCTTGTCTTTTGTTGTAACTGTAATTGTGATGTTTGCGTTGTCGCTCATGCCATCTAAGAAAACATTTCCTTTTAATGTTGCAGAGTCAGGAATCATTTCAAGAGAGCCAATATCAATAAACTCACATGGAATTACATCAATTTCGCAGGTTACATCAGGTACATTCACTTTAGAGAATCTTATTGTCTGATATCCAATTGGAATATGATCAATCTGCCAGCTTCCTGTAGAGTCTGTAACAAACTTATATTTTGTTGAATCCAGACCGTCAACTGTTACTGTAATACCACTGGCATCTTCTGTTCCTGCAAGAGTTGTAATACCTTTAACTGTATTTGCAATTGCTTTCATTTCAACAGTAAGAACACCATAAGTAGAATCTGTTAATACCGGTATTGTTTCTGCTTTTGCGGTAAGCTGGAAATCTTCTTTTTCAAAACGAAGGCCTCCTGGGTAGTTGCCGCTTGGTACAGAGAACTCATATGCACCATTTTCTTCTGTTGTATAAGAATAATCTGTTCCAACAAGTGTTACTGTAATGCCCGAATGATTTGTACAGCCTTCAAGATTTACAATTCCGCTGATTTTTCCAGTAGCTTTAACAAGAGAAACTTCATCAAGATTCAGTGAAGAATCACTGCTCAATGAAACTGAAGAACTTGTGAAAGAACGGTAGCCTTCAAATGAATAAGAAAGAATGTAGTCGCCAGGTGTCATGCCGCTTAATGCATAAAAACCTTCTTTGTTAGAAAGTGCACTATAAATTTCTGTAGTTTTGGTTGTTTTTGTAGCTGTAATGCGAACTCCGGTGTTATCCTGACGACCTTCAAGAACAACAGAACCATATAAAGAACGCAGACTGATTGCAAGAATCATATCTGAAGGGGAGGATACGGTACCACTGGAAACAACAAAAGGATCAGAGATGCCTGTGTTATAGCCGCTTTTTGTTGCCTGTACCCGGTAAGTTCCAGGTGCAATTCCGGCAACTGCATAATGACCTTTACTATCTGTTACTGTTGTATATGATAAAGAACTGTCTTTTTCTGATTTTATGAGAATATTAATTCCTTCGTTTGTTTCTGCAGATTCAAGGGTTACATTTCCTGTTACTGTACCTGCATTTGTCTGCAAAGCTATGGTATCTACAACTGTGACAGCTGTATAACCTACATTAACTGATACAGAACTGTCTGTGATAAAGCCGGATCTGCTGAATGTAAGAACGTAAAGTCCTACCTCTACATCTGGAATTGTATAAACACCTTCTGTGTTTGTTGTTGTTGATTTTTTAATAGATTGATCAGTTGTGCTTTGAAGTAATACATTTGTTCCTTCAAAACCGCTGTCCATGCCTGCAAGAACGCAGGAACCTGTAATTGAATAGGTAGCTTTTTCAGAAATTGAGAAAAGACCGATATCTGTGTCTCTTCCAATTTCTACAATTACGTCTGTTCTGATTTCACTCTTATAGCCCGGATATGTTGCTGTAACTGTGTATGTTCCGGCTGCTATAGAATCAAATTTGAAGTTTCCATTGATGTCTGTTAATGCATAATAGCTTTTCTGTTTAGAATCACTCTTTGCAATAATGCTTATTCCTGAGTAGTTATTGGTAGCAGAAACTGTAACAGAACCAGAAATGGAACCGCCATTTTCATATAAAACAACCTGATTTACTGAAGAAATTTTTGCACCAGTTACAATAATGTCATTCAAAACCTGACTTACATAACCTGATTTATTAAATTCAATACTATAAGTTCCCGGTACGACATTATTAATTGTCCAGGTTCCTGCTGTTGTTGTTGCTGCTGAATATGAATGAGAATTAGTTGCATCTGAAAGAATTACATCTACACCAGATAAATCAATTGGATCATCGCTTAAGAAAACCGAACCTTTTACTGTTCCGTTTGCATAATATAGAGAAAAGTCTTCTGCTATATCTGCTACTGGTGTTGTGTCTGAAGTTGCAGAAAGCAATATGTTTTCTTGTTCTGAATATGTGTAGCCCGAATACATGGCGCGGATTGTATGAAGTCCCTGAGGAACACCTGTCATTGTGAATGAACCATCAGAAGCAGTGTAGGCTGCAAAAGAGGTTCCCGGGATAAATACTGTAATGCCTGAATTATCTGCTTCTTCGCTACCATTTTCTGAAAATCTTTTTGCTTTACCTTTGATTGTTCCGGTTGGTTTTAATTCTACTGTTGAAAGATTTAATCCGGAACCTTCTTTTGGAGTAACATCCGAAACTTTTACAGAAACAATAGGATTTCCATAGCTGTCATTCTGAACTTCTGCAGCACGGGCTCCAATTACTGTGCCTGGTGCTTTATTTGAAAAATAGAAGGAGTAGCTTTTTGCGGTATCAAGACCATCAATATAAAAAGAATCCCCAACTGTGCTTTGTAATACCCTGCCTGGTAGATCATCTGAATAAATATAGATTGTATCTTTTGCAAGGGCATCTTTTATTACCTTATTAAAGTTAGAGGCCAGCCCAATAACACCTGTAACAACTCCAAGCTGACTTTGGCTTTTACCTGCATTAAGATTATAGGAACTGGAAACTACGGGGCCTTTTTTGTCTCCGTAATAGGCAACAGCGCGAACAGTTTTAGAACCAATGATTGTAAATGGTTCTGTATAATGGTTCGAATAATTTGTTGGCTCTGAACCATCTGTTGTGTAGAAGATTTCCAGATCAGCATCGTCAATACTGATTGTAATTGTCTTAAATCCTTCTACATAGTCACCTGCAGCAGGACTTAATTTTGGCACTGTAATGACTTTAGATTTGGCGCCATCACCATTATTTGAATTATGTTTACATGAAAATGCGAATATAAAAGAAAAAATGATTAGAATAGATAGTGATACTTTTTTAAGCATAAATACTCCTCCTATTATTGTTAAAGTATATTCTTATTATTTTCTAAAGTCAATTTTTTTGAGGGGAGATTTAATATAGAGGATTAATGAATGCACCCAGTGATATGAATAGGGTGCATAGGTGGAGCTTTAAATAAAATTAGTCCAAAGGTGATCTTCTTTTGCCGGAAGTCCAAATTTTTCTTTGCCAAGTGCGATTGATTTAATCAAAAAGCTCATATTGCGGGCAAGTACGCGCAGAACCTGCATACCTTCTTCGTCCTGAAGGGCTTCTCCTGGAGCGCCTCCATGAATGTTGTTCCAGTACTGGCTTGATGCAACTGGCATTCCGCTTATTGTGAAAAATTTGTTCACAACATCAAAAGAAGCTGTTGTTCCTCCACGGCGGGCACAGACAAATCCGGCGCCTACCTTCATTGTTTTGTCAAAATGACTGCTGTAGAAAAGGCGCTGTAAAAAAGCCTGAACTGTTGCATTTGGGGCGGCATAATAAACAGGAGTTCCCACTACAAGTCCGTCGGCGGCTTCAAACTTAGCGGCAAATTCATTTACCTGATCATCAAAAACGCAGTGTCCAAGCTTGCTGCACTGATTGCAGGCAATACATCCGCGGATATCTTTGTTGCCTATATTATAAATTTCTGTTTCAATCCCTTCTTCATTGAAAATTTTCTGCATTTCTTCCAGGCCAAGCAGTGTGTTGCTTTTTGGGCGGGGGCTGCCGTTTACTAAAAGTACCTTCATAAAAAAAATCTCCTTTTATTCACACTAAAGCAAATACAAGGAGATTTCAAGATATTGATTGCTGTATTTATGAGCCTTTTTAGTAGGCCTTGTCGTGTACTCCGGCAATGGCGCGGCCAGATGGTTCGTCCATATTTTTCCAGGCGGCATCCCATTCAAGGGCTTTTGCTGTTGAACAGGCAACTCCGGCTTCGTGAGGGACACAGCGGGCGGCAGAGTCACTTGGGAAAAGACGGCTGTAGATTTCGCGGTAGAAGTATTCCTCCTTTGTTTTTGGAGGATTTACAGGGAAGCGGTTTTCTCTGCGGGCAAATTCTGCATCGCTTACTTTTTCTTCTGTCATCTTTTTAAGAGTATCAATCCAGCTGTAGCCTACGCCGTCTGAGAATTGTTCCTTCTGGCGCCAGCAGATACTTTCCGGAAGAAGGTCTTCAAATGCCTTACGCAAAATCCATTTTTCCATGCGTTGGCGTGCGGACCCTGAACTTGTCGAAGGGTCCGGCAGGCGGATGTTCATCTTGTCACTTGGGTTCAAGCCCATGGCAATATCAATAAAGTCTTTATCGAGGAAAGGTACTCGTCCTTCTACACCCCAGGCCATAAGAGATTTGTTTGCGCGCAGGCAGTCATACAAATGAAGTTTGCTCATTTTTCGTACAAGTTCTTCGTGGAATTCCTGAGCGTTTGGTGCTTTGTGGAAATAAAGGTAGCCGCCAAAAAGCTCGTCACTTCCTTCTCCCGAAAGAACCATTTTAATTCCCATAGATTTGATTACGCGGGCAAGAAGATACATTGGGGTAGAGGCACGAACGGTTGTAATATCGTAAGTTTCGATATGATAAATTACATCTGGTAAGGCATCCAGAGCTTCCTGAATTGTAAAGTGAACTTCGTGGTGAACAGTTCCAATATAATCTGCGGCTTTTTTTGCGGCAATAAGATCCGGAGAACCTTCGAGTCCAACTGCAAAAGAGTGGAGCTGAGGCCACCAGGCTGCTTCTTTACTGTCACTTTCAACACGCTTTTTGCTGTATTTTTGAGTAACTGCAGCGATGATAGATGAGTCGAGTCCACCACTCAAGAGAACACCGTATGGAACATCGGACATCAACTGAGCTTTTACTGCTGCTTCAAGTCCGTTGCGAACTTTTTCAATAACTGCAGGATTGATTACTTCTCCTTTATCGTCAGTAGCCTTTGGAGCAGCTTTTACAGCATCATATGATTCCCAGTCACGTTTGTACCAGCGAACTGGTCCTGTAGTCCCCGTGGTCCCTGAGCCTGTCGAAGGGGTCGAAGGGCGACCAGAAGTTCCGACACCCGAATAAAGATAACTTCCATTAGGAAACTCTTCAATTGTCTGACAGTCGCCTTCAAGAGCCTTGAGCTCGCTTGCAACATAATAGCGGCCTGCTTTGTCCCAGCCCTGATACAAGGGAATTACACCAATTTCATCGCGGGCAATAAGATATACATCGTTTTCGCTGTCGTAAAGAGCAAAGGCAAAAATACCGGAAAGCTCTTCTATCATTTTTGTAAAGTCACCTGTCTCGCGATATTTTTTATAAAGAGGAATGATAACTTCGCAGTCACTGCCGGTTCGGAACTTATAAGTGCCTTCAAACTTTGCACGGATTTCTTTGTGGTTGTAGATTTCGCCGTTTGCTGCAAGAATTATTTTTTCATCATCGCTGACGAGTGGCTGTTTGCCGCTTAAAGGGTCAACGATAGAAAGACGTTCATGGCTCAAGATTGCATTATTGCCTGTATAAACGCCGCTCCAATCCGGACCACGATGACGAATGCGTTTGCTCATTTCCAAAACCTGTGCACGAAGTTCTTCTTTTAAACCTTCTGCAATTGACACGCTGCCACTGTTTAAATCAAAACATCCGACGAAACCACACATACTCTTATAGCAGAAACCGTTAAAAAATTGCTGAACCGCTGTGAAGCAATTTTAGGTTTCTACCTTAAAATGTTCAGGCGGTTGATAGGAGATTCGTTAAAAAAAAATTGCGAAAACTTGGAGCAATTTTTTAGAATCTTCCTTTTTCAAAAAAATAACGGTTCCCTTTTCCTCCAAAGTTAAAATAAAAAAGAGGTCGTAGACAGCGATTCGATGTTTCGAACCGATATCTACGACCTCTTTGCCGATGTTTTATTTATACTCCTATGACGGAATTTTGTCAATAAAGACGTCATTGCGAGGAGCGTAGCGACGTGGCAATCTATGTAACACAAGGGTTTTCAAATATGTGGATTGCCGCACTGCGCTCGCAATGACGAGGAATCTCTGATATAATTACACCATGACCCTCTACCATATTATCTCCTTTGCAATAATCCTCATTTTTTCAATAATCCTTTCGGTGCAGGATATAAAACGCATGGAAGTAGGGGTGTATATTCAGTGGGCCTCGATTTTCTGTGCCCTTATCTGTCACATTATTTTTGCCCGCCGGGAAATGTGGATTTTTATAATTTCAAGCATGATTATGGGCACCATTTACTTTGCTATTCGTAAAATTACAAAAAACAAACTTGGACCCGCCGATGTATGGTTTGGATTTTTTCAGGGACTTTTTCTCCATCCAATAATGCTTTGGGTTTGTCTTGCAATTGAAAGTCTTCTGGCTCTATGTGTTGAAAATAAAAAAATCGGTTACAAAAAATTTCCTTTTATTCCATACATGTCGACAGGACTTATTGCGGCTTATCTGATCCAGTTTTTCAGAGGCATTATTTTTTAAGCACAAAGGCCTTCGCCACCGCAATTCCAATTTTGAAATACCAGGGCCGCAGGGCTTTATCTGCTTTTTTCAACTCTTCGCGGATAGGAATCTTTTGTGGACAATGAGTTTCGCATTTACCGCAATTAATACACTGACTTGCAGTGGCATTTTGTTTTCGTAAACCTACAGTCTGAGCAAATTCAAAACGACCGGACATTTTTCCTTCTGAATACATTTCGTTATAGCAGCGGAAGATTGCAGGAATATCAACATTTTTAGGACAAGGCATGCAGTAACGGCAGGCAGTACAATTTACCTTGAGCTTTGAATTAATTTCCTTTTTGATTTTATCAATAAATTCAAAATCTTCTTTTGTAAAGTCTCCGATTTTTGCTTCGCTTGCAACACGACAGTTTTCCTGAATCATTTGTGTAGAATTCATTCCGCTAAGAACGCAGGTTACTGCTTCCTGATTAAAAAGCCAGCGGAAGGACCATTCTGCCGGACTCCAACCACGTGGATTTTCTTTTATCATTTTTTTTGCATTTTCGGGCAGCAGATCTACAAGCTTACCACCGCGCAGAGGTTCCATTATTAAAACTGGAATTCCTTTTTTATGTGCTTCTTCAACACCGCGCCGACCTGCCTGAGCAAATTCATCAAGATAATTATATTGAACAAGACAAATATCCCAGTCGTAATCGTTAAGGATCTTTAAAAACATTTTGGTGTCGCCATGAAAGGAAAATCCAATATTGCGGATTGCACCAGCTTTCTTTTTTTGTGCAATCCATTCGATGATCCCATTTTTTTTAAGATTTTCCCAGGCAGCAATGTCGGTCAGAAAATGCATGAAATAATAATCAACATAATCGGTCTGTAGCCGCGAAAGTTCTTCATTAAAAAAACGGTCAATTGCTCCCGGGCTTTTTACAAGATACTGAGGAAGCTTTGTAGCAATCTTAACCTTTTCTCGCATATTGTTGCGTTTGAAAATTGTACCAAGTGCCGACTCGCTGCCCGAATACATGTAGGCTGTATCAAAATAATTTACTCCTGCATTGTAAGCTTCCAGTATTTCTTTTTCTGCCTTATCAATATCTATTGCGCCCATGCTTGTTGTAAAGCGCATGCAGCCGAATCCTAAAAGAGAAATCGGTTCCCCGTGTTTGTCGTTTCTATATTGCATATTATAAATATAACATTGATTTTTAGGTAAAGATATTAAAATTTTGTTATGGAAGGGGTGGGTAGGGGGCAGTTAGCCCCCTGGTTTTAATTAGTCCTGAAGTGCTTCATATCCTTCTTCTCCGGTACGAACCTTTACAACATTTTGAACATCGTATACAAAAATCTTTCCATCTCCGATGTGGCCAGTGTAAAGAACTTCCTTGGCAGCTGTGATTACAAGATCAACAGGAACTTCGCTTACTACGATGTCAACCTTAATCTTTGGAAGCAGGGTCATATCCATTTCAACACCACGATACTTCTGGGTGTTTCCATGCTGAACTCCGCAACCAAGTACGTTTGTTACTGTCATACCTGTTACGTTGATGTCGTTCATGGCGGCCTTGAGCTCGTCGAACTTGCTCTGGCGTGTAACGATAGAAACCATATGGAACTTTGCATCAGGACGGGCTGTAGCCTTTGCAACAGGAACTGCCTTTTCAACTGGGACTGTACCAGCAGCATCTGCAGAAGCATCTCCACCAAGAACTTGTGGAGCCATGATGAATCCTGCATAGCTTGAATCAATTCCGTGTTCAAGTTTATCAAGTCCGACAATTTCTTCTTCGCGGCTGGCACGAAGTCCGTGGAGCTTCTTAATTAAGGTAAAGGTGATAATCATACAAACTGTTGTCCATGTAATGATTGTAAACTCACCAAGGCACTGAATACCAAGATGCTTGAATCCGCCACCGTAGAATACACCAGATTCAACGTTGAATAAACCATCTGACAAAGTACCCCAGATACCGTTAGCAAGGTGAACTGCAACAGCACCAACCGGGTCATCGATGTGGAGCTTAAGGTCAAGGAACTCTACAACAACTACTACAATGAATCCGGCTACTACACCAATTGCTGTTGCACCAAGTGCATCAACTGTAGCACAGGTAGGTGTTATTGCAACAAGACCTGCCAAAGAAGCGTTGAGTGTCATGGAAACATCAGGCTTACCGTTCTTAATCCAGGTAAAGATCATTGTTGTTACAGCGGCAACAGCAGGCGCAATTGTTGTTGTAGTGAATACTGCAGCAAGACCACCTACTCCTAAAAGCTGTGTACAAGCAGCACCGTTGAATCCGTACCATCCGAACCAGAGGATGAATGTTCCAAGAGCACCAAGTGTCAAAGAGTGTCCAGGAATAGCATGAACCTTTGTTACCTTTCCGTTCTTGTCGTAATCATACTTACCGATACGTGGACCAAGGAAAATTGCACCAATCAAAGCTGCAGTACCACCAACTGAGTGAATGGCAGCACCACCGGCAAAGTCTACGAAACCAAGCTGAACAAGCCAGCCCTGACTGTTCCAAACCCAGCCAGCTTCAATTGGATATACAACTGCAGAAATTACTGCAGAATAAATACAGTAGGCACTGAACTTAGTTCTTTCTGCCATTGAACCAGAAACGATTGTAGCGGCTGTGGCACAGAATACTAAGTTGAATACAAAGCTTGACCAGTCGAGTTCTGCGAAGTTTGTGAAGAGCTGCATGTTAGGCTTACCTATCAAGCCAAAGAAATAGTTTTCGCTCATCATCAAGCCAAAGCCAAGTAACATGAACATAGGGGTACCAATACAGAAATCCATCAAGTTTTTCATGATAATATTTCCTGCATTTTTTGCCCTTGTAAATCCTGTTTCAACCATCGCAAAACCGCATTGCATAAAAAATACAAGTGCAGCACCAATCAGGAACCATACGCTCCAAACTTCACTCATAATATTTCTCCTTTTCGGGCATGAGAAAATCCCGAACTAAAAAAAATGGCGCCATAAAATGATCATCCATACGGATAATTTTTTATGGCGCCTTTGCCGTTATTTTTCTTTTTTGTTATAACAAATTATCGAACTGAATAAAGCAGATCTCCGTAGCTTGGAAATGGCCACATCTCTTTTGGTGTGATTATCTCAAGCTCGTCTGCACAGGCACGCAGCTCATTCATTGCTGCAAAAACCTGCTCGCGGTAGAACATTGCAATTTTGCTGCAATCGGCACCGCTTGCTGTAAGCTCTTTAGCATCCATAACTGCTTTTTCGAGCTTGCTGGTTTTGTTGAAAATGCAGCCTGTAAGGCAAGATACTTTTTTAAGCATTTCGCTTTCGTAGCTTGCATCAACATCTCCAACTGCTTTTTTCAAGCTGATTGTTCCTGCCAGAGTTGTAGCATATTTACTTGCAACAGGCAGAATGTTTTTCTTTGCCATCTCAAGCATTGTTTCTGCTTCAATGTTGATAATCTTTGAATAGTTTTCGTTATGAATTTCAAAGCGGCTTGTAAGTTCGACCTTGCTGTAAACACCAAACTTTTCAAAAATCTTAACGTTCTTTTCATCAAGAATATGTGGCAAAGCTTCTGGTGTAGATTTAAGGTTGTAAAGTCCCCGCTTTTCTGCTTCTTTAACCCAGGAATCATCATAACCGTTACCGTTGAAAATGATTCTCTTGTGCTCTTTGATGGTATTAAGAATCAAGTCGTGAAGGTCGGCTTTGAAGTCCTTTGATTTTTCAAGAATATCAGCAAACTCGCTGAGCTCTTCTGCAACAACAGTATTCAGGAATACGTTGGCACAGGCAATTGATTCGTTAGAACCAAGCATACGGAACTCAAACTTGTTTCCGGTAAATGCAAATGGTGATGTACGGTTACGGTCTGTTGTATCCTTGTTGAAGTCTGGAAGAACAGTTACACCAATCTGCATTTTTTCTTTTTCGTGCTTACCGTAAGGTTTGCCTTCTTCGATGCATTCCAGAATCTCGCTGAGCTCGTCGCCAAGGAAGATTGAAATGATTGCTGGAGGAGCTTCGTTTGCTCCAAGACGATGGTCGTTTCCGGCAGATGCAACAGAAATACGGAGCAGGTCCTGGTATTCATCAACACCCTTGATGATTGCACACAGGAACAAAAGGAACTGTGCATTCTGATCTGGAGTAGCACCTGGATCAAGAAGGTTCTTTCCAGTATTTGTGCTGATAGACCAGTTATTATGTTTACCACTTCCGTTTACACCGGCAAATGGTTTTTCATGCAAAAGACATACCATTCCGTGGCGGGCAGCAACCTTACGCATCATTTCCATAGTGAGCTGGTTGTGGTCACAGGCCAGGTTTGTTGTACTGAAGATTGGTGCCAGTTCGTGCTGAGCCGGAGCAACTTCGTTATGCTCAGTTTTAGCAAGGATTCCAAGCTTCCAGAGTTCTTTGTTCAAATCCTTCATGAATTCCTGAACACGAGGTTTAATCATACCAAAGTAGTGATCTTCGAGCTCCTGTCCCTTTGGAGCCTTTGCACCATAAAGTGTACGACCTGTATAAATCAAGTCTTCGCGCTTTTCGTAAACTGACTTGTCTATAAGAAAATATTCCTGTTCAGGACCTACAGTTGTTTTTACAGATTTAACAGCTTCGTTTCCGTCAAAAAGTTTTAAGACACGAACTGCCTGCTTGCTGATTGCCTGCATAGAGCGGAGGAGTGGAGTCTTTTTATCCAAAGCTTCTCCTGTGTAAGAACAGAATGCAGTTGGAATGCAAAGGGTACCGTCTTTGATAAAGGCATAAGAAGTTGGATCCCATGCAGTATATCCGCGGGCTTCAAAGGTTGCACGAATACCACCACTAGGGAAACTTGATGCGTCCGGTTCACCCTGAACAAGCTCTTTGCCGCTAAACTCCATAATTACACGGCCACCATCTACAGGTTCAATAAAGCTGTCGTGCTTTTCGGCAGTAATACCTGTAAGAGGCTGAAACCAGTGGGTATAGTGAGTAGCGCCCTTTTCAATTGCCCAGTCCTTCATAGCATTAGCAACAACAGTGGCAACCGAAGCGTCCAGTTTTTCTCCGCCTTCTATAGTTTTCATCAGCTGTTTATAAGTTTCCTTAGGCAGCCGAGCCTTCATAACTGTTTCATTAAAAACGTTTTCTCCAAAAATTGGTGTTACTTCGTCCATTGTATACTCCTTGTGTATAATTTACAAAAATAAAAGAGGCCGCAAAAACTTCTGGATTAAAGCAGAAATTTTCACGGCCTCATTGCCAAATAAAAAAAGGGCGTCGTAGAAGAAAAATTCTACGACGCCCTTGTCGATAATGTCTTTATAGTGCGTTGAAAAAAAAATGTCAATATTTTTTTTAAATTTTTTATTTTTTTTTCTTGCTCATTATGATTTTTACAGTAAAATAAACATATGAATCAGAACAGACCACTCCCGCCATGGGCAAATATTATTCCCAAAGATGCTTTTATTTCTTATTCGCCAACATATAAGGTAGGTGAATACTTTGACCGTTTCCACAAAGAATCATTCAAACCGGCCGATTTTGCTGACCTTACTTATTATTTTTACGATCCAAGCGAACATGGTTTTCCAAAAGATAAAACTTATCCGCTTATCACTTTTTTGCATGGAGCTTCAAATGCGCTCGAAGGCGATGTCTGCATTAATTATGCCGGTGGAGAATTTTACGCAAAGGACCAATACCAGAAAGCTTTAGGTGGAGCATATCTGCTTATTCCGCTTGCAAATGAATATCGCGATGAAGAGGGCAGGGTTAAAGGCGGCTGGGGCGAAACTCCGGTAAATGTCCTTTACGAATTAATTGATTCTTTTATTAAAAGAAAAATGGGCGGACGTATTTCAAAAAATATCCTCATAGGAAATTCTTCGGGTGCCTGGATGACCTTTAATATGGGCAATAACTACGCCTGGTTTTTTGATGCTCTTATTCCGGTTGGAGCGGGTGAAATTCCTGATGACAAAATGCTTGATTTATACGACAAAGAAAATGTCAGCTTGTTTTATGCAATAGGCAAACACGACGAAATAAATGATTTTGACACTCTTGTTGCTCCCCGCCTTGAAAGACTTAAAGCTATGAAAAACTGCTTTATTTATACGCCGGAATGGGTTCAGAACGGAGACAAAGGAATTGCGTCAATCTATTTTGGATATGAAATGGGACAGCATTGCCTTGTAAATCCAATGCACTGTAACTTAATGTTCGATGACGGAACTCCTATGGAGCCCCGTCTTCCAAATGGTGTTACAGGCTGGATTGCCAGTCTTTAATTCTTTCAATAGCCTCAATAGTGCGTTCTCGTGAACCAAAGCCTGTCAAACGCAGGTAACCTTCTCCCATTTTTCCAAAACCGCTGCCGGGAGTTCCTACAACATTGCATTTTTCCAGAAGTGCATCAAAGAAGCTCCAGCTTGTATAACCGTCAGGAATTTTGAGCCATACATAAGGTGAATGAATTCCTCCAAAAGCTTCAAAACCGGCAGCAGTTACGCCTTCAAAAATTAAACGGGCATTTTCGCGGTAAAAATCAAGGCTTTCTTTTATTTCTTTCTGGCCTTCTTCGCTGTAAACAGCCTCTGCAGCTCGCTGGGTTACATAAGAAACCCCATTGAATTTTGTACTCTGGCGGCGGAACCACAAGGCGTTAAGTTCAGTCCCATCAAAAATAAGGGCATGAGGCACAACTGTATAACCACAGCGTAAGCCTGTAAAGCCCGCAGTTTTAGAAAAAGAACGAAGTTCAATTGCACAGCTTTTTGCACCGGGAATCTCGTAAATAGATTTTGGAATTGCAGAATCTGTAATAAAAGCCTCGTAAGCCGAATCATAAAGAATCAGACTGTGATTTTTATTTGCATAATCAACCCATTTTTGCAGGTATCCGCGGGTAGCAACCGCTCCTGTAGGATTATTAGGAAAGCAAAGATAGATGATATCTGCAATAGGAGATTCGCTTGATGGAAGTTCAGGTAAAAATCCATTTTCTTTCGTGCAGGGCATAAGAATTATATTTTTACCCCGTCCATTCATAACGTTTGTGTCAATGTAAACAGGATAAACAGGATCGCAGATTGCAACCGTATTGTCTGTAGCAAAAATGTCTCCAATATTTCCGCAGTCAGACTTAGCACCATCAGAAAGGAAAATTTCATCAAGCTGTAAATCAATTCCGCGGTCTAGATAATCTTTTTGAAGAATAATCTGGCGTACAAAATCATAACCCTGTTCCGGAGGGTAGCCCCTGAAAGTTTTTTCATCTGCCATTTCATCAACAGCCTTGTGCATTGCCTCAATTGCTGCAGGACAGATTGGTCGTGTTACATCTCCAATCGAAAGCTTGATAATATCAGCCTCTGGATGCGCTGCTTGAAATTCCCGCTGCTTTTTTGCAACAGTCGAAAAAAGATAATTTTGTTCAAGTTCTAAAAAGTTTTTATTTATTTTCATAATTCTACCTCACCAGTAAATACTTTTTTTGCAGGACCAGTCATAAAAACACTGTCCTCCTCACGACCGCTCCATTCAATCTGTAAGTCACCACCGAGAAGATGAACAGTAATTTTTTCGCCGGCATCTACAAGTCCATTTAATATTGCAGCTACAACTGTTGCACAGGTCCCGGTTCCGCAGGCAAGAGTTTCTCCTGTTCCTCGCTCCCAGACCCTCATCCATATTGTTCGCCTGTCTTCAACATAAGCAAATTCTGTATTGGTTCGCTCCGGAAAAAATGCGTTATTTTCAAAAAAAGGTCCAAGCTGGCATACAGGAAAATCAGCCGGCTTTTTATCTATGAAAACTACTGCATGAGGATTACCCATAGAAACGCAGGTGATTTTGTATTCTGTGTTATTTATTGTCAGGGGCTGCATGATTACGCGCCCCTCTGCAGAAACTGGTATCTTTTCGGCTTCAAGAATCGGCCTTCCCATATCTACGCTGAGCCATGTTTCTTTATCTCCGGGTTCTCCCTTTATAACTTTCAGATATTTTACGGCACCCATCGATTCAACAGTAAAGTCTCGGCCTTTTGTATAACCTGCATCATAAACATATTTTCCAACACAGCGTATACCATTTCCGCACATCTGGCTGCGGCTGCCATCTGCATTGTACATAACCATTTCAAAATCAGCAGACTGACCCTTTTTAATAATAATTATGCCGTCTCCACCAATTCCAAAATGCCTGTCCGAAAGCTTTATAGCAGCCTCCCTTTCTCCCTGAGCTCCCCCAGGAAATTCTTGGCCGGTGCAGTCAAAATAAATATAATCATTCCCGCATCCCTGCATTTTAGTAAATGTCATAATTTCGCCCTCACGCAAAAAAAAAAAGAGGCCGTAGAAAATCCTTCGGA
>Ga0247609_10001580_pt1 | contig 26666 bp, 21 predicted proteins | sample 172DNAGHGlowgp2_FD_193487 | JGI IMG/M metagenome (GOLD analysis project Ga0247609, IMG submission 193487) | Sheep rumen microbial communities from Palmerston North, Manawatu-Wanganui, New Zealand - 1728 DNA GHGlow gp2 | ecosystem: Host-associated > Mammals > Digestive system > Stomach > Rumen ...
TTCTTCTACCATAAATGGATATAAGCTGAACTTTCTCAAATGGTCAATTTTTTCATTCCGTTCGTCAGTAGTTAATCCGCATTCTGTACGAATATATCTTTCACAGCTTCCATCATGATTTAATTCAACGAATAATAATTTTTCAATCTGATTTTCTTTTTCTTTAAAGAATTTTCTTAAACTTTCATCAAATGGTTGGAATACCTTCATCACGATTAGTCACCAGTCACTATTTTCAGAAATGACTTTTTCGATAGGGTAGCGATTGATTCACCAAGTGATGAAGAATTTCTTTGCATTTGGATTAATAATTTCATAAGCAATTCATTCTTTCAGTTCCTCATTTTTGAATGTATCCATTTTTCTAGCACGTTTCTCCATCTGTTGAATCTTGATTTTTGGATTTTCATTCGTTGCTCAGCTTTCTGTATGCTCATATGAAGTAGCAATAAACAAAGTATTTTTTGTTCAAGGAATGGCTCTAGGAGAGATTCAGCTTTCAGTATCTTTGTATCTCAAATATTCATCAGAATCTGATTCTTTAGCTATTTCTCAATGTTTAATCCCAGGTTCTTTCAATTTATTTATATCAATACTCATCAAACATTCAGATAATGTTTTATCTACCAAAAATATTACAGGGTGTTGATAAATCTCGCTCCAATTCAAGGCTCGAGCTATCATTTCATAGGCTTCTTCATAACTACTTGGAGCTAAAACGATAGGTTTAGTCTCTCCAAATCATGCATTCAATGCGATATCCAAATCTCATTGAGCCACAAAAGTTGGAGTTCCTGTACTTGGTCAGTCTCTTTGTGAAAGAACGTAAACTCATCATATTTCGGCTTGGTTTGCAAATGCCAAACTTTCTACCATTAAAGCAAATCCTCATCCACTAGTTCCACACATAGCTCTTTTTCACGCATAAGAAGCTCCGAGCATCATCATGCTTACTGCGATTTCATCTTCTCATTGTTGAAAAGTGATTTCTGGGTGTTTCAATATTCCATTAATTATAGTAGAAGCAGGAGTCATTGGATATGCAGAGTAGAATTCTAGTCATGCCTTAGCTGCTCCATCTGCAATCAAATTATTACCAATTTGCATCGAAAGGGGAGCTCAAACATCGTTTGAAAAATCTGATTTTACTCATCAGTGATTTTCCCCAAATTCAATTCATTCTTCCAAAGCTTTCAGATTTCATTCTCTATCTTTCTCCAAAAATCATTTTTCTTCCAACATTTTTTCAGCTTCTTCATGTTTCAAATTCAGTTTTTCCACAGCTACAGCAAATGCAAAAGTATTTTTCCTAGTAGTATTCACTGTGCTCAAATCGATAATCTCTTCCAAATCAAATAGTTCAGAATTTTTTTCTATTGCTAATTTATCCAAAGCTATAAAAGTCTGAACTTTACGAGAAAAATAAGGTTTACCATCATTGGAAATATTTACAAACATTGTGTTGTTGTTTCATTTTATCACACTTGCATATTCTTTGTCCACTCGCACGCAGTATCATTTCTTCGCCAAAAGCTCGGATAATAATTCTCATGCCGTATTGATTCCAGATCCTGCTGGTCCAGAAAATGCTATATTTAGATGCATAATTCACCAAAAATTATAAAATATTTCATTCAAAATATAATGATAATAAAAGTTTGATTAAAAACAAGAAAGAAAAAACGGGGTATATGACTCCGTTCATTCAGCTATTTCTAAATGACTAATCATTAAAGTTTTCAAGATACTCTTTTTGCCAAATCATATATATTTCAGCCAAAATAGCATCAAAATTTGAAAGTTTTTCTCTAAAAAAGTCTAAATCTTCTCTTCAAAGATTATCATATTCAGCCTTTTCCTCATCGTTTAAGGATTTATATAAATTCAATTCGATATATTCATCTAAAATTGGACGCATATCTTCTTTAAGCATTTCGAAATCATCCTCTTTAGGATCAAATCCTGCCATAACGAGAGTATCATTTAAGAATTGTTCTTGTTCAATATTCATTTTTATTTTGTTTATGAATTAAATTGATGATTATTGTATAAATTTTTTTTAGGATTTCAAATTGTCGTAAGCATTGAGAATATCTTCTTTAAAATCTGAACCATCTTTTTTGAGTAGTTTTTTATCAAATACATCAGATAGCTTTGCATGTTTAGATTGTATATAATCTTTTAAAACAGAGAGATCTTTAGTTTTTATAAATTTTATTATCCATTTTGTATCAAATTTTGCATACGGATTTCTGATGATTTCCTCATTAAACAATTTATGTGAAAAATCCATAGAGTTTGAAATTATATTGTAATAATCGGGTCTCGAATATCTCATTTTTGTTTTTCAATCTACTTCTTCAGAGTGTCTTCAATTTACCTTTCATAAAAGTTCAAACAATGGAGTATTCCATTCTACAGATTTATCTTTTCCTCTTTTCCTAATAAGCATAGCTTTCCAGAAGTCTTCATGTTTTATATCATCTGTATCTTCTAGTTGATCAATAACATCTATTAATCCCTTATAAGCGATACTAGATTCTCTAAGGTAACTAATATCTGGATTACCTTTAAGACTATTAAATCATTTTGCTAATATTTCCCATGATAGTGATTCTGTTGAAGCTTCATTTAGAGAGCGTCAAGTTTCTCATAAATATTTTCAATTTTTATCTCTTATTGTTTGACGTAATCAAATTCTTCTTTGGTCATACACTAATTTATCATTTTCTCCAGAAACAAAATAATTTAAAGCACTCATGGAATGTACCATTTCATGAATTAATATTGAATGTCGATAAAATCACTTATAACTTCATCAGTTATCTCCATGTATTATATGATCTTTTGTTTGCTCTATAGCACTATATCTGATAAATATATCTCCATCCAAATTTCTGAAACATCAATCGCTTCATATTGATCCAGTGATACCAAGATAATCACGATCAGATACTACATGAATTCTATCATCTGACAAAAAATTATTCACTAATTCAGAATCAACATTTCATATAAGTTCTGGAAGGAATTTCTTAATCCATTCTTTTGAAATTTCTTTACTTTCATTAAATTTTTTCATTGTTTCGCTGTTCTCAATGAATTCTCTTTCGCTTATAATCAGAGATTCAAGATATCTTCTCTGAGCATCCTCATTTCAATTTAATTCTTCTAATCTATCAGCATCTTTTTTGGTAAAATGATTGCGAAATCAATTTTTCCAATACTCAAGGAATAAATTTGCAGCTTCTTTAGGATCAAGTAATTTTCAAGTTCAAGGATAATTTTCTCATAAGTCGTCAATATCAGCGCGAACCGTCTCTCATTTTTCATTAGTTACATTTATTGGGTGACCTCTTGTAACAACTCATTTCACTTTTCATTTTATTTCTTTTCTTGGAGGCTCTTCTACGGTAACTCACGCAGGATTATCTATTTTAACAGGAGGTAGGATTGTTCCTGGTTTTGTAGGTTTATCTGTAATAGGTTTGTTTGTGGGTTTATCTGTAGGCTTATCCGCAGGTTCATTTGTAGGTTTATCTGTAGGTTCATCTGATGGTTGATCTACAGGTTCGTCTGTAGGCTTGTCTGTAGGTTTATCTGATGGTTGATCTACCGGAGTATTTATAGGTCTATCCTCAGGCCTTCCATCATTTTTTCTCTTGAAAGTGTTAGAGAACCAAGGTAATCCAACAACCAACCATTTATTTCATCATTCTACGCCTGGAGTAGCTATTTTAATAACTCATTTCATAAATCTTTCTGCGGCACTATTATATGTTATACCAGATGCATCTAAAGTTCTATGAAGGTTTAATATAATGCTATGGTCTCAAACAGTATTCATTGCTTCTGCAATATGTTCAAGTTTTTCTGCTGCTCTCATAATTGCTAAATTATCACTGTTATATCAGCTATAACTCAAGCTGCTTAATTCAGACAATAGACTTGATTTTTGAGCTCATGATAATCAACTCATAGAAGATATATGAGAGCTTAATGAAGAAATTTTGCTTGAAACTGCAGCGTTTGTATAACTTCATGCTGATGCAGGAACGGCATCAGTTCCAACTCAATAATAGAAATCAACAGTTGATCATCTAGGTAATCCAGTTAAAGCACTTGTTGTATCTGAATAAGTAGTAGAACTTGATATTGGTAAGTTTTCATGTCATAAAGCAAAATGGTCATTTCATCATGATTTTCGAGTTGTGGTAGGAAGAACTTCTTCTTTCGCAAACATTCCACTTCAAGTAGCATATTGTACTGCAGCACTTGTTCAGAACGTAATGGCGGCAGTTGAAAGTCACCATTTAGTAGCTAACCAGGCTCTTTCTCATCTAAACTTTTTAGTTGCAGAATTATAATCTTTTTTGTATAAATCCAGTAAATCATTATAATTTACTTCATTTCATGATGCATCAAATGCTCTGATTTGGGAAATTTCTTTCAAAGTAGTTCAAGAACCTAAAATACGATTCGCACTTAAATTTAAAGCATTCTCTAGGTCATAAAAATCTCTTTCAATCTGATTTTTATTTTTAGATTTTAGGAAATTATGTCATTTTGCCCAATATGTTTCAAGTCTTGCTTTCGCATCCAAAAGGGTACAATTTAATGCATTTTTTTCATCGGCATTTAGTGAATCATAGCGTTCTAAAGCTGTATAAATAAAATCTGAAAGTTCTTTTGTATTACCTTCATTTTCGTTTTGAAGATGCTCTTGAGTAGTTTTACCATATAATTCAAGTTGCCTTTTCGCTTTATAACGTTTAAACCATCAATTAGTATATTTACCTTCACTGTTTTTTTCTGACATAATTCTTTCTCGTTCCTTCATTTTTGCAATTTCTTCCTCATAATTTCTAGTCAGATTTTTTTCATAAGTATTTTGTTCTTTTGTGTGATGTGTCCATTTCTTGACAAAATTTTTAGCTCAAACTAAACCAGAAAGTGTCGCAGTACCTGCCAATCATGCAGCAAAGGCACTAGCACCAGCGGCCGCAACGGCTCATCAAACAAGCATTCATGATGCACTAATTCCAGCTACAGTCAATGCTTGTCACCATCGAGGCATTTTATCAAGTTTATTTCCAAATCTGAATAGCCAATTTTCACGATCTTTATTGTTTGTCTGATATGCTCATTTACCATTTGTTAAAAGATCCAACTTAATTTGTAGATTCTGAGTAGACATTTTAGCCAAAGCATTTTGGTGTCTAATGAATTTATTAATTTTTTCATCTAACTTTTCTTTTGATAATCCAGAAGTATCTCACAATATATCCATAATCTCTTTTCTAAATCTAGGATCTCTTCTATGTTTTTTGAAATCATCATCAATTCTTTTACGAATTGTGTCAAAATGAGATGTCTTATGATCATCTGGTTTTAGATAACTTTCTAATTCTTTAGTAATATCTCCTAATAACTTATTGTCGTTTTTGATTGCATCCAATTTTTCCAAGATGTTAGTTGCAACAAATTGCTGCTCTCTAGGCAATCACAATTTATCATGAACAAATTTATTAAATTTGTTTTGAAATTCTGTCTGAGAAATTTTTCATGATACATAATCTTGAGCCATTTCTCTAAATTCTTTTCATCTTGATGTTTCATGAAGTGGGTCTCAAGATACTTCTCCAGCAGCAATCATATTTTGTCTCCTAATATTCCCAAAGGCATCACGTTTCACTCATTTCTTTCATAAAACTTCTTCTAAATCATGACGTGCAGCTTGCTTAGCCATTTCTCTATTGATTGTTCCGCTAGCTGTGAAAGGAGTTCTTTCATAATGCTTTTTCTTTTCTTCAATCATCTTTTTTCTCCTTATTCACCTTGAAAGCCATAATCATCACTTTTTAAACAAATTAAACCATGATGTATTGTGCCATTCTTCATTAATCTCATTTTCTACTTCACGAGAAATCATATCCTCATACGATTCAGATACATCAGAAATTACTACATTTTCTTCAAAAATAACCTTTTCATCATGATTTTCATTACCTTTAGGTGGTAATATTATTGGTTTTTCAGGTTTTTCGGGTTTCTCAGGCTTTTCAGGCTTTTCAGGTTTTTCAGGTTTTTCAGGTTTTTCAGGTTTTTCAGGTTTTTCAGGTTTTTCAGGTTTTTCAGGTTTTTCAGGTTTTTCTGGCTTTTCAGGTTTTTCTGGCTTTTCAGGTTTTTCGGGTTTTTCTGGCTTTTCAGGTTTTTCTGGCTTTTCAGGTTTTTCAGGTTTTTCAGGTTTTTCTGGCTTTTCAGGCTTTTCTGGCTTTTCAGGCTTTTCAGGTTTTTCAGACTTATTTAAAATTATGATTTCTTCAATGTCTCAGAGGATGCAACGATATGATGAAAATTTATTAAAATTTTCAGTTATTTCTTGACTTCAATAATCACCTCTATCTTCTCTAAAAGTTATATCATTTCAGTATTTAGACCTTTTGATTACCGTTATAAAGGTTCCATCATTTAATTTAATCCTATCTCATGGTTGTAAGTCTTCAAATCTTTCTTTTATAAGATTTCTTTCTTTTAAACGTAAATATTTTCAATCATTTACCTTAATTTTAAGTAATTCATCTTCTAAACTGACAATTTTTTTGTCACTTATTAAGCTTGAGTGAAGAGATTTTAGGTGAGCTAAAAAGCTTTTAATGTCAGTTCTAGTATTTCAGCGTTTTGATAGCTCACTACGTATTTGCTCATAGTATTTGTTACTTTTTATTAGGCGTAATACCAACACATTATTTTCTAAATCATCAGGTTGATCCTCTAATATATTATCAACAATATTTTTAACAACATCTTTGTCAAAATTTTCATCTTTATCCAAATTTAGATATATATTTCTATTTAAATCACCACTTATGTTTTTATCACCACTTATATTAGGGTTAGTAACTCCAAATCTTAATCTATAATCAACATCTGCTATTAATCTTTCTAAGATAATTATTTCTCTTTGTTCACGTTTTGAAGGATCCTCTCATTGTTTTTTCTTTTCTTTAACGGCATTTTTCTTGTCCAATAGCTTTTTCTCTAGTTCTTCCTTAATTCTTTTTCATATTTCTTTACGAGATTTTTCATCATCTCAAACGGTAAGTACATCAAAAAGTTCTCATCTTATTCTTTGAATGGTGTTGTTACCATTTTCACTTACTCATTCCTTGATTCTTTCCGTAAGTTTTTTATCTATATTATCTCAAATTGCTTGATAAACTTTAGCAGATGAAGATTTTTTAGAGCCGGCCATAATTAGAAATTTTAAAAAATAAATTAAACTTCACTAGAAATTATAATCACAAATATTAAAAAAGTCAAAAAAAATCAGACTTTTTTCTTTTACGAAAAAAAATACAAAAAATGTACCCATTTTGGTGAGTTATCTGGCATAAAAACAATGAAAATAAAAAAAAGTAAAAAATCACTTGAAAATGATTTAAACTTTAGTATATATATCACACATAAAGGTATTCCGGGATAGCTCAGTCGGTAGAGCAGTTGGCTGTTAACCAATTTGTCGTGGGTTCGAGTCCCTCTCCCGGAGAATCTTTGAGTTTTAATTAATTGTCGGTTTTTTCAAGATGCCAATCACTAAGTCAGCAAAGAAAGCCATGAATAGAGCAGAAAAACTTGCAAAGAGAAACAAGGATTTTAAGCTTAGAATGAAAATGGCAATGAAAAAATTCATCAAAGCGATTGAAAAGGGTGAAGAGGTAAAAGTTGAACAGTTAAGTAATATCTACAAAGCAATCGATAAATGTTTGAAAGTTGGAGTACTTAAATCTAGAAATGCAGCTCGTAAAAAGGCTAGAATGTCCAAAATGTTTCATGCTTATCAATCCAAAAAATCAGCTTAATGCTGATTAAGATGCCAGCCTAGCTCAATTGGCAGAGCACCCGCCTTGTAAGCGGACGGTTGTCGGTTCGATTCCGACGGCTGGCTCCATTAAAAAATCCCAATCTAAGGAACTTCTTACCTGGGGTGGTAGTTCAGTAGGCTAGAACGCCTGCCTGTCACGCAGGAGGTCACGGGTTCGAGCCCCGTCCATCCCGCCACTTAAAAAAGATGATTCCTTCTGTGGTCCCATCGTCTAGTGGTTAGGACAGGAGACTTTCAATCTTCTAACTAGGGTCCGATTCCCTATGGGACCGCCATTAAAAATTAAATGGGTGATTAGCTCAGTTGGCTAGAGCATCTGCCTTACAAGCAGGGGGTCATAGGTTCGAGTCCTATATCACCCACCATTAAAAAGGTTTCACATGAGTGAAATTTTTTTTAATTTTATTTAAATAAAAAAAAGAGTAGAAGTGAATCTACTCTCCTCCAGATAGAGAAGTAAATTATGTAAGGTGCCTTGTACATGAAGCGACACTAGCTATTAACTAGTGAAGTATCTCATGCTTTAGGCTAACCTAAAGTAGAAGATTCCATGAGATAGCAAACTTAAATGAATTTTATCTGCTAGAGAAATTATTCTCTAGAGAGCGGGATATATCCTCATTAAAGACCTTCTCTTCAATGATTGTTAGTATTTGTATCCTGCAACATATGAATCTAAATGTCTATATCAATATTTTCTAATCATTGCCCTTATAAGATTTAAATACTTCATAATATGTTGATAAGGTAACAATAGTAGGTAATTCTATCATACTTATCACTATTTTAAAGCGGAGTAAATAAATATAAGAAACTCATAAGAGATAACTAGAATTGATTTCCAATTGAACTAATAATTGTTTAAATCATCAGCTAGAGAACCTTAATCTTTGAAAGGTATTCTCAATGGAAATATCAACCTTAATAATTGCTACACTAAGACACCAAGGTGAAATAGTAAATTAATTATTTATGTAGGATTCATAAATAACAGTATAGAATGATTTGCACATTCAGCAAGTTATTAAAGCAAATGAAGTACATTTACCAGTTACATAATTTGTGAAAGATCTCATCTGTATCAACATGAACTTCTTAAGTCACTCATTCATGATGACAGTTACAATTATAATCAGAAAATTTTATTTGTCAAATTTTTTAAGACTTTTTTTGTGTTGTGTATTTCCAAGTTAAAATGCGGATTGTTTCCAACAGAAGGGTACAAAAATTTCAGAAATTTGCTTTTATTTTTAAAAAATTTTCTAAATTATTTTAATAAGTATATAAAATTTTAATAAAATATCATTTATTTTATCTCTTGCTTTTTCTAATTGAAAGTTTACATTGACAATAGTCAGATTTTATCTCTTAAATTATGGATGATGAAAACTGCTGTGATGATAGTTGCAAATAATGGATTTCAGGATCATGAATTTTCTGCGACTTATGAGGCTTTACAGGAAGCTAATGCTCAGATTACAATTGTTGCGTGAAGGAAAGGGCAGTGTGTGTGAGTATTTGGTCAAAAAATAGAGGCAGCTTACGAATTATCAGAAATAAAATGAGATAAATTTGAAATGGTAATCTTTATTTGATGATGAGGTTGCTTGACTCAATATCTACATGATGATAATTATTTACGTATAGCACAGGAAGCAAAAAAATTATGAGCGATATGTATAGCTCCAATGGTAGTGAGTGAAAGTGGAGTATTCAACTGAAAAATAGTAACATCACGAGATGATGAATGATTGCAGCAAAATTTTATAGAAAATTATGGAGGAGTATGGAAGGATGAAATGGTAATTCGTTATTGAAATATAGTTACAGCAAATGGACCAGAAGCCGCAGAAATGTTTGGTAAAGAATGTGTTAAATTATTGGAAGATGATACGATATAAAGCTGATTCAAAGTCAGCTTTTTATATATTATATAGAGTTTTGGTATTTCATTCAATTATTTTTTCTAATTCATTTTGTTGGATGTTCAAAATTTCACATAATTTTTCATATACATAAGTGACGTAAGCTGGTTCATTTTGTTGACCACGCATAGTTTGAGGTGGAAGGAATGGAGCATCAGTTTCAGTTAAAATTTTAGCAGTTCTGATATTTCTAATTGCTTCACGGATTTTCTCAGCACTTGGATATTCAATTACATTTGTACAACCAACTCGCAAATTTGGGAAATTTTTTTCACATTCTTCTAATTCTTTTTTTCAGTATCCTCGAGCATGAAAATAGATTTTTAAATCTGAAAAATCTTTGAGAACTTCCATAGTTTCACGAAATCCATCACGAGAATGAATCATCAAGGGAAGACTTAATTTCCTAGCTAGTTCGGCTTGTAGTTTTAGAGCTGTTTGTTGAACTTCAACAGTTGGATTTTCTGGAAAATGAAGATCGATTCCGCATTCTCCAATTGCTACGATATGTTCTTTATTCTCTTCATATAATTTTTCCAATTTATCCAGAAGTGGTAAAAAATCTGATTCATTATGTGGTATATCACACGGATGTCGTCAAATAGCAGTTTTTACGGTCAATCATGGAAAATCTTTAATAAATTCTTTTGCAATTTGAATTCATTTCTCATTATATTCATTATTTGCTCAAGCATTAACTAGGATTTTTCATCAGATTTTTCCAAAATTCTCTAAATATTTTTTGTAATTTCAAAAAATTTGATTAGTATTCAAGTGTGTATGAGCATCAATTATCATATTGTTACTTCTAATCTAAAACTATCGTAGTATAATATAGTTCTTATGTACTAATTCAATATTTGTTGTTAAAAAAATTTTTTATATTGATGAATTTTTAATTAACCCATTGATGAGACTTATAATTAATCCGGCCTTTTGGTTGACATTTATAATGTTTTTAATATAATATCATCATAAAAAATAAAAATATGTTGAATCAAAAATTAATAAAAAATGAAAAGAAATTTAAAAACTCTATTTGAGGAATATAAGTCCTTACCTAACTGCTCTCAACGAGTGAAACTATCTAGAGATATCCGTATCATAAAAAATAGACTTGTAAGAGAAAGAGATTATGTAGGAATAGTTCATATATCTCAATTCTTGGGCAGACAGGCGAAGGATAGATTATTCAATGATTTGCTTGATAAATCTAGAGAATCTTCGATATTTGTCTTAGCTTTCGGTTGCTCAGATGATTACAGCTACAAGTGGGCATATGAAATTGCAAAGAACGAATATGAAAATGATTGCGAAGCGATAAAAGAGGATATCTGGCTTACAATGGATGATATTCTGAGTGAATTTCTACGTTTGCACACTACAGATGAGGACATCAAGTATTTCCAAACTATTACTGATGGAGGGTTTTAAACCAATTCACAGTAATTTAATTTATAGGAATCGCCACCTTTTACTACGATTCCTTTTTTAATAATTAAAGAAAACAAGGAATATTCATTACAAAAAACTAGCGGATTTCCGCTAGTTATGTAAGCTTACCTTCATATATCTTGATGATTATTTATGTTCATAAATCATGATCCCAGTAGATTCCGCAGAGAGAGAGAAAGAACACAGTTACAAATACATCCCAATCCAATTGCAGTAGAGGCAATGTTCTGATGATTAGAATCTTTTGTAATAATCAAAAGACAACAAAATGTAACCAGAAAGAATAGATAGGCACTTTTATGAAGTTTGATAGTTAGGTCATGTTTCTGAGTTTTTTTTAATAGTTGAGCTTCTTTAAACGCAGAAGAAATTAACTTAACAGAACAAACAACACAAACGATTGTCAGAACAATGAAACACCAAGATATAAATATGGTAATAGAGGCACAATATCCGGTAACCATTACCATGAAGAGTAAACTACTCCAAAAAAAATAAAACTTTTCCATATGCACTTAGCTTTTTTGTTAACAACAATTTGTTTTATATAAAAACAGAAAGAAATGTCAATAAAATCTAAAAATCAGTATTATTTAAAAAGTCATTGCAATTATAAATTATATAAATATACACTAAATACATCTGTACTAAAAAAAGAGTCAAACTTAATTTCACGGCTCTTTTTTTTATTTCAGACATTTCAATATTTCTATAATTTCACAGTTTCTTCTTCTCCAGTTTGCATATTTTTCACTTTATAGATTCAATCACTTCGTTCTCATTCTCACAAAATCACAACATAAGGAATTCATTTCTTATCAGCATATCCAAATTGTTTTCCTAGTTTATCTGCTTGATAATATAATTCACAATTCTTTCATTCTTTTTGGAATTTATTCATAAGTTTCAAAATCTGACTTTTTGTCTGCTCAAAATTTAAGAATAAGTATTCAGTCGCAGTTTTTTGCTCAGCTTTTTCATTTCATTCTCCAAAAATCTTTGATAATAAGCGAGAAATTCAGATAGAACCTCCAAATCCAGCATAAATATCTTTTTTAGGATTTAAGTATCACGTTAAATGGTCATATTTTCATCATCCACAGATTGAACCTAGTCATTCATCGCTTTTTAAAACAGCTTCAAATACAGTTCCACTATAATAATCTAGTCCACGAATGATTTGTAAATCTATAACGTAATTTAGCTTTTCTCATGTACTCTCTTCCCAAGTTTCAAAGAAATTCAAAACTGATTTTAATTCAGCTAATCACTCGAAGAATAATTTATTTTCACTTAACTTATCTATTTCTGTGACTTCTTTCACTGTGTATGTACGAGAGATTATTTCATTAATTTTTTCTGCATCGGATTTTTTAATTCAAGCATCTACTAACGATGCAATAAAATTTTCAGCTCAGATTTTTTTTCTTTTGTCGATATATGAGCAAACGATAGGAGTTTTTTCTTCTCATACTAAATCATTCAAAAGTCAGATTATCAATTTTCTATTGCTGATATGAAATATAGCTTCATCATCCACTTCTAACTTTTCCAAAACAGCTTTTAAGGCTTTCATTAAAGTCAGAATCGTTTCACCATCGTAATAAAGTACAGTCTTCCCATCATCTCTTCTCCAAATTACATCTATATCACATTGCCAGAATTCACGATAACGTCATTTTTGAGCTCTTTCTCAGCGTCGTACGGGTTGAATCTGAAATCTTTTGAAAGGAAAAGTTAAATCATTTTCCCAATCCAAAACGTACCTCGCAAAAGGCACAGTTAAATCAAAATGTAGAGCATAATCTTTTAAATCGCTAGCTCACTGAGCTAATCCATAAAGTCCAAAAATCTGCTTTCATGTTTCTTCTCAGTTTTTGGATAACAATACAGCATTACTTTCTACTGCAGGAGTATGTATATGAGTATATCAAAATAATTGAAATTGATCCTGAATTTCATTGATTAATTGATCAAAAATACGTTGTTCACTAGGAGAGTATTCCACAAATCCAGAAGGACGTAAAGCCATAATTACACAAAAAACATGTAAAAAACCGAATAGAATGATATTTGATTGGCTATAAAATTCAAGTTAAGTTTATAATCTATGATTTAATTATGCTACATCATATGAATTTTTATTCTTTGAAGTTCATTTATTTTTGTCTTGTGCTTTATCTTCTGGAGTACAAAGATTATCAAATAAACAATCTCTACAACTTTCCCTTTGTATTCAAAATTTATAGATTCTTTTATATGCATATTCGTATCATAATTTTTCAGTTTTTATTCATCCACTCATTTTTTTATACTAATATATAAAAGTATTCTATATAATATAGCGCCAAGGAAGTATCAATTCACCACCATTAAATTCTATTTCATTCTTTTTAGAACAGAACCAATATATAATAAAAAAATATTAAAAATAAAGAAAAATCGCACAAAAACTTATACACATAGTTATAATTATTATTTATATATCATTTCAAAAGCTAAAGTTTTTTAGTTGTTTTTTTGGCTTTATGCTTGTTCCTTAACGAGCTATCTCATTCTACAATAATTTTTTTAGGTTTAGATTTCTTCTTAAAATCCACCTTGTCTAAAATTCCTTTATTTTTAGCTTCTCCATTATTATCAATTTTGTTATCTATTAATTTTTTACTTTGTACAGTGGCCTCTAAGAATTCATTTTCAATTTGCCTTTTTACTTTTCTAAGCATATTTGCTGATATTATTGCAAAAATTATAGCTAATACCAAGAAAGTTCAATAAATTAAAGCAAGAATTCGAATTATACTACACGGAACAGACCATTCAGGATGAGATGAACATTGCATTAAATTTAAAAACACATCAACAGTTCATACAATCAAAATTATAGGTATCATATAACTAAATAATTCTCTCCAAAAATACCATCGATTTCTTTTTGTAGTAAGTTTCATTTTGTTGATGTTTTATGATATAAATCATGAAATAACTATAAAAATATCATTCACGATGTCTAGTGAAAATATTTATCCAGATTTTTTTATTTATAATCTTTCAGACAAATATTTTTTAATAGTATCCAATACAATAAATTGAGAGAAGTAATCATTATGTCTTACGTTATTGTTTAGAATTATTATATCCTTGTGATTTTTGAAGTTGTTTGATAAATTTTGAGACAAAGTATAGTCTATTACCTCATCATCTAGAGAAGTGATAATCTGTACTTCAGTATCTATATCTTTTGAATATGAAAGTGAATCAAATTTATATTTAGCGAGTAGCTTTAGTGGCCCATGAAAAATGTTAATTGCATTATTATACAAACTTAAAGCCTGGTCATAAGGAGCTATCAGAATTAATCCATTTACTTTATTCATATATGCACAATATGTAGCTACTCATGTTCAAATACTATATCACATAATAATTATATTATTCTCATCTATATCATGTTGGCTAGCAGCCCATTCGTATATAGCCATTGCTGCTTTGAACATTGCTTTTTCTCATATTGTTCATTCGCTGTATCCATATCAAGGATAATCCATCATTAGAATATTATATCACTCAAAATAATCAAATATTCATTGATTTAAAAAGTGAGACATAGTATTTGAAGAATTTTGAACATTGCCACCAAAATAAATTACTAACGGACTTTTTTCTCATTTAGGATTATTGTAATATAGCCATCAATTTAGATTTTTCCCATTATTTGCAATATTAACTTCTTCAAAATTTGAAAAATTCTTCAACTGTTCATAACTTGATACATCATTCCATGGGTGAAAAAATATATATTTTTGAGAAACTAGGAGAATAAGAAAAACAATAAAAATAACACCTAATCAGATAGAAATAATAAGTTTTCATATTGCTTTTAAATCTGATATTACTTTGTTATTTTGGTTCTGCTTTTCTTTTGCCATTTCGTAACTTCTGCATTATAAAATATCAAAATTCACTATAAAAATATTATTTCTGATATCTAGTGAAATTTTAATTAAAGAATGGTTTGTTTTTAGAAATGTTTTATTTATAAGAAAAATGTTTAGAAAAATCTGAATTTTTGGATGAAGAAAAAACGAATAATCGCAATATTATTCACTTTACTACTAATCTGAATCGATCAATTTACGAAATATCTTTTTTATAATCAAGAAATTTGAAATCAGCTTTTTTTCTTAGAACCATTGCTAAATGATGGAATTTCTCGATGAATGTCTATGCCAATGATAGTAATTTTTTGCGTTAGTGTGATTTGTATATGATTATTTATCTACTTATTCCACAAAAAATATCTCACAGTATTGGATTTCGCCCTATTAATGGCGGGAACTATTTGAAATTTGATTGATAGAATTTATCTCGGATGAGTGAGAGATTTTCTATCATTTGGAAGCTTCCCTGTGTTTAATGTCGCAGATGCATTTTTGACTTGCGGGGTAGCTTGGATTTGTATCAAGGAATTTTTCCACTTGCAAAAGAAAAAGAAAAATCTACCATAATCTACAGTTTTATTATTAACCATTTTTTGTGATGACAATTGAAGGAACAATTATTTTTATTTCAGAAGAGACAATCGTTGGTCAAAAACAACTTCCAAAAGTTAGCTTTGTAATCGAAGAAGACTCAGATAGAGAATTCAAAAACTCTTTGATGATAGACTTATTAGGAGAAAAGACTGAATTAATCAAACAATATAAAGTTGGTGATCATGTAAAAGTTTCATTGAACTATAGAGCTAGAGAATATGATGGAAGACGATTTAATAGTATTGGAGCTTGGAAAATTGAATGAAATGGATGAGATAATTCAAATGGATGAGATGAACTCCCTTTCTAATTAATCTTTAATTAAATCAAAAACTGACCAAATGGCCAGTTTTTTTATAAAATATAAACATTATTTATTAGAAATCACAATTTTTTGGAGTTCTAGGGAAAGGTAATACATCGCGGATATTCTCCATTCCAGTTACATACATTATTAGACGTTCAAATCCAACTCCGAATCCTGCATGAGGTACAGATCACCATTTTCTAAGTTCTAGATACCACCAATAATCCTCAGGTTTCATTCAGTTATCGATAATTTTTTGAGTAAGTACATCTAATCTATCTTCACGCTGTGAACCTCCAACTATTTCTCCAATTCCAGGAGCCAAAAGGTCCATAGCAGCTACAGTTTTTCAGTCTTCATTTAGTTTCATATAGAATGCTTTAATTTCTTTTGGATAATCAATTACGAATACAGGTCATTTAAAATATTCTTCGGCTAAATATCTTTCGTGTTCAGTTTGCATATCCATTCACCAATGAACTGGGTATTCGAATTTCTTTCCAGATTTTTCTAATATTTCTATAGCTTCAGTATATGTAATTCTTCCAAAATCAGCTTTGGTAAATTTTTCTAATCTATCTTTTACTTCAGGATTGATAAATCTAGTGAAGAAATCTAATTCTTGTTGAGCATTATCCAAAACATATTGGAATACATATTTCAATAAATCTTCAGTCAAATCCATATTATCAGTGATATCAGCGAAAGCAATTTCAGGCTCAATCATCCAGAATTCTGATGCGTGACGAGTAGTGTTACTATTTTCAGCACGGAATGTTGGTCAGAATGTGTAAATCTTTCCAAACGCAGTAGCAAAAGTTTCTCATTCAAGCTGTCCGCTTACAGTCAAAGAGGCATGCTTTCCAAAGAAGTCATTGCTATAATCCACTTTTCAATCCTTTCATTTCAAATTAGGATGTTCCAAATCAAGAGTAGTTACTTGAAACATTTCTCCAGCTCATTCGCAGTCACTAGCAGTAATTAAAGGAGTATGAACGTAGACAAATCATCTTTCATTGAAAAACTTGTGAATAGCAAAAGCAATCAAACTTCTAACTCTGAATGTAGCAGAGAATGTATTTGTCCTGGGACGTAAGTGTGCAATTGTACGTAAATATTCCATTGAATGACCTTTTTTCTGTAGAGGATAGTCAACTGGAGACTCTCAAATCAATGTAACCTTGGATGCCTTCAATTCAAAAGCTTGTTTTCATCATTGAGATTCTACCAAAGTTCCCTCAACTATCAATGAAGTACAAACTCCGAATTTACATATTTCAGCGAAATTAGGCAAATTATCTTCAAAAACTACTTGTAAATTCTTGAGACAAGATCCGTCATTTAATTCAATAAATCCAAAAGTTTTGGAATCTCTGATGGTCCTAACCCAACCATTTACAGTAATCTGAGTATTTAACAGAGGTTTGAAATCTTTATAAAGTGAAGAAATACTTGTAAATTTGTACTCTCTTTGCATCATCAAAAAATTAAAAGTTAAACTCTACCTCTCTTTTTACTTTTTGAAAATATAAATTCAAGAGAAATGGACTAGAATAATGATAAATTAATATATTTAAATATCCAATATATGGAAATAGGTATGTATCATACATTTATTTTTCTTTCTTTCTTTCTTTCTTTCTTTCTTTACTCTCTCATAACCAAGCTGTCTGCAAACTCCTTTAGCTTCTCTTCACATTGATTTAGGTACTATAATAAGGATTCGGTATTTCATTATTTTTTAAAGCTACCTATTTTACTCCACCTTCAATAAGTTCAATCGCCCGGATCTATATCTTCATCAAACACTGGAATCAATTTTTTCATCAAATCTGTTTCAATTCAAAATACAACTGCGTATGATAACATTTCATCATAATATAGAGGATTCTCTCTTAAAAAACTTTCAAATTTCTTTTCATCACACGACAATACAAATTTTCTAAATCATAAAAGATGTTCTGCTAATTTATCTCATTCTTCTGTCCTTTTTAACTTATAAAAATGTTTTAATAAAGGTTTCAATATACATAATATAGCAACCAACCAAATAGCAAATCTAAATGAAAATAAACATCAAACAATAAAAGCAATTACATATATAGGTAAAACTTTTTTTCAAGAAAGTAAATAATATCAAGAAAGACTATTAGACTTAAACCATCATTTTGATATTCCATATTTTTCCAAATTAGAAAGATCAAAACAATTATCAATTTCTGAAATTTCACTCAAGCAGCGAATATCTAATGATCAAAAAAACAATTTATAAAAAAACACGGATTGATACACGGGGGTATCATTAGGAAGATCTTTTAATTTTTTCAATATAATCAGTTCTTTTCAATCCTTTCTTTCCTCACATTCAATACTTATGTACTTTTTTGAACTCCATAAATATAATAGACTAAACATATCAATGGTTGATGCATAGCAATGCAAAAGTAATCAAGCTTCTGCAGCATTTATTCATTTTGGAGGATTATATTGAACTATAATAGAATTACTAAAATCTGATTTCAATCAATATTTATGAGAATAATTATTTAATTTACGAATTATTCTATTAGAAGCTGTCCTTATAATAAGGAATCTTTCAATCATTAAAAGTATTACAAATAAAATCCATCATAAAACCAATAATAATCCAATACCAGACCCCTTTTTTCAAAAGAAAATAGATAAAGTTAAAATAATAATAAAATAACACAAAAGAAATGTATCAAACTTTTCCTTTTTACTGCGATAATTTCATGATTTATTTTGCTCCAACATTTATTAATAATTTAATTATAATAGAAAAAACACTCATATTATAATCAAAAAAATTTTTTAAGCAAAAAATATTATTTTTTCTTCACTCTCTCATAACCAAGCTGACCACAAGCTCATTTAGCTTCTCTTCACATAGATTCACGAACTGTAACTGTGATTCAGCTTCTTTCTAAAATTCTTTTAAAATTCTGCATACTTTTTTCACTAGACTCTTTCAAATCAATTACAGGATTAGCATTATAAGGAATCAGATTCACATGAGCAAGTCTATCTTTCAAAAGATCAACCAATTCATCAGCTAATTCAGGTTTATCTGTAACTCAATCTATCATAATATATTCATAAAAAATTCTATTATCAGTCACTTCTACATATCTATCAATCGCTTCCATCAAATCATTCAATGGAAATCTTTTTGCAATTGGCATAATCTTTTCTCTCAAGGCTTGATTCGGAGCATGAAGACTAACAGCCAATTTTACATCCAATTTATCTTCAATTAAGTGTTCAATTCATGGGATAATACCAGATGTAGAAATTGTTACATGTCTACGTCATAGAGAAAATCTATCCTGTTGGAGCATAATTTCTATAGATTTTTTCACTTCATCATAATTCAAAAGTGGCTCTCACATGCCCATAAATACCACATTTCTCACTCATCGATGCGTTCAGTCTTCTTTCTTTCCAAAACGCTTAAATATATAAGCATTAGCATACAAAATCTGACTTATAATTTCATCCCAAGTTAAATTCCTAGTAAATCAAAGTTTTCCCGTTACACAAAATAAACAATTAACAGGACATCAAATCTGTGAAGAAATACATAGCGTAATACGATTCAGCTTTCTTTTCCCATTTTTAATATATTTTTCATCCTGCCAGTGATACATTATAATCGCTTCCACCGTATAACCATCATCTGTCTGAAATGCAAATTTTGTCGTAGTCTCAGCTTCTACCGTTTCCATACATTTCAAAGAAATAGGAGAAAAATCTGCTTTTAATTCATCTTTTAGTTGCTTCGAAAGGGTAGTCATTTCATCCCACTCAATATGCTGATTTTTAAATAATTCGAAAAAAATCTGTTTCACTTTAAATTGCGGAATTTTACGCTCTTTTGCTCGGATTTCCAATTTTTCCTGATCAAATAATACGTTCATAATCAGTAAAATACAAATTAAATATTACTTTCATTTCAGTTTTTCTTTAAGTTCTGCAGTTTTTTTCACAGTTTGAAAGTCAGAATAAACCCTTCTATTTCATCATCATGTTGCAGAATAAATAGGTATATCTGGGATAAGATGAAAATGTAAATGATCCACACTTTTACCCAATACTCAATTAGCCACTCAATCTCTCAATAAAAGATTGACTTCACTATGGATTTTTTCCAATTTTTTTGTCCGTTTCTCTATCAAAGGAATTAAAGTTCACCATTCCTCAGGTTTAATCTCACGTAAACGAACTAAATGTCTATTTGGTACAATCAATAAATGATCTTTCGTATATGGAGCTCTCGCAAGAATCACTGTAAAATGTTTTCATTTCTCCAAAATATATTCTTTTTTTATATTACAAAATGGACATTCATCTTTCAATACCTTTAATAAATAATCATCGTATTTCATTATTCAAACATTTCAAACAATAAAATTTATTCTGACTTTTCTATTTGATTCACTTCAATCACATCATCCCAAATCTGCATATCTTGAATTTCTTTGTTATGCGTAACTGTATAAAATTTCATAGTTCTCTGCTTCACAAAATTATTAATCATTTCTGAAACTTTTCAAACCGTATCTATATCTAAATTATTAATTGTTTCATCCAAAAATAAAAGGGGAGTATGCAAATATGAAGAAACTGCTAGCATCCATACCAATTTCAAAATCGTTCTTTGACCTCCACTCAAACTTTTTACCTCTCTTTCTCATTTTGAGTCGATTACCTTCACATTTAATTCAAGCTTATCTGCATTTTCATCTATCTGCATTTTCAAGGTATAATCCACACACTGAGAAAGATAATTATTAATCACATCACCCAAAACTGGTAGATAATCATCCAAAGCTAAAAATACAATTTCCTTGGAGAGAATGGAATACAAACGACCCAATTTCTTCTCATCTTCTTGTAATTGTTTAGTCAGATTTTTATTGTTCACACTATCTTCTACCAATTGTTCAATTTGAGAAACTGCCTGAAAAATCTGCTTGATTTCATTTTGCTGTTGTTGTAGTTTTGGTCAGTTAGATTTTTCTTTCTCAAACTTCACTCACTGGATTTTCACATTCAAGTCTTCAATCTGCTTATCCTGTTCTTGCAAAGATTTTTCCAAATGTTGCAGCGAAGTTTCAGCAGCCACTTTATCCTGTTTATATTTATCCAAATTTTTAGATTCTTCCTCTCGCTGAAATAGCTGTTTATCAATAGCCTGAATTTCACTCTGAATTGATTCCCATTCACGATAAGATTTTTCCCATTTTGCAAATCAAATCTTCATCAAATATTCTCTCAAAGAATCTGAAAATTCTGTCTGTTCTTTGATTTTTTTCTCCAAATCTTTTTTCAAATCTCATCATTCAGGATTTTTTTGACTTTCTAGTTCTTTAATTTTATTATCAAAATCCTGCTTTTCATATTCAGCTTTCATAGCTTCCAAAGTCTGAACTAATTTTTCTTTTTGCTGAGAATATTGTTCATATTGTTGTTTGTTTATCGCATTAATATGTGGACATTTTTTGCATAAATCAGGGCAATCAAAATCCGCAGTTTCAGCCCACATTTTATCCAATTCATCGATTCTAGTTTGCTGTAACTTAATTTCGTCTTCCTTTCTAGATTTCAAATCTTTCATTTTCTCTATCTCTCTATCACGATTTTCTTTCCAGTTTTTCGCCTGTAAATCAATATTTTCCAATTTAGTTTTTCCCGATTCTATCAATGCTCTCAACGAGATTCACGCATTTTTAATGGTTTGTAAAATATCATAAGCAGATTTCAAATCTTTTGGCATATCCAATCCATCAAAACTAACATCATTTTCAGCAGCTTTATTCCAAAACTCAATCATATCTGAGAAATCTGAATATTTAGCACTTGAACTTAACGACTCTCATTTCTGATAAAGTTTCATTTTATTTTCCTTAAGTTCATTTCACTTTTTTGCATCAATATTTTCGATTTTTTTCTCCAAATCCGAAATACTTATTTTTGCAGCTTGAATATCTTTTGTGATTTGAGATTTTTGCTGATTTAGAGCTGAAACTTGCTGATTAAATTCATTCAATTGTACATCCAATTTAATTACAGCGTCCATTTTAGTCTGAACCAGATTTTCAGCTTTTTCAAAAGTGGAGTAATCCAATCAATTTAAACTAAAATCATTCAAAGAAATCTGATCAAAAAATCACTCTATATTTTCAAAGAATTCATCATTCACAAACAAAACACTTTTCAATTCATCATCCAATTCCAAAGATTTTATATTATTCCACAATGATTTAAGATTTGCCCTCAATTTATTATCTTGCAAAGTATGATCCTGTAAAGCTTTCAATTTAAATCAGACTTCCCTTTTCTTCTCTTGAACCTTTTCTTTCGCATCATCGATTCAAAGTAAATTGAATACATTTTTGAGAACTATCAACCTATCTGCAGGCCTCATTTCAAAAATATTATCAGCATCTTGCAATAGAAAAACCGTACTCAAAAACACCTCTTTCGGAGGTAATAAAGATTCCAAAGAAGTTTGTAAATCTGTTTCATTTTTGAATGAGATTTCTTCCAGAGTCCATCATTTTCAATGCTCTTTTCCAAACTTTTCAATTACATTTTCTCACCACTGTAAAATCTCATTATCTCAAATCAGATTTTTAATATCTTTTAATAAATTTTCTCAATTATAGTTGATAGAAAAAAGTTGTGAAGTGCAACTATCATTTCCAGCACTCGTACGTTTTAATATCCTTTTCACCAAATAATAAGCCCCATCTACATCAAAAATCAGACTAATTTCACCACTTTTACTCTGAAGATTTAGCATATTTCTAGAACTATCTTTATATAATGCATATCTTGGGGCGTCAAAAAATAAGAAACTCTTACCACTTCCAATCGGAGCTTTTATCAAATATTTTCACTCATCAAAAATCAAAGAACAGCAAGTATCCTTGAATGGTCAGATATTCTCGTAATATGCAACTATCAGATTTATCATAAAAATTCCATCAGTATAAACAGCTGATGGAATTATAGAAATCTAGTATCTGATTTCTAGAGAATTACATATGTACATAAAATTTATTGACCTTGCTTCCATAAATCACGCCAATCTGGAACATTATAGTTATTGCTTGAAAACGAAGTCGGTGTATTACGTACTGCTCAAGTTCCAGCAAAAACATTTTCGTTATGAATAATTTTATTAATTTTGGCAGAATCTAATTCAGTTCTTTGTACTGAACTAGCGTATCATGGTCATGAAACATTAATTCAAATATACTTTCCTCATTCAATTCTAACAGAAGAAAGTCCAACATTACGGTTACTATTTAATATAGCATTTAATTTATTGGCTCACGCATTACACACGTTTAATTCCTTATTGCTTCGATGTCAAACATAATTAGTTTTAATTTTAAAATACGGTTCAGATGGATTTATACCTATAAAATTATCTCCATCTTTATAATAAAAGTAACCATCATTTCATTTTTTATATATATTTTTTCAAGAAGGTATGCCCAAACTTGCTCTCTCTGGGCATCTAGTCCATCTAAATCCATATTGGGTAACATTTTCAGGATCTGGATCTATTTGTTCTCTTGGTTCTGTGGTAACTGGTTGTTCAACAGGAGTAACTGGTTGTTCAACAGGAGTAACTGGTTGTTCAACAGGAGTATCTTGACCTTTTATATCTAACAATTTAGTTAATGTTTCAGGCCCAGGAACACCATCTTCTTTTATCCTTTTAAATCAATCATCACTACTATGTTCTTTGTTGTATCCTTTTTGGAACTCCCGAACAGTATTCCGTGTCTCTCCTTTATATCAATATTTACCATCAACTTGAAGTGTTTTTGAATATTGATTGTTTAGAAGAAGTTGTACAGCAGAAAGCCAAGCTTTTCTACTATCACTTCAAACTCTGATAAACTCCTTATCAAATTTAATATCACCATTAGAAACTTTTCACAAAAATTCTTTAATATTATTCATATTGCATTCATATCATTCATTAGTCGCGCGTATAATATCTTTACCTTCTCAGATTTTATTCACTATATATCAATTAATGTTACCTATATTAAGACCTGCATTAATATTATTTACTTTCTCGAAACCTCAATTTCAATCATTTTCATTTTGTTCATTTGAACTATTAATTTTATTTTTTAGGGCAGTCTCTCGTCATTCTCTAATCGTCTTAAAATGATCCTGATCTAATTCATTGATAGTTAATAGATTAAATCATTTTTCATATTTATTACTTTCATCTATACCTGACAACTCTTTAAACAAGTCTTTTATCCCAACTATATTTCAATTTCTCATAAAATTTTTACTATTCTCATCGTAAGTTAATCAAGTTACATCTAAGTTTGCAATTATATCGTTTCATTTTTGTGTGATACTATCAATTCTTTTCAAATTATATTCATTAAATTTTGCTATAAAATCACTGTTACTAATGTTTTCACCATTATTTTTGTTCTTAAATGAAAAATCATTTCATATGTTACTTCCATTCCACACAAAACCATCTTTACTATAATGGGTTTCTAGCAACACTTTTAAGTCATCAGCCGTTAAATTTTCAGGGAAAAGTTCATTTAATTGGAAGTTCTTTACTGTTTCAGTTCATAATCTTTTTAATTCAGGGTAAGTTGCCTCAATTGTATTTAAAATTGTATAAAAATTATCTTTATCGGTTCTTTTAAAATTAGTTGGAATATTTACATTTTTCATCATGTAATAAACACTATACACAGATGACTGATTGTTTTTATTCTTTACAAAATTCAAAACATTTTCCATTTCTTTTTTAGATAGCCCATTCAACTTATTTAATGTATTAGTTCCATCGTCATTTTTACCTTCTACCATCTTTTTAAATTTATCAAAAGATTGATTTATCTCTCATTCTAACTGTTCCTTTCATTCTTTTTGGACTTTTTGATCTAGAGTTTGTAATAAAAGAGATAATAAATCATTTACACTTGATTTAACAGGCTCTTCCAAAGATGGATTTTTACTAATATTGCTAACTTCTCTAATTAATATTTGAATAGTTCAAATATTTTGTTTATCAAGAGAATTTGATAAATTTTGATCCAATACTTTTTTTACTTCTTTTCATTCAGCTGTTTCGGCAAAAATTCATTCAATTTTGTCATCATTTTTGTTAGATGCATCTTTTATTTGATCAATCTCAGTAATTAATTTTTGTAAATTATTATCCGATTTAATTGATTCATTGGTTTTTAAATCTTCATAAGATCTCATTTCTGGAGAGTTGGCCATTTTGTTAGTTTTTTATATAAAATAAAATTTATTCGGCATGAATAGTTTCAACATTGTTAATACCTTTTCATTTTAATTTATCGCAAATTTCCTGAGTAGGTGCAATAATTTTTATCTTTTCATTAGTTTCTGGCGCTAAATTTTTCAACATTGCAATTTCAGAATCGCAATTATCAAAATTGATATTATTTAAGATTTTATCAATCATTATTCATCATTCGAAACTTGATAGCTTCTTGGCAACTCATTCTTCTATATTACTTAATCCATTTAATTTTAATAACAGTGTTTTTTGTAACGTTTGAGTGCTGAGTTTTTCTTTTATTCATTTTACAATCTGCTCTGCTTCATTTTCCGATAAAGAACTTAATTCTGACAAGTCAATCTCTGGATTATCTGTGTTGAAATTATCTATTTTATTTTTAATTTGTTGGTTCTCTTGAGAAGGGGTGTCTCATCAATTGTCTATTTTTCATGATTCAGATAATAATTTTTTAATTGTTTCTTTACCTGGCGCTCAGTCTTTAACTAACCCTTCTACCGTTCATTGAAATTCTTTCACTCTTTCTTTAGTTAAAGGTCAACGTTTACCATCAATAACAAGTTTTTCCTTTCAATCTCAGAATTTTTCATTTAACATAATTTGCACAGCTGAAATCCAAGCAACTCATTCCTTAGTATTGAGATCCTTCCATGATGTTTCTTTTAATCCTTCCAAATAAGCCTTAGTTTTTGCTAAATCATATGTAATTTTACCATTATTACTCATTATGAACATTTTATCTCATAGCCTACTTTGCATAGCCTGAAAATCTGATTCTTTCATTTTCCATAAATTTGAAGGAATCTCTCATCAGTTTAGATTATCTGTCTGATTGTTGTCCGGAGCATTAGAAGGAGTATCAGTAGAACCTGAAGGAGCATTAGAAGGAGTATCGGTAGAACCTGAAGGAGCATTAGAAGGAGTATCGGTAGAACCTGAAGGAGCATTAGAAGGAGTATCGGTAGAACCTGAAGGAGCATTAGGAGGAGTATCGGTAGAACCTGAAGGAGCATTAGAAGGAGTATCGGTAGAACCTGAAGGAGCATTAGGAGGAGTATCGGTAGAACCTGAAGAAGCATTAGAAGGAGTATCAGTAGTACCTACAGGGGAGTTAGAAGGGGTGTTAGTAGGATCTGAAGGCCTATTTCATGAAGTTGTTATTTGAACATCTGGAAAGTCTAATTTCTTATAATTTCTATTTGGCTTCTTT
>Ga0247609_10001583_pt1 | contig 26567 bp, 37 predicted proteins | sample 172DNAGHGlowgp2_FD_193487 | JGI IMG/M metagenome (GOLD analysis project Ga0247609, IMG submission 193487) | Sheep rumen microbial communities from Palmerston North, Manawatu-Wanganui, New Zealand - 1728 DNA GHGlow gp2 | ecosystem: Host-associated > Mammals > Digestive system > Stomach > Rumen ...
CAATAACTGCTGCACATACTGCAATTGCTTCTCTATCTGAACTGTAACTTACAACGGCCATTCCAACCATCATAAACAGTTCATATATTCCAAGCAAAATATTCATAATAAAATTTGCAACCTTAATAAATTTCTTCATTTTCAAAATCTCCTTTATAAATAGTTTAATAAAAGTATTATCATTTACATGCCCTTCTTCTCTACTATATACCTTGTTTATTTGGCGATTTTTATATCGTCAAAAAAAGAAGGCCCTTGCAGCAATTGCCACAAGAGCCATCTGATCAATACTTATACGCGAAATAACATCCGCGTTTCTTGATTTGTTCCTCTTTCGAGGTTTTCATAATATAACTTAACCCAGATTGAGATAAGCCAATTTCTTCTGCTGCTCTCCTTTGAGAGCACCAGACACCAGTTTGATTTCCCATTGAATCAAACCTTATAATTTTAGTCTTTTTAGAATCATAAGTGATCTCCTTTTTAGGAGCATCAACTTTTGCTTCCTCAGGTTTTTTAGTCTCTTCGACTTTCTGTTCTTCTTTCGGCTGCTCCGGTTCCTTCTTCCGGAGTTCTGGCATCTCTTCATAAGATGCCATACATTCTTTTGCCAATTTCAAGTTTTCCAGATTCTTCTTTGCCGTCGCCATTAACCTTTCAACGGTAGTCAAATCGTTATACAACTTTTTTTGCTGCTTTTCTAACCATGTAAGCTTTTGTTCTGTTTCGTTTATTTCATTGTCATACATCTTCAAAACATCATTTTTGTTCATTGATTTTTTTTCTCCTTAATATTGTTGTCGTTCTTTTCAAACACCTTGTCGATCTCCTGATGAATCTTCTCTTTAAGATCATCTGGAAGTTCATCCATTAGTTCTTTTGAACCGTTCCAATTTGTATCAAGTAATTTATCAACCTTCTTTCTTAAATATTGTTTGATTTGTTTTCTCAGAACAATCACCTCCTTATTCTTAAGCTTGTTTTGGATGCGAAATTTGGTAAAAAAAAAAGAAAGGCCATGCTTTCGCATAGCCCTCTGAGTTTAAGGTTTCTTAATATAACTTTGACTTTTAGTCGTCAGAATATTACCTCTGTCTTCAAAATCCAGTACATCTCTGACAGTCTTTCGGTTCATGCTGTATGAGATTATTGTGTTTGTTAACGTTCCTGCGAATTGCGTTACCACATTAGGCACCCAGCTATACTTCTGTATTTTAGCCGCATCTGCCTGTTGTTCATTTCTCTCGCATTCAGTTATCTCCGTTAACCTCTGCATAAGAACACGATATTCTTCAGAGATTTTTGGATATTTTCTCATTTCTCTCTTCAGATCTCGTTTAATGTCTTCTAATGAATAGTCATCATCGTCCTCCTCTTCTTCAATTTCTTCTCTTTTTCTGCTCATAGGGTTTACCACCTTTCTTAAAATATAGAGACGTTCTCATCCTGTCTCCTATATAGTGCGTTGTAAAGTTTGCGAAAAATAAAGAGCCATGCGTTTCTGCACAGCTCAATAAAGTTTTTACTTATAGATAATATTATTTACCAAGCTAGGATCTTCAGCACCGTCTTTTACGCCTTGATCATATGCCTTTACACACTCTACCATAGCATCTTTTGTAATTTCTGCAATATCATTATTTGCTTTTCGATCGACAATAGTTCCAGCAGTAATTCCACCAACTATTCCTCCTAATGCAAATGACATAGCAGAAGCTTTTATAAGATCTTTAGTGCTTTTATCAGCATTCTGCCATTTATCTGCTAATTTATTCCACCAGTGCTTCTTTTTCATTTTTATCACCTCCTTTCCATTCTAATAGTTGTTTCTTATGCGAAAATAAAGAGCCCTGCAGTATTTGCCACAGGACCCAATTCCTTTAATCTTGTCTACATATTAAATTAAACACTCCCATTTTGGAGTATTCAATTGACCTTTTTACTGCTCCTAAATAACTTCTCTGTGTGGGCAATTCCACTGTTACAGGATAAATATTTAGTTCCATATTCACACCTCCTAATTTTTCCTTTGCATTAACTAGAATTGCATCCTTTTCATTGTCTAGAATCAACACATTTTTCCATTTTTGTCTGAATACTCCCATAGAATTCCTCCCTTAAATATGTGATAGATCTTTCGATCTTCATTAAAAGAGTTGTTCCTTTTGCGAAAAATAAGAGCCCTTGTTAGGACTCTTTTCTTCTTGGAAGTTCTTTTATTGCAATTCTTTTTATTTCTTCAATTAAATTGTCATACTGTTCTCTCGAAAGAGTTTCTATTCCAACTACTTTACCTACAACATGCAAAAAAGCTTTTCTTTTTACGCGTTCCAATTCATGCGGATACTTTTTAAAAAAGTACTCACGTATTTCTGTAAGATCGCCGTGCTTAGTCATTTTTGCACGTTGCTCTTTTAGTGTTTTTAGATCTCCTTTCAATTCTTTTATAATTTTTTCTTCCCTTTTTATTAAAAGATTTAATTCTTCCAGTGTCATTATCGACACCTCCTTTCATTAAATACCTTGTTTATTCTGCGTAAAAATAAAAGCCAGGCATCGCTGCCCAGCTTAGAATATTACTCCATAAATTCCTCAAACCATTTAGTTATGGTCTTTTCTGAAATTTTAGTTCTCTCAGCAATTTCTTTAATACTGAGACCTTCTTTTTCTTTTAATTCTTTAACTATTTTCTTATTTTCATCTTTAAGTTCTTTAAAAATACATTCCGATATTTCTTTGCTAATTTCTATCATAGGAATACCATACTCTATTGCTATTTGCCGTTCAATCCTGCATCCCCTGGCATATTTCCAACCATGACCGAATATGATTTCATCTGATCCTGACATTAATTCAATTGCATGACCAAGATAGAATAGTGCCGTATGTTTTAGCTTATCAACAAATTTACGATCTTCAGCACCCAAACGCTGATAAACGCCGTGATACCCATCAATAAACTCAACATCATCCGCACTAATATTCTTGATACGCAAATATTGAACTTTTGCTATCTGGATCGCTTTTTCGATCAATGCGTCGGTTCTCCCTTTCATAGGGACACTAACAAATACCACTCTTTTCTTAGTTTCCATAGGTCTTCCTCCTAAAAATTATTTAACCTTTCGGTCTATTATAAGCTATGTAATTTTTGCGAAAAATAAGAGCCCTTGTTAGGACTCTTCATGAAAAATTTCACACATTTTCTTAATCTTTTCTATTTGTACTTCTTTTGGTAATCTGTTTAAATATGTAAGTCCAAATATGAACTTAAGTTGAATTAATGTGTTTCTGTCTAGTGCATGTAGTGCACCTATTGATACACTAGGATCATTACGCATTCTTCTTTCTTCTTCATCATACTTTTTCATAACTTCATAAGTTTTTACCAATTGCATAAAAGATAAATTTTCCATAGATAGATTTTTCATAATATGCATCTCCTTTCTATTATAAACTATGTTTCAAATGCGAAAATTAAGAGCCCTTGTTAGAGCTCTTCAGATTTCTGTTGCATTTCTTCTTCTATCTTCTTTCTTAAATATCTTTCTTGGTCCTCTTTTTGTTTTATTTGCCTGTTAAAATTTGCTTTATTTCTTTCATTCATTTCATGTGCAGCTGCTTTAGTTTCATCATCTTCAAACTGCGCATCTATGACGTCCAAGAAATAACTCAAAGCATTAATTCTTCCATCATGCATTCCATGCGAGTAACCAGAATTATAAATTTTGTCAAAATACTTATCGAAATCCTCCTTTGTCTCAAATTTTTGTGTCATATAATACTTTTTCCTGGCTGCCATTATTATCAGCCTCCTTTCTATTATAAACCATGTTTTAAATGCGAAAAAAAAAATAAGGTCCTTGCGTTTGTCGCATTTGGTAACAATTCTTACCAACCTCTTTTTGCCAAAATGGAACAGGACTCTGCCTAAATCGTTATAAAATAAGGGTTCCTACGCCTTGGTAAGGATGAGGTCGCCAGTTCGAATCTGGCTATCAGCTCCAGAGTCCGGAGCCGTTGATATCAATGGAGTTCCGGACTTTTTCTTGTGTAAAAATAAGCCCTACTTCAGGAATCCCGAAGACCTCAGCCCTGACTGTTTTGTCCGATTTCTGTTCTCTTTTGCTCGTTGAAATATCCCCGAATGTCTTTAAAAACTTCATCCCGATACTTCACGTAGCGTTTCTCTGTAATATCTGTTTTCGAGTGTCCCAAAATTTTAGAAATAACGTCAAGTGGAATCCCAGCTTCTCTCCATTCCGTAGCGCAGGTATCTCGGAAATCATGAGCTGAATATTCCTGGATGTCGAACTGCTCACGTATCTTTCTGAATATCAGTCTGGCCTCCGTGTAGCTAAGAGGAGTCTCCATTGTAGGATCTTTAGCAGTCCAGAGTACATATCCATGTTTCTCTTCAGGTCGCAAATATCGTTTAAGTTCTTCTGCCAATGGAATCTTTCTATCACTGGTCTTAGTTTTAGGGGTCTTTACTACTGGGAGATTTCTTGTTGGATGGACCACAGCTCTTTGAATATGGATCCATCCATCTGCAAAATCTATGTCTTCCCATCTAAGCCCAAGAATTTCTTCCATTCGCATTCCGGTAAAGCACAATAGAGCGAGCATCCGTCTGATCTTCCAATCGCTTAGTTCAGATATCGCCGCTCGAATTTCTTTGAATTTTTCGTTTGGAATTGCCTTGTGATGTACAGTTTCTTTTCCGACAATATCCAACCGGCTTGATCTCAATGGATTGAACGCTATTAGCTTGTCTTCAACCGCTGCATCAAAAGCAGGATTCAGTGTGTTCTTGATTTTCAGGAGAGTCTCATGAGAATATCCTTCTGCGTCCATCTCATTAAACCACTCCTGAAAATCATTCACAGTAAGCGTGTTAAGTCTCCTGGATCCGATCTTAGGTAAAATATGATTATTGATGATACTTTCGCGTCGGATCATCGTCAGAGCCTGTTGTTTACTTTTGTAAAGCTTCACAAATTGCTTCAAATATGCTTCCACTGTAGGTATCGAAGAATCTTCTACAGAACCAAGTACAGGTTTCACAGTTCCTTGCTCAATACATAACTCCAAATATGCTTCCAGAAGATCTTTTAAGGTCCTTCCAGTTACCCAGTGATCTTCACCACCAAGTTTAACCTTTTGTTTATAGCGCGCAGGCATAATATCTCCTTTCGCGCAGAGTCCTATTCCATTGGCAAGGTTCGACAAGATCGCAATGACCTCATCTTCAGAATATAACCTCTTTGGCATTATGTCAATCCTCGAAATCTTCCGTCATCTCTGCCACCCAGTCATCCACAATAGAGCTACCTCCTGGAAAACTTGCAGAAATACCATACTTGGAATCATCATGAATATGTGGTCTATCTACTAAATATGATTTTGGCATGAGTCGCTTTTCAACTTCTGCCAGAACATCATACATTAATTTCGTAAGTTCCTGGTTATCCAGTTGCTGTAGGGTCTTCATAGGTAAGCTCCTTTTAACTTAAAACTATGCTTTCCTTGCAATCCACTTCTGTAATATCATTATCTTTTACTTCATCAAGAGGATAAATTCCATAGAGGTCACTCTTAATAAAAACACCAGCATCTTCTGGAAACGTTTTAAGTATCTCAATCAATTCTTTTACTTTCATAATTTGCTCCTTTGCAAAAATCTAACAGGCAGGTTCCCCACCAAATATCCTGCTCCCGCATTGCAGTGTCAGTGCCAAACGAAATTGCACGCCGGTCAGTACTGATCTGCTATGACTACTCCGAACTGTTAGAAGTGGTTAAACTGCATTCCATCCATATACGCCCGGTTCCCACACATTAGCGTCTATATTGCTTTCCCAGACCTGGCTATTGTGTCGTACCTGGTCACCTTTGTTATAGGCATCTTGTGCTCCAGTAGGTTGTTTCCATTCAGGAATTTCTCCAGGTTTCGCAATTTCAGTAAACAGGGCAGGGGTTTTGTCCGGTTCCCAGTCTTCCTGACTGGTATGCGGCTGGATGACTTTATACAGTTTTCCTTCATGCTGCAACCGTTGTCCAGCTACCAGATCCATACCGGGCTCCCATTTTCTAAACAGCGTAATGGCATCTGGCGCGTCTTCATCCGGAATTATTGCAAGCGCTGAATCAATCTGCTCAAGCCTGGCATTCACAGCATCCATCAGATCGTCTTTTCGCATCACAGATTTACCCCCAACTGCTCCAGTGCATACTCATAGTCCGCAGCTGTAGCGATTTCATACTCCGGCATCGTTACTGGTTCCCCATTAAACAGACAAATGCCGGTATAAAGCTTGCTGAAGCTCTCCGGATCGATGGCATACCGTCCTCTGCTTGGGTTGGCGATTACCACGTCACCCTTATCATTCTGGCCACACATAACTAGCCAATGATCATAGGTCCACCAGACAATTCCAGGCCGGTCTTGCCTGATAAGTTCATCCCAATCCATCTTAAACGCTGTCATATCCAGACCGTGTGCCCTGCCAACTCGAAGCAGATCCCCACCACTGCATCCGCCAATCCGGGTATGGCATTCTTCAATCAAATCATCTAGTTCAATATCCGTTCCATAATAGCTCAGTAGCATTGCTAGTGAAGCAGGTCCACAATCTGTATCTGTCTTTGACGTAATTAGTTTAACATCGTACATGAGCTCACTCCTTACCGTAGCGGATCAACTTTGACCGCGTTCGTCGGCAGATCAAAGGTCTTCCGCTTTTCCTCCGCCATCCTGACACCTTCTGAATTTAGCTCATGTTGACTAGCTTCAATCTCTTTTTCCTTTTCACTCTGAATCCTAGCCATCGTATTCAGATCCATGCTCATGTCTAATCACCTCCAAAGACAATTCCTTCATCATCGCCCCAGAAACCGCCACGCATTAGTTCCTCCAACCGCATCATTTCCTCGGATTTATCCATGATATGCCATACATCTTCGACAGTGTATTCATCGATTTGCTTCATGGACCTTTTTAGGTACTGCGTTCGCTTGTTATACTCGATATCCTTCGTCTCATGAGTAATGTGCTTAATCCATCCCAGTCGTTTCCGTTCCTCCGGATTCTCATCCATCCAAGCTTTTACATTGAATACAATATGTCCGGTCACTTTGCCGTCATAGTCATTTAGAGGAAGAGATTTGATTTTGCCATTCTCGTCCAGTTTTTCATATCCCCACCGTTCAGCCATTTCCACTCACTCCTTTCTTATGCTGGCAGATTGGTGTGAGTATTCAGCAGCGTCCACATTTTCACGCCATTGACATCGGCATACTGCAAATCAATCACGTTAATCCCAGCAGTCTGAGACTGTGTGCTAGTAGTTCCGATTTTAACCGTGCTGTCCTCAGGTAGTAGAGTGACGCTGTAGCTGTTGTTATACTGCATCTGGAGTTCAAACCACGCACCATATCCATCATCTGGAACATTCGGCAACACAATCTCAATTGGGGCATCCACCATCTCATTGAGACGATAAGTCACGTTTCTAACCATGCCAGCGATATGCAGCTTACTGTGATTGTAATATGTATTCGCTGGCACACTGGCGCCCGTGGTTACCTCAGACTTAACATACGTGCCATCGACCAATGTGAAATATCTTTTGTTGGCTGCGAATGTCGTGTCAGCCGTCAACGTGTATGTCCATGTGACAAATGGACCTAAATCGTAGACATAGAATGTTGTCCGATAGTCCAAATTCCTCACAGCCAGATCAGTTGCCCGAAATACAAACGTCTCTGTTTGCTCTCCCCAGGCCACCGTGACTTCCTGGGATATGGATGCCACTTCGAATCGAACAGCCACATCAACATGATCATTCCCGACCGTTGCGATGTATCCTGCTGCACCTGTTACAATTGTCTGAGCAGTTACAAGCGTCCCAGATTTAGCCGTAATTCGTGCAAAAACATACCATCCAGTTTCTGTAATGCCGTATTCACTGTATTCTGCAACATTTTCAACATATACGGGAATCCCTACAGCTTCGTAGGTACGCTGGTTGAGCTGGACGCTTGTCAGACTTGTGACCCGTTCCGGCAACCCATCCGTGATTTCTGCAATTTCAGTTTTGTCTGCCGCCGTCAGGATATAGTCTGCCCCATCCTGTCCAGGAGCTCCTTGGATTCCTTGAATGCCTTGCGGACCCTGTGGGCCAACTTCTCCTTTAACACCCTGAATTCCCTGCGGACCTTGAGGACCAGTTTCCCCAGTTTCACCTTTATCGCCCTTTTCTCCCTGAACACCCTGAGGACCACGTTCACCAGTATCTCCCTTAGGTCCCTGGAAACCGACAATATCTTCATACTCTCCAGTCGTGGGATCTTTATACCGCATTGCGATTGTCTTTACACTTACAGGCATTAATTCCCACCTCCTGGAATGCTAAGATTAAACCAATCAAAGCCATCTTCAGTTCTTCTGAAAATATAGTACTTATTTTGACCGAAAACGACCGTTCCACTTTCATAATCCGTTTGGCCAATATTCTGAATAATTCTTGCAATATATGATCCATCGCCATTGTCCAAACCCAAGCCAAATATTGTATGATGATAAGCAGTAAGGTTCCTTGTGATTTTCACAATGATACAAGTTCCAACAGCTACGTTAGAATCATAAACTCCATTCAAAGAAATCGAATATTCTTTTGCATTGGAATGATATCTTGAGATAATTTCGTTTGCTTCAGCAAATATAAGTCCCTGAGCAATGGACATAGCAGATCTTAAATCGTCCATTGTGGCAAGTTCTGTAGATGCTTTTTCATTAGGATCAATCCATACTTTATTTGCAATATGTGTTGGTTGCTCAGACTGAACAAGCACAGTATATTCTGATCCTGGTACACCTTGAGGACCACGTTCTCCTTGAATACCTTGAGGACCTTGTTTTCCAGTATTGCCCTTTGGTCCTTGAGGTCCTTGTGGACCAGTATCACCTTTGTCTCCCTTATCACCTTTAAGACCTTGTGGACCATCATAGAGAAGCACCTGTTTAGTTCCCTCAATGTCTTTTACAATCATCAAAGCACCATCTTCAGTACGTTCAAAAGAAACAATAGGGGAGATGCCTTCAATAAGTTTCTGCTCTTGCGAACTTAGCGTAAGAGGGGCAGCATCCTGATTCGCGACTTTCAATGGAATAACTTTAAGCGGATCAACTCTGAGCTTAATTTTTTCACCCATTACCATCACCTTCATAAGTTATAACTTCTTTATTAAGAGATTCCTCAACGTTAAATCTGCCTTTCTCAGTAGCATACGCATGTCCCTGAGCGTCAATATATCGAATATGAACAATCGCCGTATCTTTTAGCGATAATGTTTCTTTCTGAGTTAGTCTGCAAATAATCTGGGTTGTTTTAGTAGTTTCATCGTAAGTAATAACCAGATTATTGTTTTTCTTTGTAATCGTCTGACCATTATTCTTAATAGTCAAATATACCGTCTTGTCGCTCAGATCTTCTCCAATAACTGAGAACACTAGTGACGGTGTAGTACCTTGATACATAATCTGCACGACCTTTCTTTATTTATCCAAACTTGTGATAGTCATGTTTAACAGTATTATCATCCATGGCAATATATTTCATTGTGGTATCTAATTTATCATGACCTAAGATAGCCGCTACTTCGTGAATCGGCATGCCATGTTTGATCAGATTTGTAGCTTTTGTCCTTCTAAATTTGTGCGGATGCACATGGTCGACATCTGCTTCAATTCCAAGTTTCCTTAACATTGCCCTAATTCCAGAAGGATGAATTCTATTGTGTGGCTTCTTAAGACCAACAAATAATGCTTCATTGTCATCATCACGTTTAACAATATACTCTTTCAAAAATAAACTTGTGACTTCATCCAGATATACTTTGCGTTCCTTATTCCCTTTACCATGAACTACGCATTCAAGATTTTGGAAATCGACGTCATCAATGTTTAGATTAATAACTTCGCTAATTCTACATGCTGTTGCTAATAAAAATGATACAATTGCAACATTCCGTAGATTATCGCAGTTTTGATTAAGTAACTCAATATCAACTTCAGAATATGCTTCTTTTAACTTCTTCGGAACTTTTATTGAGCCGAGATTAACGATCGGATTTTTGGGAATAAGTCCTTCACGGTACAGCCAACCAAAGAACGAGGAATATACTTGACGATTCCCTTCTAAGGTATTATCAGATATTCCCCGTTCTTTTTCTGATGCTAAAAATGTCCGAATATGATGGATTGTAATGTGATTGGCAGTTGTTTTTGCTCCTGCCAATAACTTTTCAATTTCATATTTGTACCTTGTAATTGTTCCATCCGCTCTTCCTTGCACTCTTAATGCATTGATAAACATTTCCAAAAAATCTTCACCGATGTATACGCTATCATCTTCCGTAACATCGATGTCGAATCCGAATAAGCAGTCTGATACAATTCCAAGCATTTTGTCTGTTTGCACAGGAATACACCAGTCGCTCAGTTTCATTCGAATTCTGTTAATAAAGGCTTCCTTTGCTTCAATAGACATGATATATATATCACGCTCCTTTCTTATCTTAGAGCGTGTTTCTTTTGCAATTTTTAACACATGTCTAATAAGCAACTTTTCTTATTTAAAACGTACTTTATCTCTGGCATTTGGTAACTGTATAAGACAGGTTCCGATAATATAATTTTCCGCTTGCCGGAGTTATGCTTAACTGGATTGGGTCAGAACCTCTCAAATATATTTGCATATCAATAGGTGTCCATTCCGTGGGCGTGATATTAAGCGTCTGGTAAGGAGTTGCCCCGCCGCCCGTGTTGCCGTCAATCACAACCTCGGACGCACATTTGATAAGCCCACGGATGCGCACAACATCCCGGTAACGCATCGCATCAGAGGAGGAAATCTCAACGCTCCAACTGTCAACGCCCGTAGTGTCGTTTGTACCGATGTAATAAAGCGTTGTCTGACCTTGTATCTCATGATTATTCATCAAAAAATTGGACAGCGCAAAATCGTAACCCTCCGTCATTAACGTATTATAACGATTATAGGTTGCGGGAGTAAATGCACCAATTAACAGCCCTTTTTCGTGGATATATTCAATTAGACTTTGACTGATATTTGTCCGTTCATCCACCAGTATAATAGTATTGTCCCCAAATCTTGAATATATATTATCCACTAAATCCGACGTTAATGCATAAACGGTTACCCCGATTGGAATGGTAGGAGATATATCCCGTACAGCTTCAAGCAACTTTGCATGGCTGACGCTATCATCCGTTCTAAAACCATGCTCAAGAGACATAATGATATATTTTTGTCCAGTTGCTTCAAGCTGTGCAATCAAAGTTGAAACATTGGCGGTTGTTATCGTTTCCTTTTTTAGCTCAATGAACGGGATCAGATTGTTTGCCTTGAAACACGCCATACCCTCGGCGAGCGTTGGGATTTTATAGCCCGTATCGGTTGAACCCATCAGCAACGATAACGCTTTTATCTGGGTGAGTGTCATGTCGGCAACATTCCCGGTTGTCCCGGTTGTGCGCTGGGTTGTGCCATCATGGAGCAGAATAAAAACGCCATCCTGTGTCTGCTGTACGTCTGTTTCTACAAAATGATAACCATAAACAGCGGATGCCGTAAATGCCGGAATAGAATTTTCCGGATACATTACCTGCAATCCACGATGGTTAATGTCAATCATTTTGTTATACTGCTCCGTCAACAATTTAGGCGCTGAAACATTCTGCGCCGTTTCAACGGATGTGCCGTAATATGCAGTCAGTCTGACATAAGCATCAACGTTTCCGGGATTGATCCCGTTTTCAACAACAATCCTAATTCTGAAGCCGACAGCATTGGAATCAAGCTTAAAAACAACAATCCCGTTCGATGCAACGGCATTGACGAGCCGTTCACTGCTCGGATTATACTGATAAACCTGCACCCGCACATTATCATTCGGGCAAAGAATTTGGACGGAATACTTCTGCCCCGCTTTAATCCAATCTGGCAGTATAGTGCTGTTATTATAAAAATCATACACCGCATTATCATTAGCGGCGGCGGTTGCGCTCACGCTAACAAGCCCGTTACTTTTCTTTGCAAACGTAATATTATGCGTTGTAACTGCGCTTGTGTGATCGTCAACCACAAGCGTTCCGGCTCCAGAATAATTCAGCGCATCAATTACGTCCTCAATGTTTTCAAAACCTGTTGCAAGCGTTTCGATATCGGTTTCTGCCTGTTCCATGTCTTGTAACAGTTTATAATATTCGCTACTGATTTTAATCAGCCTAATAAAGGCTACCGTTGCGCTAACAGTCAAACCCGAATCAACGGCTAAACGGATGCGGAAGCCGGAAGCATTTAACGGGGGCGTGAATGTAATAGTACCGTCAGAGGCCACGCACTGAGCAATCCGTGTAATTGTTGGCGAGTAAACATAAACCTGAGCTCTAACATTATTGCTCCCGCAAAAAATCCGAAGCGCATATGTTTCTCCGGGAGTCACCCAAGCAGGGAAAGCGGCGTTGTTGTTATAAAAATCATAAATTGCATTTTGTGTCGCTGTCCCTTGCACACTAACAATACCATCAAGGCACCTTTCAAAAACAACACCATTAGTTGTTACCTTGTTTGAGTTCCCATCCTTGAGCAATGTCCAAAGGCCCATGGGAGCAAGTCCATTTTCAAAAGCGCTCTTTAAGTCACTGATTTGTTCTCTTGCTCCAGGATCTTTTAGGTAATGTCTTGTTGTATTTGAACCATTAACTAGATCAATATGATCATATTCAGTTCCTGTAGTTGTAGCCATATAAGATCTCCTTTCCTAAAAATCGTGGCAGAAGAACACAAAATCCCTCTGCCACGACATTACGTGTTTTACCAATTCTGCGGATAGTGCATGTTACCGCTCATCCGATTCATAGCCGCAGAATATCCTTCGGAGTATCCATTGGCATAACTCTGCTGATTTCCATTATTACGACTTACATACTGGCCATTCATAGCCCGACCACGACGTCCGGAATACCCATTCATACTGGATTCTTCTGCTTCACCATACTCCTCGGCTTCCTTCATGGCTTTATAAGTAACCAGGGATTTCATTGCATGGGCCAGTTTATCGATCCTGTCCAGATCCTGAACGCTCATTTCAGTTCCGCCCTTAAGCTTCTGCTCAATGGCTTCCATTTCTTTGCACATGGCTTTTTCCAGCGCTTCAAACTTTTCCATTTTGATTCCTCCTTATGCAACTCGCAGTACCTTAACATTCAGGTTGCGCACAGTAATTATGGGGGCGGGTGTCGTAGCCGGTGTTTCACTGACAGACGCATTCACAACTGCCACATCCGTGCAGCATCCGGCGGCTACATCGATGGTCGTATCTCCGCTCACATGCCAGTACTCTTCTGCTGCGGCAGGAGTAGCAGCAGCAATGGTAAGCGGACGAATGAAGCCATTCACACTAAGTGCTAACTGAATTTCATCAGCAGTTCCACCTTCTGCTACAGCAATATTTCCGCTAAAAGACACCGTGTACTGCGCCCTGGCGTTGCAACAGGGATTCCGCACAATTCCTCTGAGCCGAAGATTCGGAGTCATATTATCGTGCATAACCAGCTGAGGGCATTTTGTACAAGGACGAATATTTTCAAGAATCGCGGCAGCACCAGGCTGAAGGTCCTGAGCTGCTACATAACCATATTCTGCCATTTTGATTTCCTCCAAAAGATTCAAGTATAGTCATAAGACTAAATAAGGGGCCGCCCGCAAACGAGAGCAGCCCCTACATGATTTACAGATTAGGCAGCATTACAGCCGCATCCGCCATAGCCGAAATTGCCACAGCAGTTCGGATTCTGTACCACATACGCAGGAATGGGAGTCGGAGCCAGATAACATTCCAGAGTAGCCGTCTGGTTATCCTGACTTGCCTGGAAACGATCTCCAAGAGCATTGAACGCAGCAGCATTCTGAGCAATTGCAAGCTGATTCTGCAGTTCAGCAATCTTCTCATTCTTCGCATCGATCTTATCCTGGCACATCATATCAATGATCTTCTGCGTAGAGGCGTTGTTCGCTTCGAGAACATCACGCAGAGCATTAGAAATGGCATTGCGGTCCGCACAAGCTTCTGTAGCAACAGTGTACTTCAGGTCAGCAGTAGCAGTGCGATTTTCACAACAACAGTTCTGAAGGGCACTCTGAAGCGCGAACTGCTGATTCATATCGGCCATCTGCCTGGAATTGGCAGCAATTTCAGCCTGAGCAAAGCCATTAGAAATACCCTGATTCACGCCAGCAAAGCCATTGCAAAGAGCAGTCTGAATGTTATTGATACCAGTAGTAAGAGTACTCTGATCAAAACCGCGCTGAATATCACCGGCAGCATTATTTCCGTTACCAAAACCGCCAAAGCCATTATTGCCCCAGCCAAACATGGCCATCCACACCAGCAGGAACCACATCCAGTTTCCGCCAAACATATTGTCGTTTCCACCGTTTCCATTGTAGCCGTAAGCAGGCGCTACAGGCATATACATAGTCGTTCCGTCACTCATAAGACATAAACTCCTTATATAAATTTTGGTCTTTGATTTTTGGTCGAAAAGCAAACAGTTACGCTATTAGACAATCAATAGGCATCACTAACTTTCATAAAAGAATAAAAAAGAAAGAGACGCACTTTGCAGCACATCTCTTCTTTAAGCTAGATTTATGACTTCTATTTTGATGCTCTGATCATAACAAGAAAAACAATCAGAAACATCAAAAGCCATTTAACGTAGGTCAATGGAATCGACCTCTTTCTTTTATGCATTTCTATCAACTGGTAGCTAATTTAATCACTAAACAATTTCCACCATCAATAATTTGAGCAGTTGTCGTCATAACAGATACAGAAGGCACTGCAAATTGACCATCTCCACGCAAATATGTGTTTTCGGATTCTGATAAATCTGGATATCGTGAATCTTTTATGTTATATGTTGTCCCATTTGGTAATTTAACTTTGGAAATATCCGCCATATGCCAATCTCCTTTCTATCAGCATATTTAGGATACTGATACAGTTTTCGATGTACCTGTAAATGTGGGCTGGCTAACTGTTCCAGCAGGAGTACCATTTACTGAAATTTCGGCTTCAGTTCCTGTAAATGTTGGCTGACTGGATGACGCAGATTGAATACCAGTAGCAATAGTCTGACTGGCAAATGTTGGCAGTGTAACTTGCGTCGGACTTCCAGCACTAAATGATCCAGCAGACCATCCAAGATCAAGAACTTCGTCAACGACTGTAGGATTCAATGTGGGAAGTGTACAGGTAGGAGCAGAACCTGGAGTAACACTTCCACCTCCAGTAGCACTACCAGCGACATATTTTGTAACAGTACTCGGATTTACAGTAATTGTAGGAGCACTAACACTTCCAGCAGGTGTAAAATTTCCAGTGGATGTCATTGGAGAACCAGAAAATGTAGGCTGACTAACAATTCCCTCTGGTTTATAACTACCAGTGGCAGAATACTTATAGGCAAGATCGCCAAGATCTGCCATATGCACATCCGTATTGCCAAACATTTCCCAAACATACGTATTAGTTCCTGTCTTAACAGTAATGTATTCATCATAAATATCTTTTGTGCCATTTGTGGAAGGCACAAGATAAATTTTAGCTACAGTACTGGACGATGCTACAAGTGTACCAGTTACTGTACTTTGTCCGTTTTGCCATGTAACATCTTTTGGAGTAGTTGCAGCATTTGTAGAAACGACATATTCAAAGCTGTTGAGATTTGCAATTAAATCTCGAGCTTCAGCGTCTTTAATATAATATGTCCCACCGCTTGGTAGTGTAATTTGACTAATATAACTTTTATCAGGCATGACAGTATACCTCAGTTTCTGTTTAATATGAGGACCTCTGCTGAAACGCTATTTTCGCAATTGAGTTTATTGTTCCAATAGCTGCGTTCCTCTTCTGTAATATGAATGACACCGTCGCGAATATGATCATCTATACTTTTTGCAAGCCTCGATAATAAATCAGAAAGTTCCTGATCCAAAAATGGCAAATCAACAACATGGGCATTACCGTCACCGATTTTTACTCCTGGAATACGAATACCGTCTATAACAGAACGATCAGAATATACAATAATTTCATCTCTTCCCGGAATATACATGGCATTATCTGTCCAATATTGTGTTGTTTCATTACGAAGTTTGCATGAATATTGATTCTGACCTATATATAAAGATAAACTGCGTTGCTTCTTTATATATAAATCAACATTCTTCTGAACATCAGTGCCAATCTGAACCATTTTTTGATCCTGATTGGCAGTCAAATTAATGTTCTTATCCATATCGACTTCAGCGCTGATGTTTTTCCCCTGTGCAAATCCAATCTGAATATCCCGGTACAAACTCATGATTATGATCCTCCAATCTCTGGAAGAACAATGAATCTGCCGGCATTCTTCAGAACCGTCCATGGTTGATCTCCGCCATCAAATTGAATGATGATATTCCAGTAATAATCTCCTACAGCAAGGCCAGAAGTATCTTCTTTATCAATTTCAACAGTAAGTACACCATCTACGGGAAGAAGAACCTTGTGAATAAGATGCGCACTGAAATCTGGTGTGCGCTTTACTACAAAATGAACTTCTGTGCTGTCATCCGGAACATCATCACCAGTCATATGAATTGTGAAAACACCGGAGTTATTTTTATTAATCTCTATGTCGACACCGTTAATATCAAGCACATCTTACACCTCCTTTACGCAGATGTGGTTCCGCCAATGGTGATAATCAAACCGGTCTCGCCATCAGCGGCATTCATTCCAAGAACGTTTAAATTTCCGTCCCTGTAGTAACACTGTTCGACAGCGTCTGCCAATGCTTCCCGAACCTCTTTGCCAAATACGGCAGTTCGAATTGCATTGATTGCCTGTGTAATTGTCATAAATATTACCTCCCAAACATGCCGAAAATCTGTTGAATCTGTTGATCAGTAATTCCGCGTGTTTGCTTCAAATAACCAAGAATTTGGTTTGGATCATTCTGAATATTATCTGGAATATCAGGAAAATGCTGTTTCACAAATGCAGAGGGATTATTCATCGCCTGCATAATGTATTGCATTTTCTGAAAGGGATTGCTGAAGTGAGGACTTCCAGTAGAAAATCCACCCGGGGAATTTTGAGGAATCGGATTTCCATTTAACATCTGATAAAGTGGATTCACTTTCCAGCACCTCGATTTGCAGTGGACTTCATTTCATCAATCATATGCTGAAAATCAGTTCGCAGCTCTTCAAACTTCTTATCAAATTCCTCTTTGGTCATCGCATTACTACCCTGAGCATTTTCCTGCTGACCACTAATATTCCCGCTCTGAAGCATCTGCTGATTCTGCTGAGGAAGCTCATATTTCAACTTCTGCATCGGATTCGGAATACCCATCTGGCTCCAACTCTTCAGATAAATAACCGTGTCAGTGCTGTCCCAAAGCGGGATCGGCTGATTTGCAGGCCATCCCTGGGGCATCTGGAAAGCCTTTGCTCCAACTTCACCTTCAACCCATTCCATAGGCTTCATAGCAGGAGCTCCACTGTATCCCTGCTGTCCCGGAGTCGGACTCAACTGTGGATTCACAGCGGTTGAATACTGCTGAGGATACGTTGCCGGGAAAAAGTTATACGGATTATAATAATTAGCCATAATCAACTATCTCCTTTTATCTGATTCTCCAGAAGAAACTGGGAATTTCATTTCCTGAATCCCAGCTGTCATAATAATCGCCGTTTATTACAGCAACTGCGTGGTTTCCGGTTCCAATAATATAAATCCCATTCGGATACATTTTTGTAAACATGTTAATGGTTATGCATTGCGGACAACTTTCAGGAAGCAAAAACGGTTCAAATCCCATTTGGCGAAGATACTTTCCCCATACAGCATCCGCTATCGGAACATTAAATTCACTTCTTCCCAAATCGCAAAGATCGTCATAAATATCAACCCATCTGCGGTTAAGGGCAATACAAATTGCGCGTATAACACAATCCGGAACTTCTTTATGTCCTGGATTCGGATTGCAATGCATCCACATTAGTTATCACTCGTCTTTCCAAGGTTCTTTATAGCTGAGTGCACGGTTACTATCCCCAATGCCTTCTGTAGTCGGATCGACAATAACGCCAAAGAGACCCAAGAATGTAAGAACCTGTCCGGCAGCATCAAGAACCTGGTTTTCGGTAATAAGCGGAACAATATCAAACATTTTCAGAATATTATAAACAAAACCAATGATCAAACTAATAAACAAAGTCAGCCAAGTCTTATTTCGAAAACGTACTTCCCAGTTAATCTTCATAATCTTTTCCTCCATTTTGATTAGTTCACAATCTTTCCTGCAAGATACCGCTGCAGCTCAGAATTTGCTTCTTTAACTTCTTTTGTATCCCCAAAGTTTCCGTAGTTCATAATAACTACAAGCGTCTTACAAATAGCGACCATTCCGCTCTTGATATCGTTTTGACTGGTTTGGACATCTGATATCAATCGCTCATGGTTGTCCAGGCGATTCTTATCTTTATCCAATTTGTCCTCAATCTCCTTAAGCTTTGGCGTAATTTTCTCCATAACTTTTGCTGAGATTTTGTCAGCTAAATCTGGTTCACGTTCCTGTTGTTTCAGGCGTTTACGTTCAATAATTGTGTGAATCGCATTGTAGACATTATAGCCTACCATAAAGATCAATCCTAAACCAACCAAACCATAAATCGTAGTCCATAATACATTTGGTGAAACACCCTGAATTTCAGGCATACCAATTCCTCCTGAATAATTCCTTTATAAAAATAAAGCACCCTCGGGCGAAAGGAGAAAATTCCCGAGGGTGAGCGTATGTAGCCTGCAATCAACGCCATTCCGTCAGTAATGTCTACGCAGGTATAGACATAGTAAAACTCAGGCGAATTCCTGCAATTTCGCCCAGGTCTGTTTTCCTACAATACCGTCAATTTCCAGATCGTGCTTTCGCTGGAAACTCTGAACGGCTCTCTTGGTTTCAAGGCCAAAACTTCCGTCCGCACCGTATTTAGGAAGTTTCTCTCCGGCTTTCAGAAGAAGCTCCTGCATATATTTAACATCGTTTCCACGATAGCCTTGCCGAAGCGTCTGATACTTTACAGGAGGTTTTGTAGTAGAACCGGTTGCGGTGCCTTTGAATTCTTCAGGAATAAAATCGTAATCTACACCCTTGTACAGACCCCAGTATTTCCATTTCTTATTGGATAGGGGAGTATGCACAACACCGTTGATCACTCCCTTGGCCTCACATACACAGGTAGAAGTTACAAGTGTACCAATATGAGGTTTATCAGCGTCGTTACCGGTAAAAATAGCAGCGCCTTTAGGTAATTTCATTCCAGGAGTAATCTTACCTTTATGACTCAGATTATGTTTCCAGATGCTATTGCTGCCATGATAAATAGACTTACCAAGCTTTTTAAGTCCAGCATAAGGGAGCCCACTGCAATCCCAGACATGATGTCCGATCCATTTCTTACCCTGTTCACGACTGAGCTTGTACTTTTCTGCTGTGGTTTTGTTCATCTTTTTCTGCAGAGCCTCGGTCCACAATTCCCCTTTGGCGCCATAAATATAGCCGCCTTTTTCTTTGTAGGCGTCTTCGACATATGCCACCAAATCGGATGCTTTTATACCCATTTTGATTGTACCTCCGAAATATTTTCATGATAATATTATTTATGGTCCTTCATTTATGCCAAGAACTTCTACTTCATTTCCATCTTTGTCTAATACTTTTAATGTGCGCACCTTTTTTCCAGCTAAATTAAATGTATTAACATCTAACCTAGATGTTTTCATATATGCTGTAAGTAATGAATCAGACCTCATATTTTTAAGTGCATCTTTTGCTGTTTGCTCGTTATTAATAGGATCCACATCACTGATTGTCATTTTTAAATTTGTATTCCATGGACGCCCTGGTAATAATGCAGCTAATTTTTCACCAAGTGGGTATTGTAATTCACCAAGCGGATCATGATTTGGGTCATCCATATCGATACCTTTAAGAAGCCCTTGCTCAATATACCATCCCTGTATACTCTTAATAATTTTATCGCGAGCTTCATCGACCGTATTAACTGTTTGATCTTCTGGTGGTGGATTAGTTCCGCCTCCTCCACCGCCACCACTTTTTTGCTTTGTGCCATACTTTTTATTATATGGATTATCCGGAATTCCTAAAGAATAGGTATTATTCTCAGGATTCATTAAATCGTACTGAATAGCCATTATACAGAGCATTCTTGATTTAATTAAATCTGTTTCTGGATCCCGATATATTAATTTTATTTGATCTCCTATAGAATATTGGTTAGCTGCTTCTCCAATCAGATGGAGATCTAAAGCTTTTGCTTCGATATTAATAATTGATGCACGGTAATTATTTTTTATCCAATCCTTAGCGAAATCAAATAATTGTATAGGAGTTGTAGCATTTTCAAATTTCTGAACTTTACAAACATGTCCATAATCTTGAATTGCTGTTCTGAATACGCTTCCTGAATAATATGGATTTGTCAATTCTTCTTCAGTGTATACGCCTTCTGTAAGCAATTCAGGAACTTCAATATATGGAACATTTGCATGCCCGCTGCGTGGCCAGCATAAATAATTAATATGAAAATCATCACCCTTCTTTGATCCATAAGGAATAAGAACGGTAAATAATTTTTCAACATTGATCTTAGAATTCTTTTCAATAAGATTTTTACTTACTTCAATTGGCGTCATTGTATTATCCCATTCTCTGAAATAATCAATGAACCAATCAAGATATAACTTTTCTTCACCATTTTGATTCTCGTAACGAGTTCTTAAGTATCCACCATTATCGGAGACAAGTTCTTCAAAACAGCTCATAGTTTCTTGCCACGTGTCTGTACCATATTTGGCATTTGGAACATTTTTAATCTGCTGGCCGGGATTTGAATTTTGATACTGACCAGGTACTTCGCCCAATGTAATCCATTTCCATGGATCTTTGCCAACTTGATCATTATGCTGATTAATCATCGTTTGCATCCATGTTAGAACTGAAACCGATTTGCGTTTGTCTTCTTTACTTGGGCTTTGAAAACTGTCAAGTAAGAATGATAGCCCACCCTCACAATGATAAGATCGTACGCCAAAATCATCTTCAGAATAATCAAGCAAACGTCCAAAGAAAATAGTTTTTTTATCATATTTTATACGAAATACGGTCAAATGATATTTAAGCTTTCTATACCATGGACTGGATGGCTGAAGACTAAAATCAAAAGATTCACTTTTACCCATTTCACCTTTTGCACGTGGAGAATCAACAAAAAACTCATTATTTGCCGTTATGTCAGGAATTGTATACATAACAGTTTCTTTTGTTTGAAGAACCCCATTTTCCATGTAATTCCGAATATATATTGTATACATTACAATTGACCTCCTCGGAAAACAAGACCGTCAGGTTCTCCAACGACAAATACTTGAATTTCATCATTCATGTCCTGCCCAGTTGTATTATAGAATACAGGAGTAATATGCGCTCCATATCCGTAATTTGTGTTTTTATATGCTGACATAAAACCATGACGGTTTCCAAAGGAGGCCTGCATTCTAAGAACTTTATAGCCCTTAATATCTAATTGCCCAATAACTGGTGTAGATATTTCTGTCCAGTAAGAATCATCCCAATAATCTTCGCCAGCATAATCAACATTAAATTTATAATAATCGCCTTTATAAAGAACATAGTCACCAGCATGATAACTATTTTTAGATGAGTACTCTGCAATGCTCGCAATTGAAGCTTTATTTGTCCACCAGGAATCATCCCATGCTAACGGCCCCGTATAATTGACAGTAAACTTATACCAATTGCCATTATACCAAACAAATTCTCCTGCGGGATAAACATCATAATCTGAGTAAATTTTTGCAGATTCCCACCAGGAATCATTCCATTCTTGCCCACTGGTATAATCGTGTGTAAACTTATAAATGTTATTTTTATACATTACGTAATCACCAGTGTGATAAGCATGACCTGGAGTTTCATAAGCAGGAACAACAACAGTCCAATATGATGGGTCCCATGCATCTCCGCCAATATAGCCAACATTAAAACTATAAATAGCACCATTATATAAAACATATTGTCCTGCCGCATAATATTCGTTGTCAGAGTAGTTTGAAACTTTTATCCACCAGGCGTCATTCCATACTCTCTGTCCATAATCTCTATTAAATTGATAAACATCGCCATTATAGATAACATTATCTCCAGTATAATATTGTTGATATTCATCATAATATGGAATCTTTGTCCACCAAGAATCCTGCCAGATTGGTGCCCCATAATCTCTGTTAAACTGATAAATTTTATTATTATAAGTTACCAATTCTCCAGCATAGTACGACTCCTTATTACTTCCATATGACCGTAGCACCTCAATCCAGTAATCCTCATCCCATGCATCAACTGTCGGATTATAAGGATGCAAAAAGCAATATAATTTTCCGTTGTATTTTACAATTTCGCCAGGCATATAGCTTTTGGTTGATTTGTAAGTTGGAACATCATACCAATAAAAATAAGAATTGACAACAGGATTCCATCCGCTGCTTGTTTTTTGCCAAACGCAACCTTTATCTACAACATAATCTCCAGTTGAATATGCAATATATGAAAAATAAGTTGGCACAACAACAGCATGAGATAATGCATTACTCCACACACCGCTGTATGCACTTGTGAATCTGTATACACTATCTTTATACTTAACAAACTGTCCTGCTTTATAAACAACATTTCCCTCAGTAGGAAGCTCTGGAACATGGAACCAGTAGTCGTAATCACGATCTACAGAAAATGTATCAAATGGCCAATCAGTAGGTTTAATTCTTGGAAGCACATCCCATTTATATGGTGCCAGACGATAATCAATAACCACTTTTGAATGACTGGGGTCGCTCTTCCACCCATTAAATTTAAAACGACCCTGGTAATAATATCCAGGATCGTCTTCAAGAACCATCTTCAATACTCTGCCATGAAAATACATTGCCATAGCACGGCGAACAGTTTCATAATCTTCATAACCATTTTGATGATAAAACTCAAGACTGCCTTCCCGATCACTATATGTGACTCTTCCGGCAAGCCATTCACTTAAATCAATAGAGCCATCGCGGCCCGGGATCTCCAAAAATTTTTCAGAAACCCCGGGCATAGCGATATCGGGTCGGGAAGAAGGGATCAGATGCCATTCATCCCAGGTGTTCACGCCATTCAGCAACAATCCGGTACTTGTTGGCGTAAAACTTCCGGCATTCAGCTCGTCTTCGCTTTTATCTGTAAATGTAATTGAATGGTACACTGATCCTACCTCCTATAAATTTTTATGGAATAATTGTGGTGTTCCTTCTGCTCACGTAGAAAGGATTAGAAGGAGTTCCACCGCCGCCGGCAACATTAACTTCGATCTTCATCTTGGAAATAGCATCACCAAGTCCACCGATCTGTTCACCAAGCCCGCTAATGCTACCATTGATCGTAGTAAGCTGACCACTGTAATCATGATCCGGAAAGTCAAAGTTAAACTGTCCAGCAAGAATAGCCGCATCAATTGTCGGCTGAATATCGATTTGAAATTTCTTACTTGCAAAATACTCGTTTAATTGTGTTTCAATATCGGCAAAAGATTCAGTACTGATAACAGGAGCAAGAGTTGGAGAAAATGTTAAACTCTCACTCGTTGTTTCTCCAATTACAGATGAAAGATTTTTTAATGCCGTTTTAAATTTATAAAAATTACTAAACTTTTCACCGGTTTGCACGTCCATATCTGTCATATTAACATCTGGCAAACTAAGTGAATTTATAAAGTCTGTAACACGATCTATTGTTCCATCATCAAGAACAAATTCGTCTAAATGCTGAACTGTTTCTGAAAAAGAACGTAACATATCAACTGCGCTGGTTAAAACATACATTCTGTCAGAATCTATTGATGCATCTATACCAGTATTTAATCCATTAATAAAAGTGCTTGCAGCAGTACCAAATCTCGGAAGCACTGTTGCCATTGTATTTAAATCTTCTTCATAAGTAGAAATTCTCCCAATATAAGTAATAGATTTAAGTGTAGCAAGCATTGTTTCCAATACATAGGCCATTAAATCGGTTTTCTTTGTAAATGCTGAATATTCATTTTCGTCAAGAACATCAAGTGCAATTTCATTGACATAGCCAGTGAAATATTTCATTGCTGATGCAAACTGTTCTAATTCACGACCTAAATCGCCTAATTTGCCACTTGCAATTTCATAAATAACAGTTGAGTCAGTTCCTTTTAAACTAAAACTTTCAGCTAATTTATTAAATACATCTAATGTTTTATCTAATGCCATAACACTATCCGGATTTAGATTTGTAATGCCAGTACCAAACACGCTTAATGCACTGGATAAAAGATCAAATTCAAGAGACATGTCCCTAATATCGTTTGTCCCCCAGGTAGTTGTTGCCCAACCCATAATGGATTGATGCATTTTCTCTATCAATTCTTTAAATTTATCAGAATCCACCATGCTTACCAAATTATCAAGAACTGTGGTCGGATCTTTTATATTACTGTAATTACTTAAACCGGTCGCCAAATTATTTATGAATTCGCCAATACCGATCATATATGACATATCAGTATCTACACTGTCGGAAAATAGTTCAAAACCGATGCTGTAAAAACCACTTACGAATTCTTGCAGCTTTCCTGGCAATCCGGATACGGCATCAATGTACGTAGTTACTTTTGATAATTTTTCAAGAGCAGGCGTAATATTATCAGCAAAATGTTCTATTTCAGTTGATAGATCATTTAATGCTGGTCCTATATCAGTTATTAATCCTGTAACAAAATTTCCAAGAATTGATCCAATTCCAACTCCAGCAGCACCTAATCCAATACCGCCGGCGAGACTTGCCAAACCGCCTTTGTCACCACTGAATATTTCAGCTACAGAATTTACAACTTCACCACCGCGCCATATAGCTGCAATCCAAAGCACCTTATCGAGAACATCTTTTATAAATTCTCCAATTTTTGTAAGATGTTCCATAAGATAATCAAGTTTATCGTTTTTAGCACCATCAGCGGTTATTTCTGTCTGATTGGATAATATCGCTATCTGTCCAAGTAAAACACCAAGCCCGGCCAATGCTACACCAATACCACTAAACATGATTCCGCGTCCAATTCCTGTAGCGGCATCTTCAATATCGTCCGCAATCGTAAAAAGATCGCCGATTTTTTCAAGAACAAAACCGATCGCTAACAATCCAACAATAGTCCCGGCTCCAGCTCCAACAGCAACCCACTTTACATCACGAATTATATTTAGAATATCAATTAACCCAGTTGTCCCTTCTTTGATATTTTCTACAGAATCTTTGGCTCCGGCAGCTTCTGCGCCAGCTTTACCCATATTTTGTAATGATCTTCCAATATTTGCGATGAAATCGTCTGCTTGTGTAACCAAATTGTCCATTTTGTCATCTGGAGTCACTTCACCGGTAAAAGCATTATAAACTTCTTTCATTTCAGCACCGGTTTTTTGTGCTTCTGTTTTAGCATTATCAATATCTGTTTGACCAAAATTAAATAATTTTCCTAAAAGAGTTGGTATATTTAATTTAATTTCTTCAAATGCTTGACTCATGAAATTTGGTATTGTTTCTACGATTAATCGCTTTACCGTTCTGCCAAGATTAAGCACTGCTTTTGCTACATCGGATGTTTCAGCAGCCTCTTCAAGGCTTTGCGTTAACGTTTTGGATTTATCACGATTTTCAAGCAGTCCGGATAAAACATCAATTTTATCTCCAGCCCAGGCAATAGCATCATTAAAACCATTAATAATAGATGGGCCAACATCTTTAAACACATCTCCAAACCAACCTGCCAAACCTCCGGAGCGTTTTGTTTCTGCTTTAATAATATTGCCCTGAGTGTCTATTAATGTTGGTACCAGTTCCTCTTTACCAAGTAATACATTTTTAACCGTATTCCATGCACTTTCAATATGAGTTGGAATATCCTTAATGTATCCGGCAAGTGTTGTTCCAATATTAGTAGCCTTTTCCTTAACAGTGTCCCAGTTAATCCCTTTATCATCAAGAAAATTAACAACGTCATCTTTCCATTTGGTGGCGTTTTCACTTACCCAGGTCCAGGCATCACTAATTTTCTGCGGAACGGTTTTTGTAATAAAATCATAAAGCGTGTCACCAAGTCCACCAGAACGAGTTTTTGTTATGGATATAAGTTTTCCTTTTTCATCAAAATCCTTAACGATTGTTTCTGGACCATTCCATAATTCATTAACCCAACTGCCAATCTTTGACATCCATTCGTCAAGCGGTATTACAGCGGATGCCATTTCAATGCCCTGTGTAATAA